>Ga0075520_1001405_pt1 | contig 11542 bp, 14 predicted proteins | sample NGEPerB_FD_75100 | JGI IMG/M metagenome (GOLD analysis project Ga0075520, IMG submission 75100) | Arctic peat soil microbial communities from the Barrow Environmental Observatory site, Barrow, Alaska, USA - NGEE PermafrostAB12-B | ecosystem: Environmental > Terrestrial > Soil > Wetlands > Peat ... | reverse complement strand
GTTGGGAGGGGTCCTGCACGGGGCGGCGTCGCCCCTGGCCGGGGGTCCCGGCCCCGCCCTGCTCTATGCGGTGCTGGCCGTCCTCCTGTGGCCCGCCGACCGACCGGGTCCGACACCGTCGTTCGTCGCCGCACGGGCGGTCGGGACCACGCCGGCCCGGGTCGTGTGGGCCGTGACGTGGGTGGGCATGGGCGTCCTCGGGCTGCTCGGCTCCGGACGGTCCCCGGACGGCGTCCACGATCTGGTGGAGTCGCTCGAGGCGGGGCAGCCGGGCTGGCTGGCGGCCATCGATCGGTACGCCGCCTCCCTGGTCGCCGGCCACGGCCTGGCCGTGGCCGGCGGGTTCGCCCTGGTGTGCGCCCTGGTGGCGGTGGGTGTCGCCGCCGGCGGTGCCGTCCCCGAACGGGCCACCCGGATGGTGCTCCTCCTGGCGATCGGGGTCTCGTTGCTGGTGTGGGTGATCGGCCAGGACGTCGGCATGATCCTGGCCGGTGGGTCCACCGATCCGGGCTCAGGACCGCTGCTCGTCCTGCTGGCCGCGTCCTACTGGCCGGTCCGTGGCCCGACACCGGCCACGCACGTACCGGGGTCGGATCCGGTCGCCGCCGCGGCCTGACGGTGGCTTGACGGGACGGGTGCCGGCCGTGGTACGGCCTTGACGGCTCAGTAGTAAGTGCGCATACTAAATAGATGACCACGCTCTGCCATGCCTCCGCCACCTCCAGCGCGCCGCCCGACGCATTCTTCGCCCGGTGGGCGGACATGGACACCTGGCCGGAGTGGGACCAGGCGGTCGTCTGGACCCGGCTCGACGGTCCGTTCGCCGTCGGCTCGACCGGCGAGTTGAAGCCGAAGGGCGGACCCAAGGTGTCGTTCGTGATCGAGACACTGGAGCCCGGGTCCGAGTTCACCGACGTCTCGTCGATGCCCGGGGCGAGGCTGCGGATCCGACACCTGGTGGCCGTCGGGCACGACGGACGCACCGGTGTGGACATCGAGGTGTCCGTCGAGGGAACGCTCGGGTGGTTCTGGGCACGGATCCTCCGGAAGGGGATCGCCTCGTCGACCCCCGAGGCGCTGGGCAGGCTGGTGGCGGCCGCAGAGGCGGACGTGGCGGCCGGGCGGTGAGTGTCTGGCTGGGTGTGGTGTCCGCCGACCATGTCGCCCGGGGCGTCGACCTCGGCATCGCCCAGATCGGGCACGGCAGCAAGGCCGGCGTGGCCCGGATGCGGGCGGGCGACCTGCTGATCTACTACTCGCCGCGCCGATCGCTCGGGGGCGGGCCGCTCCGGGCCTTCACGGCCATCGGCCGGGTCGTCGACGACGAGGTCTGGCAGGCGGACGACGGCGGATTCCGGCCGTGGCGCCGTCGGGTGGACTACGACGGGACCGCCGAGGTGGTACCCCTCGACGACGTGCGGGCCGACCTCGAGCTGACCCGGGCGCCGAACTGGGGATACCAGCTTCGCCGGGGCGTCATCGAGCTCGACCCCGGGGACGCTGCGGTCATCGCCCGGGCCATGGGGGTCGCGCCGCCGGTCGGGACCCCATGAACGTCGACGGGTCGTCCCCTCCGCCGGGCGGGCGGCCCCGTGGCCTGCACTCGAGCTTCACACGTGCTGACGAGAGCACGGGGCTGCTCCTGTGGCAGGTGACCAACCGGTGGCAGTCCGCCCAGCGGGCCGCCCTCCAGCCCTTCGGGCTGACCCACGTGCAGTTCGTGCTGACCGCGTCGCTGGCGTGGCTGGGGGTGGAGGGACCCGTGACTCAGAAGCGCCTCGCCGATCATGCCGGCACCGACCCGATGATGACGTCACAGGTGGTCCGGGCCCTGGTCCGCCGGGGCCTGGTCGACCGCGTGCCGCACCCGGACGACGGCCGCGCCTGGGCCCTGTCGGTCACCTCCGGGGGCCGTACGCTGGTCAACCGGGCCGTCGTGGCCGTCGAGGCGTGCGACGAGGCGTTCTTCGCCCCGTTGGCCCGGTCCCGCGGCGGCTTCACCCGGGCGTTGGCCACACTGGCGGCCGGATCGGGCTAGCCCGATCCGGCCGGTTCAGTCCTGGAGCTCCTCGAGCACCTTGGCGGCGTGTCCGTCGGCCTTCACGTGGTACCAGGGACGGGCGATCGTCCCATCGGCGCCGACCAGGAAGGTCGAGCGGATGACACCGATCGTCTTCTTGCCGTACATGGTCTTCTCGCCCCAGGCACCGAATGCCTCCCCCACGGCGTGGTCGGCATCGGTCAACAAGGTGATCTTCAGCCCGTACTTCTCGCGGAACTTGCGGTGCTTCTCGGCGGAGTCAGCCGAGATCCCGAGGATGGGCACCTTCGCCCTGTTGAAGGCGGCCAGGTTGTCGTTGAACTGACAGGCCTCCTTCGTGCAGCCGGGGGTGTCGTCCTTCGGGTAGAAGTACACGACGACCTGCCGGCCGGCGAAGTCCTGCAGCGAGACCGCCGTGCCGTCCTGGTCGGGGAGGGTGAAGTCGGGGGCCTTGTCCCCTGCGGCGAGCTTTCCCATGGTGGTTCCTTTCGGTGCGCCGACGGTGCTGTGGGCACTCTAGGGGGGCATCGCCCCGTTCGGCCCGTCCCGGCGTCCGTATTGAATGGGCGCCGGGCCACACGATGGCACGGTCCGGGTCACACGGGACCAGGCGCCGTGCGAGACTCGGACAGCGCACCACTCGAAGGGACGACCACCATGACCGACGACACGACACCCTCCGACCCCGGGTCCACCGCCGCTCTGGCGTCCCACAATCGGACCAAGGTCTACGTGGACGGCCCGGACGGTGTGCGTGTCCCCTTCGTCGAGGTGGCGCTGTCCGACTCACCGGCCCGCAACGGCGCCACGCCGAACCCTCCGGTCCGGCTGTACGACACGTCGGGCCCGGGCTCGGTGCCGACGGTCGGGCTGCCGACACTGCGGCGACCCTGGATCACCGGACGGGGGGACGTCGCCGAGTACGAGGGGCGGCCGGTCAACCGGCGCGACGACGGTCGGGCCGCGCTGCGCCGGGACGGCGACGGTCCCGCCCCCTTCCCCCTCGACGGCCGCCGGCCGCTGCGCTCGACAGGCGCAGCGGTAACCCAGCTGCACTACGCCCGCGCCGGCGAGATCACCCCCGAGATGGCCTTCGTGGCCACCCGCGAGGGCGTGCCGGCCGAGCTGGTCCGCGACGAGATCGCCGCCGGTCGGGCCATCCTGCCCGCCAACATCAACCACCCCGAGTCCGAGCCCATGGTGATCGGCACGAACTTCCTGGTGAAGGTCAACGCCAACATCGGCAACTCGGCCGTCTCCTCGTCCATCGAGGAGGAGGTGCAGAAGCTGACGTGGGCCACCCGGTGGGGTGCCGACACGGTGATGGACCTGTCGACCGGGCCGGACATCCACACCACCCGCGAGTGGATCCTGCGCAACTCGCCCGTGCCGATCGGGACGGTGCCGATCTACCAGGCCCTGGAGAAGGTCGACGGTGCTCCCGAGGAGCTCACCTGGGATCTCTACCGCGACACGCTGATCGAGCAGGCCGAGCAGGGCGTCGACTACTTCACCATCCACGCCGGGGTGCTGCTTCGCTACGTGCCCATGACGGCGAAGCGGATGACCGGCATCGTCAGCCGCGGTGGTTCGATCATGGCCGCCTGGTGCCTGGCCCACCATGAGGAGAACTTCCTCTACACCCGGTTCGAGGAGATCTGCGAGATCATGGCCGCCTACGACGTGGCGTTCTCGCTGGGCGACGGGCTGCGCCCCGGCTCGATCGCCGACGCCAACGACGAGGCGCAGTTCGCGGAGCTCTCCACCCTGGGCGAGCTGACCGAGGTCGCGTGGCGTCACGACGTCCAGGTGATGATCGAGGGACCGGGCCACGTCCCGCTCCACAAGATCGTGGAGAATGTGACCCTCCAGCAGGAGGTGTGCCACGAGGCGCCGTTCTACACACTCGGGCCGCTCACCATCGACGTCGCCCCCGGGTACGACCACATCACCTCGGCCATCGGCGCCGCGGTGATCGGCATGGCCGGGACCGCCATGCTCTGCTACGTCACGCCGAAGGAGCACCTCGGCCTGCCCGACCTCGAGGACGTCAAGCAGGGGATGATCGCCTACAAGATCGCCGCCCACGCCGCCGACCTGGCCAAGGGGCATCCCGGCGCCCAGGACTGGGACGATGCATTGTCCAAGGCCCGCTTCGAGTTCCGGTGGGAGGACCAGTTCAACCTGGCCATGGACCCCGACACGGCGCGGTCGTACCACGACGAGACACTGCCCGCCGCACCGGCCAAGACGGCACACTTCTGCTCGATGTGCGGCCCGAAGTTCTGCTCGATGCGGATCAGCCAGGACGTCCGCGACTACGCCGAGCAGAAGGGCATGGACCTGGCCACCGCGGTGGAGATCGGCCTGAAGGAGAAGTCGACCCAGTTCCGGGAGTCCGGCGCCGAGGTCTACCGGGAACCGTCCGCCACCTGAGGCGCCCGGGTCGGGCGGTCCGGGTCCGCCCCGGGTGGCGCCGGTCCGCCCAGGACCGATGACCCGGGCAACAGGGGGTTCACGGGTACACTGGACCCCGTGGTGGACGGGTGTCCGCTACCGGGGTCTTCCTCATCCTGTTCTCCCGGCCTTCCACATCGGCTCGGACAATGGCCCGAGGCGGGCCCGACCGTGACCGTGACTCGCACGGCACTGACGGTCGGCCACGGCCGTCGCTGAACGATGAGAGAGAGCCTTCGAACCCCATGACCACCCTGACCGATCCCACGGATCGCTCGGTCGACGCCATCCAGGCGAGCGACCCCGACGCACTCGCCGACCAACCCTCGTTCGCCGAACTCGGCGTCGACCCGGCCATCTGTGCCGCCCTCGAGGAGCAGGGCATCCACGCCCCGTTCGCCATCCAGGCCATGACCGTCGTCGATGCCCTGGCCGGCCGTGACGTCTGCGGCAAGGCCAAGACCGGATCCGGCAAGACGCTCGCCTTCGGCGTCCCCCTCCTGCAGCGCACCATGGCCCGACCGGCCACCGAGCCGGGTCGGCCACGTGCCCTCGTGCTCGTCCCCACCCGTGAGCTGGCCGTCCAGGTGTCCGAGGTGTTCGAGCCGCTGGCCGAGGCATCGGGGCTGCGGGTCGTCGCCGTCTACGGTGGAGCCGACATCGAGCGCCAGATCAAGAAGCTGCGCCGCGGTGTCGACGTGATCATCGCAACCCCGGGCCGGCTGATCGACCTGGGCGACCGGGGCGAGCTGTCCGTCGCCGACATCGAGACCCTCGTCCTCGACGAGGCCGACCGCATGGCCGACATGGGCTTCATGCCCCAGGTCGAGTGGGTGCTGCGTCGCCTCGAGCGCGAGCACCAGACCCTCCTCTTCTCGGCGACGCTCGACGGAGCCGTCGACCGCCTGGTCAGCCGCTACCTGACCGACCCCGTCCTCCACGAGGTCGCCTCCGACACGACCACGGTCGAGGCCATGGAGCACCGCTTCCTCGAGGTGCACCAGATGGACCGGGTGAAGGTGTGCGCAGCCGTGTGCCGCAGCGTCGACAAGGCGCTCGTCTTCGTCCGCACCAAGCACGGGGCCGACCGCCTGGTGGAACAGCTGGGCAGGGAGGGCGTCACGGCGGGCGCCATCCACGGCGACCTGCGCCAGGCCAACCGCGAGCGCACGCTCAAGGACTTCACCGAGGGCAAGCTGCACGTGCTGGTGGCCACCGACGTGGCCGCCCGAGGCCTGCACATCGATGCCGTCGACGTCGTCGTGCACTTCGACCCGCCCGAGGACCACAAGGCCTACCTGCACCGCTCGGGTCGCACCGCACGTGCCGGCTCGGCCGGACTGGTGGTCTCGCTCGTCCAGTGGAACCAGGTCCTCGAGATCGAGCGGATCCAGACCCGGATCGGGATCCGGATGCCGATCGTGGAGATGTTCTCCAACGACCCGCGACTCGCCGACCTGGCGGCGTGGACGCCCGAGAAGGCCTGACCCGACCGACCCACGGCGGACGGGGCCGACCCGACTGCAACCCATCACCGGAGCAACCGCCGACGGCCGCCGTCGGCCCCACCGAGGAGCCGCTGTGCCCGATCGTGCCGAGCCGCTGACCGTCGACGACGGGTCCGAGGACGTCGAGCGCATCCTGGTGGTCACCGCCCATCCCGACGACGTCGACTTCGCCGCGGCAGGGTCGGTGGCCGTGTGGACGAGCCGTGGCATCGAGGTCTCCTACTGCATCGCCACCGACGGCGACGCCGGAGGCTCCGACCAGGCGATCACCCGCCCCGAGATGGCCGCCATCCGCCGCGAGGAGCAGCTGGCTGCCGCCCGGGCCGTCGGGGTGACCGACGTCACGTTCCTCGGCTTTGCCGACGGTCGGGTGACGCCGAGTCTCGAACTGCGCGCCGCCATCGCCCGGGTCATCCGCATCGTCCGCCCTGATCGTGTCGTCACCCAGTCCCCGGAGCGGAACTGGACCCGCATCTACGCCAGCCACCCCGACCACCTGGCCACGGGCGAGGCGGCCGCCTGTGCGGTCTACCCCGACGCCCGCAATCCCTTCGCCTTCCCCGAGCTCCTGGCCGAGGGACTGGCCGAGCACACCGTGCCGGAGCTGTGGATCATGGCCACGGAGCGGGCCACCCGGGTGGTCGACGCCACCGAGGTCTACGACCGCAAGCTGGCGGCCCTCCGTTCCCATGTGAGCCAGGTGGGGGAGGGCGAGCACCTGGACGAGCTGCTGCGCGGTTGGATGGCCGGGACGGCACTGGCCGCGGGCCTGCCCGAGGGCCGTCTGGCCGAGGCGTTCCACGTGGTGAACACGGCCTAGTGGACCGGTCCGTCCCCCTGCCCTGGGCGGTCCTCCAGCACGTGGCCCACGAGGGCCCGGGGACGATCGCCGAGGTACTGGCCGATGCCGGGATCACCGTGCGATCGGTGCGGCTCGACGAGGACGAGCCCGTTCCCTCGGTGGACGACCTGGGCGGACTGGTCGTCCTCGGTGGGCCGATGGGCGTCCACGACGAGGCAACCCACTGGTGGCTGGGCCCGGAGCGCGATCTCCTGCGCCGCTCGGTGGACGCCGGGCTGCCCGTGCTCGGTGTCTGCCTGGGTGCCCAGCAACTGGCCGCCGCCCTGGGGGCAGATGTCACCGCCGGCCCGGTCGAAGAGGTCGGTGTCGGCGAGGTCGAACTCACTGGGACCGGTCGTCGCGACCCGGTGCTCGGTCCGGAGTACCGCGGACTGTCCGGCACCAGTGTCCCCTGTGTCCACTGGCACCGCGACACGTTCACCCTGCCCGACGGGGCGGTCCACCTGGCGGCCACCCGGGCCTACCCGCACCAGGCGTTCCGGGTAGGTGCCCGCGCCTACGGGCTGCAATTCCACGTGGAGATCGACGAGAGACTGGCCGAGGCGTGGCGACCGATCCTCCCCGCCGGGGTGGACCTGCCCCCCGCCGATGTCGCCAGGGTGTCCGCCGTGGGACGCCGGGTCCTCGGCCGGTTCGTGGACGTCGCCCTGGCGGCACCCGGGGAGCCGTCGTGACCGCGGCCACCGGCCCCGCCGCCGCCGAGGTCGACGACGAGGACGACGACGGTCCGGTCAAGCCCAAGCTGCGCGGGGTCCTGCACGAGATCGCCTTCTTCGTCTCCCTGGTGTCCGGGGCCTGGCTGGTGTGGGATGCACCCACGACGTCGTCGAAGCTGATCTGCCTGGTCTATGCCGTCGCCATCTCGCTGCTGTTCGGGGTCAGCGCGCTCTTCCACCGCCACACCTGGGGACCCGTCGGCCGGCGGAGGATGCGCCGGGCCGACCACTCGACCATCTTCATCGCCATCGCCGGGTCGTACACCGCGGTGGCCGGCATCGCCCTGACCGGCTGGGCACGCACCACCGTGCTGGTGATCGTCTGGGGCGGAGCCGTCGTCGGGATCACGCTGCGACAGGTGTGGCTGGACGCCCCGAAGTGGGTGATCGCCCTGCCCTATGTGGTCGTCGGCTGGGCAGCCGTCGCCGTGCTGCCCCAGCTGGAGCGGGCACTCGGGACCGAGGGGTTCGTCCTGCTGCTCGTCGGCGGCCTCGCCTATTCGGCCGGCGCCGTGGTCTACGCCGTCAAGCGGCCGAACCCGGTGCCGGGCGTCTTCGGCTACCACGAGGTGTTCCATGCCTGCACCATCGTCGGCGCGGTCTTCCACTTCATCGTCATCGCCTGGTTCGTGCTGCCGCTCGCCGGCTGAGCCGGTCGCCTGCAGCAGCATCGCTACTGTCGGGCCATGGCACTCACCGTCTACGGCGTCGTCGCACTCACCTTCATGATGTCCATGTACGCCCTCGAACGGCGGGGCGACGGCTACGTGCTCGCCTTCGCCGTCGGCTGTGCCCTGTCCTCCGCCTACGGGTTCGCCTCGGGTGCGTGGCCCTTCGGCGCGGTCGAGGGGATCTGGACGATCATCGCACTACGGCGGTGGTGGGGCCTGACCCGTGGAGTGCCGACCGCCTGACCGACCGGTGTCGGAGATTGGTTCCCCGACGGGGATCCATGGGACCCTGGCACCATGACCGAACGCACGCAATTGGTGGTCTGTGAAGGCGACGAGACGGGCCAGGAGCTGCTCGAGGAAGCGCTGCGGGTACTGGACCCCTCGGTCATCGGCATCCCGGTCGACCTGGTCCGCTTCGACCTGTCGCTCGACAATCGACGGCGGACGGCGAACGCCGTGGTGTCCGAGGCGGCGGCGGCCATGGTCGACGTCGGATTGGGCCTGAAGGCGGCGACCATCACCCCGCCCCAGACCGGCGACGTCGGATCGCCCAACCGGATCCTGCGTGAAGGTGTGGGCGGGTCGGTGATCGTCCGCACCGGCCGGCGGATCCCGGGCGTGGTGCCCCCCGCCCCGGTCGTCCACCCCATCGTCGTCGTCCGCATGGCCGTCGGCGACGCCTACGGAGCCGAGGAGGGCCGGACCGGCACCGTGGGCGGGATCGACGAGCAGGCCTGGCGCACCGAGCGCATCGACCGGTCGATCTGTCGCTCGGTGGCCGAGTACTCGTTCCAGGCGGCAGACCATCTGGGGGCATGCGTGTTCGGGGGCCCCAAGTGGACCGTGTCCACCGTCTACGAGGGGATGCTGAAGGAGGAGATGGACGCGGCCGCCGCCCGGCACCCTGACGTGCCGTACCGTCCGATGCTGATCGATGCCGCCTATGCCGGCCTGCTGACCGAGGCGGACGACCAGTCCCTGGTGATCCCAGCGCTCAACCGGGACGGCGACTGCCTGTCCGATCTGGTGCTGGCCATGTTCGGCTCCATCGCCGGTGCGGAATCGGTCCTCCTGGCCCTGGACGACGACCTGCGGCCGACCGTGGCGATGGCCGAGGCGCCCCACGGCACCGCCCCCTCGCTCGAGGGCAAGAACGTGGCCAACCCGATGGCCATGCTGCTGGCCTGCGCCGCCGCGCTCGACCATGCACCGATCACGGCCGACGGTGGGGTGGCCGCGGCCGCCCTGGCCATCCGTGAGGCGACGCTCGCTGCGGCGGCCGACGGCATCCGTACCTTCGACCTCGGCGGAGGTGCCTCGACCAGTGAGGTCGTGGACGAGGTCATCCGACGGATCCGGGCAGAACGCGCGAGCTGACCCCGCCCGGGCTCGTCGCCCGGATCCGGAGGCTCGGAACGCCACCACCCTCATCCGGGCAGTCGAGTGGACTCGGTTCCTGCACGGCGGGTCGGTTGGCGCCAATCGCATCACCGGGCTGCCGGAGGCGGACTACGTGTTGATGTGGGTCGCGATGCGCGTCGCCTCGATGCCGATCTCACGGAGCATCCCCGCGGGCGATACGTACATGCCGCAGAAGTAGAGGCCGCCGAGCGCGGTGGGTGCACCGGATACCGTCGGCGTTCCCTCGCTGTCACAGACGGCGTCCCAGCCTACGAGGAGGTCTCCGATGGAGGCCCGGTATCCGGTGGCCACCACTACCGCGTCGAGGGTGACCTGCGATCCGTTCGAGAAGACGACACCGTCCTCGGTGAAGTGGTCGAGATCCCCGTGGACGGTGATGTGGCCTTGTCTGATCTGATCCATGGTGCCGAATGTCGAGCAGGGGAACATGGTGGTCACGGGCCATCTGGGTGTTCGGTCCGTACGGGTGCTTCTTCAGACCGACCTTCGTCACATCGCCGACCGTGCTCCGGACCATCGGCCACGCCAACGCATCTGCGACGCGCGTCGGGAGCCGCCGCATCACGATCCCGAGTGGCAACACCGGCACGACGCCGAAGATGTCACGAGGGAGGACATTGACGGGCGAACGTACGGCGAGATGGACCTCGGCGCCACGCTCGACGAGATCCAACGCCTGTTCGCAGGCCGAGTTCCCGAAACCGACCACGAGCACGGGACGTCCTCTCCACGGATCCCCGTTGCGGTACTCGCTCGAGTGGAGAAGGACACCTCGGTACTGATCCACCCCCGGCCACGTCGGGCGCACCGGGACTCTGGCGCGACCAGTTGTGATCACCACGTTGTCGGACCGCCAGGTCCCCCTGCTCGTAGTCGTTTCCCACGTCCCGTCCACCCGCTCCACCTGCTGGACCGTCTCGCCGAAGTGTGGATGGAGGGCGAAGTGCTCCTGGTAGAGCTCCAGGTACTCCACCACCTGATCTCGACCGGGATACCGCGGCCAACTCTTGGGCAGTGGCAGGCCGGGCAAACCCGAGAAACCCTTCGGGGTGTGGAGATGCAGACGGTCGTAGTGCCGGCGCCACGACGCCGCAACGACGTCCTCCGCTTCCACGACCTCGAACTCCCGGCCCCGTCGGAGCAGCTCGGCCGCAGTCGCCAGACCAGCTGCCGACGCCCCGATGACCAGAGTCTCGGTCGTTGCGCCCGTCCCACTCAGCGTGTGAACCTGGCAAGGGCAGGTCCAGTCGCAGGGGTGCTCCCCACCGCCGGAGCAGTGGAACACTGTGACGCCACGGGATGTGTCGATGGGCCCCAGGCGCCTGCGTCGTGCACGGGCCGGTTGCCAGCAGCGACTTCAGACGGGCTGCCAGAGTTCGACCCGGTTCCCCTCGGGATCGGTGACCCAGCCGAAACGACCGACACCCTCCATGTCCTGGATCTCCCGAGCAACATCCGCCCCCTTGGCGCGCAGTTGCGCAAGCATCGCATCCAGGTCGCGGACCCGGAAGTTGATCATGGTCTGTTGGGCGCGGGAGCCGAAGTAGTCGGTCTCCGACTCGAACGTCGCGAACACCGTCGGACCGTCTTCCTGACGCCAGAGACCGTGCGCATCAGCGTCCAGACCCAGGTAGTCGCGGTACCACGTGCCCAGCGCGACGGGGTCAGTGGCTCGCACGAAGTAGCCCCCGATTCCATCGACACGTTCCACGCAGCCATCGTGCCACTACGGACCAGAGTCCGCTCGAACTCCTCGGGTCCGGCCACTGGTGCTCGACGTCGGCCCCGCGTCGCGCGGGGCAGCGCTCATGTCGTCGTGGTCACTGGGAGCGTCGTTGTCGTCGTGGTCGGCGGCGGCGGAG
>Ga0075520_1001404_pt1 | contig 11543 bp, 7 predicted proteins | sample NGEPerB_FD_75100 | JGI IMG/M metagenome (GOLD analysis project Ga0075520, IMG submission 75100) | Arctic peat soil microbial communities from the Barrow Environmental Observatory site, Barrow, Alaska, USA - NGEE PermafrostAB12-B | ecosystem: Environmental > Terrestrial > Soil > Wetlands > Peat ... | reverse complement strand
GAATAATATTTCTAAGGAATTAAGAAAAATACAAATTAGAGAAGGATTTATATCAGCAAAATCATATGGTTTTGTCACCTGGAATGAAGCCGCAAACGATTGTAAAAGCTTAAGCATAGCAAATGCTACAAGTACTAAAGGTTTTAAAAGTCCATGTTGGCCTCTCTCAGTCGTTAATGCAAACGAAGAGGAGGTTATAAATGTTAGGATTTATTATCACAATACTGGCATAATTACGGCATCTAATACGTATATTATCTTAATACCAAGTACAGAACTTAATAGTATTTCTAAATCAAAAAAATTCATTGGCAGAATTATTTCAGATCAAAGAAGTTCTACTTTTGGTCCTGTTACTGTAAAATTTTCTTCTTCACAATCGTTAACTTTTCTTTCAACAAAATGGTATACGAAAAATAAATGTGAAAAATTAACTCAATTAATAAATGGACAAAGTGGAGAAGAAATTATGACTGATGAAGGGCTGGCCATCGGTCCAATCAAAAATGGATGGAGTTCTCAAGGATCAGTTATTGTAGCATTCAGAGTGGACTCAATAGCACCATTCAAACAAAACCGAATTAATAAAGCACCGAGAAGAAAAAAGTCTTTGTACTATTTGTTACAAACTTTGTTTGGGAAATCACTAGAATAATAATGAATATCATTCAGTTTGGTCAGGTATATTCATCATTCAGTGCTTTTTATCATTTTTCCAATGATAATTCCTACATTGGAAAAGCCAGTGGCCTTGATCACATTTAGCCTGATCATATTGACCACCAAAAGCCGGAGTTAAATGCTTGTTGTTAAGTTATGTATGTAAATTGTAATGTTATCGGCTAAATGTGGTCAACAAGCCCGGCTTTTGCACTTTGACCAGATTCATGCAAATTAGGTTGTTTTTAGATATTACTGTACATTTCTTTTATCATCATTGCAATTTTCTTTCGTCTTTCGGTCAAAAAAACTGAATATTCCATTTCATAAAAATCATTTGGGACACCATGCTCCTTAAGTGCATTTTCTAAAATATGCTCTTTTCCTGCATAGTATTTACTTTTTATTTCATTGTAATATGATTTTGGTTCTGAATCAGAAATCTTTATATTATCAATATACTCCAAATAAGTCAGATTAGCTATTTGATTAATTTGGGTCAATTCAACTCCTTGTTTCTTTAAGAACTCTTTTGGGAAAATATGATGTTTGTCTAATGAATTCTTCTTAATCTTAATTGAAGGGTCATATAAATCGCTTACCTTTCTTTCAGAAAACAATGCTTTTGTTCCATTGTAAATTAAGCTTGCAAAAAATGCATTTGCAACAGGACTTATTGTATTTGAAGTTACAAGGATGTCGTTTGGCAATGAAATATTCCAAAAGTCATTTGTTAAAGTGCTTTCAATTATGTTATTTATTACGACTTTAAATTCTTCTCCATCTTTACAGAATTTAATTTTATTTAAATCGGATTCCATTATAGATTCTGAGGAACCTGAATATCTCGAAGTTAACGAACTCATAAAAAACCATCTTGCAATAAGCCGATCCAACTCTTTATAGTCGATTCTAAAATTTAGTTTCCCGATTAAATAAAAAATATAAGAGTTGATTATAGAATTCCCCGATGCAATTAGACCAGATGATTTATAACCAATACTTTGAATAATTTTTATTAGTGAATGCCAGTTGGTTGTATTAATTACATCTGAAAGAGTTGCTTTGAAAACTTCAAATTGTCTTTCACGCAAAACTGTTGAGTATTTATTGGTATCCGGATCACGACCTTTGAGAATAGCATAAGCATCTTTCATTTTGGCACGTTTGAACCCCAATCCAACGATTATGCGTACGATGTCTTGTGCATCTGGTTGCATTATATAGTTAAAAGGAGAATCTTTTGTTGTAAGGTCGGGAACAATTTTTGCGCTTTTGCAAAAATTGTTAATATGGGTTCTCCCTTCTTCCCAAAATACCGAAATAAGGGTTAGTATAAAATCTGCCTGATTTAACGAAACGCCTTTGCTGTTTATGCGTGTAAATATCTCAGCAACTACTTCTTCGTCTACCTCTGATGATACTTCTAATGCCTGATAAGGATAATTAGTCAATGCATGTAACTTATTGATTCGTGTGCTTATTTCATTTTCATTAATTTCACTCGGCTTTTCAAAAAAGTTAAAAAAGAGTTCCATTTGGTTTTCAGGTAATGAAATTGCTTTTCTTTCCCTTAAACTTGCAATCAGCTGCGTAATGTCATCGGCAGGGTCTTTAATTTGATTTAACCTAGTGATACAAAAAATATATTCAGCATCTTTAAGGTCTATACCAGCATGAATTTTTACAATTATTTCTTTATACTTCTCTGTAATTTCGACAACGTAAGCACGATATTGTGTTAAATAATTGGTTATAAATTGCCATGTGCTTCCTTCAAAAACATCAGAAATATCATTAATAAATTCCTTATTTTTTACAGTTGCAGCATCTGCCACTCTAAATTCTTCAAGCACAGGATTAAAGGCTATTTTTATACGTCTGAATCTATAATCTTTATCCTTTACTTCTTGCTTTTTAATAATACTATACAATGCCGTTAATCTCTGCTGACCGTCAATTATTAGCATGTTGGGGACTTTATGCATTTTATCATCAATACCAATATGTGTTAATTTTTCACCTGTATTGTTTCTCCACAATAAAAAATAACCAATTGGATATCCACGATACATACTGTCAAACAAATCTCTCACTTTGTTATTACCCCACACGAAAGGTCTTTGTAAATCAGGAAGAGCTAAATCACCTGTTTCGATGTATCCGATTAAGGTTGCTATTGCCCCGTCAATTTTGCTAAAAATTTGATTACTCATTTTTTCTATTCAATTTCAATTTTCTCAATTTCTTTCATTATTCTGTCAGTCTCTGAAAGTGCCACAATTATCTTCTGGTAATGCATAATATCTTCAAACGAAAGCGCTCTCCCCTTCCTGTCCTTCAGCCATTTCTGGGCAGGTTGGTAACCACCTATGTAAAAGTTCCAGGATACTTCGGGTACGTTTGCGAAATACTGTGATTCGTTGATGTAAACCTTACTGTCCTGATATTTTATTTTGCCAACTACATTATCTCCATCAATTGAGTATTGGGTAATAAAGTTTTCTACAACCGGACTTTCTAATAAGTGAATCTGCCTGATTTCTCCACCCAATTTTACCAATTGCCAAAACGTGTTTTTATCTTTTGGATATAGCACTCTTGGAAAATCTATTTTTAAAAACTCTTTGTATTTCTCTCTATAAGTTGGGCTGTGCAAAACGGCATAGATGTAATCAAGAATATCAATCGGGGCGAAAGTGCCTGCGGTTGTCTCCTTTTCGTTGGTAAAGGTTAAACCTAATTTCTCTGCTATTTGGTTAACTATTTCTTGTTTTAGGTTTGGTTTTCTTGCGGTTGTTTGCTCTATGGTTTGTTGACTGCTGGTTTCAGGATAGAGATATAACGGAAATATGTATCCAGTTTCTTTAGTTTGAGATGATATATTACACATATCAGAAACAAGACGGCTAACATATAAATGTTGGAAATCAAAAGTAGACAATTGTCTACATGTAATTAACGAAACATTATCATTACGATTAAGGTGTTTAAACATTTCATCTCTTGGATAAGCGATAAACCCTTTTGATTTCCCCGTATAAAAAGTAAATCTATCATCAAAAGGACGATACATTACCTTTATTATCTTTGGTTTGTTATTTTGTAAATCTTTTTTTGCCCATTCGATAGTCCAATCTCTACCATCCTCAGGCAAATTCAATAGTCTTCTAATGTTATCTACATCATTGTTTTCAATGGTGTTTTTAATGTCTTTGAGTTCGTTTTCAGAGAAATGAATCGTCAACTTATCTCTTTTTGTTTGAAAACCAGAAACATTCTTTTGCATTAAACCATCCAGGTTAAATCCCTTAACATAACTTTTCTCTTCAGTAAAATCCTTTGGAACGAAAAAATAATTTGGTTTTTTAAATGCAAGAGTTTCCCATTTAATAGATGTAATGCTGTTATCAATCAATGTTTGGTATTTTATCTCTCTTAGTCCATACAATTCAGAATGATTAACTATACCTAATTTCCCCTTACTCTTTTTATTGATTTTCACAAATATGTTAATGCTAACACCTTGTTGAATATCGAAGACATTTTCGTCTTTACTGCCATCTGGTGTTGTTTCATTTTTCTTCGCACTACCATGTAAATCCAAAATGTATATCTTATCAAAACTCTCTAATAAGTGTTTTCGCATTTGGCGGTGTGTAATGCCGTCAATAAAACTATTATTTGAAATATAGGCTAAAATTCCGCTTCCGTTTTTGTCAATATAATGCTGTCCGTAACGAATAAACTTTATATAGTCATCATCAAGATTTATTTTTCGTTCATTCAAATCCTTTTTGTAATCAGCTATAAGGTTTTGAATCCATTCACCTTTATTTGTGCTGCTCACAGCATAAGGCGGATTTCCCGTTACCACCATAACCGGCGTATCACGTTTCACATGGTTGGCTTCGTTGGCTTCTGTGCTTAACCAATTGGCAAAGAGGGTTCCTGTATCGGCGTGGTATTCTTCGAGGCTGTTGGTAAGATATATTCTAAATCTTTGTTCGTTTTTAGACACATAGCCGGTTTCGGTTAATAGCAAATCCAGTTTAAGGTGAGCCATAGCATACGAAGCCATCAGGATTTCAAATCCATTTAACCGGGGGATAAGATGCTTCTCAACGTAATTGCTCCAAATACCTTCCTGTCCTTTGAATTTGCTGTATATCAACTTGATGATCTCAGCTAAAAAGGTTGCCGTGCCTGTTGCCGGGTCAAGTATTTGTACTCTGTGCACTTCTTGCTCTACTTGTTTGCCTTGAAGGTTTATTTTTATTTTGGTTTTGCTGTTGTCGGCTAAACCTTGAGTTAAATTGAATTCAGTTTTTAGAATATCATCAACGGCACGTACTATAAAATTTACAACTGGATGTGGTGTGTACCAAACGCCACGTGCTTTACGTAATTTAGGATCGTACTCACTTAAAAAGGTTTCGTAAAAATGGATGATAGGGTCTTCCATTTTTGTTTGCTTTCCATAGTTCTTTAAAATTTCCTCTACGTTACAAGCCAAAAATATTTCTACCAAACTATCTACTATCCATTTAATACGGTCGTCAATATCGGGTCCCGCGATGTAGCTAAAGAGTTTGCGTAAAAAAGGGTTTGATTTTGGTATAAGTTCAGCAGCTTCCTGACGACTAAAAGTATCTATAGTTGTGTCATGCAATCTTGCTGCAAACATCCCATAAGCAATGGTTTGAGCATAAACATCGGCAAATCCTTTAGGCGTAATATCGTGAATAAGGATTTCTTTAAACGCATTCATTTGGTCTTTAAGTGTACTATCCTCATTATGAGTTTCATCACTGGTCAGTGCTTTTTCAATTACTTCAGAAAGCAACCGGGCTTTGCCAGCCATCATTTCTGCCAGTTTTTTTGAGCTTTTTATGGTTTGCCCTATATGGATGCAAAAGTCTTTTATTAAGTCGGTAAAGGTTGCAAAGTTATGTGATAAGGGAACAATAGCCCCGTTTCGTATTTCGGCAATAGCAATTTTGGTAATAAATTGACCGTCAAGGTAAAGGTGAAAGTCTAAATAATCAGTAAATAGTAAGTTATTTAATGAAGCTTTATAACGGTCGAACTGTTCCTTGTTTCCGATTTTTTTTGCACCTTCAAGATCATTATCGCCAATGTCTTTAGCTTCAATAAAACCTACGGGAATATCTTTTTTGGTAAGGATATAATCGGGAGCTCCACACAATTGTCTTTTGGGTTCGTTGGTCGCTCTAATATCAGGCACTAAACTTTCAATGAGTTGTTGCAAGTCACCACGAAAAGTATGCTCGGTTGCATTACCAAGTCTATATCGCTTGTTTATATTGTCAAGGTATTGTTCCAGGGTCATTTATTCGTTGTTAAAATTTCAATTCATCTTTGAAGCAAGTTCAATTTTGCTGTCTCTCTTGTTTGCGAATTTCTATTCTCAAAGTGTGATTATTTGAGTGCGTACATTGTTGTCTTTATTATCATCGTCCCATTGCATTTTTATTTCGATCGTATTGGGCATACCATTGTGTAGAAACATATAAATCTCTGTAGAATCCTGCGGGTTTAAAAAAGGATATGGAAAATTTTCCATTCGTATCATTTTATTGAAATCACTTGGATTAAACTCAATCCTTATATTTCTCGCAATTGCACGGCCAGAATTATATATTTTAATGGTTAGTCGACCCGTTCCTGATTCGAAATAATTAGCACGAACATTGGCTTGTAAAGCTTCAGTTTTTTCATTCTCAATCTTAGATAGTTCATATTCATTAATTCTTGCTTCTTGTGATTTTATTTTCTTATCGTGGTAGAAATAAGTAAACAAAGAGCCGATTATAGCAAAAATTGATATTACGAGGCTAACGGTTTCCATTATTTGAACTTTATATTCTTATTTCCTTTGAAAGCCTGCTTAAAGCTTTCTTGTATTTCTTTTTTTACATCTTCAGCCATTTCTTGCTTTACTTGTTCAATTGATTCAGCATTTAATTCTAAAAGTTCATCATAACCCCCAAGGTACTCTCTATTACACATGGTACATTTAATATACGTTTTCTCATCATTCGTCTCAAAATGCGAATCACTTCCGCAAGTTGCACATCTTAATTTTCCTTTATATTCTGTTTTCATGTTAGTATAAATTATCGAACTGTCGGTATCTAATACAATGTGGCATAACAACTCAATAAACGCAACCCATTGCGTTTATTTGCAGCTTAGAAGAAACTCGTACAAGGGGTAAAAGTCATGACAAACGGCGACTATTAACTTGTTCGTGCTTTTCATCCAATTGCGGTTATTTATATTTATTTAATTCTATTCTTATAAAAACGAAGTTAATACTTTTTTTAGTTGCGAACTTTTTTTAATAAATCTCTTTTAAACAATTGATTGAAGTGAATTCAAGAAGTCTTTAAGGGGAAAACCATTGATGAAGACTTTTTCCAATACAAAAAAGGTGTTAGTCACTACCATTCCGGCGCTGGAATCCCAAGTCGGAATGATTGATTAAACATTTTTGCTCCCTGGCAAAAATGATCTTTGTAAACCGTAATTTATCCCAGAAGTAAAAAATGTTTGTTTTATATGGAGTAACTTCATAAATTTGGTATGCTGTATTAAACTTGTGACAACAAAAATATATAAAGACATAAAGGCGACACTTGCCATTAGCTTCAAAATGATTGCATTTCAGACATTGACTTTTACATCACATCAAAGTGTCGCCTTCTTTTTAAGTTTTTTGGTTATTAAATGATATTGACTTCTTAGGCGGTACATTCTTTTCCCCCCCGGGGACGGGGTCCTTCTAGCACAAGGAAATGCAGCGAGACAATATGTACCGCCTTCTTTATCACACTTTTAAAGAAGTGATTATTAAATCATTGCTTTTTAAATTCAGTCAACAGAGGTTTTAATTATGATCAAAAAAAACAAGTTTTTGTAATAATGTTATTATTGAACCAGCAAATCTTCCTTCCCCTACTAAAAAGTAAGAAATAGGCTGAAGAGTAAGTTTATCATATTAATTTTTAGTCTTTTGTAAATTATTATATAATTACTTCTTCCCATGGACCGTCAGGAGATTCTCCAATGTAAATACTCCTTGGTAACTTACAACTTCCTGGAAATGTAACTTCAGCGACCTTACCTACTGTATATTTAAATTCATCTGCAGGTAAGAAGGTACCATTCCCTCTTTCAGGTGGGGCTCCATTAAGATGCGAATTAGATCTTGTAGCTCCTGAATTAAGACGACAAAATTCGGAATGGGGATTTATTCTAAGTAACTCTTCTGTTGAAACCCTAATTATAATTGGACTCTCACTTGAATATCTTTTATAATGACTATTTAGTCGTTGTATTGTTGGCCAAAAAAAAACTCTACAATTCAACATCTTGAAAAAATCTTTAACTGAAAATCCCGAGGTTAAGCATTTTACTAAATTCAGAATAGATATTGGTCTTTGGTCTCTTATGTGGTATTTGTCTTCCCCAATCTCAATTATTTCATGTGTTTTTCGTCTTTGCGATAGAAACTCATTTCGCTCATTTTCATCAAAAGAAGAGAGATTTATGATAGCCTCCGTACTCAATAATTCTTTTGTGGCTTTAATTTTTTCAAAATTATCTCTGTTCGTTAAATGATAGAGAAATTCTTTCTTTCTAATAAATTCTGATATTTCCATATTATATCCAATTACGTCTATCAATTATAGCTCTATAATCAAAGCAAGTTCCTATTAGAGAAACTTTTACTCCCGAACATCTTTCTAATTCTTCGATCATTTGGCGAGTATCGGGTGTTAACTGATCATATCGTCTAGCTTTTAAGTTTTCCACAGATAAATAATCGGTAAATGTTAGAGCAATATCCGTGGGTGAATTTAATTCGCATGCTCTTCTAAACATATGCCAACTAAACTCAGCCACTCTTCTATTTTTATGTGTTGTTGTAGTCTTTTCTTTTTCTTTCAACACATGCGCATTTTGACCTGAGCGCTCCGCTATTATATCCCATGTTAGATCATTGCTTCTAAATTCGCCTGATGTTCCTCCTACTCTAATCGGATATGTTCTTGTAACCATTATTATTTTTCTCACTCTTTTTGGAGAAATTCCTGCTTCTGATAATGTACCAGAAACGTTAGTATCTCTTGAAGTTACATGAGGATATAAGCCATGGTGTAGGCTTAGACCACTTCCTTGAGTTCCTTCAAGTAACACTTTTTGATTATCTCTATATAACTTTTCTAACTCATTAGCTGTTGAACCTATGTATGGTTTTAATGCATTAAAATGTTTTGCTTTATGTTTAGTTTCAGCCTTTAATCTTGCGGTAATGTTGTTAGCGGTTGCAAACCCAACTCCTTGACCCGTTGAACTTATTGTATCCTTAACTAATTGTTCATTTTTAATATCATCTTCACTTATTATTACAGCATTTTCATCGATTATCAAACGACCAACTTCTACTTCATAAAAAGAGATTTCCTCTTGTAGCTTTTCCAAGTTTAATACTGCTCCGGGGCCAATTAATAATTTTGAATTTGGATTTCTGTGTGAACCCGAAGGCAACGAGTGAAAGATATGTTTTAAAGGTTTCTCATATACTGTATGACCAGCATTTGGCCCACCAACCCTATACAAACAACTATATTCAGGAGCTATATGCGCCGCTATTTGTCCTTTCCCTTCAGATCCAAATTGACCACCAATAATTACATCAACAAGCGGGGTATGAGTTGGGGGTAATAATTTAAGAAAGCTTGCAACACGGATGAAAACATCTTGCTCATTGCATGTGTCTGTATTAATTACTAAATCAGCTTCATCTCTCAAAGATTGTACTTGCTTTTCTGTATTATTGCTTTTAAATTCGACATACTTTTCTCTTTGTGTTTTTTTGTCAAGACCTTGTAACTCATCCCTTTGATAAAATCTTTCCTCTAGACTCTTTGAGGCTGCTTCTAAATGAATATGGTATACAATAAAACTATATGCATCACGTATATGTTTAATTTGATCAATAATTCTACTTGAATCAATTACATAAAAATTTTCATTAGAGAACGTACTAGAAAATAAATCCTGAAAATATTCTAGTACCCATTTCCCCTTATACCTTTTATCAAGCTCTTCCCCAAATTGCTGAAGATATATCCTGTCGGGAATTTTTCCTTTTAATTTTGTTTGAGCGAATTTCTTGAGTCCTTCTTTTGTTTTGCATATTCTAAAATTAAAATCTTTTGCAAGCTTATCTGATAGAGTACTTTTACCTGTACAAATCTCGCCGCTAAGTACTAAAATAATTTTTCTGTCTGCCATGTAGAATTTTCTTTAAATAGGGTAAGGTTTGATCGATTCTTAGGATTGTAAGCTTTGCCGGGTAATATATAAATATTAACTTTTATATTCTCGCTTATTAACTCATCATGAAGCATTCCGAGTATAATATTCCAATCACCTTTGGCTTGCCCTGCACCAATTTGAGGCATATGAACACTAGCATTTAGTTCTTTTGCAACGTAACTTAATTCCTTTAAACACTTTCTTAAATCATTATATTTTAAAGGGATTTCACCTTCTTTCGAATAAAGTCCCTTTTGTGCAAGCATTTGAAATACATATAGCTTTTCAGATACTTTTATAAGATTAGTTTCACCAAGTTTAAATTTGGACTTATTTTGTGCCCAATTTGCTAATTCAGATTTAATTATGGGATAGTTTTTTGCAAGAGATTTTCCAAAACCTAAACCTAATCCAGCGCTAGTATTAACAACCTGTGCAATTATTTTTACGTCATTTCCTCTCGGTTTTGTCGCATCTCCATATTCCAAAAAAATTTTATGGTCTTCAATGTTATCTTCCTCTAAGGAGCATGGAACGAGAAAGATCCCGATTCTTTTCTTATTGTCTCTCTTATATGAGGATAATCCTATTGAATAAGCAATATGTGGATTTTTTTTAAAATTGTCCCAATTAATCAAATCTCTGGATGTCCAACCAGGTGCAACACATTCAAGGGACTTACTTTCTTTAGGGACAATAAAATCATCAGGAAATGAATATTCGAAAGAATTGGAACGCTTCCAATAATCCAAGACTAATTGATTTTCATCATTAAGAATACCGATTAGAAATGCACAAGGTTTATTTACTACTTCAGTAAACCTTATTAATGTTGATTCAAGAGAAGCCTCATACTTCTTAGCTAGCTCCAATAATCCTTCTAAGGTTAACGAGCAACTATTTACATCATTTGAAAATACTGCATAAGGCAATTGTATTTCTGCTGCTGCCATATTACAAAGTTTTTCAAGTTGTCTATTTGCAATTGGTTCTTGTTCTCTATTTCTTAACTCCTCGGCACAATCTGAAAATAATATGTGACCAAGTTCATGTGAGATAGAAAAATTAATTCTTGATTGCTTTTGAAAGGGATTGTATTGAATCTGTAATTTATTTCTTCCAATAGCTAATGTACTTGCGTCTACAACACTGTCATTAGGGATTATATCTATATGAAATAGTTTTGCTAGTTCAATAGGATTATAGGGTGGTCCTTGCCATCCTAAATCAAAAGCATCTAAGACTAATTTTCTTGCGCGTGATTTAATTTCTTCTACTGGATCTGTATTACCTGATTCTTGAATTAATTGTAATACTGATTTATGTGTCCACATATTATATTAAATTTTATTATTTAAAATGAATCTCAAGATCTCTCAACCTGATTTTTTATTCTATTTAAACTATTTGTTACATATTAAATGACTATTGAGAGTTTTTACTTTCTACGACATTAGTAAAATTTGGATTTTGATGAGTTCCATATTAACAGTTCTCATATCAGGAAATGCTCAAAGTGATAGCTAATATAT
>Ga0075520_1001403_pt1 | contig 11543 bp, 8 predicted proteins | sample NGEPerB_FD_75100 | JGI IMG/M metagenome (GOLD analysis project Ga0075520, IMG submission 75100) | Arctic peat soil microbial communities from the Barrow Environmental Observatory site, Barrow, Alaska, USA - NGEE PermafrostAB12-B | ecosystem: Environmental > Terrestrial > Soil > Wetlands > Peat ... | reverse complement strand
TTTCAGGGTGAAGTTGATGACATAACCGGTGGAGCCGACCGTGGACCCGGCGGCCACTTCCACTGTGGCGAGTGAAGTACCGGCCATAACCGTGTGGTAAATGGTGGGTGTGGGAGCAGAAGTAGCGGCAGGAGTGGCACCGGGTGTGACAGCGGAGGAAGCAGTGGGGGCGGGAGTGGCTGTATCTGTTGCAGCAGTGGTGGGGGTGGCAGATGCCGCACTGGTGGGAGTGAGGGTTACGATGCCGTTAGGCCCAGCGGCCGCGGAACGGTAATCGGTTTGGATGACGGTACCTTCGGGCAGGGGCGTGTTGCCCAGATCGACGAATTCCAACACGCCGGTCTCTTGCAAGGCTGCAACAACCTGATCCGAGTTGGTCAGACCGGGGAACTGGGCCACGATGCGGTTAGGTGGAGCGCTCTGCATTACCACTTCGCTTACACCCAGGGCATTGGCACGGTTCATCAGAATCTGCTGGGTGGTCGACAGGTCATTCGAACTGACCGTGGCGGTGGCTGGCAGGTCGGCTTCCAGAAGCACCTGCAAACCGCCGCGCAGGTCCAGACCCAGTTGAATGGGCACGTTCTTGTCCACCAGTGCTTTGCCATTAAATGGATTAGATATAATGATTTGCTGGCTCAGGTCCACCCAGGCGGCAAAAGCCACCAACAGAAGAATAATCACCAGCGTTAAATAGGGACGTCGGGTCATGTTTGATTTCTCCGCTCATAAAAATGCCAGCCTTCGGCTGGCGACGGGGAACATTATACTCTGATTAAAGGGGAAACGGAAGCGCAGGAGAATATTCGGACAGGCAGGATGATGAATATTTCAACGATCTGATGTTATTTTGGGAGACAGGGGTTAGGGATTAATCATGAAGAGAGAGCAATGGGACCTTTTGGGATATAATGAGTTGTCAGGATCATTGCTCCAAGATTCGCTCTCCATGAATCATGCAAGCAGGATAATCCAATGAGCAAAGTTCGTCTGCCACGGATGACATTAGAACGCGGCGCGGCGCTCTGCATGGCATGCGCAGGCACAATCAGCCTGCTGGCAGGCGCAGGATGGTTGTTCAACCGGCTGGTCCTGGCTTCCTTCAACCCCAATTTCATTCCAATGGCACCCGCGACCGTCTTAATATTCCTGGGATTATGCGTCGCATGGTTGTTCCAGAGGATTTTCCCTACCAGACGTTGGATTAAAACGCTGGTGCAGGTCGCACTGGTGGGGATGATTATCATTGTAATCTTCCTGGTGCTCAGGTATTTTACCGGACTCGGACCCGACCTTGAAAAAATACTTTACCCGGCTCCGTCCATGTTCGGTCAATTTTCTTCCGCCCGCATGTCGCCGCTATCAGCCCTGGGTTTCTTCCTGGCGATCATGGCATTTCTTCTGTTGACCGACGGCAGACCGGGCCAGAAGCAAAGAAGTGTTTCCGCGGTCCTATCTCTAGCTTTGTTGGTCCTCAGCAGTTTAATTTGCCTGGGTTACCTATACGGGGCGCCCCCTTTCTACGGAGGTACCCTCACTCCGGTGGCAATCACAAGCGCGCTATCCTTCTGGTTCCTCAGCTTGGGGTTTTTGATGACCGCGGGACCTGGCGGTTGGCCGACCAGGGTGTTCATTGGCACATCATTAAGGCCACGCTTGATGCGGACATTCATACCGGCTGCACTCTTGATTGTTTTGCTGCAGGGATTTCTCAGTACGGCGGCTGACCCGTGGGTCATCAACCCTGCAATAAAAGAGGCGGTGGCAGCTGTGGTGGCATTGTTGATCGTCATCCTGCTTATTTCCGTGATCGCAAATGCCCTTGGTGCAGAAATTGAACGCGGTAGAAAAGCGGAGGTGGCGCTGGTTAAGTCTGAAACCGAGTTACGTGTGCTGTTCGCCGGCATGATGGATGTAGTCATTGTCCTGGATGTGGATGGACGCTATATCGAGATCGCTCCCACAAACCCATCCAACCTGTACCGCCTACCGGACGAAATGCTGGGCAAGACAATGCATGAGATCCTGCCGAAAGAGCCGGCAGACACGATACTTTCCATGATCCGCAGCTCCATCCAAACCAGTCAAGTGGTCTTTGGTGAGTATGCCTTGACGATCGATGGCAAGGTGATTACTTTCTCAGCCAGCGCCTCGCGGCTTTCGGAAACCACCGCCATCGTAGTGGCGCACGACATAACCACCCGAAAGCGAGTGGAGCAGGCACTGCACGAGAACGAAGAAAAATTCCACGACCTGTTCAACAATGCCGAAGTGGGAATGTTCCGGACGCGACTGGATGGTACAGAGATCCTGGACATGAATGAAAAGTTCCTGACGATTCTCGGTCGTACGCGGGCGGAAATGCAAGGTTCCGCTTCCGTGCTGCATTGGGCGGACCCACGTCAGCGGGAAGAGATGGTGCGCCGGCTCGAAACTGAAGATCAGGTGAAGGATTTCGAATGTGGGATGCTGAACAAACAGGGGCAGGTGAGAACATGCCTTATTTCGTTACGCCTCCACCGTGAGAAGGGAATTCTAAATGGGTCAATACTGGACATCACCGAGCGCAAGCAATTCGAATTGGTTCAGAATGCAATTTACCGGATCTCCCAGGCTACATTAACCAGCGATGGGACGAATGCACTCTATCGTTCCATTCATTCCATCCTGGGAGAATTGATTCCGGCGGAGAATTTCTTCATTGGATTGTACGACCCGGCCAACGGTTTGATCAATTTCCCGTACTATATTGATCTATATGATGAAGCACCTTCCCCGATAGCTCATACCCAGGGTCTAAGCGGATATATCCTCCGTAAGGGGCGTCCCTTGTTGCTCACCCGGGAGATTTACGACCGGCTGGTCGGAGAAGGAGAAGTGGAGCCGGTTGGGACAGCTTTCATTGACTGGATGGGTGCGCCATTGAAAACGGCCGGACGCACAATCGGCGTCATGGCTGTACAAAATTACACAGAAGGCATCCATTTCAACCAGGAGGATTTGAATCTGCTGGAATTCGTCTCCACCCAGGTGGCCCAAGCAATCGAGCGCAAGCGCATGGAAGAGGAGATACACAGCCTGTCATTGACGGATGAGCTGACCGGGTTGTATAACCGGCGGGGCTTTACGCTGCTGGCCGACCATGAGGTGAAACTGGCGCGGCGTGAAAAGAGGGACATGCTACTGATGTTCGGCGATGTGGATGGTCTGAAGACTATCAATGATACGTTTGGGCATGCCCAGGGCGACCGGGCTTTACAGGAAGTATCCACCCTATTGAAAAACAGCTTTCGTGAGGCAGATATCCTGGCCCGCTATGGCGGAGATGAGTTTATAGCCCTAGCAGTGGATGCCGCCCTGGAAAACGCGGAAATCCTATCCGAGCGCATCCAAGCTGCGCTGCAAGCGCACAACCAGGAGGCCGACCGGACTTATACTATGTCGCTCAGCACCGGTATGGTTTGCTATGATCCCGAGACTGCCTCCACGATCAGTGAAATGATTGCCCAGGCAGATGCCCAAATGTATTCAGAGAAACAAGCCAGGAGGAAAAAAGGAACTCCCGGGCGCAGTGACTTAATTTAATTATCCACAATTTTTGCCGAAATTACAGATTTGATGCCGGCTTGTGCCAATTGGATCACTTGGTAAGCAACCGACTTACAATAAAAAATGGCCGCAAGTATTACCAGAATGAAGGTTGTGTTTTTTTAAGTTGTAATTGGATAGAAATTAGATATAGGCAAGGCACGGAGAGGAAAATGCAGGGCGAGTTGTCCACATAGACCCTGGCCGTGTTTGGAGTGTGCCAGGTGTGGTAATTTCCGAATTATTTATTGCCGTAGATGGCTTTGGAAGGCCCATCCGGGGTCCTTTTGAAATGGATTGACATTAATTAATCCTGTTTTGTTCCTGCATCTTCTGTTTGCCTGACAAACTGCACCACACGTTCCAAAACCTGTTCGGATAATAGATTATCCGTATCCAGATACAGGCTGGCGTTTTCTCTAGCATGCCTCAGACGGTGCTGCTGTTCCTGCCATTCGGATTCGGTCCAATCCAGTTGCCCACGCTGGCAAGTGGTGGGGTAGGAGGCATCCAAGAAAACCAGCACATCCGGATTCGTCAACCGCCGCCACATATCCTTGACGTAGGAGTGCTCCTGGGCGATGTGGCGGGAGCGATAACCCAGGCGGGTCAGACCGGCGATCAGGGTGGATTTTCCGGCTGCACAAGGGCCGACCACCCCAATCAAGGTCTGGAGCTTACCGGGAGGTTCATCCTTTTGATTATTGGTTACCATTAAGTAGAATTAGATGCCCAACGCAAATCAGAATACTCTACCTTTTCCGAACCGGGACAGATGAAAATGACATGAGAAGATCAGGTCGATTCGGAGATTATTCACGCGAACGATTGAAGAATACAAATTATGAGTTTACCAAGTCGATAGGCAAGCGAACGGTCATGCGGCGCACGTCATCCCCCGCGCGTTTGCGCACCTTCAATACCACCACGCTTATATCGTCCACTGGACGGCCGTCATCCAGGGCGACTGCCTCCCCCAGCAGCGCATCCGCAATGGCCTGGGGAGAGGGGTCCTGGTCTTCCAACATGGCTTTTAAAGAAGTGCAGACATCCATAGGCCGACCTACCCGTGAACCGGCATGCACCAGACCGTCGGTATAGATCACCAGCACCAGCCCAGCTTCGACCGGTATTTCGCTGATGATCGGACGGGTATTGCGGCTGAAGCCGATCGGAGAACTTTCTTCACTGATACAATCCACCTTCTCGCCGTGTGCAATAAAAAAGGAGGCCGGGTTGTTGCGTGTGAGCACCACCGTTCCGGTGTGCAGGTCAACCGAGATGATATTCAGCGTAGCAGAGACTTTGCCTTTTTTGTCAGTGTAGAGCAAATCGGAGGCTGCCCGGGCGGCCGCTCCATCACGTACGCCTTCGGCCAGAAGGGCGATGACCTTGCGAACCACCAGCATAGAGACAGCCTTGGCGCCATGGCCGGAAGTCTGTCCGTCCGCCAACACCACCGACAAGCCACCATTAGGCCGTTCGACCACTTCCAGCGTATCACCGCTTTCGGTCACGGCGTATTTGTTCGTTTTTGCCGCCGCAATCTGTACTTCCATAAATGCATTGTACTCCAAAAGTTAACAACTTAAAGGTCAGGCAGGCTGGGAATCGCCGGGGCGGAGCGGTAAGTGCGAGATAGCGGACTGTCATCTACTTTCCGAGAGCACCTCCAGGATGAACCGGGTGCTTCGTAACCCCCTCACTCGCATGTCTTTCCCATTATCCCGGAGATTCCCTAAAAGGCAGTATATTTACAAAACCAATCCGATTGGATTACAATAACATTGTTACCGGGTTAAGCAGGCGGATGGCAATAATAACAGGGTATCCATGCAAGATTGAAGTTCCATTTTTTTTACGAACACTGGGATGCGGGAACCTACAAAATGGAAAAAGCCAGCATACTGATCGTCGAGGATGAGTCGTCGAGTGCTTTGGAAATCCGGAATAGCCTCGAAAGCGATGGCTATATTGTGGTAGGTCAGCCTGATAGCGGCGAAGCTGCCGTTCAAATGGCGGGGGATTTGCATCCCGACCTGGTCCTGATGGATATTGGACTCAAAGGGGAAATGGATGGCATCGAGACCGCCAGTCAAATCCGCGCCCGATATGACCTGCCTGTCATCTTTCTGAGTGAATCTGGCGATCAATCAAACATCCAGCGGGCCCTTAAGGCTGAACCATATGGTTATTTTCTCAAGCCCTACGATGAACGTGAATTATTTATTGCCATTGAAATGGCAATCACCAAACATGAAATGGAAAAGAAATTGCGAGACAGCGAGGAACGCTACAACCTGGCCGTGCGAGGCGCGAATGACGGTGTATGGGATTGGGACTTAAAAAGCAACGAAATTTATTACTCGCCACGCTGGAAGGCCATGCTCGGATTCAAGGAAAATGAAATCAGCAAAAGCCCGGATGAATGGTTGAAACGGGTACACCTGGATGACCAGAAACGTCTTTGGCAAAATCTTGGGTTACACCTAAAAGGGAAAACTCCCCACTTTGAATGTGAATACCAGATAAAAGATGCGAATGGTCGATATATATGGATCCTTACCCGAGGACTGGCCGTGCGGGATGCGGAAGGGAAAGCCTACCGAATGGCAGGATCGCAAACAGATGTGACCGCCCGGAAAATGGCCGAAGAGCGCCTGGCTTATGGTTCTCTTCACGATGGGCTGACGGGGCTTCCCAATCGTGAGTTATTCATGGACCGGTTGAGCCAGCGATTGCAGCTGGCCAAACATCATCCCGATTCATTATTTGCAGTCTTGTTCATGGATATTGACCGCTTCAAGGTGGTCAATGACAGCCTTGGACATGCCATGGGCGACCAGCTCCTGACAGGCATAGCCAGGCGTTTGCAGCTGATTGTACGTCTGGAAGATACCGTTTCCCGTTTTGGGGGGGATGAGTTTGCCGTGCTGGTATACGATGTAAAGGATGTCAATGATGCCATTCAGGTGGCAGAGCGATTCCAGGCCCGGATAAAAGAAACAACCGTGCTTTCATCTGTCAGCAGGACCACGTCGGTAAGTGTAGGCATCGTTTTGTTTAATGAAAAATACACACAAGCCCTGGACATTCTGCGCGATGCAGATACTGCCATGTATCGTGCCAAAGCGCTCGGAGGGGGGTGCTACCAGGTCTTTGACACAACCATGCATACCAAAGCTGTTGAGCTGTTGCAATTGGAAGCAGATATGAAGCGCGCCGTGAAAAACCAGGAATGGGAGGTCTATTACCAGCCCATTCTCTCGATGACCAGCGGTGAAATCTGCGGAGCCGAAGCCCTGGTGCGCTGGCAACACCCTCAACGAGGCCTGCTACTTCCGCATGATTTTATCCACGAAGCCGAAGAAGTTGGCCTGATTCTCCCGATTGGCGAATTTGTGCTGCGAACCGCCTGCCTGCAAGCCAAAGCCTGGCGGGATGCCGGGTTTTCCAAATTATGGATATCGGTGAATCTTTCCGGGCGCCAGTTCCAGGACCGTAATCTGGCACAGAAAGTCAGCAAGATCCTGGCAGAGACCGGTTTGCCAAGCGAATGCTTACGGCTGGAAGTAACCGAGACAGTTGCCATGCAAGATCTTAACTACAGTGTCGAGGTTCTGAACGAGTTGAAGGCCCTGGGCGTGCATGTCTTACTGGATGATTTTGGAAATGGATATTCGTCGCTGGGTTATCTGAAACGATTTCCTCTTCGCGCCCTCAAAATTGACCAATCATTTATACAGGATATCATGGTCAATAAAAATAGCGAGGCAATCACCGTTGCAATCATAGCGATGGCCCGTTCGCTTAATCTAGAAGTTGTAGCAGAAGGTGTGGAAAATACCGAACAAGACCGATTCTTAAAAGATCTATTTTGTGATCAGGTACAGGGTTTTCTATTCAGCAAACCATTACCAGCCAATGATCTGACAAGTTTCCTGCAAAACAACCTCCAGACTTCTGGTTGAAGTGTGGCAATCTTTGGATTATTAATATAAATAAATCTCCTCTGATGAAGTGGGGTAGTGCAGGGGGAAAAATTCTTAAAATGATTTTAATGTTTACAAAATTAGTCTGCTACTGTTACAATTGGATAACAGTCCCTTAAAGCAGGTGGATGGCAAACCAATTCTTGAAAGGACTCCGGGGTCTACCCTGCACGTTTCGTTGTAAATATTGAATCGTGGGATATATATGGAAAAAGCCAGTTTATTAATCGTTGAAGACGAGTTGATTGTCGCCTTGGATCTCCAGAAGAGCATCGAAAACGATGGTTATGTAGTGGCGGGTCACACTGATAGCGGAGAAAAGGCAATCCAATTGGCAGGGCAGTTGCATCCCGACCTGGTTCTGATTGATATCAATCTTGGGGGTGATATAGATGGAATCGAGGCCGCCAAGCAAATTCGCACACGTTTCGATCTACCCGTAATTTTTCTGACGGAATATGGCAACAATTCCGTGATCAAGCGGGCTCTTGGAGCGGAGCCATATGGCTATATTCTCAAGCCCTATGATGAGCGCGAATTATTTATTGCCATCGAGATGGCGATCACCAAACATGAAATGGAAAAGAAATTGCGCGACAGCGAGGAGCGCTACAACCTTGCTGTTCGTGGCGCGAATGACGGCGTATGGGATTGGGATCTAAGGCGCAATGAAATAAACTACTCTCCGCGTTGGAAAGCCATGCTCGGATTCAGGGAAGATCAGATCGGAAAAAGCCCGGACGAATGGTTAAATCGGGTGCACCTGGACGACTTAAGACACCTTTGGAAAAATCTAGGATTGCATCTCAAAGGGGAAACTCCTTTCTTCGAGTGTGAATATAGAATAAAGGATGTCTACGGTAAATATGTGTGGATACTCACGCGCGGCTTGGCGATCAGGGATAAGGAAGGGAAAGCTTACCGCATGGCAGGATCGCAAACGGATATAACGGCCCGAAAACAGGCCGAAGAGCGCATGGCTTATGGCGCCCTCCACGATACATTGACCGGGCTTGCCAATCGCGATTTTTTTATGGAACGGCTAGATCAAAGGTTGGACCTTGCGAAACATCATCCTGAGACATTGTTTGCGGTCTTGTTCATGGATATTGACCGCTTCAAGGTGGTCAATGACAGCCTTGGACATGCCATGGGAGATCAACTGCTGGTAGGAATGTCCCGTCGTCTGCAATTGTGCCTACGGCTTGAAGATACCATCTGTCGTTTCGGTGGAGATGAGTTTGCTGTCTTGCTTCACGAGGTTAAGGATGTCAGTGATGCCATCCGGGTGGCAGATAGATTCCAGGCGCGTATAAAAGAGACAGCCGTCCTGTCATCCGTCAGCAGAACCACCTCGGTCAGTATTGGCATCGTTTTGTTTAATGAAAAATATCCACAACCGCAGGATATCTTGCGCGATGCAGACACCGCCATGAACCGTGCCAAAGCAAAAGGAGGGGGTTGCTACCAGGTCTTTGACACTTCCATGCATACCAAAGCAGTTGAGCTGTTGCAATTGGAAGCGGATATGAAGCGCGCGGTGAAAAAACAGGAATGGCAGGTCTATTATCAGCCCATCATCTCGATGGATAGCGGTGAAATAAACGGCATCGAAGCCTTGCTGCGCTGGATGCATCCCCAAAGAGGCCTGCTGCTGCCACAGGATTTTATCCATGAAGCTGAAGATATTGGCCTCATTCTTCCGATAGGAGAATTTGTATTGGAGACCGCCTGCCGGCAAGCCAAAGCCTGGCGGGATGCCGGATTCTCCCAATTATGGATATCAGTGAATCTTTCCGGGCGCCAGTTCCAGGACCGCAACCTGGCCCAGAAAGTCAGCCGGATTCTGACAGAGACCGGACTCCCCAGCCAATCCTTCCGGTTGGAAGTGACAGAAACAATCGCCATGCAAGACATCGAATACAGCGTCGATGTTCTGAAAGAGTTGAATAGCCTGGGCGTGCTGGTTTTACTGGATGATTTTGGAAATGGATATTCGTCGCTCAGTCATCTGAAACGATTTCCTCTACGGGCGCTTAAGATTGACCAGTCCTTTATCCAGGATATCATGGTCAATAAAAATAGCGAGGCAATCACTGTGGCAATTATTGCAATGGCCCGTTCGCTTGGCATGGATGTAATTGCAGAAGGGGTGGAAAATGAAGAACAAAATGCATTTCTTAAGAAGATATTCTGCGACAAAGTTCAGGGCTTTCTATATAGCAAACCATTGCCGGCCAATGAACTGACCGCTCTTCTTGAAAAGAACTTCAAGATGGCTTAGTTGCGATAATTACCAAGACTCGGCTTTTCTCCAGTTCCAATAACTCGTGCCTCACCAAGAACCCACTGTCAGATATGCGCCGTTTCATCCCGGGCAATATCTGCTCGAGTATGCCTGCCTGCCCGGTCACGAGAAATAATCCGGCCGCCATCCGCTCCAGCAACCCCTTACCCGTGATCCAAGCAGATGGTACGATAACCAATTCTCCGGCAGGCCTCAGCACGCGGTGGATTTCCACCAATGTCTGCTCTTCGAAGATAAATTCCGAAGGGAACGTGGCCACCACGCGATCGAAGGCGCCATGCGGGAAGGGAAGTTTTTGCGCATAGCCTTGAATTAAACGTCGAGGATATTTTTCTTTACGCAACCTGCGGGTCGCCTGATGGCTCATCTGGCGACTCTCATCCAGTCCGAATACAGCCAGTCCATCTGCATTAAGAGCTATTTGCAGGTGCCCAGGACCGAACCCGATTTCGAGCACGCGCCCTCTCAGGAACTTCCGCGCCTGCATTGCCCAGGTCTGCCAACGTCCCAGCGAGACTGCCGCCGCAACGAAGTCATAAGTCCAGGCGAAGGAATGGTAAAGGAACAGAAAAAAGAGGGCAAGCAGTTTCCGCATCAGGTTGACCGATCAGAATGGACTGTTCAATTATACAAACAATCCAGCTGCTTTGGTTTCTATTTACTGGGTTACAACCGTCTAAGCCTTATGGTTAGACAGTGAATTTCATGTATTTACCGGCACCTTAAATAATACAAGGGCTTGACCGGAGATGGTCAAACCCTTGTATTAATGCACCATTTTGGTTACTCGCTGGCCAAATCCACGGGAGGCTTCTTGGACACTGCCTTTTTAGCCGAATCGACCAACTCTTTGCCGCGCGCCCTGGCTTCATTAGCAGTCTTGCCGGCGGAATCGACCAGCTCTTTGCCGCGCATTCTGGCATCGTCGGCAACCTTGCCGGCACGGGTGGCAAGCATGTCGGCTTGCTCAGCCGCCATATCGCGCAACTCGATGCTCTTATCTTTGATCAGGGTGCGGGTCTCTTCGCCGGATTGAGGCGCCAGCAAGAGGGCTGCCACTGCGCCGGCCACACCGCCTACCAGAAACCCGATCAGGAACATACCAAAATCATCATTATCAGACATTTTTAATCTCCTTTTATGCGATGGATTACTTGCGGTTAATGCCGAACAGGTCGAACAATCTTTTCAGTCCGGCCAAGTAGGAATTCAACTTAATCACCGGTTCCACCAAGTTTTCGCTCAGGAACTCGCTCGTACCGCGCAGGGTATTGACGGTTTCATTGGTTGATTTCAAGATGGGTTTGACTTCATTTTGCAGCAAATTGATCAAGCTGGCCAACTGGATGATCAACACCACCAAGGCCGCGCCGATCAACAGGCTCTCGAGCGCCATGAAAATGATAAAGATATCGCGCACATTCGCGGCGGCAGCCGGGTGGCTGGTGAGGGCGAAGACTGCCCACACCAGCAAGGCTAAAACAAGGATGACACCGACAATACAGCCAGCGATGATCCAGCGCTGTCTGGCAAGTCCAGACCGCTTGCCGGCATTTTCTTCCGGAACGGAGGATGAGGGAATGATTTCGGTCATACCGGGTCATTATAGCATACATTGATTCAGCAGCCTTTTTTTACCAGTGGTTCTTTAGTAC
>Ga0075520_1001402_pt1 | contig 11544 bp, 7 predicted proteins | sample NGEPerB_FD_75100 | JGI IMG/M metagenome (GOLD analysis project Ga0075520, IMG submission 75100) | Arctic peat soil microbial communities from the Barrow Environmental Observatory site, Barrow, Alaska, USA - NGEE PermafrostAB12-B | ecosystem: Environmental > Terrestrial > Soil > Wetlands > Peat ... | reverse complement strand
GGCAAGGTGCAGGCGCCGGCCGCGGGGGAGCTGCGGGCGCGCCGGGCACGGCCGGTGGCGGCGCCGGCGCTTTGCCGGGACGTGCGGCCGGCGCCTGCACCTTGCCCGGATCTGCCACATCGCGTTGCTCCGGATGTTCCTCGATCGCGTGCTCCTCCTGGCGGCGCCGCGGCGCGCTCACGGGCAGGCGCGTGACCCGGCCGCCCTCGGGTGCGTTCTGCCGCGCGGCAGGTGGGATGCACACCTGCATGAGTCTGCGCGGGCACGCAAAGGGTACCAGCACGCGCTACCTCGTCGCCGCGCCGAGCGACTCGGGCGGGTGCGCCGCGGTGATGAAAGAGATCGCCGGCCGTCGCACTTGCGGCCCCAGCGGCCTCGCACCCCCCGGCCCCGCGACCTGGTTTTGCCCGCCGGGCGGCGTCTGCTATACTCCGCCGCCGTGGCCGACGCGGTCAGACGCTCGCGCTCCGCGGCCGGCGCGGGTCGCGTTGACCCCCACGGCGGACCCTTGGTATCCTTACATGCTTCTTTCTGAAAGGACTACGACGTGCGTCAACTGGTCACGCTCGCTTGCCAGGAATGCAAGCGTCGCAACTATCATACGAACAAGAACAAGAAGAACGATCCGGACCGCATCGAGCTCAAGAAGTACTGTCGCTGGTGCGGGACGCACACTGTGCACAAGGAGACGCGCTAGGCGTTCCCCTTTGTGTGCCTCTTAGGGCTGTAGCTCAATTGGTAGAGCACCGGTCTCCAAAACCGGGGGTCGGGGGTTCGAGCCCCTCCAGCCCTGCCAATAACTTTCGGAGCGATTGAGTGGCGAAGACTCCCAACAACGACCAGGGCAAGCCGGGCAAGGCCAAGGCGGCCGGCAAACCCGCGCAGGGCGGCAAGGCGCCGGCCAAGCGCGCGAACGCCAAGCCGGCGCGCGGCAAGGCGCAGCAAAAGCCGCAGCAGAAGTCCCGCTCCGCCAAGCCGGCGGAGAAGAAGGGCTTCATGCGTTTCCTGCGCGATGTGCGCATCGAGCTGGGCAAGGTCACCTGGCCGACGCGCAAGGACCTCATCCAGTCCACCATCGTGGTGCTCGTCGCCGTCGCCATCGCTACCGTGTACACGGGCCTGCTCGACGTCGTCTTCTCCAAGACGGTCGACCTCGTCCTCAAAGTCATAGGCTGATCGGGGCTCCGCTTGTATAGCTGGTACGTCGTCAACACATACTCGGGTCACGAGAACAAAGTGAAGGCCAATCTTGAGCATCGCCGTCAGTCGATGCACCAGGAGGAGCGCATCCACCAGATCGTGGTGCCTACGGAGCAGGTCGTCGAGACCAAGGACGGCGAGAAGGTCACCACCGAGCGCCGCGTGTTCCCCGGCTACGTGCTGGTGCAGATGGAGCTCACCGACGACACGTGGTCGCTGGTCAAGAACACGCCGGGCGTCACCGGCTTCGTCGGCGCCCAGAACAAGCCCGTCGCGCTGTCGCGCGCCGAGGTCGACCGCATCATGCACACCGCCTCGGTCGAGCGCCCCAAGCAGAAGGCGGAGTTCGTCGTGGGCGACGACGTGCGCGTCACGTCGGGCCCGCTCAGCGATTTCTCCGGCGAGGTCGTCGAAGTCAATCTCGACCAGAGCCGGCTCAAGGTCATGGTGTCGATCTTCGGCCGCGAGGCCCCGGTCGAGCTCGCCTTCGACCAGGTCAAGAAGACATCCTAACCAGGCAGTAAGCGAGGCAGGCAGTGGCCAAGAAGGTCCTTACCAAGATCAAGTTGCAGATCCCCGCCGGCCAGGCCAGCCCGGCCCCGCCCGTGGGCCCGGCGCTCGGTCAGCACGGCGTCAACATCATGGAGTTCTGCAAGGCGTTCAACGCGCAGACACAGGCCGCGGGCAACACCATCGTCCCGGTCGAGATCACCGTGTTCGAGGACCGCTCGTTCACGTTCATCACCAAGACGCCGCCGGCCGCCGTGCTCCTGCGCGAGGCGCTCGGCATCGACAAGGGCTCGGGCGAGCCCAATCGCGACAAGGTCGGCACGGTCACGCGCGAGCAGGTCCGCACCATCGCCGAGACCAAGATGCCCGACCTCAACGCCAACGACGTCGACGCCGCGATGAAGATCATCGAGGGCACCGCCCGCAGCATGGGCATCGAGGTCGAGGGCTAGCAACAGTCTTTGGGCCGGGGGCGCTTCGCCGCCCGGCCGCCGACGTGGGAGGCGACGCAGTCGCCGCTTGAACCACAGGAGGTCACGCACATGGCCAAGCAAGGCCGCAGGTACACCGCCGCCAAGAAGACCATCGAGCCCGATCGGCTCTACACGCCGCTTGAGGGCATGCGTCTTCTCAAGTCTCTCGAGAGCGCCAAGTTCGACGAGACCGTCGAAGTCCACTTCCGCCTCGGCGTCGACGTGCGCCACGCCGACCAGATCGTGCGCGGCACCACCGTCCTCCCGCACGGCACCGGCAAGGAGATGCGCGTCGCCGTGTTCGCCGAGGGCGACAAGGCGCGCGAGGCCGAAGAGGCCGGCGCCGACATCGTCGGCAGCGAGGCCCTCGCCAAGCAGATCCAGGAGGGCGTCTTCGACTTCGACATCGCCATCGCGACGCCCGACATGATGGGCACCGTCGGCAAGCTCGGCCGCATCCTCGGCCCGCGCGGCCTCATGCCCAACCCCAAGTCGGGCACCGTCACGTTCGACGTCGGCAAGGCCGTGGCGGACGCCAAGGGCGGCAAGGTCGAGTACCGCACCGACCGCTCCGGCATCATCCACCTCAGCATCGGCAAGAAGTCATTCACCGAGGAACAGCTCCTGGAGAACTACGGCGCCGTGCTGGACGAGATCGTGCGCGCCAAGCCGGCTGCCGCCAAGGGCAAGTACATCAAGAGCGCCAGCATCTCGGCGACGATGAGCCCCGGCATCGAGCTCGACCCAGCGCGCACGCGCGACCTGTTCGAGTCCTGAACGCGCGAGGGCGCGGCCGCCGGGCAGTTGCGGCCGCGCCCCACTTGCGTCTATACTGCCGCTTCGCGGCGCTCCGGCGCCGCGGCCGATGACGGTCGGTGCTCCTTCGGGAGCAGAATGGATCCATACGGGTCCGCCACCCGAGGCGAGACGAGCCAGCGCTGCCGCCTGTGCCCGCTCCCGCATCGGGAGCGGGTTTTTTGTTGCGACTGAGAGGTCGATATGCTGAGAAACGAGAAAGAGGCTGTGATCGCGGAGGTGGCGCAGCTCCTGACGGACACGCACGACATGTTCGTCAGCGACTACCGCGGCCTCACCGTCACAGAGCTCTCGGAGCTGCGCGACAAGCTCCGCCAGAGCGGAGCCACCTTCAAGGTGGTCAAGAACACACTAGGCGGCATCGCCGCCGATCGCGCCGGCCGTGAGGACGTCAAGTCGTTCCTCTCCGGCCCGACCGCGGTCACCTTCTGCGGCGACGACCTCGTCGGTGCCGCCAAGGCTCTGGCCGACTTCGCCAAGACCCACCCGCACCTCGTGATCCGCGGCGGTCTGCTGGAGTCGAGTCTCATCGACGAGGCCGGCGTCAGAGCGCTCGCCAGCCTGCCGCCGCGCGACGTCCTCGTCGCCCAACTGGTCGGCACCATGGCCGCGCCGATGACGGGCCTGGTCACCGTGCTCCAGGGCACCGTGAGCGGGTTCGTGCGCGCTCTCAACCAGGTGGCCGAGCAGCGTGCCGCTGCCGGCGAGGCCTGAGACGCCTCACCACGACACTGTCCAGCAAGGCTTTCCAGCCCTACGCGAGGTGAACTGACAATGGCAGACAAGACCCTTACGAAAGACCAGCTCATCGAGGCCATCAAGTCCATGACCGTGCTCGAACTCAGCGAGATGGTCAAGGCGCTCGAAGAGGAATTCGGCGTCAGCGCCGCGGCCCCCGTGGCCGTCGCCGCCGGCCCCGCCGCCGGTGCCGCTCCGGCCGAGGCCGAAGAGGAGCAGACCCAGTTCGACGTCATGCTGACCGCCTTCGGCGACCAGAAGATCCAGGTCATCAAGGTGGTGCGCGCGCTCACCGGTCTCGGTCTCAAGGAGGCCAAGGACGTGGTCGAGGGCGTGCCCAGCGCCATCAAGGAAGGCGTCACCAAGGACGAGGCCGAAGAGGCCAAGAAGCAGCTTGAAGAGGCCGGCGCGAGCGTCGAGATCAAGTAGAGCGCTTCCCGGGATCCCTAAGGACCCCGCGAAGGGCCGGGGCGCCGAAAGGCGCCCCGGCCCTTCGCGTCATGGGGACCGGCCGCCCGGCGAAGACCGCGGGCGAGCGGCGCTGGTCTCCGGGACCGGCCGCCTCGTCCCGCGCGCAAACCTGGCCGCCGCCGTGCCCGTCGCCCGCCGCGGCAACGCTCCGTCCGGGGCGGCTGCCGGGAAAGCCCCTTAGGCGTATTGTATCGTTAGCCGCTTTATGATATTTTTATGGACCGTGCGTCACCCGCGGCCATACCCCAAGACCTCGGTATGGTGTGCTCTTTTTTTCCAGGCCCACGCTAGAAAGAGGAGACTCGCTTGAACGAGCCCAAGGCGCCACGCGTGCGTACGTCCTTCGCCAAGCTCGACCAGCCACTCCCCCTCCCGAACCTCATCGACATCCAGAAGAAGTCGTGGGAGTGGTTCCTCAGCGACGGTCTCAGCGAGACCATCGCCGACATCAATCCGATCAAAGACTACTCGGAGAAGCTCCTCGTCCAGTTCGGTGAGCACCAGTTCGGTGAGCCCACCAAGCCCATCGCGGAGTGCCGCAACAAGGACATGACCTTCTCCGCCCCTCTCACGATGAAGGTCGCCTTCATCAACGAGGAGACCGGCGAGATCCGCGAACAGTCCGTCTTCATGGGCGATTTCCCGATGATGACCGACCGCGGCACGTTCATCATCCACGGCACCGAGCGCGTCGTCGTGACGCAGCTGGTGCGTTCCCCGGGCGCCTACATCATGGAGCCCAAGCAGGCCGAGCGCGAAAAGCAGGTGCTGGTCGCCAATCTCATGCCGCAGCGTGGTTCGTGGCTGGAGCTGGAGATCGACAAGAAGGGCACCGTCAACGTCCGCATCGACCGCAAGCGCAAGTTCCCCGTCAGCGTGCTCCTGCGCGCGATGGGCTACGGCAGCAACGAAGAGCTGCTCGCCCTCTTCGACGACTCGGTCTACATGCGCAACACCGTCGAGAAGGACACCACCGGCTCCCAGGAAGAGGCCCTCGTCGAGCTCTTCCGCAAGCAGCGCCCCGGCGAGCCGCCGACGCTCGACGGCGCCACGGCCATGCTCAAGGGCCTCTTCTTCGATCCCAAGCGCTACGACCTCTCGCGCGTGGGGCGGCACAAGCTCAACGTCCGCCTGCACAACCACGTCAAGCCCGAGCTGCGTCCGGACGCCGACGTCCGCGTGCTGGTCAACGAGGACATCATCGAGCTCATCAAGCGGCTCATCGCGCTCCCCGGCAAGCTCGGCGTGCCCGAGGACGCCAAGGACTACGCCGCCGAGGCCAACGCCTTCCTCGCGACCCGGCGCGAAGAGATCGCCCACGAGATCGACGAGTACGAGCACTTCGGCAACCGCCGTCTGCGCACCGTCGGTGAGCTCGTGCAGGATGCGTTCCGCATCGGGCTCGCCCGCATGGAGCGCGTCATCCGCGAGCGTCTCACCACGGAGGATCCGGACACGATCGTCCCGGCGACGCTGGTCAACATCCGCCCGGTCGTCGCCGCCCTCAAAGAGTTCTTCGGGTCCTCGCAGCTCTCGCAGTTCATGGACCAGACCAACTCGCTCTCCGGCCTCACGCACCGCCGCCGTCTGAGCGCCCTCGGCGCCGGCGGCCTCACGCGCGAGCGCGCGCCCATCGAGGTCCGCGACGTCCACCCGACCCACTACGGCCGCATGTGCCCCATCGAGACGCCGGAAGGCCCGAACATCGGCCTCATCGGCTCGCTCGCCTCCATGGCGACGGTCGACGAGTTCGGCTTCATCCGCGCCCCGTACCGCAAGGTCGTCAAGGGCAAGGTCACCGGCGAGATCGTCTATCTGGACGCCTCGGAGGAAGAAGAAGAGTTCATCGACGCCAAGACCGGCGATGTCCACTACGTGACCATCGCGCAGGCCAACGCGCCGTTCGACGCCAAGACGGGCAAGTTCGAGGACGAGCTGGTGCTCGCGCGCACGCGCGCCGGCGCCGACATCGTCAAGGTCCCGCCGAGCGAGATCGACTACATGGACGTGAGCCCCACCGAGCTCGTCTCCGTGGCCACGGCCCTGATCCCGTTCCTCGAGCACGACGATGCCAACCGCGCCCTGATGGGCTCGAACATGCAGCGCCAGGCCGTGCCGCTGATGAGCCCCGAGGCCCCGTACGTGGGCACCGGCATGGAGTTCCGCGCCGCCGTGGACACCGGCGACGTGATCCTCGCCGAGCGCGCGGGCAAGGTCAGCTACGTCGATGCCAACAGCATCGAGGTCGACCACGGCAAGGGCGAGGTCGACACCTACGGGCTCACCAAGTTCACGCGTTCCAACCAGGGCACCCTCATCCACCAGAAGCCGCTCGTCTTCCCGGGCGACAAGGTGCAGTCGGGCGACGTGCTCGCCGACGGATCGTCCACCGATCACGGCGAGATCGCGCTCGGCCGCAACCTCCTCGTCGCCTTCATGAGTTGGGAGGGCTTCAACTTCGAGGACGCCATCATCCTCAGCGAGAAGGTCGTCAAGAACGACCTGCTCTCCTCGATCCATATCGAGGAGTACGAGGTCGACGCGCGCACCACGAAGCTGGGCGACGAAGAGATCACGCGCGACATCCCCAACCGCTCGGAAGAGTCGCTCAGCGACCTCGACGAGCGCGGCATCGTGCGCATCGGCGCCGAGGTCAACTCCGGCGACCTGCTCGTGGGCAAGGTCACGCCCAAGGGCGAGACCGAGCTCACGGCCGAGGAGAAGCTCATCCGCGCCATCTTCAAGGAGAAGGCGCGCGAGGTGCGCGACACCAGCCTCAAGGTGCCTCACGGCGAGGGCGGCAAGGTCATCGACGTCAAGATCTTCAGCCGCGAGAACAACGACGAGCTCCCGCCGAGCGTCAACGAGCTGGTGCGCGTCTACGTCGCCAAGCGGCGCAAGATCGCCGAGGGCGACAAGCTCGCCGGCCGTCACGGCAACAAGGGCGTCATCTCCAAGATCGTCCCCGAAGAGGACATGCCGCACCTCGAGGACGGCACCCCGGTCGAGATCATCCTCAACCCGCTGGGCGTCCCGTCCCGTATGAACATCGGCCAGGTGCTCGAGACGCACCTCGGCTGGGCGGCGCACGCCGGCTACACGGCCGACAAGGACGCTCCGCCCGGCAACTCGCCGGCCCGCGTGGCTTCGCCGGTGTTCGACGGCGCGACCATCGAGGAGATCGACGACCTGCTCATCCGCAGCAGTCTCGAGAACCCCGAGAGCCCGGTCCAGTTCAAGATCAACGAGAAGGAACCGGCCGGCCGCCGCTGCTCCGGCAAGGTGTGGATGTACGACGGCCGCACCGGGGAGCGCTTCGACAACAAGGTCACCATCGGCTACATGTACATCCTCAAGCTGCTGCATCTCGTGGACGACAAGATCCACGCGCGCAGCACCGGCCCGTACTCGCTCGTCACGCAGCAGCCCCTGGGCGGCAAAGCCCAGTTCGGCGGCCAGCGTTTCGGCGAGATGGAGGTCTGGGCGCTCGAGGCGTACGGCGCCGCCTACGTGCTTCAGGAGATGCTCACGATCAAGTCGGACGACACGGTGGGCCGCGTCAAGGCCTACGAGGCGATCGTCAAGGGTGAGAACATCGCCAAGCCCAACATCCCCGAGTCGTTCAAGGTCCTCATGAAGGAGATCCAGAGCCTGGCTCTCGACATGTCGGTCCAGAGCGAGGAGGGCGCGGTGCTCGAGGTGCGCGAGGAGGACGACGATCTCCTGCGCGCCGCCGAAGAGCTCGGCATCGACCTCACCGCCGGTCTCCGGCGCCAGCAGGCCGACGCCACCGAGCTCGCTCAGGTCGGGGTCGACAGCTCGGCGCTCCAGGACGTGATCGGCGCCGGCAACGAGCCGGCCGAGGACGCGGGCGAGGTCGAAAAGGACGTCGAGGCGGTGGGGGCCGAAGGCCTGCTCGCCGCCGCGGCGGCTCTCGTCAGCCCGATCGACGAGGTCGGCGCCGTCGGCGCCGTCATCGACGTGCCGGAAATCGAAGGGCTCGACGACATCCTCGAGCTCGATGCCGACGACCTCGAGTCCGACGACGTCGAACCGGACGAAGAATGACCCCGCCTAGGCAGAGGGAGCGACAGTGATCGACATCAACAACTTCGACTCGATCCGCATCGGGCTCGCGTCGCCCAAGCAGATCGAGACGTGGTCGAAGGGCGAAGTCACCAAGCCCGAGACGATCAACTACCGCACGCTCAAGCCGGAGCGTGACGGTCTGTTCTGCGAGCGCATCTTCGGTCCCACCAAGGACTGGGAGTGCTACTGCGGCAAGTACAAGCGCGTGCGCTACAAGGGCATCATCTGCGAGCGCTGCGGCGTCGAGGTCACCCGCGCCAAGGTGCGCCGCGAGCGCATGGGTCACATCAAGCTCGCGGCCCCCGTGAGCCACATCTGGTTCTTCAAGGGCGTGCCGTCGCGCATGGGCTACCTGCTCGACATCGCCCCCAAGGAGCTCGAGAAGGTCCTGTACTTCGGCGGCAGCTACGTGATCGTCTCGGTCGATGCCGAGCGTCGCGACAACGATCTCATGATGCTCCAGGAGAAGATCGACGAGATCAAGGCGACGTACGACGCCTACGCCGAGAAGCGCTCGCAGGCCATCCGCGACATGCACGACGAGCTCATCACGATCGTGGACGGCGAGCGTGAGGCCGACGCGTTCCATGTGGACAGCGATCCCGAGGACGAGTTCGGCTACTTCAACTACTTCGATATCTTCGAATCGTACCGGCGCATCGCGGCGAATGTCGCCGCGCTTGGCCCGGACGAGCTCAAGCAGCAGCGCACCAAGGCCGACAAGCTGCGTGACGACTACGTCGACCGCGGCTTCAAGAACGTCGAACACGCCAAAGAACAGATCGACAAGGCGTGGGACCAGTTCAAGACCATCGCCCCGCGCGACGTCATCGGCGACGAGACGCTCTACCAGCAGATGGAGCGCATGTTCGGCCGCGAGCCCGGCTACGAGCCGGAGAGCTTCGGCGTGTACTTCACCGGCGGCACCGGCGCCGAGGCCGTGCGCGAGCTCCTCAAGCGCGTCGACCTCGAGGCCGAGGCCATCGAGCTGCGCGAGACGATCCAGACCGCCAAGGGACAGCGCCAGGCCCGGGCCGTCAAGCGCCTCAAGGTCGTCTCGGCCTTCCTGCGCAGCGGCAACCACCCGGAGTGGATGATCCTCGACGTCATCCCGGTGATCCCGCCGGAGCTGCGCCCGATGGTGCAGCTGGATGGCGGCCGCTTCGCGACCAGCGACCTCAACGACCTCTACCGGCGCGTGATCAACCGCAACAACCGCCTCAAGAGGCTGCTGGACCTGCAGGCGCCGGACATCATCGTCAACAACGAGAAGCGCATGCTGCAGGAGGCCGTCGACGCGCTCTTCGACAACGGCCGCCGCGGCCGCGCCGTCACCGGCCCCGGCAACCGCCCGCTCAAGTCGCTCAGCGACATGCTCAAGGGCAAGCAGGGCCGCTTCCGCCAGAACCTGCTCGGCAAGCGTGTCGACTACTCCGGCCGCTCCGTCATCGTGGCCGGGCCGCACCTCAAGATGCACCAGTGCGGCCTCCCCAAGATGATGGCGCTCGAGCTCTTCAAGCCGTTCATCATGAGCCGCCTCGTGGGCCGCAAGATGGTCCAGAACATCAAGGCGGCCAAGAAGATGGTCGAGTCGATGGTGCCCGAGGTCTGGGACATCCTCGAAGAGGTCATCACCGAGCACCCCGTGATGCTCAACCGCGCGCCCACGCTGCACCGCTTGGGCATCCAGGCCTTCGAGCCGCTGCTGGTCGAGGGCAAGGCCATCCAGATCCACCCGCTCGTCTGCGCGGCGTTCAACGCCGACTTCGACGGGGACCAGATGGCCGTCCACCTGCCGCTCAGCTGGGAGGCGCAGGCCGAGGCCCGCGTGCTCATGCTCAGCACCAACAACATCCTCTCGCCGGCCCACGGCAAGCCCATCGCCGTGCCCAGCCAGGACATGGTCATCGGCGTGTACTACCTCACGTATCACGCCGAGGACGACCTCAGCGAGGCGCAGCCGGACCACTTCGGCAAGAACAAGCTCGTCGCCTACAGCGGCTACGAGGAGGTGCAGCGCGCCTGGGAGCAGCGCATCCTCGACCAGCGCGAGGTGCCCACCAAGCGTGAGGCCGGCATCGCTGAGTTCACGCGCCGCCCGATCCTTCTCCGCCTTCCGGGCGGCAACCGGGTCGTCACCACCATCGGGCGCGGCCTCTTCAACATGCGCGTCGAAGAGGGGCTGCGCGACGTGCTGGGCCCCGAGTATCAGGGCGACTACACCTACATCAACTACACGATGACCAAGAAGGGCCTCGCGACCTTCATCAACAAGCTCGTGGCCCTCTACGGCGCGAACAAGGTCGCCCGTATCCTCGACGTCTTCAAGGAGGTCGGCTTCCACTTCGCCACGCGCGCCGCGGTGACCGTCTCCAAGAACGACGTCGTCGTCCCCGCCAAGGAGAAGGCCGAGATCCTCCGCACGCACGAGGCCATGGTCGAGCAACTCCGGACGGAGTACGACAACGGCTTCCTCTCCGAGGAGGAGCGGCGCAACAAGGTGCAGGAGATCTGGCGCGAAGCCGACGTGCAGATCACGGCGGCCACGCGGGCGAACTTCAACCCGCTCAATCCGATCTACATGATGGCAACCTCGGGCGCCCGCGGCGATATCAAGCAGATCCGCCAGCTCGCCGGCTGGCGCGGCCAGATGGCCAATCCGAAGGGCGAGATCGTCGAGCAGCCGGTGAAGTCGAGCTTCATCGAGGGCCTCTCCGTGCTCGAGTTCTTCATCTCCACCCACGGCGCCCGCAAGGGTCTGGCCGACACGGCGCTGCGCACGGCCGACTCGGGCTACCTCACGCGGCGGCTCGTGGACGTCTGCCAGGACGTCACCGTGAGCGAAGAGGACTGCGGCACCAAGGAATGGGTGCCGATGTCCCCGTGGTCCCGCCGTCGTGAGGAGAACCCCGAGCTCGACGGCGCGACCCTCGCGGAGAACGTCAAGCGGCCGCGCAGCGACCGCATCGTGCTCAAGAAGGGCGAGAACATCGGCCCCGCCCAGATCGGGCTGCTGCGCGAGATCTTCTCGATGCTGCCCAACGCCAAGGTCAAGGTCAAGAAGGGCCGTGCGGCCGCGGCGCTCATGTCGGTGTGGACGCACGAGCCCAACGAGAACCTCCTCGGCCGTCACCTCGGCGAGAAGATCGTCGACGAGGAGACCGGTGAGGTCGTGTTCGACCGAGACACGCACATCGGCCTCGAGACGCGCGTCCAGATCCTCGACGTCCTCGCGCGCAGTTCGGAG
>Ga0075520_1001401_pt1 | contig 11548 bp, 12 predicted proteins | sample NGEPerB_FD_75100 | JGI IMG/M metagenome (GOLD analysis project Ga0075520, IMG submission 75100) | Arctic peat soil microbial communities from the Barrow Environmental Observatory site, Barrow, Alaska, USA - NGEE PermafrostAB12-B | ecosystem: Environmental > Terrestrial > Soil > Wetlands > Peat ... | reverse complement strand
GTCCGGCAGCTCCCGTGGTCGCCGGAGGCGGGGTGGCGGCGGCGGCGCGAGCGGCGGAGCGAGCGGTGGCGGTGGCGGCGGCGCCACCAGCTCGGGTGATGGTTCCGCAGCACAGTCGAGCACGAACCGGGGCAGCCGATCGACACCGTCGCGTGGCGCGGGTGGCAAGAACTCCGGGCAGAGCCGAGGAGCTTCAGGGGGCGCACGGCCGCCCGGCCAGGGTGGAGGACGGGGCCGACAGGGGCAGGGCCAGGGCAACGGACAGCGCCACGGACACGGCCAGAGGCAGACTCAGGGCCAGGGCAGCCGGAACCGGAGCGGATCGGGCTCCCCGGGTCGCAGCCGCACCGAGGTCGCTGTGCCGGTACCGGTCCTGCGGGTCGACCGCACGGTCGAGCTCGCAGAGGAGGCAGCCGCCCAGGCCAACCGTCGCAAGGCACTCCTGCTGGCCATCGTGCCCGGCGTTGTCGCCGGTGCAGTCGTCGGCATCGTGCTGGCCGTACTCGGTCTGCCCCTCGAGGGCGTCGCCGCCCTGGTCGTCCTGGCCGTCGGCGGCGGCCTCTGGGTGTGGCGCACGGCCCCTCGGACCGTGCTGTCGGCCCTCGGGGCCACCCCGAGCCGCGAGGAGGACCATCCCCGCCTCCACAACCTCGTCGACGGACTGTGCGCCACGATGGGCCTCGACCGTCCCGAGATCGCCGTCGTCGCCAGTGGCGTGCCCAACGCCTTGGCACTGGGCACCGATCCGAAATCGGCCACCCTGGTGGTGACCACCGGGCTGGAGGAGTCCCTTGGCCTCGTCGAGCTCGAGGGTGTGCTCGCACACGAGCTGGTGCACATCAAGCGCCAGGACACCGTGCTGTCCGCCGTCGCCGTACTGGTCGCCGTTCCGTGGGCCCTAGTCCGGGGCACTGCCGTGGGCAGCGAGACGGTACACGACCTCGTCGGGCGCGGACGCGAGTTTTCGGCCGATCAGCGGGCAGCACTGGTTGTCCGCTACCCGGCGGGGATCGGCGCGGCACTCGACGCCATGGTCGCCTCGCCGGTGCGGACCGCGGCCTGGCCGCCGGCCCCGGGACGGGTCGCAGCGCTGACGCGCTGGCTGTGGGTGGACCCCATGGCCGGTCCGACCGCGGCGGAGTCGCCCGAGGGCAACATGGACGACACCCGCGTCCGGGCTGCGGCGCTGGCGCTGGACTGAGCCCGCCGAGCTGCAGACGGAGCCCGCCCAGCGGCCCGGCTCAGTCGCCCGGGCAGCCCGACTCGGACTCGTCGTTGGTGCAGCCGGCTGCGGTGTTCTGCTCCCGGGCGTAGTCACGCAGCTTGCGCAACGATGCGGACAACTGTGCCTCCTCCTCGGGAGTGAACAGCTCGTCCAGTATCCGCTCGATCTGGGCGACGTGCTCGGGCACCGCGCCGTCCATCAGATCCTGGCCCGCCGGGGTCAGCTGGGCGAAGGACCCACGCCGGTCCTCCGGGCAGGTCCGTCGGGTCACCAGACCCTGCTGTTGCAGTCGGTCGATCGCCCGCGTCAGTCCGCTCGGCGTGAGCGAGGCCTGCGTCGCCAGCTCGCTCATTCGCAACTCCGAGTCCTCGCTGCGGGCCAGGCGGATCAGGATGTCGAACGACTGACTGGTGGCGGTACCGGAGGTGTCGAGCTGCCGGTGGAAGAGGCGCCGCAATCCTGCGGCCGACTCGAAGAGCAGACCGACTGTGGTCAGTCGCTCATCCGTGAAGTCCGAGGTCGAGGGCGTTTGCATGGCTACATCCTACCGGAGCGAGCGAATAGTTGCGAGTGCAACTACGTGTGATATAGTTGATTGCGCAAGAACATCCGAGTCCTCCCCGGGGCCCGGCAACGAACCCGTGAATCGCACCCAAGGAGCAGTCATGTCAGAGACCACCGTAACCAGCAGGACCGTCGACGGGGTGGAGTACCCGGCCGTCGGGACCTTCGCCGTCGACATTGCCCACACCCGCCTCGGCTTCGCCGTGCGCCACATGGCCGTCTCCAAGGTCCGTGGCGAATTCAAGACCTTCAATGGCACCCTCGAGCTGGCCGAGAATCCGGTCGACTCGAAGGTCTCGGTGACCATCGAGGCCGGGAGCGTCAACACCAATGACGAGAATCGCGACAACCACCTTCGCACCAACGACTTCTTCGACGTGGAGAACCATCCCACGTGGACGTTCAACAGCACCGCGATCCGACCGGTGAGCACCACCGAGTGGAACGTGGACGGCGACCTCACCATCCGGGGCGTCACCAAGCAGGTGACCCTGGACGCCACTCTCGAGGGCGTCGTCAAGGACCCCTACGGCAATCACCGGGTGGGCTTCAGCGCCACCACGTCGATCAACCGCGAGGACTTCGGCGTGTCGTTCAATGGCGTGTTGGAGGCCGGCGGCGTCGTGGTCAGCAAGAAGGTCGACATCGACCTCGAGATCGAGGCCACCCTGCAGGTCTGATCATCTGCACGCAGTTCCCCGCACCGGTACGGCCGCCCCTTTCGGGGCGGCCGTACCGCGTCGGTTCCGACGTCGTGTCCTGCGGCGGAGACGGGTGTGGAGCGAACGCCGCCCCCGCTTCGGTGCGTCCCGAGCTGTTCGAACGAACCGGGGTGAAGCGCCCACGCCCGAGCATCGGTATCCCGCCCCGGACAGCGTCGTCAGTCCCCTGGTGGACGGCGGTCCGCCCGGTCGAGGCCGAGGTCCGGCTCCTGTCCGAACGGCGGTAGGGGAGTGAATGTCCATCCAGGGTCGTCGTCCGTGGGTCCAGTGCGCCGGAGTGTCCAGCCCTCGTAGGTCTTCTTCCTGTGATGGTGGCTACACAGGAGCGCCAGGTTGTCGATCCTCGTGTCGCCACCGGACTCCAGGGGGATGACATGGTCGATCTCGAGCGCGTAACCGACCCCGCAGCCGGGGACCACGCAGCGCTTGTCCCGCAGGGCCAATGCGGTCCGGAGGTGTTGGTTGATGGTCCGTCCGAGGTGGGCGACGGCCCTGATGTCGCCGGCTTCGGTGAACACGCAGGCCAGGAAGGCGTCGTCGGCCAGGCCCTGCACCACCGGGACCGGAACCGGCCCATGACCTTCGATCTCGGACAGTTCACCCGGCAGGACGCGACCTCGCCGGAGGGCGGCGAGGTCCACGCGGACGATCACAGTGGTGGGAGGCGCAGCGAGGATGCGGTCGGTGGCACTACCGAGTTCGCTCGGATCGGCCATGCCCGACGCGTCGCCGCACGCGTCGACGGCGTCCGTGGTGGTGCGCCCCACCGCCCCACTTGCATTCGTTCCACTCGGTCCGGTCACCGTCGGGCTGGCCGGCCCCGAAGGGGGTGCGTCCGTGCCGTCGAACGTCTCCGGTCCGCAAGGTGATCGGCGGGGTCCCGGTTGGCGTCCGCCGGCGGCGGATGATGCCGGCATCGGGCCTGTCCCGGTCATCAGGAGGAAGAGCGCGTCGGCCCGCAGGGCTGCTTCGGGCTCCGGTGGCGCCTGTGCCGTGCCCTTCGGGCGGTCCTTCGCCTCGGCGGCGGCCGCCGACCGCCTGTCGTGTCGCAGTCGGTTGGCCACGGGCACCAGTCGGGCCAGGAGCCTCGCCCCTCGTTCTGCCGTGTCCCGACCCTGGTAGCAGAAGGCTCCCTCCGCATCGGTCCAGGTGCTGAAGGACCGCTCCCTGTGGATCCTGTTCAGGGTCGCACGGGGGTCCTGCCCGGCAGCCGTGGTGCGAACACGTTGGCAACGCTCCCTGACGACGTGGAAGGGCTCGGACTCCGAGCCGGCCAGCAGGAGTTCCTCGGAGCGCGGGTCGAGGCTGGCCGCGTGGGTGATCTCGTCGAGCTTCGGCCCGGACAGACTGCCCTTGCGGAGCGCCACTTCGGTGCCGGGCAGGTCGGCGAGTCGTCGGCCGGCCTCGAGTGTGCGCTTCGCCCGGCCCGCCGAACCACCTTCGAGCGTGGCCAGCAGGCCGGCGGGGGAGCGGTGGCCCTCCTCCTGCCATACGCCGGACTCGGCGATCCGAGGGGCGAGGAGGGTCCTTCCGCCTGTCACCAGGCGATCCAGACTGCAGAAGTCCGCGTACAGCGCGGCTGCCTCGCCGCCGAGGAGGAGCCCGGGTTCGAGGTCGGCCAGGAGCGAGCAGAGCCCCGCGTGGAGCGAGGCCATTCGGGCCGCCAGGCCGGGCTGGGGCACAGGGGTCCGGTGGTCGGTACCGAGGACGGGAGGACCAGCCGGAAGGGTGTCGTACAAGGTGGCGAGCGCCATGGTGGTCAGCTTGGCCGAGGGGTGTGACGGGGGGTGGCGCATGACGGAGGGCCAGGTCACGGCCCCGGATAGACTGAATGCATGACCGACACCCCCCGCTCCGATCGTCCCACCGGCACCTTCACCGTCAAGCGTGGACTGGCCGAGATGCTGCGTGGTGGCGTGATCATGGACGTGGTCGATGCCGAGCAGGCCAAGGTGGCCGAAGACGCCGGTGCCGTCGCTGTCATGGCGCTCGAGCGGGTGCCCTCCGACATCCGCCGTGACGGTGGGGTGGCCCGGATGAGCGACCCGGCGATGATCGAGGGGATCAAGGCCGCCGTGACGATCCCGGTCATGGCCAAGGCCCGCATCGGGCACTTTGCCGAGGCGCAGGTCCTGGCCGCTCTCGGGGTCGACTTCATCGACGAGTCCGAGGTGCTGACGCCGGCCGACGAGGCCCACCACATCGACAAGTGGGGCTACGAGGTCCCCTTCGTGTGCGGGGCGACCAACCTGGGCGAGGCGCTCCGTCGGATCTCCGAGGGTGCGGCCATGATCCGTTCCAAGGGGGAGGCGGGCACCGGCAACATCGTGGAGGCCGTGCGCCATCTCCGCTCGATCCTCGGGGACATCCGCAAGATCACCGAGGCCGATTCCGCGGAGCTCTACGGCTGGGCCAAGCAGCTGGTGGCCCCGATCGGCCTGGTCCAGGAGATCGCCACGACCGGGCGCCTGCCCGTGCCGCTCTTCTGCGCCGGCGGCATCGCCACCCCGGCCGACGCCTCGCTGGTCATGCAGCTCGGTGCCGAGGCCGTATTCGTCGGCTCGGGCATCTTCAAGAGCTCGAACCCGCCGCTCATGGCACGCGCCGTGGTCGAGGCCACCGCCCACTTCACCGATGCCGAACTGGTGGCCAAGGTGTCCACCGGCCTCGGTGACGCCATGCCGGGCCAGGAGATCGGCACGCTGGACGTGCACCTGGCCGACCGTGGCTGGTAGGAGCGACCGTGGCTGGTAGGAGTGGGAGCGGCACCGCTCGCCGGCCAATGATCCGTTGACCATCGGGGTCCTCGCCCTCCAGGGTGACGTGCGGGAGCACGCGACCGCCTTCGGGGAGCTCGGCGAGCCGGTGGTCGAAGTTCGCTGGCCGGACGACCTCCACGGACTGGCTGGGCTCGTCGTGCCCGGTGGTGAGTCGACGACGCTGTCGCTCCTGCTGGGCTCCTCGGGGCTGGCCGGACCACTGGCCGAGGTGCTGGGCGCCGGGCTGCCGGTCTTCGGCACCTGCGCCGGCATGATCCTCCTGGCCACGACCGTGCTCGACGGGCGTGACGACCAGCTCAGTTTCGGGGTCATCGACCTGACCATCCGTCGCAACGGGTACGGCCGCCAGATCGCCTCGTTCGAGGGCCAGGTGGACGTTCCGGTGCTGGGGGACGAGCCTCTCCCCGCGGTGTTCATCCGCGCCCCTGTCGTCGAGGCCGTCGGTGACGGTGTCGAGGTGCTGGCTACGCTTCCGGGTGAGGGGGGCGGACCTGGCCGGGCAGTCGTGTGCCGCCAGGGACCGGTCCTGGTAGCCGCGTTCCATCCGGAGCTCACTTCGGACCGTAGGCTGCAACGGCTGTTCGTCGGTATGACCAAAGAGGAGAGGCAGTGAGGGATGTCGGGACACTCCAAGTGGGCGACCACCAAGCATCAGAAGGGCGCCAAGGACGCGGCCCGGGCCAAGGTGTTCGCCAAGCTCATCCGTCAGATCGAGGTGGCGGCCCGCGAGGGTGGGAGCGACATGACGGCCAACGCCAGTCTGCGCACCATGTACACCAAGGCACGCGATGCCTCGGTGCCCATCGACACCATCGAGCGGGCGGTGAAGCGCGGCTCCGGTGAACTCGAGGGCGTCCGGTACGAGTCCATCTCCTACGAGGGGTACGCGCCCGATGGCGTGGCCGTCATCGTCGAGTGCCTGTCGGACAACCGCAACCGCACCGGCGCGGAGATCCGCAACCTGTTCTCCAAGAACGGGGGCGCCATGGCCGAGCCGGGCTCGGTCAGCTGGCAGTTCGAGCGCAAGGGCGTCATCGCCGTGCCGAGGAGCAACGACGAGGAACGCATTCTCGAAGTGGCCATGGAGGCCGGTGCCGAGGACCTCGTCGACGAGGGCGAGCGATGGCTGGTGACGAGTGACCCGACCGATTCGATGGCGGTGCGCACGGCGCTCGAGGAAGCGGGCCTCGAACCGGGCGGCCCGGAGTTGACCATGCACCCGACCACCACGGTCGAGATCACCACCGAGGCGGAGGCCAAGCGGGTCCTGCGCCTGCTCGAGGCACTCGACGACCATGACGACGTGCAGAACGTGTACGCCAACTTCGACATCCCCGACGAGATCATGGCGGCGTACGCGGGCTGAGCTCCGGACGACCCCGGAGCGGCAACATGGCGCGGGGCGGCCCAGGGGTCACCCCACCGCACTCGCCGTCGGGCTACCATCGAACGCATGTTCGTCCTCGGTATCGACCCCGGACTGTCGCGCTGCGGCTACGGCGTGGTGACCCGCCGGGGCGGCTCGCTCGTCGCGGTGGCCGGCGGGGTCATCTCGTCGCCGCACACGATGCCCCTCCCGGACCGGCTGCGGACCCTGTCCGACGAGTTGCGTGCCCTGGTGGCCGAGTACCGACCGGACGCGGTCGTGGTCGAGCGGGTCTTCTTCCAGGTCAACGCCCGAACCGCCATGGCCACGGGACAGGCCGCCGGGATCGCCCTGGTGGCGGCGGCCGAGTCGGGGTGCGAAGTGGCGCAGTACACGTCGAACGAGGTCAAACAGGCCCTTGTCGGCTACGGCGGTGCCACCAAGGACCAGGTCCAGCGGATGGTGGCGTCGGTCCTCGGGCTGGCCGAGCCGCCACGCCCGGCCGATGTCGCCGACGCACTGGCGCTGGCCTGCTGCCACCTCACCACCGACTCGCTGCGCCGAGCGGTGGACGCAGCCACCGCGTCCGCCGTTGCCACCGGCCCGACGATCGCGAGCGCGCCATGACACGGGGGAACGTCGAGATGAGGGAGGGGCCATGATCGGCTCGCTGCGAGGCACACTGCTCGACCGTCCGGCGACGGGCGAGGTGATCGTGGAGGTCCAGGGCGTGGGGTACCGGGCCTCGGTGCCGGCCAACGTGCTGGCCGGACTCGGGGCGCCGGGCGCCGAGGTCTTCCTGCACGTACACACCCACGTCCGCGAGGACGCCATCGTGCTGTACGGCTTCGCCCACGCCGACGAGCGCCGCTGTTTCGAGGCTCTGCTCGGAGCGCACGGGGTGGGGCCCTCGCTCGCCCTGGCCATCCTGTCCTCGTTGTCGCCGGCCGCACTGTCGACCGCCGTGCTCGAGGACGACGTGGACACCCTCTGCCTCGTCCCCGGTGTCGGCAAGAAGACGGCGGCACGGCTGCTTCTCGAGCTGAAGGCACGACTCGACCTCCCCACCTTCGAGTCCGGGTCGACGGCGGCGGCAGCGCCGGGGTCCGCCAGGGGCGAGGCCCGTGCCGCGTTGGTCGAGCTCGGCTACGCCCCCGACGAGATCGCCGGGGCGCTGGACGGGGTCGACGGTGACGTACCGGTGGAGGAACTGGTGCGGGGCGCCCTGCGCGAGCTGGTGCGCAACCGGTGAGCCCGGACGCCCGTAAGGAGGTACTCGCCGGCGCCGACGTGGACGCAGGAGTGGAACGCGACCCGAAGCGCCCGGTGGACCCCGTGGCAGCTCCGGCCGAGGAGGCCGACGAGGCAGGGCTGCGCCCGCGGTCCCTCCGCGAGTTCGTCGGACAGGGCCAGCTGACCGAGCACCTGAAGATCGTGATCGAAGCTGCCCTCAAGCGGGACCAGCCCGCGGACCACCTGCTCTTCGCCGGGCCGCCGGGACTGGGGAAGACCTCATTGGCCGGCATCGTCGCCACCGAGCTCGGTGTGGGGCTGCGGGTCACCTCCGGACCGGTGCTGGTGCGCTCCGGTGACCTCGCCGCGCTCCTCACCGACCTGCAGGAGGGCGACGTCCTCTTCATCGACGAGATCCACCGCATGCACCGGTCCGTGGAGGAGATCCTCTATCCGGCAATGGAGGACTTCAAGCTCGACATCCTGATCGGCAAGGGCCCGACGGCTCGCAGCATCCGACTCGATCTCCCGGCCTTCACCCTCGTCGGCGCCACCACCCGGACCGGACTGGTTGCCGGCCCGCTGCGTGACCGTTTCGGATTCGTCGGCCGACTCGACCTGTACGACCCGACCGAACTCGAGGCCATCGTGTTGCGGTCGGCGGGGATCCTCGGAGTTCCGATCGACGCGGAGGGGGCGCGTCGGATCGCCGAGCGGTCACGGGGGACGCCCAGGATCGCCAATCGTCTGCTGCGGCGCGTCCGGGACTTCGTGGAGGTGCGGGGCGACGGGACGATCACGTCGGATGCGGCCGTCACCGGACTCGAGGTGTTCGGTGTCGACGAACTCGGCCTGGACAAGGTCGACCGGGCGATCCTGGATGTGCTGTGCAACCGGTTCTCGGGTCGACCCGTCGGTCTCACCACGTTGGCGCAGTGCATCGGCGAGGAACCCGACACCATCGAGGACGCCTATGAGCCCTACCTGCTGCAGCAGGGTCTCATCCAGCGCACGACCCGGGGCCGGGTGGCCGGCCCCCGGGCATGGGCGCACCTCGGCCTGACCCCGGTCGACGCCACCCTGCTCTGACCCGGTCGACGCCACCCTGCTCTGACCCGGTCGACCCGGCAGGGCGCAACCGGACGGTGCACCGCGCCCGGTCTGGCACGATGGGGACGTGCCCGCAACGTCCGACCCTGCGGTCCACGGTGCTCCCGTGGGTGCCGAGCCGGGTACTCCGATGTCGGCCTACGACTACGGACTGCCGGAGTCGGCCATCGCACAGGTCCCAGTGGAGCCGCGGAGCAGGGCGCGACTCCTGGTCGGCCCGGGCGTGGTGGCAGGGGCGACCCCCGCCGGAGCCACGGTGGCAGACCTCCCACGCCTGCTGCGTCCCGGCGACGTCCTGGTGGTGAACGACACCCGAGTGCTGGCAGCCCGACTCGACCTGGTCAAGAGCACCGGCGGCCGGGCCGAGGTACTGCTCCTGGAGGCATTGGGGGTTCCCGATGCTGCAGGGGCCACCGAGTGGGAGGCGCTGGTGCGGCCAGGGCGACGCCTGGCCCCGGGCACCCTGCTCCACGAGCGGAACGGGTCGGACGGGAGTGGGCCGCCGACGTCGCCCGTGGTCGAGGTCGGGGAGCCGCTCGATCCCGACCCTGAAGGAGCGGGCACCCGCCGGATCCGGCTCCTCGACCCGACCGCGGTCGACCGGGCCGGATCGATGCCGTTGCCGCCCTACATCCACGCCGCCCTGAGGGACCCCGAGCGCTACCAGACCGTCTACTCGGGCCATCGCGAGCTGGTGGAGTCGTCCGCGGCGGCGCCGACGGCGGGACTGCACTTCACGCCCGAGGTGCTCGAGGCGTGCCGGGCGGCCGGGGCGGAGGTCGCCCGGGTGGACCTGGCCATCGGGCTCGACACCTTCCGGCCGGTGACGGCTGCCACGGCGGAGGCCCACATCATCCACAGCGAGCGGTACACGGTCCCGCCGGCCACGGTGGAGGCGTGCGCCCGGGCCGCACGGGTGGTCGCCGTGGGCACGACGGCGGTGCGTGCGCTCGAGTCGGCGGCGGCGAGCGGTCACCTGTCCGGCCGCACCGATCTCTACATCCACGGGGGGTTCACGTTCCGTGCCGTCGACATCCTGGTGACCAATTTCCACCTGCCCCGCTCCAGCCTGCTGCTGCTGGTCGAGGCCTTCTGCGGGCCGGTCTGGCGGGAGCTGTACGCCACCGCCCTGTCCGACGGCTATCGATTCCTGTCGTTCGGTGACGCCATGGTGGTGGGACGCGCCGGTCCGAAGGCCGAGCCCCGGTGGACGGTCGCCGGCGGGGAGGGGCGATGAACCCCCTGGTCGTCGAGATCGACGCCACCGACGGCCTGGCCCGCACGGGCCGGGTGGTGACGCCACGCGGGTCGTACCGGGTGCCGGCGTTCATGCCGGTGGGGACACGCGGCGCGGTCAAGAGCCTCGACAGTGCCGACCTGGCCGCCTTGGGAGCCGAGGTCGTACTGGCCAACACCTACCACCTGATGCTCCGACCCGGTGCGGACACGGTGGCCGCCCTCGGGGGTCTGCACCGGTTCACCGGATGGGACGGGCACACCCTGACCGACTCGGGCGGCTTCCAGGTGCATTCGTTGCGCCCGCGTGTCGACGACGACGGCGTGACCTTCGCCTCCGTCTACGACGGCCTGGCGACCAGGCTGACCCCCGAGACCGCCGTCGAGGTCCAGGGACTCCTGGGCGCCGACATCCAGATGGTGCTCGACGTCTGTGCGTCACTACCGGCGACCCCCGACGTCCTGCGCACGGCCGTCGACCGCACGACGGCATGGGCCGCCCGTGCCCGCGCCCACTTCGACCGGGTCGAGGCGCGTCCCGAAGGCCAGGCCCTGTTCGGCATCGTCCAGGGTGGGACCGATGCCTCGCTCCGTGCCGAGAGCGCCGAGGCCACTGTCGCGCTGGCATTCGACGGCTACGGCATCGGGGGGCTGTCGGTGGGGGAGCCCCGGTCCGCCATGCTGGACGCGCTGGCCGCGACCGTCCCCCTCCTCCCCGTCGACCGTCCGCGCTACCTGATGGGCGTGGGCGACCCGGTGGGCATGCTCGAAGCGGTGGCACTGGGCATCGACCAGTTCGACTGCGTGGCCCCCACCCGGGCGGCCCGTCACGGCTCGATGTGGACCTCGGCGGGCCGGATGAACCTGCGCAACGCGGTGCACGCCCGGGACGACGGTCCCATCGACGCCTCCTGCAGGTGCCCGACCTGTGCCCGATGGTCCCGGGGCTATCTGCGCCACCTGCTCGGTGTCGGGGAGCCGACGGCCTGGCGCCTGCTGACCATCCACAACCTGTCCTACGTGCTCGGCCTCATGGATCAGGTGCGCGGCGCCATCGCCAGCGGCACGCTCGACGCGTTGCGCGCCCACACGACGGACGTCTGGGGGGCCTGATCGACCGCGCCGGACAGGAGTCGGCAGGTGGTGCCGCACCCCGGGTGGCCTGGGCTACAGTCGAAGGGCTGTGACCACCCCCTCCCCTTCCTCCACCCATCGATGACGGCCGCCCTCGGGTCCGTAGGACCGCTGCTGGCGGCCGCGGCCAAGAAGTCGACCGGCGGCAGTTCGACGCTGATCATCATCGTCCTGATCG
>Ga0075520_1001400_pt1 | contig 11556 bp, 13 predicted proteins | sample NGEPerB_FD_75100 | JGI IMG/M metagenome (GOLD analysis project Ga0075520, IMG submission 75100) | Arctic peat soil microbial communities from the Barrow Environmental Observatory site, Barrow, Alaska, USA - NGEE PermafrostAB12-B | ecosystem: Environmental > Terrestrial > Soil > Wetlands > Peat ... | reverse complement strand
GTGCTACGGCGGCGACATCACCCGGAAGCGGAAGCTGCTCGAGAAGCAGAAGGAGGGGAAGAAGAAGATGAAGAACATCGGTCGCGTCGAGGTCCCCCAGGAAGCCTTCGTCTCGGCCCTCAACGTCGACGACTGACCACCTCCTCCACGCAACCGCACATCCGTTCCCGTCGTCACACGGGCACCCGCCCGGCGGACGACGCGCGGGACGAGGCCGACGGCGGCACCGGCCGCCTGCAGCACCCCATGGGCACGGGTGGTGTGGGCGTTAGTGCTCGGGATTGGAGTCGACGGCGCCCGGCGTCTCGTCATCCGGAGGCGGGGCCTTCACGGCACCCCGGATGACGGCGACCGTCTTGGTCGGGTCGTCCGGGTCGAAGTGCAGGGTGATCGGCGCGTCGGGGTCCTCCGGCTCGCCCGGGGCCTCCATCACGAAGGCCGGCAGTTGGCGCTTGGGCTCGAGCGCCTGCTGCAGGCCCATGGCGATGCCCGACAGGACGGCTCCGGTGGCCGACCGCTTCATCCACTGACTGAAGCGCAGCGGATCGTGAGGCCCGGGGTCGTCCCCGTCCTGCCCATCGGCGACCCCGTCGCGTCGGACGCCGGTCCCGTCGCGGCCGTCGGTTGGGTCGTCCGACTGCTCCGGCGGGACGTCGCCCGGCTCCGGCGTCGGTGTGTCGTCCACGTACACACGGTACCGCCCGTCCCCGGGACGGCGTCCCCGCCGGTACCGGCGCGCCCTCGGGCCGTACCCGTGGCTGCACGCCTCACCGGGTACCGGTGCCGGGGTAATGTCCACGGGCCCCGCAGTGCCGACCGACCTCCGGGCGGCGTCCGGGGTCCGTGCGACCGTGTGGAACGGGACGCACCCCTCGGGAGGGGACATGACTCGAGTGGACCACACCGTCGACGTGGTCGTCGCCGGGGCGGGTTATGCCGGACTCCAGGCGGCACGGTCACTGGTGGCCGCCGGGCTCGACGTCGTCGTCCTGGAGGCCCGGGACCGGGTGGGCGGCCGGGTGTTCACCGAGGAGACCGCGTCCGGTGCCGTGGTCGACCAGGGCGGCCAGTGGATCGGCCCGACCCAGGACCGGCTCCGCGCGCTGGCCGAGTCGTACGGTGTCACCACCTTCCCGACGTGGGTGGCCGGGTCCAACCTCGAGGTGCGCGACGGTCGGGTGCACCCGTTCACCGGACTCGTGCCGACCTCGGACGCCGACGGGTCGGCGGACACGGTGGCCACGCTGCTGGACTTCGACCTCCTGGCCCAGCAGGTGTCCGCCACCGAGCCGTGGGGCCATCCCGACGCCACCACGCTCGACGCCACCACCCTGGCCGCCTGGGTGGAGGCGACCGCAGAGACAGCCGTGGCCCGGTCGCTGGTGTCCACGGCCACCCTCGCCGTGTTCGGCTGTGGTCCCGACGAGCTGTCGCTGCTGTACGCCCTGGCCTACGCCCACTCCGGAGGCTCCCTGTCGGCGCTGATCCGCACCACGGGAGGCGCCCAGGAGGAGCGGTTCGTGGGGGGCGCCCAGCAGATGGCCGGCCGCATGGCCGAGGCGCTCGGCGATGTGGTGGTGCTCGACGCCCCGGTCGTGGGGGTCGCCCACGACGCCACCGGCGTCACCGTGACGGCCGACCGTCGGGGCCACGACGGGTCCCGGACGCCGTGGCGGGTGGCGGCGCGGCGGCTGGTGGTCGCCATGCCCCCGGTCGTCCAGGGAGGCATCGCCTTCGACCCGCCACTCCCCGGGGCACGTGACCAGTTGGCCCAGCGGTCGCCGATGGGCTCCGTCACCAAGGTCCATGCCGTCTACGACCGGCCGTTCTGGCGCGACGCGGGCCTGTCGGGGCAGATCGTGGCGGACACGGGGCTGCTGCGCGCGACGTTCGACGACTCACCGGAGGACGGCTCCCACGGCATCCTCATGGGGTTCATCGCCGGCGGTGCCGACCGGGCCGCCGAGGCGGCCGGTCCCGAGGGGCGTCGGTCGGCGTGCCTGGACGAACTGGCCCGGGCGTTGGGGCCGGAGGCGGGGCGGCCCGTCGAATTCGTGGAGCAGCGGTGGTCGGCCGAGCCGTTCACCCGGGGCGGGCCGGTGGCCTGCATGGGCCCCGGGGTGCTGACCGGGTGCGGTGTGACACTCCGCCGGCCGGTGGGACCGGTGCACTGGGCGGGCACCGAGACCGCCACCGTCTGGACGGGCTACATCGAGGGGGCGCTGGAGTCGGGGGAGCGCGCTGCCGCCGAGGTCGTCGTGGCACTCGGCCCGGGTGCCTGACCGTGGCCACGGTCGACGAGATCGCCGAGGCCTATGCCGACTGGCAGGAGCGGTGCAACGGCAACGCCCGGCTGGCGCGCATGCTGCGGGGATGGGACCGGACGGTGCACCTGGTAGCCACCGACACCGGGGACGGGTTCACCCTCACGGTGGCGGGATCGGTACTGGGCGACCTGCAGCGCGGTCTGGTCGATCGACCCGACCTGGTGGTGTCGGCCTCCAGCGAGGACTTTGCCGACCTGTTCTGGGGCGACCTGAACCCGTCGGAAAAATATGTGAGCGGCGAGATCGTGCTGGCCGGCTCCTCCGAGGACGTCATGCGCCTGGACGCCATGTCGATGGTCGCCTTCCTCGACCAGTGAGCGGGTCGCGGTGACCCAGGGCGCCCCCACCCCGGCGTCCACGCTTCGTCGGGCGATGAGCCTGCGGACGGCGGTGTCGACGTCCACCGGGCTGGCGTTCGCCGCGCTGCAGTACCTGGCCGCGGCGAGTCTCGTCGTCTACGTGGCCGGCGACTCGGCCTGGATCTCGATCGGCGTGGCCGGCATCCTCGCCCTTCTGGCATGGGCGTTCTTCGGCGAGCTCAACGGAATGTTCCCCACGGCCGCAGCCATCCGCCGTTACATGTCGGGGGCCATGGACGACCGGGTGGCACTCTCGATCACCTTCACCTACCTGAGCACGATCGTGCTGGTGGTGGCGGCGGACGCATTCATCGTGAGCGCGGCGCTCACCCATGTGCTGCACGTTGCCGGGTGGCTCACCGCGGTGTGGACGCTGGCCCTGCTCGGGATCGCCGTGCTGTCCAACCTGCGTGGGGTGACCGCCGCGGGCTGGCTCCAGGACGTCGCCACGACGGTCGTCCTGGTGGCCACCGTGGTGGTGTCCGTGGTGGCCCTGAGTCGCTCGAGCACCGCACTCCGCACCCCCTTCCAACCGCTCCACCACCATTCCGCGGCGGGCTTCGTCGAGTCGGTGGCGCTGGGCATCTTCCTCTACAGCGCATTCGAGTGGGTGACCACCAATGCCGAGGAGGTCCGCCAGCCGGCACACATCCACCGGGCGATGCTCATCGCTGTGGGCATCCTGTTCGTGGTCTGCGCGGCCATGACGACGGCCATGAGCCACGTGCTCACCCACGCCCAACTGGTGACCGCCTACCCGCAGCTCTCCCTCGGGCAACACGCCTTCGGGGCCGCCGGCGTGTGGATCATGGCCGTGGTGACCGCGGTGACCGCCCTGAACACGTTCAACGGCGGGTTCATCACCGCCTCGCGCTTCGTCTACGCCACCGCCCGCGAGGGGAGCCTGCCGCCCGTGCTGGCGCGCCTGAACGACCGGGCCGTGCCCTGGGTGCCGGTGCTCGGGCTGGGCGTGGTCTCCTTCGTGGTCTCGGTGATCGTCGAGGTGGTCGGTGGCTCGGGTTGGCAGGTGCTGGTAGCGGTGGGCGCTGCGCTCGAGGGGATGATCTACGCGGTCGCCGCATTCTGCGTCCTGCGGCTGCGGGGCCGGGTTCCGGACCACCATCGGCCGTTCCGTGTCCCGCTCGTCCGGGTGGTGGCCATCGTCGGCCTCATCGTGTTCGCCGCACTGGCCGCGGTGGCCTCGGTGTCGGTCGGCAACCGCTTCGACCCGCTCCCGCTCGCCATCATCGTCGTCATGGGACTGGCATCGGCGCTCTACACGGTGCGGGTGGTACCGGGCCTGCAGGCCGCCGAGGCCGCCCGGCGGGCGGCGCGCCCGACACGCCGCCGACCACCCCGTCCGGCGGCCGCCCCGACTCCCGAGCCGCCGGCCGGGTCGCCGGAGCCGACCGTGCCGTAGGATCGCCCTGTGCTTGACCGCTTCCACCCACCGGTCGAGGAGTACCTCGAGACCATCTTCGCCCTCCAGGAGGAGGGCATCCCGGTGATCCAGGCACGACTGGCCGAGCGCCTGGGCAAGGCGGCGCCGTCCGTCTCGGAGATGCTCGACCGCCTGGAGGCCGAGGGACTGATCACCCGCACCGGTCGACGCATCGCCATGACACCGTCCGGCACCGCCCTGGCCGAAGGGGTCGTCCGCAAGCACCGTCTGGCCGAGCGCCTGCTCGTCGACATCATCGGCCTCGACTGGGACAAGGCCCACATCGAGGCCGGGCGCTGGGAGCACGTGATCAGTGACGACGTCGAGGCCCGGCTCGTGGTGCTGCTCGACAATCCGACCACCTGCCCGCACGGCAACCCGATCCCCGGCGTCATCCCCGACGGTGCCGTCCAGCGACGACTGGCCGAGGCGCAGCCCGGCGAGCAGGTGCGCCTGGTCCGGATCACCGAGAGCGTCGAGCACGAGGCCGACTCGCTCTCCTACCTGGGTGACAACGGGCTGACCCCGGGCACCACCGCGGTGGTCCAGTCACGGGCCCCGGACGGGACGCTGACCCTCATCCTGGGGGACGCCGCCATCGCCCTCGGGCCGGCCATGACCGAACGGATGTTCATCGCCTCGGCGTGATCCCGGGGTCCACCGACGGCCATCCGACGGGGTGGTCGGACCGAAGCCGTAAGCACTCACTAGGATGGAGTGCCAACAGGAACCACGTGATCGACCGGAGCCATCGGTCCGACCCCACCGGAGTCCTGGCGACGACCCGATGACCAGCCCCGACGACCCCACCAGCGAACACCCGCACCCCGCCGCAGGCGACCTCGACGCCCGCAAGGCGGCGATCCTCAACGCCGTGGTGAGCGAGTACATCGGGTCGGCCCAACCGGTCGGGTCCCAGCACGTGGTCGACGCCCCGGGGGTCAGCGTGTCGTCGGCCACCGTGCGCTCCGACATGGCGGCCCTCGAGCGGGACGGCTACCTGGCGCAGCCCCACACCAGTGCCGGGCGCATCCCGACCGACAAGGGCTACCGGTTCTTCGTCGACCAACTGGGCGGACCGGGGCCGCTCGACCCCGGCGGCCGCCAACAGGTGCGCCAGTTCTTCGACCATGCCCACGGGGAGATCGAGCAGATGCTCGAACGCACGTCCGGGCTGCTCGCCGACCTCACCGACTGCACGGCGATGGTGGTCGGCCCGTCCCACGAGTCGGCGGCCATCCGGTCGGTGCATCTCGTCGGCCTGGGCCCGCGGCTCGCCGTGGTGGTGGTGGTCCTGGCCGACGGCGCCGTGCAGAAGCAGTCGATCGAGCTGTCCGAAGATGCCGACGACGGCGTCCTGGCCGAGGCCGGCGGTCGCCTGGCCGCCCATGCCCTCGGTTCCGCGCTGGCCCAGGTGGGCCCGTCGGCCCCGCCCAGCGGTACGCCTGCGGTCGACACGGTGGTCGCCGCCGGCGTGTCGGCCCTGCACGCGCTGGGCGAGGCGCACGGACACGACCAGCTCTTCGTCGGCGGCTCGTCGCGGATGGCGGCCGCCTTCGATGCGGTCGACACCGTCCGGTCGGTGCTGACCATCCTCGAGCAGCAGCTGGTGGTGGTGTCGCTGTTGCGCGACATCCTCGACACCGGGCTGTCGGTGGCCATCGGTGCCGAACACGGGGTCGAGCCACTGGCGTCGTGCGCCATCGTCGTGATGCCGGTCTCGGTCGACGGGATGGAGGCCGGCACGATCGGCCTGCTCGGCCCGACCCGGATGAACTATCCCCTGGCCCTCGCGGCCGCCCGTGTGGTCGGCGACCGCCTGGGCGAGCGGCTGGGGGAGACGGCCCGATGACCGAGACCGACCTGTACGAGCTCCTCGGGGTGCGTCGCGACGCCACCGACGACGAATTGAAGCGTGCCTACCGGGCCAAGGCCCGGGAGCACCATCCCGACACGACCGGCGACGACGGGGACGCCGGCGAGCACTTCAAGGAGATCGGGCTGGCCTACGAGGTCCTGAGCGATCCCGAGCGCCGTGCCCGCTACGACCGTTTCGGGCACGCCGGCGTGTTCGGCCAGGGCGCCGCCGGGCCGGCCGGTGGCGATCCGTTCGCAACCGGGGGACTGGGCGACCTGTTCGACGCCTTCTTCAACGGGATGGGCGGTGCCCAGCAGGGCAGGCGGCGCACCGGACCGGCGCCGGGCCCCGACGCCGAGATGATCGTGGAGCTGACCTTCCGAGAGGCGGTGTTCGGCCTCCAGCGTCAGGTCGACGTGACGGTCCCCGTGCACTGCGACACGTGCGAGGGCACGGGGGCCACGCCGGGCACGTCGGTCGTGCGCTGCCCCGAGTGCCAAGGAGCCGGCGAACTCCGGCGGGTGCGCCAGTCGATCCTCGGGCAGGTCGTCACCGCCGTCGCCTGCCCCCGGTGCCAGGGCACCGGACAGTCGGTCGAGACCCCGTGCACGGACTGCAGGGGCGAGGGACGGAGGTCCGAGTCCCGGACGCTGACCGTCGACATCCCGGCCGGTGTGGATGACGGCTCCACGCTGCGTCTGGCCGGTCACGGCCCGGCGGGCTTCCGCGGTGGCCCCAACGGGGCGCTGTTCGTCCACCTGTCCGTGGCGCCCGACGACGTCTTCCAACGGTCGGGGGTGGACCTCCACGCCACCGTGCACGTACCCATGGCCCTGGCCGCCCTCGGGGGCAGTGTCCCGTTCGACACCCTCGACGACGCCAGGGACGTGACCATCGCGTCGGGCACCCAGAGTGGGAGCGTCCTGACCCTGCGGGGGCTGGGCGTGCCCAAACTGCGGGGTCGGGGTCGGGGCGATCTCTTCCTCCACGTCCAGGTCGACACGCCCACCGAGCTCGACGACCACCAGCGGGGCCTGCTCACGTCGCTGGCGGCGGCCCGGTCCGAGGACCTGGGCGAGGCGCCCGCCGCCGAGGGCCTCTTCTCCAAGATCCGTTCGGCCCTGAGCTGACCGTGTCCCGGGGTGCCGACCCGCCTCCGGGTGCCCAGGGTCCGACCGGCGGCCCGCAGCCGCTGCCCGGATCACCCGATCCCGTCCTGGTGGCGGCGGCGGCCATGGTGTTCGTTCCCGACCCGGTCGCACCGGTGGTCGACGAGGCCGACCTGCGCCACCTGCTCGACGTGTTGCGCCTCCGGGCGGGGGAGTCGGTCATCGCCGCGGACGGCTCCGGACGATGGGTGCCCTGCCGTGTCTCGGCGCTCGCGCCCTCACGGGGATCCCGTCGGGCGGACCCGGGGACGGTGCTGGTGCCGGACGGCCCGCCGGTGATGGAGGACACGCCGCACCCGGAGCTGACGGTGGCCTTCGCGCCGACCAAGGGCGACCGTCCCGAATGGGTGGTCCAGAAGCTGACCGAGCTGGGCGTCGATCGGTTGGTACCGCTGCGAACCTCACGCTCGGTGGTTCGCTGGGAGGGTGAGCGCGGCGACAAGGCCGTCGACCGGCTCCGACGGGTGGCACGGGAGGCGGCGGCCCAGTGCCGTCGGGCCCGACTGCCCGACCTCACCGCCGTGTGCCGGCTCGACGAGGTGGCCGCCCGATCGCAGGGAGTGGCGTTGTCCCTGGCTGACGCCGGTGGCCGGGCACCGGGGCTGGACCGACCGCTCCTCGCCATCGGTCCCGAGGGCGGCTGGGACCCCTCCGAACGCGAGGAGTTCGGGCCGCCGGTGGGGCTCGGGGCGACCGTCCTGCGGGCCGAGACGGCGGCTGTGGTCGCCGGTGCACTCCTCTGCGCGCTACGCAGCGAGTGGTTCTGCCCCTTGCGTAACCACGCTGAGTGAGGAAAACTAGACAGGTACAACGGTTCGTCCGGCGACCGGGACTCCCCTTCCCGATCACGCTGCACGGGCCGTCACTCGGTGGCGGGCCCGCACGACGGGTCCTCGCTCGAGGGGCACGCATCAGTGGGGAGCGGAGGTCTGGACCATGACGGTGACGGAGAAGGCGGTCGTTGCAGTGGACGACGACGAGCAGGAAGAGGCGGCGCGGGTCGCCTATGCCCGTGCGGTCGGCTCGAGGTTGCGGGCCATGCGCAAGCAGATGCGGCTCTCGCTGCAGGCGGTCGAGGCCATGTCGGAGCAGGAATTCAAGGCGTCGGTGCTCGGCGCCTACGAGCGGGGTGAGCGGGCCATCTCGGTCCCACGGCTCCAGCGCCTGGCCAAGCTCTACGACGTGCCCGTCGACCAGCTCCTGCCCAACGACGACGCCAGCCCCGGTGGGCGCTGGGGAGCGTCCGGCGCCGCCGACGACCATGCGACCAACGGGCGTCGCCTGGCACCCGCCTCGACCGTGCCCGACAAGGTCGCCATCGACCTGACCAAGCTGCACACGGTCAGCGGGCCCGAGCGCGATCTGCTGCGTCGGTTCCTCAGCATGATCCAGGTCCACCGCCAGGACTTCAACGGACGGATGATCACCATCCGCGCCGAGGACGTCCGGGCCATCGCCTGCCTGTTCGGCGTCACCCCGGACAGCATGGGCGCCCGCCTGGACGAGCTCGGACTGCTCGTCGCGGTCTGATGTCCGACATCGCCTGCGACCCCATCCGCTGGCTCAGCACCAAGGAGTCGGCCGAACGCCTCGGCGTCACCCTGCGCAGCCTGTACCGGTTCATCGACGAGGGCGGCCTGGCCGCCTACAAGTTCGGTCGGGTCATCCGGCTGAAGGAAGCTGACGTCGACGCCTTCATCGAGTCCAGTCGCATCGTGCCGGGCAGCCTCGAGCACCTGTACCCCGAGGCCAAGGGCCCGACCAGGCTGGTCCATCCGGTGGCCGAGCCCGACGACCACCGGCCGATGGCCGCCGAAGGCTGATCCGGACGAGGTGATCACCGACCCCGACTGCCTGTTCTGCGGGATCGTCTCCGGTGACGTGCCGGCCGATGTGATCCGTCGTGACGAGCGGACGGTCGCGTTCCGGGACATCAGCCCCCAGGCCCCCGTCCACGTGCTGATCGTGCCGCGCACCCACATCGTCAACGCCGGCACGGTCGGTCCCGACGATGCCGGCGATGTCGCCGCCCTGCTCGGTGCGGCCGGGGCGGTGGCCGATGCCGAAGGCATCGGCGGGCCGGACCGCGGGTACCGCCTCATCTTCAACGTCGGCCCCGACGCGTCCAATTCGGTGCCCCATCTCCACCTCCACCTGCTCGGTGGCCGCCCGCTCGACTGGCCCCCGGGCTGAACCGTGCCCGACGCCCGGACGGAGGCCGCGGCGGGGCCGGCAATGCGTCCGGGACCTCCCGGGCCGCTGGTAGGGTCGCACCCAGAGCGCACGTGGCAGGCACCCCGGTAAAGATCCTCGTTCCCGGCAACCACCTCATGGCCGGTCTCCTCGGCCAGCGCGATGAGCTGCTCCGCCAGATCGAGGACGCCTTCCCCGACGTGCGCATCGCCGTGCGCGGCAACGAGGTCTCCATCGAGGGGGTCGGCACCGACGAAGGTGCCACGGCCCAGCGCGTCGCCTCCCTCTTCCACGAGCTGATCATCCTGCTGGAGTCCGGCCAGGGGCTCGACACGGTCCAGCTCACCCGGACCATCGACATGATGCACGACGATGTCCGGCCCTCCGAGGTCCTCACCAGCGAGTTGCTCCGCTCCTCGCGCGGGCGGGCCGTGCGTCCGAAGACCGGCGGCCAGAAGGCCTATGCCGACGCCATCACCCGCAACATCGTGACCTTCGGGATCGGTCCGGCGGGCACCGGGAAGTCCTACCTGGCCGTCGCCCTGGCCGTGCAGGCCCTCCAGGCCCGCCAGGTGAGTCGGATCATCCTCACCCGTCCCGCGGTCGAGGCCGGCGAACGACTGGGCTTCCTGCCCGGTGACATGCTGGCCAAGGTCGATCCCTACCTCCGCCCGCTATACGACGCGCTGCACGATCTGCTCGAGGCGGAGGGCGCGCAGCGCCTCATCGACAAGGGTGCCGTCGAGGTGGCGCCCCTGGCCTTCATGCGGGGCCGCACCCTCAACAACTCCTTCATCATCCTGGACGAGGCACAGAACACCACCCCCGAGCAGATGAAGATGTTCCTCACCCGCATCGGGTTCGGGTCCAAGGCGGTCGTCACCGGGGACATGACCCAGGTGGACATCCCGGGCGGCCGTTCGGGCCTGGTGGGGCTCGAAGCGATCCTGGGCGGCGTGCCCGACCTCGCCTTCGTGCACCTGAAGGCCCAGGACGTGGTGCGCCACAAGATCGTGGCCGACATCGTCACCGCGTACGACCGGGGAGGACCCGAGGCCCGGGATGTGCCGCCGGCCGCCAACGGCTCGGGCCCGTCGGGCGGGAGCAGCGCATGACGCTCGACATCTTCGCCGCCGACGAGCAGTCCGACCATCCGGTGGCCGTGGAGCGCTGGGCCGCTCTGGCCCGGTCCGTGCTCGAGGCGGAGGGGATCACCGCCGACACCGAAGTGTCCCTGCTGTTCATCGACGAGGCGTCCATCGCCGCCCTCAACCAGCGGTTCCTCGGCAAGGACGGACCGACCGACGTCCTGTCGTTTCCCATCGAGGACGAGATCGACCGCAGCGGTCGGTCCCCCGATGAAGGTGGCACCGGTCCGGCGTCCATCGAGGCGCCCACCGGTCGACACCTGCTCCTCGGCGACGTCGTCATCTGCCCAGCCGTCGCCGCCGTCAACGCCGTGGAGCACGGCGCGACCTTCGACGACGAGATCGCCCTGCTGGTGGTGCACGGCATCCTCCACCTGCTGGGCATGGACCATGTGCTCGACGAGGAGGCCGAGCGGATGGAACGGCGTGAGCAGCAGTTGCTCGACCGGTTCTACCGCGTGCCTCCACTGCTCCACCCGGCGCCCTGATGACGGCCGCCGTGTTCACGCCCGAGGACGGTGTCCTCACCGTGGTGGTGGTGGTCCTCCTCGGTGCCTCGGCACTGCTGGCCCTGTCCGAGACGGCGCTCGTCAGGATGAGCCGGGCCAAGGCCAAGAGTCTGGCCGACGACGGTCGACGGGGGGCCAAGGTCCTGACCCGACTGACCGAGGACCCCCAGGGGTTCCTCAACCCGGTGCTGCTGTTGGTGCTGATCTGTCAGCTGGTGGTCGCCACCCTGGTGGGCATCCTGGCCGTCCGGTGGTTCGGGGGGTGGGGGGTGGCCGCGGCCACCGTCTTCGAGATCGTCGTCATCTTCGTGTTCGCCGAGGCGGTCCCCAAGAACTGGGCCGTCCAGCATCCCGAACGGGCCGCCCTGTTCAGCGCCCCGTTGGTGTCCGCCGTCGTCGGCTTCTGGCCGGTCCGCATGATCTCGGGCGGACTGATCGGACTGGCCAACCTGTTCATCGGGCACAAGGGTGGCTACGTGGGCAGCGGGGTCACCGAGTCCGAGCTCCTGGCCATGGCCGACGTCGCCGTCGAGGGAGACGTGATCGAGACCG
>Ga0075520_1001399_pt1 | contig 11561 bp, 6 predicted proteins | sample NGEPerB_FD_75100 | JGI IMG/M metagenome (GOLD analysis project Ga0075520, IMG submission 75100) | Arctic peat soil microbial communities from the Barrow Environmental Observatory site, Barrow, Alaska, USA - NGEE PermafrostAB12-B | ecosystem: Environmental > Terrestrial > Soil > Wetlands > Peat ... | reverse complement strand
CGTGAGAACCACGCCCTCCACTAATCCCGTCGCGAAAGCGCTGGCGAAGCACGACACGCAAAAATGGTCAATGTTGAGACCCTTGTCGACGCCGAGCGCGACACCGACTCCCAGCGCTGCAGCCCCTGCTGCCACGAGCAGCAGCGGCGCTGACACCGGCGCGGTCACGACGACGAGTGCCGCGACTGCCACGCCTGCCGCGATGGAGAGCGCAGCTTTCCACCACAAGCCGAGGGGATCGACCCGATTGAGGGGATTGTTGCCGCAATAGAGGTACAGATTGTGGCCGCCCAAAAAGCCGATACTATCGACGCTCGTGTAGCGACCTAGGGCAGGGCTGTAGTAGCGAAATCGATTGTAGTAGAGGCCCGTTTCCTCGTCGTGATACTGCCCGGGCCGCCGCAGCGGGTTCGAGACATCGGCCTTGGTCACCTCGATGGCCCCGAAGGCATCATGTCGAGCGCACCACACGACTCGACCAACCGCATCTGTCAAGCGCAGCGGCGTCCCCAAATGGTCGTTGTGGAAGTAGTAGCAGCGACCGTCAACGCGCAGCGCAAACGGAACGAACGTCCCCGGCAGGTAGAGGTAATCCCGGGTCTCGACTCCGGCCTCGGTCTCGACGATCTCCCGCGTGAGCTGTTCGCCGCACCACACGTAACGTGTCGTGCGAGCCGGGTTTTGCTTGACCGTACGCCGACCGAACGCGTCGTACTCGAAGGTGGTGACGCCTTGGGGCCCGCTGGCGCTCACCAGCTGGTTCTTGAGGTCGTATGCTAACTCGAGGGAGCGCCCGGGCTCGCTCAGCGCGATGAGGTTGCCGTATGGGTCGTAGCGAGATTCGAGCGACCCTTCACGAATAACTCGATTCCCTGGGGCGCACTTCACTTCGCCGCGGTGGCTAAACGATCGGTTCCCCGCCGCATCGTAGCGGAAGGCCTCCAGAACGCGGCCGTCAGCGGCCCTCGACTCGCAGAGCTGAGACTCCGCGTCATACGCGTAGCGAAAGAGTCCAAAGTCCGAGTCTGCGAAAGAGACCAACCGATCTTCGATGTCATAAGCAGTGGCAGTCTCAAACAGGGGAACTCCGCCGCGATCCTTCGCGACCATGCGCGACGGCCGCCCACCAGGCGCGAGCTCTTCGGTCACCTCGACGCCGTTCGGGAGCCTCATGGCGCGCATGCGATCGGCGCGATCGTAGGAGAAGCGCGTGGTCGCGCCGCTCCAATCCGTGATGGCCGAGACCCGCTTGTCCCCATCGTACTCGAACAAGACGCGTGACCCGTCGGGGTACACGATGCAAAGCAGTTGTCCTGTCGGGTCGTAACCAAAGCTGAACTTCTGCCCGTCGTTGTCCTCCGCTGCGAGTTGCCCCTGATCGTCGTAGGTGTAAGTCGAGCTCGCGCCAGGCCCTTTGGCAGCGGTTGGACGACCCGCGTCGTCGCGAGCAAACTCGTAGGTCTTGTCGTCCGCGTATGCCAGCTTCGCCGGCAGACCACTCGCGTGGTACTCGACGTCCACCAGGGCTTTGCCGTTTATGCCGAGGCGCGTCGGCTTTCCCGTCGTGTCAAGCACGCATCGTTCGCTGCGACCGTCGGGATGCAGCGTGCGGGCGAGCTGCCCTTCTTCGCCGTAGCCGAACGAAGTCCGCTGGCCGAGTCCATCGATCATTCCGACGAGCCGCTTCTTTCGATCGTACACAAAGCGATCCCGGCGCCCCAGGCGGTCCGTAAATTCGAGCGGCTTGTGGTCCTCAGTGAATGTGGCTCGCGAATGGGAACCGTCCCCAAAGGTGGCTTCGATGGACTCACCGGTGGGGGCCGGTACTAACCGACAGAGGACCTGTGCATCGCGAGAGAACTCGGTCGGTGCGCCCGTGGAAGCGTAGCGCAACGCAGTCGTGCGCCCACTTGGCTCGGTGAAGCTCGCGAGCCTGCCGTCTACGTCGTTCTGGAGGCGGAAGATGCGGCCAACAGGTGTGACTAGGGTTTCGACGTAGCCGCTCGGTCCAAAGTGGTATTGGGTCGTGCGTTGCGCCGCATCCGTTGCATGCAGCACCGTCGCTGTGTTGTCGAAGCTGGTTGCGAAGCCCTGACCCTGCAGCTTCTCCGCCAAAGCCGCGGAAATGCGTGCCAGTCGGAGTCGCGCGGCCTGAGCATCACGGATACGAAACGTCACGCGCGCACCCACCCGCGCTGCTCAGGCGGCGGCGCTGGCTGGAGCTTCTCATAGGCGATCCACACCTCTTCGACATCGTTGTCTTCCGGCACGCACGGCGCGATGACAGCGCGCCAAATCACAGTGAAGGTCTTGAACTCCGGAATTAGCACGACGGTATCGAGCGCAGCCGAAGCTTCAGTAACGTACCGTTTGGCAGGCTCGGTTCCCCGCGTCACCCTGAATCGCGGTCGAATGCACGGCAGCAGAAAGTCGATGCGGCCGCCGCCAGGGGTGACGTTTTCGAGCATGCCGCGTTCGTTGCCCTGCAGGTAACCCTGGACCTGCAGCTCCGGATCGGCGGCGTTGTAGTAATCGAAGCAGAAGTCTAGGGGCAATAGCGGCGCGCGTTCCGCCTTCCATTTCTCGTCGTAGGTGCCGCCGTAGCGCACGCGCGGTTCGCTGTTGCGCGGGAAGTAGCCGCAGCCGGCGGGGCGTGGGCGTGTATCCCAAGAGCGGATGGGGTCGCGCGGATCTTCCAGGTTGGGCAGGGGTCGTTCGTCGATCGATTCGATGGTCCGCGCACCTGAAAAGCCTTTGCCAATGAAGTTGGCCGAGTACCACGGCCGAAACGCTGGAACGTCCGGGCGCGTGCCCGCTTGCTCGTCGATGCCACCAAAGGCCCTGTCCCAGGTGAGTGGCATCTCCACGAACTCTACCGGACCTGCCACGAGCGGCATCGGATCTCTAAGGTCCTTGAATGACCAACGCCGCTCGCCGAATACCCGGATTTGCTTGCCGACGGGACCGACCAGCATTGTAACGTCAACGTACTTCTGAGGGCGGCCAAACGGCGCGTGCGCTTGACCCACCAGCAGCACGTCCGTGCGAGGCTTGAATGGCACCAATTCCGATTCGAACCTCAACGCTCCTTCGGGTTTCTTCGGATCGTAGGGCTCGTCGGTGGTTAGAATCGGCAGCTGTTTTTCCGCTAGGCGCGCCGGCGTGAGACGGTTCTCCAAGCGGAAGGTTGCCTTGAGGATGACGCTCAAGAACCAATCACCCTGGGGGGTTCGCCCAAAGGTTGGCGCAGTTGGAAAGAGTCGTGCGTTCTTAATCCGCATCAATCGCCACTCCCTCCTATAGTGCGACGTTATCCGTCCGCATCATGTCTCCGGGCGTCATCGTGTATATGAGAGCCACGTTTGGTTCCGCAGCCTCCATCACGAAGTGCTTGACGGGGCCAAAGAAATCTTGTGCCTCTGCCGCAGTACAGGTTGGCAAAAACACTCTCAGCACCCTAGGATCGTAGAATCGAAAATACATCTCCTTGCCGCGTGCATCCTCCACCATCAAAAAGCGTCGAAAGTGTCGCCGTAGCGATTTGAAGTCGGTGAGAGCCCAGACGAACATTCCCCAGCTGTTGCCCCATTGTTCGCTGACCAAGGCCTGGGTTAGCGGGGATTGCGCGTGCAGTTGGACCAAGTACGGTGCTACTTCGTCGAGCTTTTCGCCTGCAGGTCCGTCGTAGAGCGAGTAGTGGATTTCCGAGTGCAGGCGCAGCAGCCCCAAAAGGTCCGGTGATCGCGCGGCGTCTACCAACGCAAACAGCGGAAACTTCTGTGAGGCCAACACGGCAAGTAAGCGCTGCTGCTGCGCGGGCTCGAGCTGCCCGGGCGTTGCAACGGCACCTGCTGGTTCCGGAGCGGTTTCGGAGATCGCGACCTCGAAACAGCTGGTTCCAGCGACTAGCATGTCGCCATGTTTGATCGGCGATTCCTGTACCTTCTGGCCGTTGAGATAGAGGCCAAGGTTTGCGCTGCGATCATTTAGTCGACAACCCGCAAGGCAGCGTGAATTGCGCAGGTCATACGTGAAGCATTCGCCGGCACATGCTTGATGCTTCTGCGAACCTAGGTTGAGGTCTCGTACGCGAGGCCCGGTAGCATCGAAGAACAAAACGAAATGAATCGGGGCCAACAACGGGTCGGGGACCGCCAGTTGGTTCATGTGTCTGAGCCTCCCCACCTGCAATGTTTCCCCTGCGGGCACGAACGCGCGTCGCGCCGTTCCCTCGGATTGCACTAGGTTGAGCTCAACGAACATGGTTTAGGGGCAGTTTTCAGCGAAGGGCGCGCCGTTGGCAGCTGCCTGTTTCAAAGCGTCGGCCTGGGCCGAGCCAGCATCGCCGATAAGGACCGTTGGCAACCCCACCGCGATCGTCCCCGCGTGCGCAGTAAGGTCGCCCATGCGAGCCGCGGGCATCCCACCTATCAACACTGTCATCGAACCTAGGGCAATCACGTCGGGGGGGCCCACACAAACGGCCATATCGCCGACGCGCGCCGCGGGCATTCCACCGATGAGCACGGTCGGGCACCCCGGACCGCTGACGGGCCCTCCCACGTGAGGGATCGGAGGCACGCCGGGCGTAACCATGGGGCAGACATGCATATCGCCCAGTCTTGCTGCGGGTTGTCCCATTGCTCAATTCCTCTCGATTCAGTTGATCTTGACAATTGGTCCGGCTATCGAGACCATCCCCGTGCCCTCTACGTTCGTCATCGTCCCCTTGAGAGCACTGGTCGCGGGGGTGAGCTTCAATGAGCCAGAGCCTGCGGCCAAGCCCACTTCCGCTTTCCCCGTCACGGAAATCTTGGTGGCATCCATGGTCACACTCGCAGCGTCGATCAGGACCTGACTGCCGCTGCTTGACTTGCAGAGAACATTGGCGTCGACTAGCACGCTGCCCTTGCCGCTGGCCGTTACACAGGCATTGGCATCCAGCTTGAGCGAACTGCCCGGTTGTGACTTCGCGGTGACATTGGCGTCCAGCGTCATGCTAGCTTTGCCCGAGGAATTCGCCGTCACGTTCTTGTCGATGTTTACCGACGAACCGCCTCCCGACGAGATGGAAATCCCGCCAGGCGTGATGGTGACGGTGCTACCACCCACCGTAAACTTGATTTCGTTGGGCGCCTGGAAAGCCATGCTGTCGCTCGCATCCAACGAGTGTTTACCCGTCACGTTCATCTTGCTCGTGCGCGGGGGCTTGTCGGGACTACCGATCGTAATGCTTTGGTTGCCGCCTACATGGAGTGTGTCGCTCACGCCCACTGTCGTCGTGCGGTTCTTCAAGACGTCCGTCGACTGGTCGTTCTTGACCAGTGTCGTCATGTTCTTTTCTGCTTGGATGTGGAGCTCTTCTTCGCCCTTTTTGTCCTCAAAGCGGATCTCGTTGAAGTTGTCCGGCGTGCCGCCTTTGGTGCTGTGGCTCTTGATGCCACTCTGGGTCGGATTCTTGGTCAGATCGTAAGGGGGCTTGTTGTCGGCGTTGTAGACGCGGCCGGTAACTAGCGGGCGATTGGGGTTGCCTTCCAGAAAGCTTACAACCACTTCTTGCCCGATTCTCGGGATGTGGATACTGCCCCATTTTTGCCCCGCCCAGGCCTGCGATACGCGAACCCAGCACGAGCTGTTCTCGTTGTATTTCCCCTCCCGGTCCCAGTGGAACTGCAGGCGCACGCGACCGTATTCGTCGGTCCATATCTCTTGGCCCGACGGTCCCACCACGGTAGCGGTTTGGGGGCCCGCTACGGTCGGCACCTTGGCGGTGCGCGGGGGGCGGAAGGCTGTCTTGCTGTCCTGTGCGACGAGCTGCACGCGAACCTCGGGCTCAGCGTCGGGGTCGTTCAGTGAGTCGTAATTGGAGACCTGAATCGTGTACCCGGCCTCGATGATCAGATACTCCTTGTTCTGATCCTTTCGCGGATACTTCGCCAATTCGAAGAGCGACCCACAGTGGAGACCACGAGCGTTGCCTTCACCGTGGACCCGTTCGAAGGACGCCTGCTCCTCCTCCAGACGGATACGCGTCTGGACGTCCGCCTCGGCGTTCTCTTGGAATTCACCCGGGTAGTCGTAGACCTCGTATTCGTTGAAGGAGTGGTCCAGCGGAACGCGGGCCTCGCTTACCACCGGCTTGGCGGGACGGGTGAAGTTGAAGTCTCGCGCAGAATAGATTCCGGGCCGGATGCCGCGGCGCACGAACCATTGATCAAGATGATCCCGCTCCCGTCGATCGTTGCCGCTAGGCGGGAAGTAGGGCACGGACTCGTAGCCGGCAGTGGCCTGGTGCGCACTGAATGAATCGGCCAGAACCAACTCGTGCTTTCTGCCGTGATGCTTGAAGAAGAAGTAAATCCCCTCTTGCTGCATCATCCGTAGCAAGAACTGCAGATCTGATTCTCGATACTGCACCAAGTATTCGAAAGCCCGGTACTTGCCGGTGAGCACGTTCGAGAAGTCACTGAAACCATGCTCGCGGAACAGCTTCTCAATCACGAAGGGAACTGTTTTTCCCTGAAAGATCCGCGAGCGCGCGCGCCCACGCATCAGGGCCAGCCAAGGCTCGACCTGGACGTGGTAGGCCGCATGCCGCCCAATGGCCCCAACGAACGAGAACCGCGTCACATACCCGCTAAACTCGCGAAAGCGTCCAAGCGGCAGGCGCAAGACGACGCAGATGGGTTGGCCGAGGATTTCAGAGAGCCCGATGTTCGGGTTCTCACTCAGAAGCGTCACGTCGTAGCTGTACGGACAGCCCAGCTTCTCGCTACCCGACATGGCATAGAACACAACGGTCGTTTCTTTTGGCAGCGTCGTGAACACGGCCGCTGTCCTGTTCAGATCTTTGATCATACCGCGATCCTTGCTTGCAGCGCAGGTCGATGCCTCACAGCGCGACTCCCGAAGTCCCCTTCAATACTCGCAAACCCGCAATTCGGCTTGCAGGAATCTACCCTCGGGTCAAACCAACTATCCATGCGCCCCTCCCTACCTGCCAAATGGGCCGCCAACCACCGACCAGCGCGACGGCCCCAACGCACCTTCAAGGCCAATCCCAACCGCCGAAAAAGAAAGCCAAACGACGCCCCAGCACCACGCCCGACGCAACTTAGCACAGCTCGGCTCGGCGCTTCGGCTCGTGGCGCAGCCAAACCGCTTAACATTCGGCTATACATACACGCGGGCGCGATCGCTGTCACGGCGGGCCTCGACAATGCTAAATCCTTGATCAATCAGTTGTTCGACGGCCGACCGGGGCAACGACAGCTCGACGGGCTGCAGCAGGCGTCGACCGTTAACGTCTGGAACGGTAACCACCGGGAGACCGCCAACCTCGTAGCTTCCGTCCAATTGCGGCTCCTGCCCGCACCACTGCTCCATCAGCGCCCGTGCGACCAGGTAGGCACCGTTGGCCCACAATAAGTGTACCGACTCCGGGTGATCCTCCAACTCCTCGAACTCGATCTTCTCGAGAGGCTCCCCGAGCTTACCGTAGGGATGGCGAACCAGACAACGAGGCAAGGTCAACGCGAATTGTGCGCCCTGCTCGCGCAGAGACCCAAGCTGTACCCAGGCCTCACGCGCCTCGTCGCTCCAATCCCTCTGCCACGCTTCTACGTCGTGCTTCACACCAGCAGGATTCTTCAGGAACCGATCCTCAAGGCCCGCCAGCGGCGGGGCCGCCCCAGCCACAAAGAATACCCTATGCTCGTAGCAGGCACGCACGAGTCCCACCAAAGCGCGCAGCTCGTCGCGCTCGGCGCCGAAGCAATGGTCGACCACCACGACAGAAGCGCCGGAATCGAGTAATGCCTCGAATTTCATCGGCGTCGAAACGAGCTCCGTCCAAGAAGCGTCCACCGCGGAGAATCGGGCCTGTGAATCATCGGGACAGGAACGGACAACCATCTCCGTAGCAAGCCAGGTCCCCGAAACACTTTGAAAGGCTTCCTGTCGAAGCAGCGCTCTGAGGCGCCTGCCCAGTTCGGCTTCGGCCTTTGTTCGCAAATCACTCGAAGCCTTCAATACGCCACTGCGCATAGTTGTTGCTGCTTCGCTCAACACGCGCTCCGCAAACTGCTGCACGAGCTCTTGTGCCGCGGCGATGTTCGCGCTTCCACCTTGCGGTCCGTCGGCTCGGCGGGCTTGAGCCGGGCGATGACCCAGGAGCCGATTCAAGACATCGTCCGCCGCATCGGGAGATTCCAACGCAACTGGAGCCCTGCCAATCGTTTCGCAATCCGACGGCCCCTTCGATTCAGGCCCCGGATTGGTCCCCCGCTCGACAGTCTTGATACGGGCGACCATCGCCGCCAAGCGCTCAGCTGCACTTGAATCGCGATCGAGATCCCGCAGGGGTTCCCAGAGCTCCGACAAGCTCGGCACAGTGTCGAGCAGTGCGTCGGGGTGCAGGGAGTCGGTATCCACGAAAGGCAACAGGAATGGCTCACTCCCCGGCGTCAACGGCTCGAGCCGTATCGCACTCGGGACAATACGAAACGATTCTCCCAGCTGAAGCGGTCGAGCCGCGAGAACGGAAGTTGCGGTCGACGATTTCGCCGCTCCCGAATAGGGTGCGATGAAGACGACGTGTCCCACCCCGGTCGCCGTCCTTGGCTTGGCTTCCGTGCCGTCTGCGGCGAAACTGAAAGTGAAGTCGAGTCTTCCCGGTGGCGGTGTCATGGCGTCTCCCAATCGATGAAATGTCCCGTACCCTAGCCTTGCTTAACCTAGCCCTGCTGCACGATTTGTTGAAGCCGCGGGGCGAGCGCGTCGCCCAGACGAGCGTAGCCTGCCTCGGTGGGATGTAGGAAGTCCCTGAGAATGGATTTGGTAATGGTGCCGTCTGGCTCAAGCAGAACGGAACCGATGTCGACCAAGGTCACGCCCGGGACCTGCATCGTTGCAATGAGCTCATTGGCCTCGATGATCCTCTTTCTCAGCTTGGCATCCGGGCTCTCACCCGCAGGTAGGATCGACAGAAGCAAGATGGGCACACCTGGCAACTTCCCCTGCACGGCAGCAAGCACGGCCCGCACGCCCTTCGCTGTCTGTTGAGCGGTGAAGCCTCCTCCGAGATTGTTGACGCCGATCAAAACGACGACAGCCTTGGGCGACAGCGCGTCGAGCGCCCCGTGTTCAATCCGCCAGAGTAGATTCTGCGTGTACTCGCCACTTATCCCGAGATTGAGTGGTGCATATCCCGAAAAATGTTCCTTGTACGAAGGTGACATGCGCCAGGCATCGGTGATGGAATCACCGAGAAAAACGACCTTCGCCTGTTCACGATTTGCAGCCTTCAGTTGGTCATTGTGACGAGACTCCCACTCATCGGAAATCATCCAGGGTTGGCTGCCCAAGCGAGGCACAGGCCTATCTGCCACATTCTGAGGGTAGGGCTTGGCGAACTGTGGTCGAACGGGTTCTTGTTGTAAGTCGCGCCCAATCGGGACAGGCGCTGGACCCAGTGGTGCCACGGGCGACGCTTCGTCGAGCTCATCTGGTGGCAGGAGTGGCTTGCCTCGCACGGAAGGTCCTGCCGAGTTGGCGCCGAGCGGCATCACCATAAGGGGAAGGGGTACCGCTCGCATACTTTCAGCCATTGCTTGGGAGCGCTGCGCTTCGTCCTCTGACGCTGGCTGCGGTTCTGGATGTGGGTTGGCTTCCGCCCCCCTGGCGATGGCAAGCGTCAAGGGGGCCGCAGTGGGTGACGATGCCGCTGCAACCTGTGAAACCGAAGCTGCGGGGGGCGCACCAAAAAGTGAGGTCGCCCGGTCGCAGCCTGTCTGGGCCGCTAATAGAACGACCCAGCAGCCCACTGCCCGGTAGCACTCAATCGAATGCATAAGAGAATCGAGCATCTTCGACATCCACCGAGATGCGTTGAACGGTCTTGCCGTCAAGGGTCCGCAGCAGCAGCTCACGACTGACCTCGGGAAGTAGCGTATTGGTCAATACTGCATCGATCATGCGACCGCCGCTCTCGAGCTCATTGCAGCGGCTGGTGATGAGCTCCACGACGGCCGGAGAGTAGCTGAAGGGTACAGCATAGCTCTCGGCCACCCGCTTCTGGATGCGACCGAGCTGCAAACGCACGATATTGGCAATCATCTCGTCGTCGAGAGGGTAATAAGGAATCACGACCATGCGTCCAAGCAGGGCCGCGGGAAAGGCCTGAAGCAGCGGGGCTCGAAGCGCCTCTGCAATAGAAGCAGGGTCCGGACGATCAGGCCCAGTACAAGCACGCATCGTAACCTCGCTGCCCACATTCGATGTGAGCAGGATGACGGTATTCCTGAAGTCGATTCGAGTTCCCTGACCGTCTTCCATCCACCCCTTGTCGAAGACTTGGAAGAAGATCTCGTGCACGTCGGGATGTGCCTTCTCCACCTCGTCCAGCAGGACGACACTATACGGACGACGCCTAACGGCTTCCGTTAACACGCCACCCTCGCCGTATCCGACATAGCCTGGTGGCGCCCCTTTGAGAGTCGAGACCGTATGTGACTCCTGAAACTCGCTCATGTTGATGGTGATCACGCTTTGCTCACCTCCATAGAACGCCTCGGCGAGCGCCAGGGCTGTCTCGGTCTTACCGACCCCCGAGGGGCCCGCCAAGAGGAAGACACCAATCGGCTTGCTTGGATTCTCAAGCCCTGCCCGAGCCGTCTGGATCCGTCGCGCGATCGCCTCGAGCGCATGGTCCTGCCCAAGGACACGACGAGCCAGCAGCTCCGGCAACTTCAGGACGTTCTCGATCTCGTTTTTCACCATCCGACCGGTGGGGATCCCCGTCCAATCTGCCACCACCTGGGCAACTGCTCGGGAATCGACTGCGGGCAAGATGAGCGGTTCGTCTTGCTGCATCTCAGCAAGCTCCGCCTCGAGCGTCTTTAGCGTCTGAAGCTCCGCTTCCGAGGGCACTGCCAGCGGCTCCGCTTCCACTCTGTCGCCACCGAACTCCTTTGGAACCGAGTCTAGCGACGGGGGCGGAACCGGTTCCGAGCTTGCTGCAGCCGTCGCCTTGGGCACGCTCTCGGCGCGCTCGGACAACGGCTCCTGATCCTCAATGGGAAGTCCCGCCTTCCGTAGGCGCTCTCGTTCGGCCAAGATCCGATCAACAATGGCTTTCTCCGACCTCCAGCGCGTTTCGAGCGCTACCAAGCGCTGCTTCTCTTCGTGCATGGCCTGCTCGACCGCCACGGCGCGACCCTCGACCTCGATTCCTACGCATCGCTCGCGAGCGATGATTCCCTGTTCGTTCTCGAGGGCTTCGATGTGCCGACGGCTATCCTCCACCTCGGGCGGTACGGAATGTTGACTGACCGCTACCCGAGCGCACGCGGTATCCAGAAGACTGACCGACTTGTCCGGCAACTGTCGGTCGGGGATGTAGCGTTTGGAAAGCCGAACTGCCGATCCGAGGGCCTCATCCAAGAGCTGAACTCGGTGGTGCTTCTCCAGCATCGAGGCGATCCCCCGCATCATGAGGACTGCCTTGGCCTCGTCCGGCTCCCCCACTTGCACGGTCTGGAAGCGCCGGGTTAGTGCCGGGT
>Ga0075520_1001398_pt1 | contig 11566 bp, 7 predicted proteins | sample NGEPerB_FD_75100 | JGI IMG/M metagenome (GOLD analysis project Ga0075520, IMG submission 75100) | Arctic peat soil microbial communities from the Barrow Environmental Observatory site, Barrow, Alaska, USA - NGEE PermafrostAB12-B | ecosystem: Environmental > Terrestrial > Soil > Wetlands > Peat ... | reverse complement strand
TCGCCAAGAGCAGCGAGAACGGCCTGGGTCCGCAAGACGGGAGCGGTCTTTCCGGTGGCCAGCCCGGCGAGGTGTCCGGCGCGATGGCGCCGGCGGCGATGGGCAAGCAGGAGGCGATCAAGAAATACACGATCGACCTCACCGCCAAAGCCGAGAAGGGCGAGATGGACCCCGTGACCGGCCGCGACGAGGAGATCCGCCAGATCGTCGACATCCTGATGCGGCGCCGGCAGAACAACCCGATCCTGACCGGCGAAGCCGGCGTCGGCAAGACGGCGGTCGTCGAAGGCTTCGCGCAGAGACTCGCGCGCGGTGACGTGCCGCCGCAATTGCAGGGCGTTTCGCTGCTCTCGCTCGACCTCGGCCTGTTGCAGGCCGGCGCGTCGATGAAAGGCGAGTTCGAGCAGCGGCTGCGCCAGCTGATCGACGAAGTGCAGGCGAGCCCGAAGCCGATCATCCTCTTCATCGACGAGGTGCATACGCTGGTTGGCGCCGGCGGCGCGGCCGGCACCGGCGACGCGGCCAACCTGCTCAAGCCCGCACTGGCGCGCGGCACGCTGCGCACGATCGGCGCCACGACGTGGGCCGAATACAAGAAGCACATCGAGAAGGACCCGGCGCTGACTCGCCGATTCCAGGTCGTGCAGGTGTCCGAGCCCGACGAGCTGAAAGCGATCCTCATGCTGCGCGGCGTCGCAAGCGTGCTCGAGAAGCACCATCGCGTGCAGCTGCTCGACGAGGCGATCGAGTCGGCCGTCAAGCTCTCCCATCGCTACATTCCCGCGCGCCAGCTGCCCGACAAGGCGGTGAGCCTGCTCGATACGGCGTGCGCCCGCGTCGCCGTGAGCCAGCACGCGATTCCCGCCGAGGTCGAGGACTCGCGGCGGCGCATCGAGTCGATGGAGATCGAGCGGGCGATCATCGACCGCGAGTCGGCGGTGGGCGTCAACGTCGGCACGCGGCGCAGCGATGTCGACGACAAGCTCGGCAGCGAGCGCGACCGCCTGGCCGGTCTCGAGAAGCGCTGGCAGGACGAAAAGGCGATCGTCGATCGCGTGCTCGCGCTGCGCGCACAGCTGCGCGGCGACGACAAGCCGGTCGACAAGCCGGCCGCAAGCGAAAGTTCGGACGTCGCGCGGCCGGCGTCGTCGCCTGCCGAGGCCGCACCCGCCATCGATCGGCCGAAGCTGCTGGACGAGCTGCATGCAGAGCAGCAAAAGCTCGAGACGCTGCAGGGCGACTCGCCGTTGATCATGCCGTCGGTCGACGCGCAGGCGGTGGCGAGCGTTGTTGCCGACTGGACCGGCATTCCCGTCGGCCGGATGGTGAAGAACGAGCTGCAGGCGATCCTCAAGCTCGGCGAGGCGCTCGGCAGAAGAGTCATCGGCCAGCAGCACGGGCTCGACATGATCGCCCGGCGCATCCAGACCTCGCGCGCGCGTCTGGACAACCCGAACAAGCCGATCGGCGTGTTCATGCTCTGCGGCACGTCGGGCGTCGGCAAGACCGAGACGGCGCTGGCGCTCGCCGAGGCGCTCTATGGCGGCGAGCAGAACGTCATCACCATCAACATGAGCGAGTTCCAGGAGGCGCACACCGTCTCGTCGCTGAAAGGCGCGCCGCCGGGCTACGTCGGCTACGGCGAAGGCGGCATCCTGACCGAGGCCGTGCGGCGCCGGCCATACAGCGTCGTTCTGCTCGACGAGGTGGAAAAGGCGCACCCCGACGTGCACGAGCTGTTCTTCCAGGTCTTCGACAAGGGCCGCATGGAAGACGGCGAAGGTCGCATGATCGACTTCAAGAACACGATCATCCTGCTCACGTCGAACGCCGGTTCCGAGCTGGTGATGAACATGTGCAAGGACCCGGAGCTGCTGCCCGACCCGGAGTCGCTCGCCACGGCGATGACCGAGCCGCTGCAGAAGATCTTCCCGCCGGCGCTGCTCGGCCGGCTGGTCGTGATTCCGTACTACCCCCTCTCGAACGAGATGCTCGGCCAGATCGTGCGGCTGCAGCTCGACCGGATCAAGAAACGCGTCGCCGAGAACCACAAGATCCCGTTCGAGTACAGCGACGATGCCGTCAAGCTCATCGTCAAGCGCTGCAACAACGCCGACTCGGGCGGGCGGATCATCGATTCGATCCTCACGAACACGGTGCTGCCGCGCGTATCGATCGAATACCTGTCGCGCACGGCAGAAGGCGGCGAGCTCAAGGCGATCCGTCTCGGCGTCGCCGACGAAGAGTTCAGCTACGCCTTCGAATAGAGCCACAACAAGGGAGACGCGGTCATGGCCATTCCAGGACTCAGCGCGGCAGACGAGCTCCTGTCGATCAAGACCGAGGAGGGCGACTTTCTGACGCTCGGAATGACCGGCCACGAACACCTGGGGCAGATGTTCGAGTACACGGTCGAGCTCGCGGGCAAGCTGAATCTGCTGGATCAGCCGAAGGACGTGAATCTGCAAAAGCTCATCGGCACGCGCGCCACCGTGACGATGAAGGTCACCGACGATGCGCGCTACTTCGATGGCTTCGTGACTCGCGCCACGCGAGGCCAGAAGCGCGGTCGCTACATCACCTACACGGTCACGCTGCAGCCCTGGCTCTGGTTTCTGACGCAGGCCAAGAACAGCCGCGTCTTCCAGGACAAGAGCGTCAAGGACATCGTCACCGAGGTCCTGAAGACCTACCGCACCGAATCGGACTGGCGGCTGGACTCGGCGTCGGCGTATCCGAAGCTCGACTACTGCGTGCAGCACAACGAGACCGATTTCAACTTCGTCAGCCGCCTTCTCGAAGAGGTGGGCATCTACTATTTCTTCGAGCACAAGAAGGGCAACCACACGATGGTGCTGATCGACTCGACGGGCAAGCACAAGAGCCGCGAAGACAGCGACGCGATCACCTGGGCCAACGCGATGAAGAGCTCGCCGACGATGACCGGCTGGCACGTGCAGCAGGAAGTGCGCAGCCTGAAGACGACGCTGACCGAATACGACTATCTCGCGCCGACGACGGCCATCAAGGGCGAGAAGGAAGCCGATCCGCCGCCGACGCCGGGCGGCGGCCTCGTCGGCAGCCTGATGGGCGCGGCGGGCGGCGGAAGCTGGAACAAGCTCGGCGACGCCGAGTGGTACGAACATCCGGCGCTCGTGGTGCAGAACAGCGCCAAGCCCGACGCGCAGTCGGCGTCGAGCGCCGTCTCGCAGCGGGCGACCGTGCGCATGGAGGAGCTCTTCGCGCTCTATTCGACCGGCAGCGGCACCACGAATGCGCGCGATCTCGGCACCGGCATGACCTTCGAGCTCGACGAGTCGCCGAACCACGACGACAAGGGGAAGTACCTCATGGTGGGCGGCGTCTATCGGCTCGACTTCGCCGACCACGAGGCCGTCGACGACCTGAAGGACGGTCGCAAGCACGAGGACTATCGCTGCGAGGTCCTCGCCATGAGCCTCGGCGCACCGAACTACCGCTCGCCGCGCGTCGCCCGCAAGCCGGTCATTGCCGGGCCGCAGACGGCGATCGTCGTCGGCGCCTCCGGCAACGAGATCGAGACCGACAAGCACGGCCGCATCAAGGTCCAGTTCCACTGGGACCGCCTCGGAAAGAACGACGAAAACAGCTCGTGCTGGATTCGCGTCGCCCAGCCCTGGGCCGGCAAGGGCTACGGCATGTTCACGCTGCCGCGGGTCGGCCACGAGGTCGTCGTTCAGTTCCTCGACGGCGATCCGGACCGGCCGCTGGTCACCGGCTCGGTCTACAACAACGACAACATGGTCGCCTGGAAGATGCCTGACCACTCCACGCTCAGCGGCATCAAGACGCAGAGCAGCAAGGGCGGCTCGAACGACACCGCCAGCGAGTTGCGCTTCGAGGACAAGAAGGACAGCGAGTACATCTGGTTCCACGCCCAGAAGGACTTCTTCCGCACGATCGTTCACGACGCCTTCGACTACATCGGCAACAACGAGACGATCAAGGTCGAGCTGACGCGAAAGGAAGTGATCGGCGAGAACTGGTTCATGGACATCACGAAGGATGTGATGCACAACATGGGCAAGGACCTGCACGTCAAGGTCGCGGGCGACATCTTCTACACCGGCGGCGCTACTTATCAGGTCAAGCTCGAGAAGGATCTCAGTGCCAAGGTCGGCGGCGATCTCGGCCTCGACGTCGGCGGCAAGACGCAGCTGAAGTCGCAAGCCGACATCGTGCTCGAGTCCTCGACCGGCAAGCTATCGCTGAAGGCGGGAACCGGCGATCTCATGGCCGAAGGCATGACGATCAAGATCAAGGGCGCGACGACGGTGGCCATCGAAGGCGGCGTCTCGGTCTCGCTGAAAGCGGGCGGCTCGACGATCAATCTCGGTCCGGCCGGCGTCGACATCGTCGGTGCCATGGTCAAGGTGAATTCGGGCGGCTCGGCCGGCTCGGCCGGCTCGGCGCTTTCGGCGAGTCCGACCGCGCCGACAGAGGCGAAGACCGAAGACACGATCTCGGCGGCGAAGAAGGACGACTACAAGAAAAACTTCGACGACCCGATCCCAAAGGACTCGTCGTCCTGACCGGCGAGTCCGTCCTTCGCCACGATGAGCACCGCGTTTTCGCCGGCCCAGCTGCGCGCCTCGCTCTGGGCCCGCGAGAACGGGCGTGTCCACGCCGTCATCGACGGCCTGGTGGTCCCGGGGATCGCGGACAAGTTGAAGGCCGCCGACGTGACGGGGTGGGATTGCCTGCAGCGCGGCGCGCTGACGGCCGAGGCCGAAGAGCATGCCGCCTATGTGGCCGAGCTCAAGCCGGCGTCCGCCTTCACCGACTGGCTGCTCGACGAAGCGACGCCCACCTTTCCTGGCTGGGGTGTGTTGACGATCTCCGGCGCCGCGCTCCTGCAGATGCGCGAGCATTGCCGATCGATCGGCGAAGTCATCACGCCCGATGGCAACCGGCGCCGCTGGCGCTGGTACGACCCGGACGTTCTGCGCGCCGCCTTGCCGGCGCTGCTCGGCGGCCAGCTCGACGAAATTTTCGGCGCCGGTCAGGCGATCGTCATCGTCGAGCCCGAGTCCTGGACCTGGCTGGCGATGGAGCAGGGCGTGCTTTCGACCGATGTCCGTCCGCTGATGCGGGCCTCCCGGTGAGCTGCGACGTGGCGAGACGAGCGTGCTGAGATTGTCCTGGGAGCAGTTCGATCGGCTCGAGCAGCTGACGCTCAAGCGGCACGCGGCGAGCATCAGCGGTGTCCTTGCCGAAACGTGGCCCGCACTCACCGAGCGGCTGCAGGATCGCTGGCCCGCCTTTGTCGAAGCTGCCGTTCAGCAGGGACGAAAGCATGGGCTCGTCGATGCCCGCGATCTCGCGCGCTATGCGAGCCTGTGGTGCATCTGGGGACCGGCTTTCGATGGCAAACCGGCGTTCGCGTGGGCTGCCGAGATCCTCGTCGATGCGCGGCGCGGCGCCGCGTTGAAGCTGCACCAGCTGGCCCATCGCACCTTCGAAGAGTTGCGTCAGATCGAGACCGCGGCCGCCAAGCCGGGCGCGGCCGCCATCGCGGGTCCGACGCTCACTCGCAGCCAGTTCGAGGCGGCGCTGGCCAAGGTCGATGCGCGCATCGGCCCGCTCGCCGCGGCACGCTCGGTATTCCCGGAAGTCGAGACTCGCGCCGCCATCAAGGCCTGCGACCTCGCAACCGTCGACATGATGATCGCGCAGTCCGACGACCTCCAGGACTATCGTTTCGCGACCAACGGCTGGCATCGTGCCGCCGTGCCGCGATCCAACGAGCCGCCGGCCAAGTGGACAGGCGCGCCCGAGTTGCCGGTCGAGCTGGCCGTGACAAGCCACGTACTACGCGGCGGACCGCCGGCTCGCCTCAACCTGCGTATCGAGACCCTGGCCGTCTGCGATCCTCGCGTCCATCCCGAAGTCATGCACCTCGGTGCCGCAGGCCGACTCGCCTGGAAGGGACGTGATGCGGCGCGGCTTAGCCTGGCGCTCTATGCGCCGACGCCGCCGGCGATCGAGCCCGGTGCGGCAGCGCCGGGGATCGCGGCCGAGGCGCCGTTCGACGCACAGACGGTGCGGGTCTCGAGCTGCGGCCTGCGTGATACCGGTGCACCGTTCGGCGAAGTCGCGTTGCAGGTGAGGGTCTATCCGGCGACGCAATGGCTGACTGAAATTCGTCACGCGGCATGGCAGCCCATGCTCTGGCCGGCACCGGCAGAAGCGCCTGCTACCGCTTCCGGCGCGACGTGCAGGCTCGAAAGCGACGGCGTACCCGCCGATGCGACTTCCTGGCAACGTGCCTGGATCGGCCTCAACGGCGCGTTCCGCAAGGGGATGGAACGACTCTTCAACGAATGGGCTCGCGTCCTCGACGGCCAGGGCGCGCGCCTCGAGGTCGAAGCGTCGCCGCTGGTCGGTCAGGCGGGGCTCAGTTGGGGTTGGAAGCGCACGGCGCCGTCGACTGTCGTCATGCGCACGCATGGCGCGCTCGACCTGCTGGCGTTGTCGATCGACCTTCGCCTCTCAGGTGAGCTGGTCGACGGGCCGACGCATTCGCGCATCCGCATTCACTGCAAGGGACGCAGCGAGTTGCGCATGACGATCGCGCAACTGGGATCCGAGGCGCCGGAAGCTCAGGAGCTGAAGTCGGCGATGCGCACGTGGCGTTTCCCTTTCACGCTCGAGATCGAGCCGCTCGCCGGGGCCGAGCCGGCGACCCTCGGCGCCGCGGCCGTGCCGGTGCCGATCACCGGTGCGCTGGTCGGTGAATGCGGATTGCGAGTTCGTGCCGATGGTGCCGGGCAGCAATGGTTCTTCGCCCTGCGTGCCGAACCGGTGGACGTCGTGACCGAAACCTCCGATCCGTTGCTGGGCGATGCGCGCCGTATGCACAAGATCTTTCCGGCGATGACCTTGGTCGAATGGAGCGCCGGCTAGTGGCCATGGAACGTCTCCTGATGCTCGAGCTTGCCGGCGGCGGCTGCGCCGTCGAGGCGCAACTGAACGGCATGCCGCTCGCCGCGCTTGGCCCGGCCGGCGGCAGCCGCAGCCTGGCAGTTCATGAATACACGCTGGCCGGGCGCAATCAGCTCTCGCTCGTGATCGCTCCGGCGCCTCCGGGAACGACGGTCCCGAGCCAGCCGCGCGTGGCCATCGGCGCGACCTGGGCACGAGCCCGGCTCGTGCTGGTTCGCCATGGCCAGTCGCCGGCCGACCCCGGGGCACGCGAGCTGGGCGTCGTCGAATGGGCGACGGCCGAAGGCAAGGCCTACGATGCGCCCTCGACGCAGAGCCGCGACGTCGATCTGCCGGTCAACTTTCCGCGCTGGCGCTGGCTCGATGCGCCGATCATCGGCCTCAACATTTCGGTGCAGCGTTCGGTCCTCGAGTTCCTCCAGCACATCGCCGTCGAACTCGGGCGTGGCAATCCCGATCCGCTCATTGCCGCGTCGAAGCTGCGCTTCGATGAGCTCGCGCTCGCGTATCAAACCGATGCGAATGCGGGCATGCAACGCTTTCGCGACCATCTGCAGCGGCTGTATGCTGCGAAAGCATTGAAGGTGCCGCCACCCATTGCCGCTGAACTGGTGCTGCGACCGCTCGTCGACGGCCGTCTGATCGAATGTCTGACGCCGACGGGCGGCCCCGCTTTGCGAACGCAGAACGAGGCGCCGGATCTCGGCGATCACGCGTGGCCGATCCGCGTCGCGATGGTCGAAGGGAAAATCTATGTGCTGCGTTGAACAGGCCGTCGCCGGACGACCGGGCGACGGCGCCGCGCCGGGAGAAAAGGTGTCGTGATCAGCATCAGCGTGACCTCGTACAACGGCGCCTCGACGGCTCCGTTATCCGGCCACTTTGACGAGTTGGGCGGCAACATCGGCCGCGCCGAGAACAATCAGCTCGTCCTTCCCGATCCGGAGCGAACGATCTCGCGAGTGCACGCGCAGGTCGTGTTCCGCAACGGGCGCTACGCGATCGTCGATCGCGGCAGCAATCCGATCTCGGTGAACGGGCGCCCGCTCGGCAACGGCCAGGAAGCATTCATCCAGCCGGGTGACGAGTTGCAGATCGGCGGCTACGCGATGCGCGTCGAAGCGGGCAGTGCGGCTGCCGGAGCGCCTGCAGCCGACCCCTTTGCTGATTTTCCTGGCCTCGCGTCGTCTGCGCCGATGGCCGGTCGCGCCCCGGCACCTGCAGCGCCATTCGCCGATCCGCTTGCCGGCTTTGGTGCGTCCCCGGGTGCAGCGCCACCGCCTCCGCCGTCGTTCGCACCGGCAGGCGCGTTCCCGCCGGCGCCGACCTCCGCCGGAGGCATTCCTGCCGACTGGGATCCGTTCGCGCCGGATGCGGCGGCGCCGTCGCCTGCCAACGATTTCGCGCGCTCGCTCGGCCAGCCGTCCGGTGCAGGCAACAACAACTTCGGCCTCGATGTCGGCGGCCGCGTCGAAGCGCTGATTCCCGAGTTCGGATCGGGTGGCGGTGGTGGCGACTCGCTCGATGCCTTGTTCGGTCTCGGGCCCGGGGGCGGTGGCAAGGATCCGCTCGCCGGCTCGGCGCTCAACCAGGCGGCTGCGCAGCCGAACATGGCGGCGCACGCCGACCCGCTGAAGTCGCTCAACAGCATGACGCGCGGCAGCGCTTCGGCGGCCGCCGATACTTCGTCCGAACTTTCGACGCCTTTCATGCTGCCGCCCATGGTGCCGAGTGCCGGTGCGGCCCGGCCGCAGCCAGCGCCGCCCCTCGCCTCCCATGTGCCGCCCGCGGTAGCTCCAGTGGCGACGATTCCACCGACGCAAAGCTTCACCTCGGGATTCGCCGGGCCGCCAGGCGCACCGGTGTCGAGAAGCGCGGCGCCGGCCCTGCCACGCGCGCCCGAAACCGCAGCGCCGCAGGGTTCGGTGCTTTCTTGGAACGATCCTTCCGGAGAGAGCCGCACGATCATCCGCCCGCGAGTGGCCAAGGGGGTGCTTGCGGCGGCGGGTCCGGGCGACATGCTTGATCTGTCGCTCGACTTCGGCGCTGCTGCGCCGGCCGCGCCCACTGCGCCAGTGCGCGTCGCGCCCGTCGCGCCGCCCCCCGCGGCCGCGCCGCCGCCGCGCTCGCCGCAAACCGCACCTGCGGGAACGCCGGCCTGGCGACCGCCGCCGGGGGTTCAAGCGCCCGCAGCCACCGGCGCGCGAGCGTTGCCAGCAGAAGGCGGCGACGTCGCGGCGCTGACAGCCGCGTTACGCGAGGGGCTGGCCGTGCACAACCTGCCGCCCGAGACGCTGGTGCTGACGCCGGCGCTGATGCGCTTGCTCGGCCGACTGGTCCACGAGGCGACGCGCGGCACGGTCGATCTGCTCGTCGCCCGCGCCGCGCTCAAGCGCGAGATTCGCGCCGAGGTGACGATGATCGTCTCGCGCGAAAACAACCCGCTCAAGTTCTCGCCTTCTGCCGAGGTGGCGTTGGGCCACCTGCTCAGCCCGCCGGTGCGCGGCTTCATGGAGTCGGACAAGGCGATGCGCGATGCCTACGACGATTTGCGGGCGCACCAGTTCGGCTTCCTGGCTGGCATGCGCGCTGCCCTCGAAGGCATTCTCAAGCGCTTCGACCCGGCGGTGCTCGAAGGCAAGCTGACGCAGAAGTCGGTTCTGGCGTCGATCCTTCCGGCCAAGCGCAAGGCGCGGATGTGGGACGTCTTTACCGAGCTCTACGGCCAGATTTCGTCCGAAGCATCTGACGATTTCCATGAACTTTTCGGCAAGGAATTCCTGCGCGCGTACAACGAGTACATCGACCAGTTGGCCAAGGATCGGCCATGATCGGGGCGTGCTGCAACGGTGGCGGGGAGCGTTGACGTGCAAATGGAACTTGCGACACTGTCGCGCCGGGGTGGCCGCAACTACAACGAAGACGCCTGCGGCCACTGGCACTCGGACAGCCACCTGTGCTGCGTCGTCGCCGACGGCGCCGGCGGCCACGGCGGCGGCGACAAGGCATCCAAGCTCGCGGTTCAGTTCATCCTCGGCGCGTTCGCTGCATCGCCCGAGGGCAGCACCGACGCTATCCAGCGCATGATTGTTGCGACCAACCGCTCGATCATCCAGCATCGCGCCGACGATCGCTCGCTGCAGAACATGCACAGCACAGTGGTTGCCTTGTTCATCGATCTCGAGGGCAACGTGGGCACCTGGGGTCATTGCGGAGATTCGCGTCTCTACGTCTTTCGCAACGGCCGGATCGCCGTGCGCACCAAGGATCACAGCCTCGTGCAGTCGCTCGTCGACGGCGGCATGCTCGCGCCCGAAGACATGCGTTCGCATCCGCAGAGAAGCGAGTTGCTCTCCGCGCTTGGCGTCGGCGAGGAGGACCTGCAGGTCAGCGTCTCGCCGCAGCCGTGGCAGATCGAGGCCGGCGATGTCTTTCTTCTCTGCACCGACGGCATGTGGGAGTTCGTCGAGGACGCGCAGATGGAAGGCGCGCTTTCGCAGGCGGTCAGCCCGCATGCCTGGCTGCACGAACTCGAGCAGAACGTCCTGCAGGGCGCGTCGCACAAGCCGCGCCACGACAACTTCACCGCCCTGGCCGTCTGGGTCAGCGAGCCTGGACCCTGACGCGAAAGGAGTCGAGATGCCGAATCACGTGTGCATGGGCGCCTTGCTGCAGTGCAGCTTCGGCGTCGCGCCGAGCAGCATGGTCGTGCTGCCGGTCAACCGGGTGATGACGTCGTACGTGCCGGCGGCAAACATCATGGACAACAAGCCGATGGTCAACATCATGCCGTTCGGCATGTGCTCCAGCCCAGCGAATCCGACCGTCGCGGCGGCCACCGCGGCGGCCCTCGGCGTGCTGACACCGATGCCCTGCATTCCGAGCACGACGGCGCCGTGGGCGCCCGGTGCGCCGACGGTGATGCTCGCCAACATGCCGGCGCTCGATGATTCTTCGACCTTGATGTGCATGTGGGGCGGCGTCATCAAGGTCAACTTCGCCGGTCAGGCTACCGAGCAGATTCCCTGACCCAGCCTGGGCGCAACAGGCGAAACGGCCGGGCTTGCCCGGCCGTTCGTTCGCTCGAAGCGTCGCTCGAGATCTACTGCCGTGCCTGCCTGCCGATCTCGACGCGCCGGTTCTCGGCCGCCGTCGGGTTGCCCGGGTTGGCGAGATCGTTGGAGCCGAGGCCGACGACGACCAGCATGCTCGGATCCGCGCCCTTCTGCACGAGATATTCCTTGACCGATTCAGCCCGCTTGACCGAGAGCTGCTGGTTCGCTTCCGGCGTTCCCGAGGCGTCGGCATGACCAACGACGCGAACTTCGCGGCCGGTACCCTTCTTGCTGCGCAGGACTTCGGCGAATACGTCGAGCTGCTTCTTCAGCAGCTCCGGCAACTCAGCCGAGCCCACCTTGAACGAAGAAGCCGGCAGCGAATAGTGGATCGCGGGCTTCAGGCCCATGCATTTGAAGCCGCTGGCCTCGAGTTCCTTGCACGCGTCTTCGGGAAAGAGACCCTCCTTGACCGACGCAGCGTCAGGTACCTGCGTGCCTACGTCGACCGGTTGGCCGGCCAGTTG
>Ga0075520_1001397_pt1 | contig 11570 bp, 9 predicted proteins | sample NGEPerB_FD_75100 | JGI IMG/M metagenome (GOLD analysis project Ga0075520, IMG submission 75100) | Arctic peat soil microbial communities from the Barrow Environmental Observatory site, Barrow, Alaska, USA - NGEE PermafrostAB12-B | ecosystem: Environmental > Terrestrial > Soil > Wetlands > Peat ... | reverse complement strand
CGAAGGGAACATGGCGCCGATGGTCTTCAGCAGCCGGGAAGGAATCTTCCTCGAAGTCAACGACTCGTACTGCCAAATGACCGGGCGCAGTCGCGAAGAATTGGTGGGGCATGATTCGAAACACTTCACCTACCCCGAGGACATTGGCATAACCGAGGAGGTCAATCATCGCATCATCTCGGGCGAAACCGACCAGGTGCAATACAGCAAGCGCTTCTTGCACAAGAACGGACGAATTGTCATCGCCGAAGTATCGATTTGTTCGGCCCGTGACGTCAAGGGGAGCGCCGCCTATTTGATATCGTCCGTTCGCGACGTAACCGAGGAACGCGCGCTCGCGTCACAGCTCTCCTACCAGGCGCTTCACGACCCACTCACCGGGCTCGCGAACCGAGCACTCTTCGACGACCACCTCGTCCAAGCCAGGGAGAGAATTGCCCGCCAAGGCGGGACGAACGCGGTGTTGTTGCTTGACCTCGATGACTTTAAAGGGGTGAACGACACCTATGGCCACCTTATTGGCGACCAGTTGCTCATCACGATTGCTCACCGCTTCGAAAAGGTCACTCGGACGATGGACACGATCTGTCGGTTTGGTGGCGACGAGTTTCTCTACTTGGCCGAAGGACTCAACAAAGCGTCCGAGGCAGAACTGATAGGACGCCGACTCCTCGATGCGCTCACTGAGCCGTTTTCCTTCGATGACGTACACCTCGAACAGCGGGCCAGCGTCGGCATCGTCGTGTGGGACGCTTCGAGCACCACCGCTGACGGCGTCGAGCTCGTTCAAAATGCTGACGCGTCCATGTACGAAGCGAAGCGGCGCGGCCACGGCCACATGGTCGTGTTCACTCCCGACATTCGTCTCGACGCGGTCAGCCGTTTCACGCTCGATCAGGAGCTACATCACGCCATCAGTTCGGGCAACATTCAAATGCACTACCAACCCATCTTCAATCTCTCCACGTCTGAGGTGGTGGGTTTCGAAGCGCTCATGCGCTGGGAGCACCCCGAACGCGGATGGGTGCCACCGGACGTCTTCATCCCGCTCGCCGAACAGAGTGATCTGATACTCGAGCTCGGAGCGTTCGCGATGCACGAGGCGGTCACGACGGCGTGCTCGTGGGAGCCGCAGGGAGACCGGTTAAAAGCGCCCTACGTCACCGTGAATCTCTCGGCACACCAGTTTCAGGACCCGGACCTTGTACCAATGATCGAGAGAGAACTTGCGCGAAGTGGTCTCGATCCCGAGCGGCTCCTTCTTGAGGTGACCGAAACAGTGGCGCTGCTCGACATCGCCGAGACGTTGAACGTCATGGAACACCTCAATCGGCTCAAGATAGGTGTCGCACTGGACGATTTCGGTACCGGGTACTCCTCGCTCTCGTACCTCGCCGCGCTGAATCCGAGAATCATCAAGATCGACCAATCCTTCGTTCGTCCGAAGCACGATCTGGATCGCAGCAATACTCTGCTCGAGGCGATCGTCACGCTCGGCAACAAGTTGGACATGATCGTCCTGGCCGAAGGTATCGAGACACCGGAACAACTTGAGCACCTCACCAGTCTGCACTGTGATCTCGGTCAAGGATTCCTGTGGTCACCGGCCGTACCGAGCGCCGAAGCCTTATCCATGCTCGGAGAGAGTCGATTCGCCCAACCGCCGATTGAGTGAATGTTCGGCACTGGTCTCACCGGCCGAGCTTCAGCAGAATCGTGTGGTAACTCGCGTTCAACTGGGCGATTGAGTTCGGCAGTTCGCCGTTGATGATATTGCTGTCGATGGTCAGCGAAACGGAGTCTCGGATCTCCGCCATTTCTGTTTCCACGACGTTGATCGCGGATTGGTAACTGAGAGCGAGCGAGCGGTACTGCTGGGGTGCGAACGACGCGATCATCGACGTCGAGAATTGACGGGCGATCTGGTCGTGCGCGACCGCCGCCGCGTGCGAAAGACAGTTAACGGAGTCCGACGCGCGACACGACTGGCGATCGACCGCGAACTGGTGCATTGTCCGCACGACGTCGGCGTGCGACGACGTCACTATTGAGCGCGTAATCGAAGTTTCAATTCGAGTGATCAACGGTTTCGCGATGACGTTCGAGACGAAGTAGCTGAGAACACCGAGGATGATAATGATGATGACGGCGTTCTTGGCGGCGTTCGTGACGATCCATCGAATCGGCGGTGGCGAAAGCGCGCTCGGCGTGCTCAACGTCGCTGCTTCAGGGAACATCACCTGGTCGATTGGCTGGGAACCGAGCTGGGAGGTGATGGTCGGTGGCCCGGCGACCGTCGCAGACGTTCCTGGCGGATTCTGGTCGTCCCGATCCCCGAAGAGACCTCGAAAGGGTTGCGTGGGCGTGAGCAGTGACGCAAAAGCTTGCAATCGAACCTGGAAACGCCAGACGAGAGCAAGTGCCTGGTGGAGCGTCCGTGGCGCCCGGCCAGAGACCAGGGCGACGACCCACACGATCACGAGTACCGGATACGTTCCGAGCATGAGAACGCTGCCGACGAGAGAAGCGGGATACGCAAGGACGATTCGAAAGAACACCGCCGATCGGCGTAGTTCCGCGTGATCGACGTCGATAGTCACCTGATCGCTCGCCCGAGCGTCGAGAGCAAATCCGGGCCAACGAGCCGTCAAGAGCCAGAGGTACGCACCGACGTTGGCGTAGAGGCGAAGTGCGCCCGTGAGAAATTGTTGGAGACCGTCCGGCACACGGCCGGTGACGAGGGCGCAGAACCAAGCGGCGATCGTCGCGAAGAACGCAGCGAATCCGATGATCAAGACAAAGACGAAGAGCGGAATCGCCATAAAGAATCGGAACAGAACGGTCCAGCGCGATTGTCGCGGTGGGTTCAGCGACATGCCGAGGCGGACTTGCGCTTCGCCGCTCCGGCCTTCGCCCGACAAAGGCGGCATGGGTGACGCGTACGTCGTGCCAGCCCTTGGGGCGCCGCACACCGTGCAGAATCGTTGGTCTTCTCGTTCTTCGCTTCCGCAATTCGTGCAGTAGGCCAAACTGACTCCTTCTAATTCCAATCAAGTATCGTCGCCGCCCCACCTGAGAAAAGTCTTCTGGAACGAAGTTTGAGCTAACTGTGCCGTGGGAGTCAGTATCGAACGCCCACTCACTCGAGTCCCACCTGACCCGAGTGAGTGGGCGAAGCGATGAAGTTACTCCTGGGCCGTTTCCTTCGAATCGTGATCCCGAGGTGATTGGCACACGGCTGCAAGGCGCGGTACTTCACCGCGCGCAATGTTGGAACTCGCGAACTAGCCCTTGATCACGTTGTGAACCGTGGCGACCATGGGTTCGCCGAGATTGACGTCGAGTCCAGAAAGGATCGGCATCAACGTCGCGCCGAAGGCCTCGAACTCCTCGTGAGACTCCCAGACGTCAAAGACCTGGATCTCGCCGTTCGACTCGAGCGCAAAATGATACGTGCGTCCCTTGGGTGATCCCGCACCGGCCGCCTCAAGTGCCTTGATCGCTTCTCCGTACTTCTCCGGCGTGAAGCCGCCGTGCATGAAATAGATTCCCAGTGCCATCTTCGCATCCCCCTTCGCAGCTCCACCTTGAAGATGCTGTGGTGAACGTACCAGTTGGCGGCGTGACTATCAATCTGGAACCCTTGGTCCAAAGATTCCTCGGTTGAGGAAACTTCGTTGCCTGCAAGGGTCTTCGCTCCACTTCGGACAACATCGAGAATCTCTTGGGTGATATTCGGCAAACCTGTACTAGAGTCGTCGTGCGCCGTAGACAGAGCAATTGTGCGCGTCGAAAGAGACGCCGGCGCCGGTCCCTCACTTGTGTGCAACGGCGCGTCGAAACGGAGCATTTATGCAGGACATGACTGGGTCACTCACGTGAACCTTCGCGGCGTCACCAAATGACCGCCCCCACTTCCTTCGACCGACACTGTCGATACGCACAACGTACGTCAAACCAAACGGCCGAACCTGCGATGGACGAGATCTCTTTGCGCGAGCGAAGAGCCAGCAGTTTTGAGTGAGATCAATTGAACTAATGCCTGCGTGAAAGGCGAGTTAGTCATGACCGTGAATTCAGCTTTACTAGAGAGTCGAAGCTTCGTGGGCCGCGTCGCCGTCTGCGTTGCCCTGTCCGCGAGTTCTTGCTACGCGCTGTCGAACGTGGCCTCGGCCGCCGTTTCGAAGTCAACGTTGTGTCACGGCTACATCGCGTGCGCTCAAGATTCGTTCACCACGCACGGGTACCAGACCCATTCCGGAACGTCGTACTGGAACATGGACGCAGGGAACAACTGCACGAACTACGTGGCGTTCGTCGAGTCCTCCGTCTACGGCGTCGCCACGCCCGCCTATCGGCTTGGCGACGCCGGCGAGTGGCCGCAGTCCACGGCGCTGCACGGCGCGGTCGTGAACCACGTACCAACCATCGGTTCAGTGGCCGAATGGAACAGTGGCAGTCCCGGCATTCCTTTTCCCGGTCACGTCGCGATAGTCGAGGCCGTTGGGCCCCGTGATAGTTACATCGTCATCTCGCAGAAAATCGTCCCGGACGTCAATGACTTCGATTGGATCCGCATCAACGCTGACAGCGCTACAAACCAATGGGAACAGTGGCCGAGTAATTTCATCCACTTTGCCGGTGTCCACGGATCACTTCGGGTCAATTCCAAATCGAGTGTCGTCCACATCGTCGTGAGAGCAACGCCAGTCAGATTCAGTGGCGACGCGTTTGCGTTCTCCAATGGTGTTGAACGTCTTGTGACCACAGGTTTGACGAGCGGCCTGAACGCGAGGCTCCCTTCTGGGGATTATCAGGTTGGTTTTCGCACCGTCTCGCTTCAAGGCCGCTACGTACTTCACGTCACGGTGAACGGATCCAACGTCAAGGTCCTTCACCAAGGTGGACCGTACGCGACGTCCTTACCCAAGATAAGGATTACGCGCACCGAGAACTCAACAACACCGTCCGTCGTGACGATAACCGTTCGACCGGTGGCGTCGCCACCGACTACGACCACTACTCCACCGGCTTCACCCACGTCGACAATTCCGGTAGTGACCACGACCACCACGCCGACACCGTAATGAGCACGCGAGAGGAGAACGCCGGCTGAGGCAGATCCTCAACAGCGGGTCTCGAAGAAGCGCGTTGGTATTACTGCTTCAGGCGCGACAATCGACCGAAGACGTCAGCTCCGATTCGCAGACCATCTTCTGCCGAGAGCGCTGGAGACACGTCAATATCGAACACGTCACTCCACTCGAATTGGAATTCCATGATTGTCGCAACGTCGTCCGTGCTGAAGATTGACACGACCTGGATGTCCGCCGACATGGGCCAGTACTCGGCGATCACCGAAACGCCAGCGGGATACTGCCATGTTGCGCGTCGAACGAGAGCGGCGTCCCTCTCTGCTCCACTCACGGATTTGCGAAATCGGAGAATTGCTACGTAGTCCATACTGACCCCCAGTTGCGACGCGCGTTCGCGCGTCGTTCGCAAACGTACTCTCCACAGAACTGCGGCGCAACGGGCGGCCCACAAGGGACGATCTGATCTGGGGCAATCTGAACGGCCTTTCGCCGTCGCAAAGAGCGACAGTACGATTCGCCGATGGCTGGATTCGTGTTGCTACATAGTCCTCTCGTCGGCCCCTCGACGTGGAAGTGGGTCGCCGAGGAGTTGCGCAATCTCGGCGACGACGTGTACGTCCCTGTCATCAGTCCATCTTCAATGTCGCAAGGGTGGGAAGGGGTTGTGAGCGAAGTTCTCACGCAACTCCCCGTTGCGAGCAACCTGGTCTTCGTAGCCCACAGCGGAGCTGGGCCACTGCTGCCCACGATCGTGGACCGGTCCAATGCCCGAGAGGCAACACTGGTCTTCGTCGACGCCGGCGTTCCCGCAATGGACGTGAGCACGCCACTTCTTCCACCAGAGCTTCTTCGACACTTGGCCCCAACTGCGGAATACGGCTTGTTGCCTCCGTGGTCGGAGTGGTTTGGCCCTGACGTGATGTCGTCACTCGTCCCCGACGCGGACAAGCGCGAACTCGTCGGGTCCGAGGTGCCACGACTCCCGCTCGACTACTTCTCCGGACTCGTGCCACCTGTTCGAAGTTGGCCCACGGACCGAAATGCCTACGTCTTGCTGAGTGACGGCTATCTTGAGGACGCCCAAGAAGCCCGACGGCGAGGCTGGCCCGTCGTGGAATTGCTCGGGCAACACCTTGACCTGGTCACCAAGGCGCCCGAAGTCGCGCGGGCGATAGTTGAGGTGATCTCTGCTGGTTGACGTGCAGACGACTGACCGGTGCCGTCGGTCGCTCGATCGGTTTCCGATGACCTCGTCGACCGAGCCAACAAGACCGCGACGCACTCGACCCCAGTCGTCGGAACTAGTGGGTCACTGACGCGTGGATTTCAAGTCGGTGTTACAATCCCGGCAAACAAATCACAGGGGGGCCAATGCCAAAATATTTGTTGGAAGTGAACTACACACTTGACGGCGTAAGGGGTGTACTCGCCAAGGGAGGTTCGGCGCGAAAGGCTGCCGCGCAAGCTGCAGCAAAGAGCGCCGGAGGAAAGGTCGACGTGTTCTACTTTGCGTTCGGTGAAAACGACGTCTACCTGATCGCGGACCTTCCGGACAATGCCGCGGCAGCGGCGCTGGCGCTCGCCGTCTCCGCAGGTGGAGGCGCGACTACCTCAACGATCGTCCTGCTGACCCCCGATGAGCTTGACAAGGCCAGTGGCGCCAACGTGAAGTATCGACCACCAGGTTCCTGAGCCAAGGCGCGATCCTCGACCCTCCGGTGTCGGACAGACGTGATGTATGAAGTGCGCGATACGTGCACGATTTCTCAATGGCGTCGTCGCCGCGTAGAAACGGACTCGATTGACTGACTCGCACGTGTCAGGACGACGAATCAACTCTGTCAGTTCGGACACCGGATTCGCCAGGCGAGGTCGTGCTGACACGTGAGATGACACGTGGAATTGATCGGCCGCCATTCGCGAACCTTTCAGACTCGTATCGAAAGGTCAGATTCAACAACACCGGTATCGAGATCGATTCTGCCTCTTAAATGGGTTAGGGACTCGTTCCTTCCCCGACAACCGTCCAACCGGAACCCGGCAATTTCGCAAGGGTGACGAAGTTGCTCGAGAAATAGGTGACCGGGTACGGCATGTGCTCGACGAGCACCTCGACGGCAGCCTCCGCGGCGAGGGGCACGTAGCCGACAGACGCCGAAGTGCCCCCGCCGGGGTATCTACACCAATTCGTGCCTACGGCATCTTCGTGGACGCTGCGCACAGTCTCCGTGTTCTGGAAGATCGTGATCGGCGCCAAGTGTCTGACGGCGTAGTACCTCGTGACCACCGAAACCACCTCGTGCGTCACTTTTTGTGTCGGATAAATCCCGGCCTCGTTGCACGAGGGCAAGACCTTCAGCGTCGAGAGCGGCGTGACCGCGTTGGAGAAACGCGAACTCGGCCCGCGACCTTTCTTGTTCTCGGCGGCGATTGTAAATTCGTACGTCGTCCCGTTCTTCAGCTCCCACAATGTGCACGACGTGCCCTTGGAAAACGTTGTGCACGTTGCCGTTGCGGGATGGGACGAGACCACGTATCGAGTTATGGCGTAACCGTCGTCGTGCTCGGGCCGCGACCAATACACCGTGACAAAGCCGTTGCCCGGGGTCGCGTGCACGGAACGTGGCGCCGTCGGGCGGACGCTGGCCGGTCCACCGACCAAAGTGAGAGTGACAACGACGGCGATGGCGATGAGGATCGAGGTTGCAACGACAACGACCCTAAACCTGCATCTTCGCATCGGCCACAACACCTTCTGGGATATTGAACATCTCACTGTTCAAGATAGAAGTGACCACGACTAAGGGAGTGTGTCCAAAGTCACTTCCTCGTTGTGGAGTGGGTGTCCACCTCCAGGCCATGCCGTTGAGTCGGGCCGGTGGGGATCGAACCAACGACCGAGGGATTATGACGTGGATAAACTTCGTCGGAATGGTCCCGTGGCATCGGACCCCTACAAACCTAAAACGAATCTCGTCCGGTGCTGTCGGATTGATCCGGTGACGTCGGTTAGGTACGTGGGAGGAAAGGTGGGATTTCTGCGTCGCATTGGCGGGACGCGTGGGTTCAAGACGGAGGACCGACTTTACGTACCTGGCTAAAAGAACCGCTGCCGGTGCGACAGTACATTGATGTGATCGCAGGAGATATGAAATGAACTGCCCACGCTCCACTGTCCTCGTGATCCTCTCGCTCGTCGCTGCTCTCTCGCTTTCCGCGCCTGCGCAGGCCGCGTCCACCAAGCCAACCCGCCTGGTGGTCCCCGCCGGGGCCAAGGCGCTCTACTGGAGTTACTCAATGCCGCTACCCACGGGAGTGCGCTACGGGACCATGAAGGTCACCAACCTCTCGGTTATCGCCCGGGTCCGCGCGATGATCAACGCAATCCCGGTCTCGAATTATCCCAAGACCCAGGCCTGTCCCGCGGACGCCATGATTCCGTACATTGTCCGCTTCTCCGCCTCTACCGCCGCCGAATCATTTACAAAAGTGGTGTTTCAGTTAGCAGGATGTCCCGAGGCCACGGTCTTCCAACACGGTGTCGCCCAACGGCCAACTCTCGGCGGATGGTCGTTGCCTAAGCTCTACGCCGCGATACAGAAGGTGATCTCCCCCCGGGGCCAACCTTTGGCGTAACTGAGTCTCCCTCACTTGGGCCAGAAACGGAACCAAGCAAGTGCCATTGATCTCTCGCTTCAAGTTGGGAGCAAATTCTCATCAGCCCCCTTTCGTAAGGCCGGTGTGGATCGAACTCACGACCGACGGATCGCGAGGTGGATGCCTTCGGTTGGAATGGTCCGGTGGCGTCGGTTTGGTCCAGTGGTGTCGGTTTGGTCCGGTGATGTCGGTTTGGTCGGTGGGATGAAACGTAGGATTTTCTCGATGGGAATCATCACTTGTGGGTTCATGTCGAGGCCCGACACCCTCGATCTGCCATCAAGCACCGGCGTCTTGATCCTTAAGTGACTCAACTCACGCTGTAGTAACAGACCGCAAAGCCAGTGAGAGATAAGGGCAGCTCGGCATGACCGAAGGGTGCCAGCGTTGAGATCTGTGTCTCATCAACCGTCGCGCCGATCGCATCGGCGATAATTCGAATGTGGCGTCTGTCTCCATATTTCTGGTGCTCCTCGTGTTCGTTGCTGCTTCTGGGGCGACGTGGGTTGCCGGTGTCGAACTTTCGAAATCGACGGATGAACTTGATCGACGCCTGGGAATCGGTGACGCAATCGGCGGGATGGTGCTGCTTGCTATCGCCGGCAGCCTGCCGGAGTTGGCGATCACGATTTCGGCAGCAAAGTCGGGTCACCTCGGACTAGCGGCCGGAAACCTGATCGGCGGCATTGCGACGGCAACGATGGTGCTTGTCATTTGTGATCTCTTTGCCCCGAGACCTCTGACATTCCTCGTTGGCTCCCTCGTGCCAGTTCTTGAGGGGCTGCTGGTTGTGCTCACCGTGTCAGTAGCGCTCATGGGCGCGTTACTGCCGAAGTCAATAGTCATAGCGGGGCGTTTGAGTCCGGCGTCTTTGGCGGTCGTAGTCGTTTGGATCGGCGGAATCTGGGTACTGAACCGGGTGCGATTGCATCCAAAGTGGGAGGTGGTGATGGCGGGCGGTCAGCCCGGGCGTCCTCATCGCCGCGTCCGTCATCCGGTAGCCGACGCCGCGCGTGCAAAGCATTCAATGACGCGTGTTGCGACACTCTTCGGCATCTCGGCGGCGGTGACATTCTTGGCGGGTGTCGCGCTCGAGATCAGCGGTAACGAACTGGCAAACCGCGCCGGCATGAATGGAGTGGTCTTCGGTGCGACCGTCCTGGCGTTAGCGTCAGCACTACCGGAGATCAGTTCGGGAATCGAGGCCGTACGTCTCGGCGACCATCAACTCGCTATGGGCGACATTTTTGGTGGTAATGCGTTTCAGCTGTGTCTATTCGTGCTGGCAGACCTCGTTGCTGCGAAGCCGATATTGCCGACAACCGGTCGCTCGATCGCCTGGCTAGCTTCGCTTAGTTTGGTGCTGACCGTGATGTACGTCGGCGGTGTGATCGTGCGTCCTTCGCGACCGCATCGACTCGGACCCGAATCGATCCTGGCGCTGCTGTTCTACGTAGTCGGAATTATTGGGCTGCTTCGGATCACAGGGTGAGCACCACGGACGCGGACCCATCGATTCCCCATGTGATGCGCTGAAGCAACGAGCACACTGGACCGTGTGAGAGAGATCGTCGGCCAAAGGAAAGCCAGAACGTCACCGCGAATGCCGGACCACGAAAGTCGATCACTCTGTCACCATCGTCGACCACATCGAGAACTTCTACAATCTAAGCCGCCGTCACAGCTCTCTCGGCTACTTCACGCCGGAGGAATTTGAGAATCTACAATTGAATGAAACCCAAGCTTCACTCGCATAAACGCGGTCCAGAAAACAGGGTCAACGCCAGTTTCCGTGGAAAGTCCAAGCCGATGACTCAAGCGAGTGACGCGGAATTCTCAGGAATCGACCGCGATCCGCGGTGATTGCGCCACGCTCGACCGACACTCCATACCGCCAGAGACAGCACCGTCAATAAGGCAAACCAGAGACTTGTCATATAAGCCGCCTTCGCCAATCGCTTCGCGAACTCCGTGGCGATGACCTTCGAGTTCGGGTCGTTGAAATGTACGCTCCCCACGACGCGACTGATGCCGAGCCCGCCAATGAACATCAGAAGCGTGGGAATGCCCAATGAGAGGCCCAACGCCCAATACTGCTTCCGGGCTCGTCGAACCAGGAAGCCCGTCGTCATTGTCACTCCGATAAGACTTAGTCCGACCAGAAACAACTCAACTGCAAATATCGAATCCGCAACGCGAAGAGCGACACCGCGGCGTTTGATGTTGACGACAGCATGCTTCAACCCGGTCGGAGTTGCCTGTATTCGCGGGTCCACTTGATGCATAACACTTGTGAATCGGTAGATCAATGGACGCAAGTCAATTGTGGCACTTCGATTCGCGACGAGCGCATTGTACGCATCGAGAAAATCGGCACGAGCCATTTGTTGGGTGGTGGGATCGACAATCACTGCTTCAACCGCCAGAATGAGCTGATTGTGATGCTGGGAGAACGCAGCACGGAGTGAACTGTTGCTGTCCTTCTGAAGTTGATCAACCAATCTCGACGCAACTGCATGTCGAATATTCGTGCTTGTGACCACGGCGAGAAAAGTGTTTGCAGTGGCGCTGGGCGAACCCGCGACCGACGAAGCAACGTTCAACCAGCCAGCCGCTAGAAACACCACACTTGATAATCCGAGAAGGAGAACCGCAATAAATCGGCGTCCGAAGGTGCGACTCTTTGAAATCGACTTCGCAGAAGAGTTTGACCTTGACATAATTGACGCGGCCGGTAGCGCTGTGCTGGGCGTCGAAGTCGGGGGCACGCTTGATGTCGGGGGCGGGCTTGGCGTCGGTGGCGCACTTGATGTCGGG
>Ga0075520_1001396_pt1 | contig 11572 bp, 10 predicted proteins | sample NGEPerB_FD_75100 | JGI IMG/M metagenome (GOLD analysis project Ga0075520, IMG submission 75100) | Arctic peat soil microbial communities from the Barrow Environmental Observatory site, Barrow, Alaska, USA - NGEE PermafrostAB12-B | ecosystem: Environmental > Terrestrial > Soil > Wetlands > Peat ... | reverse complement strand
TGACCGCGCCCGACGAATCGAGGCCGCCGTCCGCGTCCGCCCAGCAGCGGGTCGGAGTGACGGCGCCGCAAGGGTTCCGGGCCGCGGGGGTGACGGCGGGGCTGAAACAGTCCGGCACCCCGGACGTGGCCGTGGTGATCAACGAGGGTCCGGGTTTCGCCGCGGCTGGGGTGTTCACCAGCAACCGGGTCAAGGCCGCCCCGGTGCGCTGGTGCGAGAGCGTGCTGTCCGGTCCCGGCGCCGAACTCACCGCCGTGGTGCTGAACTCGGGCGGTGCGAACGCGTGCACCGGACCGGAGGGGTATGCCGACACCGTCGCCACCGCAGAGCATCTCGGCGCACTGCTGGGTGTTCGTGCCGGTCGGGTGGCCGTGGCGTCCACTGGACTGATCGGGTTGCGGCTGCCGATGGACATCCTGCTGCCCGGCGTCGGGAAGGCCGTGGGGGCGGCGTCGGCCGCCGGTGGTCTCGACGCCGCCATCGCGATCATGACCACCGACAGCGTGCCGAAGACCCTGCAGGTCACTACTTCCGGGTTCACGGTCGGCGGGATGGCCAAGGGTGCGGGCATGCTCGCCCCAGGCCTGGCCACCATGCTGGTGGTGCTCACCACCGACGCGGTCGCCGACGCCGCGACGCTGGACACCGCGCTGCGCGCGGCGACCCGGGTGTCGTTCGACCGGTTGGATTCCGACGGGGCGATGTCCACCAACGACACCGTGCTGCTGCTGGCCTCCGGCGCCTCCGGTGTCGAGCCCGCAGCCGAGCTGCTCGGCGCCGCCGTCACCCGGGCCTGCACCCAGCTGGCCGAGCAGTTACTCGCCGATGCCGAGGGTGCCACCAAGGAGATCGCCATCGAGGTGGTGCACGCAGCAAGCGAGGACGACGCGGTCGAGGTCGGCCGTTCGGTGGCGCGCAACAACCTGGTGAAGACCGCGTTCTTCGGGCAGGACGCGAACTGGGGCCGGATCCTGGCCTCAGTAGGCACCGTGGGACCGTCCGTCGTTTTCGATGCCGACGCCATCGACGTCGCGATCAACGGGATCTGGATCTGCCGGGCCGGCGCCACCGGCGACGACCGGGACGCTGTCGACCTGACCGGGCGGTCGGTGCGGGTGGTCATCGACCTGCACGCCGGCACCGAGACGGCGACGATCCTGACCAACGACCTCTCGCACGCCTACGTGCACGAGAACTCGGCGTACTCCACATGATCGGGAAGGTGAGCACGGCGAACCTGGCCGACGTCGAGGCCCGCCGCCCGGCCGAACTGGAGGGCGCCCAGCAGCGGGCCGAGGTGCTGGCCGATGCGCTGCCCTGGCTGCGCCGGTTCGCCGGCGCCATCGTGGTGGTCAAGTACGGCGGCAACGCGATGACAGACGAGACGCTGAAGGCCGCCTTCGCCGCGGACATGGTGTTCCTGCGCACCGTGGGCCTGCGGCCCGTCGTGGTGCACGGCGGTGGCCCGCAGATCAGCGCCATGCTGGAAAGGCTTGGCCTGCAGGGGGAATTCAAGGGCGGGTTCCGGGTCACCACGCCCGACACGATGGACATCGTGCGGATGGTGCTGGTCGGGCAGGTTGGCCGTGAACTCGTCGGCTTGATCAACTCCTACGGACCGCTTGCCGTGGGTATGTCGGGCGAGGATGCCAAGCTGCTGACCGCGGCGCGCCGGGACGTGCTGGTGGACGGGGTGGCCACCGACATCGGATTGGTCGGCGACGTGGTCGACGTCAACCCCGGCGCCGTGCTCGATCTCATCGACGCCGGCCGGATCCCGGTGGTGTCCACCGTGGCCCCTGACGTCGACGGGGTGGTGCACAACGTCAACGCCGACACCGCCGCGGCGGCGCTGGCCGTCGCGCTGGGTGCCGCGAAGCTGGTGATGCTCACCGATGTCGAAGGCGTCTACGCCAACTGGCCCGACCGCGGCTCGCTGCTGTCCAAGATCTCCGCGGACGCGCTGGAATCCCTGTTGCCGTCGCTGGAGGCGGGCATGGTGCCCAAGATGGAGGGCTGCCTGCGGGCCGTGCGCGGGGGAGTGGCCGCCGCGCATGTCATCGACGGCCGGGTGCCGCACGCCGTGCTACTGGAGATTGTCACCACGGAGGGCGTCGGCACGATGGTCCTCCCGCATCTGGAGGACCCGTCATGACAGCTTCCGCCGCCGCGACAGTGCCCGCGGCACCACTGCTTTCCGGCAACGAGCAGGCCGCGCAACGCTGGTCGCAGGCGTTGATGGACAACTTCGGCATCCCGCCGGTCGAGTTGGTCAGCGGATCCGGCGCCGTCGTCACCGATGTCGACGGCCGACAGTACTTGGACCTGCTGGGCGGCATCGCGGTCAATTCCCTGGGCCACGCCCACCCGGCCGTGGTGCGCGCGGTGTCCGAGCAGATCGCCACCCTCGGCCATGTGTCGAACTTCTTCACCCACCCCACGGTGATCGAGCTGGCCGAACGGTTGCTCGACATCAGCGGTGTCCGCGGCAACGGCCGGGTGATCTTCGGCAATTCCGGCGCCGAGGCGAACGAGGCCGCGTTCAAGATGGCCCGCCGCACCGGCCGGCCGCGGATCATCGCGGCCGAAGGCGCGTTCCACGGCCGGACCATGGGGGCGCTGGCCGTCACCGGCCAGCCCGCCAAGCGGGCGCCGTTCGAACCCATGCCGGCCGGCGTGGAATTCGTTCCCTACGGAGACGTGTCGGCACTGGAGGACGCCATAGACGGCACCGTGGCCGCGCTGTTCCTGGAGCCGATCATGGGTGAGGCGGGCGTCATCCCCGCGCCCGACGGGTATCTGGCCGCGGCCAGGCGGATCACCGCAGAGCACGGCGCCCTGCTGATCATCGACGAGGTGCAGACCGGCATCGGCCGCACCGGCAGCTGGCTGGCGCACCAGCAGACCGGCATCGTTCCCGACGTGATCACCCTGGCCAAGGGCCTTGGCGGCGGGATGCCGATCGGCGCGGCCATCGGCGTCGGCGACGCCGCGCACCTGCTGCAGCCCGGCCAGCACGGCTCCACCTTCGCCGGCAACCCGGTGTGTGCGGCGGCGGCGCTGGCCGTGTTGCAGACCATCGAGAGTGACGGCCTGCTCGACCATGTCGACGCGCTGGGCAAGCACATCGCCACCGGCGTCGAGGATCTGGGCCATCCGTTGATCGCGCACGTCCGCGGCGCCGGCCTGCTGCTGGGCATCGTGCTCACCGAGAACGTCGGTGCCCGGGCGGCACTGGCCGCGCGAGACACCGGGTTCATCATCAATGCGCCCGCACCGGAGGTGCTGCGGTTGGCGCCGCCGCTGATCCTCACGCAGGAGCAGGCGGACAGTTTCGTGGCCGCGTTGCCGGGGATCCTCGACGCGGCCGCCCCCACGAGCACCGCTGCCCAGAACTCCGAGAAAGGCTGACCCGTGACCACCCAGCCCGTCCGGCATTTCCTGCGTGACGACGATCTGTCCCCCGACGAGCTGCTCGCGGTGCTCGATCTCGCGGACGCGTACAAGGCCGACCGCACCGGCTTCACCCCGCTGGCCGGAAAGGCCGTCGCGGTGGTGTTCGAGAAGAACTCCACCAGAACCAGGCTGTCGTTCGAGGTCGGTATCCGCCAGCTCGGCGGCCAGCCGGTGATCGTCGACGCGCGCACCTCGCAGCTAGGGCGGGAGGAGACCATCGAGGACACCTCGCGGGTCCTCTCCCGCTATGTGGACGGGGTCGCGATCCGGACCTTCGCCCAGCGCAGGATCAACGCGCTGGCCGGGGTGTCGACCGTGCCGGTGATCAACGCGCTCACCGACGAATTCCACCCCTGCCAGGTGCTCTCGGACCTGCAGACCATCCGGGAGCGGACGGGCCGGCTGGCAGGATTGATACTGACCTTCCTCGGCGACGGCGCGAACAACATGGCCCACTCGCTGATGGTGGGCGGGGCGAACGCCGGGCTGACGGTGCGGGTCTCCGCGCCGGCCGGGTTCGACCCGCACGGCGACATCCTGCTCGACGCCAAACGGCGGGCCGCCGAAACCGGTGGATCCATCGAGCTGATCGCCGACCCCAGGGCCGCGGTCGACGGCGCCGACGTGGTCGTCACCGACACCTGGGTGTCGATGGGTCAGGAGAACGACGGGCTCGATCGGGTCGGACCGTTGCGCCCGTACCAGGTCAACGCCGAGCTGCTGGGTCGGGCCGCCGACGCCGCCATCGTGCTGCATTGCCTGCCCGCCCACCGCGGCTGGGAGATCACCGACGAGGTCATCGACGGACCGGCGTCGGCCGTGTGGGACGAGGCCGAGAACCGGTTGCACGCGCAGAAGGCGTTGCTCGGCTTCCTGCTGGAGGACGCCCGATGAGCCCCGTGACGTGCGACCTGTTGGCCCGTCCCAGGGGGGACCAGCGCCGACGATGACCACCAGCAGCGCGCCCGCCACCAAGGCGGCCAGGCACGGCCGGATCACCGAGCTCGTCCGCGACCAGGTCATCCACTCGCAGACCGAGCTGGCCGAGCTGCTGGCCGATGGCGGGATCGAGGTCACCCAGGCGACGCTGTCCCGCGATCTGGAGGAGCTGGGTGCGCTCAAGCTGCGCGGCGTCGACGGTGGCGCGCCGATCTACCGGATCCCGGAGGACGGCGGTCCGCGGCCGATGACCGGTGGCACGTCCAAGCTCGCCCGGTTGCTGGCCGAACTGCTGGTGTCGTTCGACGGCTCCGGGAATCTGGCCGTGTTGCGCACCCCGCCGGGTGCGGCGCAGTTCCTGGCCTCCGCCATCGACCGGGCGGGCCTGCCGGAGGTGGTGGGGACCATCGCCGGTGACGACACCATCCTGGTGGTCGCCCGCGACGGGCTCACCGGCGCCGAACTGGGCCGACGGCTGGCCGGATACGCGGCCGGCTGACATCATCAGCAGCCCGCCTGACACCATGATCACCGGATCGGAACTGTCAGCGGGCCGACCGGCCGCCCGCGGTCCCAGAACGATGATCATCGCGCACATACCGATCGTGCAGTAACCGACGAGGAAGTGAGCAACACCAGATGACAGAGCGGATCGTCCTTGCCTACTCGGGCGGGCTGGACACCTCGGTGGCCATCGGTTGGATCTCCCATGCCACCGGCGCCGAGGTGATCGCCGTCGCCGGCGACGTCGGCCAGGGCGGCGAGGACATGGAGACCATCCGGCAGCGCGCCCTGGCGTGTGGTGCGGTCGAGGCGGTGGTCGCGGACATGCGCGACGAGTTCGCCGACGAGTACTGCCTGCCTGCGCTGCAGGCCAATGCCATGTACATGGAGCGCTACCCGCTGGTGTCCGCGCTGTCGCGGCCGGTGATCGTCAAGCACCTGGTGCAGGCCGCCAAGGATTTCGGCGCGCACACCGTGGCGCACGGCTGCACCGGCAAGGGCAACGACCAGGTGCGTTTCGAGGTGTCCATCGGCGCCCTCGGACCGGATCTGAAAGTGCTTGCCCCGGTGCGGGATTCCGGGATGAGCCGGGACAAGGCGATCATCTTCGCCGAGGAGAAGGACCTGCCGATCCAGACCAGCCGGGTGAACCCGTACTCCATCGACCAGAACGTCTGGGGACGCGCGGTGGAAACCGGCTTCCTGGAAGACATCTGGAACGGACCGATCGAAGACCTTTACGAGTACACCGAGAACCCCGCCACCCCAAGGGAACCCGACGAGGTGCTGATCACCTTCCACCAGGGCGCACCGGTGGCGATCGACGGTCGGCCGGTGACGATGCTGCAGGCCATCGAGGAGATGAACCGGCGGGCCGGCGCGCAGGGCATCGGCCGGATCGACATGGTCGAGGACCGGGTGGTCGGCATCAAGTCCCGCGAGATCTACGAAGCGCCAGGGGCTCTCGCGCTGCTCGTCGCCCATCGCGAGCTGGAGAACGTCACCGTCGAACGCGAGCAGGCCCGGTTCAAGCAGACCGTGGGGCAGCGCTGGACCGAACTGGTCTACGACGGGCTGTGGTTCTCCCCGCTCAAGCGCTCGCTGGACGCGTTCATCCGCGATACCCAGCAACATGTCTCGGGCGAGATCCGGATGACGCTGGCGCACGGCACAGCGGTCGTCACCGGCCGGAGATCGGAGGAGTCGCTCTACGACTTCAATCTCGCGACCTACGACGCGCAGGACACCTTCGATCAGTCGCTGGCCAAGGGTTTCGTCCAGCTCTGGGGGTTGAACACCAAGATGACCACCGCCCGCGACCTGCGGGTCGCGGAATCCCGGTGACCTCTGAGCAGGTCCCGCCGAGCCCCGGCCAACCAACGATGAACCCGGATCCGACGCCAATGAAACTGTGGGGCGGCCGGTTCACCGGCGGCCCGTCACCCGAACTCGCGGCGCTCAGCGTGTCGACCCAGTTCGACTGGGTGCTGGCGCCGTACGACATCGCCGGCTCCCGCGCACACGCCAGGGTGCTGCACCGGGCCGGACTGCTCACCGACGCCGAACTGGCCGAAATGCTCTCCGCGCTGGACCTTCTCGCCGCGGATGTGGCGTCCGGTGAGTTTCACCCGCACCCCGACGACGAGGACGTGCACACCGCACTGGAACGCGGACTGCTGGACCGGGCCGGCTTCGCCATCGGCGGGAAGCTGCGGGCCGGGCGGTCCCGCAACGACCAGGTCGCCACCCTGTACCGGCTGTATCTCCGCGACCACGCCCGCACCGTGGCCGGGATGGTGATGGACCTGCAGGAGGCGCTGCTCGCCCAGGCCGACGCGCATCCCGGGGCGGCAATGCCCGGCCGGACGCACTTCCAGCACGCGCAACCGGTGTTGCTGGCCCACCACCTGGCCGCGCACGCCCAGGCGCTGGCCCGCGACGTGGACCGGATCCGGGACTGGGACCGGCGCGCGGCGATCTCCCCATACGGCTCGGGCGCCCTCGCCGGATCCTCGCTGGGCCTTGACCCGGAATCGGTGGCGGCGGACCTCGGGATGTCCGGCGCGGTGGCCAATTCCATCGACGGCACGGCTTCCCGGGATTTCGCTGCCGAACTCGCATTCGTGTTCGCCATGCTGGCGGTGGACCTGTCCCGGTGGGCCGAGGAGGTCATCGTCTTCACCACCGCCGAATTCGGCTACGCCCGCCTGAACGACGCGTTCGCGACCGGTTCGTCGATCATGCCGCAGAAGAAGAACCCGGACATCGCAGAGTTGGCGCGCGGCAAGGCCGGTCGGCTGATCGGCAACCTGACCGGCCTGCTGGCCACGTTGAAGGGCCTTCCGTTGGCCTACAACCGCGATTTGCAGGAGGACAAGGAGCCGCTGATCGACTCGGTGACCCAGCTGGAGATCCTGCTGCCCGCGGTCACCGGGATGACCGCGACGCTGGCCTTCGACGTTGACCGGATGGCTGCGATGGCCCCGGCGGGGTTCTCGCTGGCCACCGACATCGCGGAATGGTTGGTGCGGCAAGGGGTTCCGTTCCGGGTGGCGCACGAGGCGGCGGGCCAGTGTGTGGCGCTGGCCGAATCGACCGGGCGGGAGCTCGACGATCTCACCGACACCGAACTGCACACTGTGAACCCTGCACTGAATTCCGAGGTGCGATCGGTGCTGACGGTCGCCGGGTCGATGGCCTCCCGCGACGGCGTGGGCGGCACCGCCCCGGTCCGGGTCGCGGAGCAACTCAGCGCGCTGCGCGCCGTGATCGCCGTCGACCGGGCGTGGGCCGCGACCCATTGACTTCACTGGCTGACCTTCAGCGGGCGCCTCCGGTTCGGCGGGGACACAGCTGTGGGGCGGCATCGTCGTTGAACCCGCCATTGGGATCGCGAGGTTTTGCGCCTTGTCAGCTTCACCGGCCCGACTGCCGGTGTCACCATGACCGGGTGGACCAGTCGACGCCGCCGGATTCGCGGCCGATCGAGACCGATGTGGGTCCGGGTGCCCACAGATCCGTCGCGGCGATGGAGTTGGGGAATCGATTGGAGCGACGCTTCTTCGCCCGCGAGGTCGGCGTCGTTGCCAGGGATCTGCTGGGACAGGTGCTGGTGGCGCACACGCCCGATGGTGACGTCGGTGTCCGGTTGACGGAGGTCGAGGCCTACGCGGGTCGGGACGACCCGGCGTCGCACGCGTTTCGGGGTCCGACCGCCCGCAACGCGGTGATGTTCGGCCCGGCGGGGCACCTCTATACCTACTTCGTCTACGGCATGCACTGGTGCGCCAACATCGTCACCGGCCCTGACGGCGACGCCTCGGCGGTGCTGCTCCGGGCCGGCGAGGTCGTGCTCGGGCAGGACATCGCCCGGGCCCGGCGCCCCGCGGTCGCCCGGACGCCAATGCTCGCCCGAGGCCCCGCTGGCCTGGCGACGGTGCTGGGTCTGCGCAGGGACGCGAGCGGCGCGGACCTGTGCGGCGTCGTCGACCGGTGGGAAGTCTCGGAACGGCAGCCGGTCCCGGTCGTCCGGATCTCCTCAGGTCCGCGGGTGGGGGTGGCAGCGGCGGCCGAGCGTCCGCTGCGGTTTTGGGACACCGCGTCGCCGTCGGTATCGGTGTACCGCGCCGGCGGTCGCGCCCGGCGGTCCGCGCCGGAAGCGTGAGCGCCGGCCGGTCTCGGCCCAGTCACGGTGTCGGTGCGCTGGTTGACGGCGCCGAAGCGCGCTCGACGGATCGTCGACGGGGGATATTGAGAGCCCGCCGATGGCAGGATGACTTTCGTGACTGATCTGCACCACACTGATTCCCCGGCGACCGATTCCCCGGCGACCGACGCCCCGTCTCCGCCCGCCGCCGACCGGGCGCCATCGGTGCTCGACGAACTCGAGCGGCGTGGCGCCGTGGCGCAGACCACCGGGGCGCCAGCGCTCGCCGCCGCACTCGCCGCGGGGCCGGTCACCTTCTACTGCGGTTTCGACCCCACTGCGCGGAGCCTGCACATCGGTCACCTGGTGCAGCTGGTCACGATGCGCCGGATCCAGCAGGCCGGTCACCGTCCGCTCGGCCTGGTCGGCGGCGCGACCGGGCTCATCGGCGACCCCAAGATGTCCGGCGAGCGGGTGCTGAACTCGCCGGACGTGGTCGCCGTGTGGGTGGATCGCATCCGGGGACAGGTGGAGCGCTACCTGGATTTCGACGGCTCCTACGCGGCGCGGATCGTGAACAACCTCGACTGGACCGGCGACCTGACCGCCATCGGATTCCTGCGGGACGTCGGCAAGCACTACCGGATGGGCCGGATGCTGGCCAAGGAAACCGTGGCAGCCCGCCTGAACAGTGAGGAAGGGCTGTCCTTCACCGAGTTCAGCTACCAGATCCTGCAGGGCCTGGACTTCCTCGAGCTGTACCGGCTGTACGGCTGCACGCTGCAGTCCGGAGGCAACGACCAGTGGGGCAACCTGATCAGCGGCACCGAACTGATCCACAAGGTCGAGGGCGCCGACGCGCACGCGTTCACCACGCCGCTGCTGACCAAGGCCGACGGGACGAAGTTCGGGAAGACCGAGGGCGGCGCCGTGTGGCTGGACCCGGAGCTCACCAGCCCGTACGCCTTCTACCAGTTCTGGTTCAACTCGGACGACCGGGACGTCGACCGCTACCTGCGGATCCTGTCGTTCCGCAGCGAAGCGGAACTGGATGAGCTTGCGGTGGCAACCAGGGAGCGCTCGCACGCCAGGGAGGCGCAGCGGGCGCTCGCCGGTGAGGTGACCGCATTGGTTCACGGTCAGCAGGCGGCAGATGCCGCGGTCGCCGCGAGCGCGGCATTGTTCGGCCGCGGTGAGCTGTCGGCGATCGACGCGCCCACCCTGCACGCCGCGTTGGCCGAAGCCGGGCTGAGCACGGTCGATGCTCCGGCGCCGTCGGTGGTCGAGTTGCTGCGGCTGTCCGGTTTGACGTCGTCACTGTCCGAGGCCAGGCGGGCTGTGGCCGAGGGCGGCGCCAACATCAACAACCGGCGGGTGACGGATCCGGACTTCGCCCCGGGCGGCGAGGACCTGCTGCACGGCAGGTACCTCGTGCTTCGGCGCGGAAAGCGCTCCGTGGCCGGGATTCTCGTCCGGTCCTGATGCATCTGGTGGTCGCCGCGCCCAGTCTCGCCGCAAGACTCGCCACCGGAGCCGCTACAAGAACAGTGCCTTGAGCCGCGGGTCGGGCCCGGACCCGGCGGAACCGGCCATCTCGCCCAGCGCCGAACGCAGCACGGCGACGGTCTCGGTCCCACAGCGCGTGACGAGGCCGCGCTCGTAGCGGTGATGAAAAGCGCGTGCCGCAGCCAGCGCCGCGGTGCCGCGGTCGGACAGTTCGAGCAAGCAGGCCCTCCGGTCGTCGGGGTCGGGCTGCCGGGCCAGGTAGCCCCGTCGCTGCAAATCCGTCGCGATCCGCGCCGCGCCCTGCTTGCTGATGTCCAGCAGTTCGGCGAGCTTGCTGACGCTCATCCGCCGCTGCGCCAACGCCCGGAGCACCACGCCGTCGGATCGGCCCAGGTCGTCGAAGCCACTGCTCGCCAGCGAGGCGTGCAGCTCGGTGACGAACTGCTGATATGCGAGGGTCATCAAAATCCCCAGGTCCAGGGGTTGCGCTGACCGGTTCATGGGGTCAACACAGACAAGCACACTTGGACAAGTGCGCTTGTCTACTGCCAGAGGAGCGGGACATGCACCTGATCGAGGCAACCGCGGCTCCGGTGTTCGACCTGCCGGGCGTCGCATTCACCGCACTGGCATCGCCGAGCCGCGGATCGGCCGAGCTGTGTACCTGGAAACTGACCGTCGAGGCGGGACTGCCGCCGACGCAGCCGCACTCGCTGGACCGCGACGAGATCTTCATGATGACGGCCGGTGCTGTCCTGATCGGCGTCGACGGCACCCTCGTGGGAGCCGGCGACGCTGTCGTGGTGCCGGCGGGAACCAGCATCCAATTGGCGAACCCGGGTCGGGTTGACGCCGAGATCTTCGTGGCGATTCGTGCCGGCTTCACCGCCACCGCCGCTGACGGAACGATCATCGGCACCCCGCCTTGGGCAATCTGATCCGGCGGCGGGTTCAGCTCTCGGGCGGACGCTCACGAGCGACCGATCGGGCGGTGCGGCAGGTGATGGTGCTCACCACTCCTGGGCTGATCGACATCACCCTGTGTGTGGAGCTGCCTGTCGAGGAACGCGGCCTCATCCGCCCATCGCACGCGGCGCCGCCACGCCGCGACGGCGCGAAGAACAGTCTTGACCAGCGGATTTGACGCGTCGCTCAGCGGTACGTACCTTTGCCGAGGCCCTGATGGGAACCGCGCATCGCGGCCGGAGATCACATCCGGCAGCACTGGACGGCCCAGGGTCGACCACCCGGCGATTACCCTCCGCGAACCGGAGGCGGCGAAGCTCGCGCTTCGCCATGGTAGTCGGGGCCGGAAGGTCGGGGCGAGTTGGTACTCGCCGAGATCCTCGGGTAATGTAGATCAGGTTGCCCCGCGGGCGGTCTTGAGGACCAACGGCAGTGCGCGTCCGTTCTTTGAGAACTCAACAGCGTACCGATAGTCAGTGCCAACTTATTTCTGGTGCTGGGTTCTTGTCTGCCGTCATTGTGGTGGTGGGTGGGTTCTTGGTGTCGGGATACTGT
>Ga0075520_1001395_pt1 | contig 11576 bp, 6 predicted proteins | sample NGEPerB_FD_75100 | JGI IMG/M metagenome (GOLD analysis project Ga0075520, IMG submission 75100) | Arctic peat soil microbial communities from the Barrow Environmental Observatory site, Barrow, Alaska, USA - NGEE PermafrostAB12-B | ecosystem: Environmental > Terrestrial > Soil > Wetlands > Peat ... | reverse complement strand
GTGCCGCGTCGCGGTATCTATGTGGTGCGCAAGACCAAGCGCGAGGTGATCGAGATGATCACCGCCTGGGCGGCGCTGGAAAGCATGGCGGCGCGCCTGATCACGCAAGTCGCCAGTGAAGAGGAAATCGCCGGCTTGCGCCGGATGTTCGCAACCTTCGAGAATGGCAAGGTGCGCGCGCATCTCGACGAGTATTCCGAGATCAACATCGAATTCCATCAGACCATCATCCGGCTCAGCTGCAACGCCGTGCTGACCGACCTCGCCGAAAATCTTTTTACCCATATGCGCATGATCCGCCGCAAGACCATCGGCGAGAAGGATCGTGCCGACCGTTCGATCCGCGACCACATCAATATCATCGAGGCTCTGGAAGCGCGCGCCACCGATCGCGCCGAAGAGCTGGTGCGCGACCACGCGCTCGGCCTGGCCGATCACGTGGCGCGGTATGCCGATTATTTGGACTGACAAGGCCCGATCACAAGACCTAAGGGAGGATTCCCATGGCTGATACAGCAGTACAAGAAAAGAAACCGGCGACCACGGCGCCCGAAGCAGAACGCGAGCTGACGGATGGCTTTCACCTCATCATCGATGCGCTCAAGCTCAACGGCCTCAACACGATCTACGGTGTGCCTGGCATCCCGATCACGGACTTCGGCCGGATGGCACAGGCCGCAGGCATACGCGTCATCTCGTTCCGGCATGAGCAGAACGCCGGCAACGCAGCTGCAATCGCCGGCTACCTGACGAAAAAGCCCGGCATCTGCCTCACGGTGTCGGCTCCGGGCTTTCTCAACGGTCTGGTCGCGCTGGCCAATGCCACGACCAACTGCTTCCCGATGATCCTGATCTCGGGCTCGTCCGAGCGCGAGGTCGTCGACCTGCAGCAGGGCGACTATGAAGAGATGGACCAATTGGCGATCGCCAAGCCGCTCTGCAAGGCGGCCTTCCGCATCCTGCATGCGCAGGACATCGGTATCGGTCTCGCGCGCGCGATTCGCGCCGCCGTCTCCGGGCGTCCGGGCGGCGTCTATCTCGACCTGCCCGCTAAACTTTTCGGTCAGGTGATGGACGCCGAGGCCGGGCAAAAGTCGCTGGTGAAGGTGATCGACGCGGCACCGGCCCAAATTCCGGCGCCAGCCGCGGTCAAGCGTGCGCTCGACGTGCTCAAGAGCGCCAAGCGCCCGCTGATCATTCTCGGCAAGGGCGCGGCTTACGCGCAGGCCGACGATCTGATTCGCGCGTTCGTCGAAAAGAGCGGCGCTCCGTTCCTGCCGATGAGCATGGCCAAGGGCCTCTTGCCCGACACGCATCCGCAATGCGCGGGTGCGGCGCGCTCGACAGTGCTAAAAGACGCCGACGTCGTCATGATGATCGGCGCTCGCCTCAACTGGCTGCTGTCGCATGGCAAGGGCAAGAACTGGGGTGAGCCGCATTCGAAGAAGTTCGTCCAAATCGACATTGAGCCCAAGGAGATGGATTCCAACGTCGAGATCGTCGCCCCCGTGGTCGGCGATATCGGCTCCTGCCTCTCCGCCTTGCTCGACGGCATGGGCGCCAAGTGGCCCGCGCCGCCAGCCGACTGGACCGGCGCCATCAGCAAGAAAAGAGAAGAGAACGTCGCCAAGATGGCGCCGCGGCTGATGAACAACAACGTGCCGATGGATTATCACGGCGCGCTCGGCGTCCTGCGCACGATCGTCAAGGAACGCCCGGACGCGATCCTGGTCAACGAGGGCGCCAATGCGCTCGATCTCACGCGCGGCGTCATCGACATGTACCAGCCGCGTAAGCGGCTCGACGTCGGCACCTGGGGCGTCATGGGCATCGGCATGGGCTATGCCATCGCCGCGGCCATCGAGACCGGCAAGCCGGTGCTGGCGATCGAAGGCGACTCGGCCTTCGGCTTCTCCGGCATGGAGGTGGAGACGATCTGCCGCTACAAGCTGCCGGTCTGCGTCGTCATCTTCAACAACGACGGCATCTATCGCGGAACCGACGTCAATCGCGGCGGCGGTTCGGATCCGGCTCCCACCGTCTTCGTCAAAGGCTCGCGCTACGACAAGATGATGGAGGCCTTCGGCGGCGTCGGCGTCAATGCGACGTCGCCCGACGATCTCAAGCGCGCCGTCAACGAAGCGATGGATTCCGGCAAGCCGACCCTCATCAACGCGGTGCTCGACCCGGCAGCCGGCAGCGAGAGCGGCCGCATCGGCAACCTCAATCCGCAAAGCGCGCTGAAGAAGAAATAAAGGAAGTACCCGCCTCCGCGCGAGCGGGGGCGGTGTCCGCTGAATGTTTTAAGTGACGGCTCCCGACAGGGAGTGGGGCAAAACGAAAAGCTGGAGGAGAAGCAAATGGCAAACAAGAAGCAAAAGAACGGAAAGGCATCTAAGGTGAAGGCGGCAGCCAAGAAATCGGCCCGCAAGGTCGTGAAACTGGCGAGCTCGACAAAAGCGAACGGCAATGGTCTGCCAAAGCCGAGCAGCAAGCCCTACGGGCAGGCGGGTCTCGCGCTGCAAGGCGTGCGCATTCTCGACTTCACCCACGTGCAGTCGGGTCCTACCTGCACCCAACTGCTCGCCTACATGGGCGCCGACGTGATCAAGGTCGAGCGTCCGGGCGCCGGCGACATCACGCGCGGCCAGCTGCGCGACGTACCCAATGCCGACAGCCTCTATTTCACCATGCTCAACGGCACCAAGCGGTCGATCACCATCGACTCCAAGCATCCCAAAGGCATGGATATCCTCAACCGGCTGATCAAGATCTGCGACGTGCTGGTGGAGAATTTCGCTCCCGGCGCGCTCGACCGCATGGGTCTGACCTGGGAGTACGTCCACAAGCTCAACCCGCGCATGATCGTCGCCTCGGTCAAGGGCTTCGGCCCGGGCCCGTACGAGGACTGCAAGGTCTATGAGAACGTCGCCCAATGCGCCGGCGGCGCCGCCTCCACCACCGGCTTCCGCGAAGGTCCGCCGCTGGTCACCGGCGCGCAGATCGGCGACTCGGGCACCGGCCTGCATCTCGCGCTCGGCATCGTCTCGGCGCTGTACCAGCGCAACCGCACTGGCCGTGGCCAGAAGGTGCTCTGCGCCATGCAGGATGGCGTGCTCAATCTCGCCCGTGTCAAGCTGCGCGATCAGCAGCGTCTCGCCCACGGCCCGCTTACCGAATACAGCCAGTTTGGCGAAGGCGTGCCGTTCGGCAAGGCGGTGCCGCGCGCCGGCAACGATTCCGGCGGCGGTCAGCCAGCCTGGCTGCTCAAGTGCAAGGGCTGGGAGAGCGATCCCGACGCCTACATTTATTTCATCACCCAGGCGCCGGTGTGGGGCGCGATCTGCGACCTGATCGGCGAGCCGACCTGGAAGACCGATCCGGACTATGCCACGCCGAAGGCGCGCCTGCCGCGGCTGAAAAAGATTTTCGCGCGGATCGAGGATTGGACCATGACCAAGACCAAGTTCGAGGTCATGGACATCTGCAATGCGGTCGATATTCCGGTTGGACCGATCCTGTCGATGAAGGAGATTGCCGAGGACGAGTCGCTGCGCAAGACCGGCACGGTGGTCGAAGTCGATCACCCGACCCGCGGCAAATATCTGACCGTCGGCAATCCGATCAAGCTGTCGGATTCGCCCGCCAGGGTGGAGCGCTCGCCGCTGCTCGGCGAGCACACCGAGGAAATCCTGTCCAAGGTGCTCGGCTACAGCGCGTCGCAGATCGCCGAGATCAAGACCTCGGGGGCGATCACCGCACCGGACAAATCGAAGGCGGCGGCATAACAAACGTCATGTCCCGGATAAGGCGCGGCGCCTCGGGCGCCGTGCCGCGTAATCGGGAGCTTGAGAGATCGGACTAGGTCCCGGGTTGCCAACCTTTGTGCTGCGCCCGGGACGTAAGTGATGGGAGAGCGTTGATGCGTATCGTGGTCCACGGCCAGCAGGCATTCGGCAAGGCCGTGCTGGAAGCGCTGCTCAAACGTGGCGAGAACGTCGTCGCGGTCTATGTCGCGCCCGAGAAGGAAGGCGCCAAGGCCGATCCGCTCAAAGAGGCTGCGATTGCAGCCAAGCTCCCGGTGTTTCAGCCCGACTCGTACAAGAAGCCGGAGGTCCTGGCGGACTTCAAGTCGCTCAAGCCCGACCTGCAAGTCATGGCCTTCGTCACTTTGTTCGTGCCGGAAGAGTTTCTCAACGCGCCGACCAAGGGTTCGATCCAGTATCACCCGTCATTGCTGCCGGCCTATCGCGGTGCCAGCGCGATCAACTGGCCGATCATCAAGGGCGAGAAGGAAACCGGCCTGTCGATCTTCTGGCCCGACAACGGGCTCGATACCGGCGACGTGCTGCTGCAAAAGAAGACGCCGATCAGCGGCACCGATACGCTCGGCACCGTTTATTTCGATCGTCTGTTTCCGCAGGGCGTCGAGGCCATGATGGAATCGGTCGACCTGGTGAAGGCCGGCAAGGCGCCACGCATCAAGCAGGACGAGTCGAAGGCCACGTACGAAGGCCGCTGCGGTCCCGGCAACGCCAAGATCGACTGGGGCAAGCCATGGGAGCAGATCGACCGGCTCATCCGCGGCTGCAATCCGGCGCCGGGCGCGTGGACCACGCTCGACGGCAAGCAGCTTAAGATTTTCGACGCCAAGCCGCTGCCGGCCAAGGACCCCAAGGGCATCGCCGGCAAGCTCGGCGAGATCGTCGCGGTCGAATCCGACGGCTTCACCGTCGTCTGCGCCGACGGCCGCTTCAAGGTCACCCGCGTGCAGCCCGAAGGGGCTAAGAAGATCGACGCCGGCGAATTCGCATCCACCGCCAAGCTCGCTATAGGGGCGAGGTTCGCCTGATTTCTCCGCCACCAAAATCCTAAATCGCCGGCTCACCGCCCTTGAATTAAACGGAAAACATCCATGCCCGCCTCGCAGCATCAGTCACCGAAATCCGACATCGAAATTTCGCAGAACGCCAAGAAGCGGCCGATCATAGATCTCGCCAAGGAGAAGCTCGGCATCGCCGCCGAAAACCTCGAGCCCTATGGCCACTACAAGGCCAAGGTGTCGATGGATTATGTGAAATCGCTCAAGGACAAGAAGAATGGCAAGCTGATCCTTGTGACAGCGATCACACCGACGCCAGCGGGCGAGGGCAAGACCACCACCACGGTCGGCCTCACCGACGCGCTCAATCACATCGGCAAGAAAGCGATGCTGTGCCTGCGCGAGCCTTCACTCGGGCCCTCCTTCGGCATGAAGGGCGGCGCCGCCGGTGGCGGCTACGCCCAGGTGGTGCCGATGGAGGACATCAACCTGCACTTCACCGGCGACTTCCACGCCATCACCTCGGCGCATAATCTGCTCTCCGCGCTGATCGACAACCACATCTATTGGGGCAACGCGCTCGCCATCGATTCGCGCCGCGTCGCCTGGCGCCGTGTCATGGACATGAACGACCGTGCGTTGCGCGAGATCGTCTGCTCGCTCGGCGGCGTCACCAACGGCTATCCGCGCGAGGCCGGTTTCGACATCACCGTCGCATCCGAAGTGATGGCGATCTTCTGCCTGGCCAGGGATATCGACGACTTGAAGGAGCGGCTCGGCAAAATCATCGTCGGCTATACCCGCGACCGCAAACCGGTGCTCGCCAAGGACCTCAAGGCGCACGGGGCCATGACGGCGCTGCTCAAGGAGGCGATCGCGCCCAATCTGGTGCAGACGCTGGAAGGCACGCCCGCCTTCATCCATGGCGGGCCGTTCGCCAACATCGCGCATGGCTGCAACTCGGTGACGGCGACCGCCACCGCGCTCAAGCTCACCGACTACGTCGTCACCGAAGCCGGCTTCGGCGCTGATCCCGGCGGCGAGAAATTCTTCGACATCAAGTGCCGCAAGGCGGGTCTCACGCCCGACTGCGTGGTGCTGGTCGCCACCATCCGCGCCCTCAAGATGCATGGCGGGGTGCAAAAGGCCGATCTCAAGAAGGAAGACCTCAAGGCGCTGGAGGCCGGCATGGCCAACTTGGCGCGCCACGTCGAGAATGTGAAGAAATTCGGCATTCAGCCCGTGATCTCGATCAACCGCTTCTCGGCCGATACACCGGCGGAAATCGCGCTGGTCATGGACAGCTGCAAGAAACTCGGCGTCGAGGCGATCATGGCCGACCACTGGGCAATGGGAGGCGAGGGCGCCGCCGACGTCGCCAAGGCGGTGGTAAAGATCTGCGACAGCGGCAAGAGCAAGCTGAAGCTGCTCTATCCCGACGAGATGCCGCTGTTCGAAAAGATCGAGACCATCGCCAGGGAAATCTATCGCGCCAAGGCGGTCACCGCCGACAAGGCGGTCAAAGACCAGCTCAAGTCCTGGGAGGAGATGGGTTACGGCAAGCTGCCGATCTGCGTCGCCAAGACCCAGTATTCGTTCACGACCAACCCGGACTCCAAGGGCGCGCCCAACGATCACATCATCAATGTGCGCGAGGTTCGGCTGTCGGCCGGCGCGGAGTTCGTGGTGGCGATCTGCGGCGAGATCATGACCATGCCGGGCTTGCCGAAAGTGCCGGCGGCCGACTCGATCGACGTCGGCGCCGACGGCAAGATCGTCGGGCTGTTCTAAAAAATTCCAAGCGAGGACGAATGATGATCAAATTCTACTATAGCGGCGCGCCCAATCCGATGAAGGTCGCGCTCATGCTGGAAGAAACCGGCCTGCCTTATGAGGCGATCCCGGTCGACACCCGCAAGGGCGAACAGCACACGCCGGAATTCCTCGCCGTCAACCCGAACGCCAAGGTGCCGGCGATCGTGGACGGCGAGGCCACCGTGTTCGACAGCAACGCCATCCTGCTTTATCTCGCCGAGAAAATCGGAAAATTCCTGCCCGCCAATACGCCGAAGCTGCGCGGCGAACTGCTGTCCTGGCTGATGTTCGTCGCCTCCGGCGTCGGGCCGTTTGCCGGCCAATCGGTGCATTTCCGCAATTATGCGCCCGAGAAGAACGAATACGCCATCAATCGCTACATGTACGAGGCCCAGCGGCACTATGCCATTCTCGACGCGCGCCTCGCCAAGCAGAAATACATGGTTGGCGATAGCTACTCGATCGTCGACATGGCGGTGTGGGGCTGGGCGCGGCTCGTTCCGAACGCTCTAGGCGAGGAATATTGGGCCAAGTTCCCGAACCTGAAGCGGCTGGTCGACGAGATCTCCGCTCGCCCGGCGGCGGCGCGTGCCAACGAACTTCGGACCAAGCACAAGTTCAAGACCGAGTTCGACGACGAAGCCAAGAAGGCCATGTTCCGGCATATGACAGTAAAGGTGGCCTGATCGCGTTCCGGCCAAAGACGTTCATGGACCTAAAAACGCGACCGCCGGACTCCAAAACAGGCCGCCGCCGGCCGCCGCGCACGCCCAAAGGGCGCCAGGTCGACCCCGCGGCGCTCGATGAGATGCGCGCGCTGCTCACCGACCGGCCGCGCCGGCGCGATCTGCTGATCGAGCACCTGCATCTGATCCAGGATCATTACGGGCATCTGTCCGCCGCGCATCTCACGGCGCTGGCGCAGGAGATGAAGCTCGCGCTCACCGAAGTCTACGAGGTCGCCACCTTTTATTCGCATTTCGACGTGGTGAAGGATGGGCCGCCGCCGCCGGCGGTGACCGTGCGCGTATGCGATTCGCTGTCCTGCGCCATGGCCGGCGCGGAGACGCTGCTGAAAAAATTGCCGGCGATCCTCGGCAAGGAGGTGCGCGTGGTGCGCGCGCCCGGCATGGGCGCTTGCGATCGCGCACCGGTCGCCGCGGTCGGGCACTTGCAAACGTTCAAGGCGACGGCCGACAAAATCGCCGCCGACGTGAAGGCGAATAAGCACGCCCATCCTTACAAGCCGGACGCCGATTTCGCCGCTTACCAGAAAGCCGGCGGCTACGCGCTGCTGAAGGATTGCCTCTCGGGCAAGCGCACGCGCGACGAGCTGATCAAGCTCGTGAGCGACGCCGGCCTGCGCGGCCTCGGCGGCGCCGGATTTCCCACCGGGCGCAAATGGTCGCTGGTGCGCGCCGAGCCGGCGCCCCGCCTGTTCGCGGTCAATGCCGACGAAGGCGAGCCCGGCACCTTCAAGGATCGCTTTTATCTCGAGCGCGATCCGCACCGTTTCATCGAGGGCATGCTGATCGCGGCTTTTGTGGTCGAGGCGCCGGAAACCTATCTCTACATCCGCGACGAATATCCGGAACTGCGCCTGATGCTGGCGCAGGAGATGGAGAAGGCCGAGAAGGCGGGGCTCTCGCCGCACACCAAGCTGCATCTGCGGCGCGGCGCCGGCGCTTACATCTGCGGCGAAGAGTCGGCGATGATCGAGTCGATCGAAGGCAAGCGCGGCCTGCCGCGCCACCGGCCGCCTTATGTCGCGCAGGTCGGCCTGTTCGGCTGTCCGACGCTGGAGCAGAACGTCGAGACGCTGTTCTGGGTGCGCGACATCGTCGAGAAGGGCGCGGACTGGATGACCGCGCAAGGGCGCCGTGAGCGGAAAGGTTTTCGCAGCTTCTCGGTCTCCGGCCGCGTCAAAAAGCCGGGCGTGGTGCTGGCGCCGGCCGGCGTCACCGCGCGCGAACTGGTCGAGGAATTCTGCGGCGGCATGATCGACGGCGAAACCTTCAAGGGCTACCTGCCGGGCGGGGCGTCGGGCGGCATATTGCCGGCCTCGATGGCCGACGAGCCGCTCGACTTCGGGACGCTCGAAAAATACGGCTGTTTCGTGGGCTCGCACGCGGTTGTCATCTTGTCGGACAAGGACGACATGAAGGCGGTCGCGCTCAATCTGATGAAGTTTTTCGAGGACGAATCCTGCGGCCAGTGCACGCCCTGTAGGGCTGGCACCGAAAAGGCGGTCAAGCTGATGGCGCAGGGACCCTGGGACCCCGCGCTGCTGACGGAACTCTCGGCCGCCATGCGCGATGCCTCGATCTGCGGCCTCGGCCAGGCGGCGCCCAATCCGCTGCTCTGCGTGCTAAAGTATTTTCCCGAGGAACTGTCGAAGCCCCTGGGCTCCTGGTGACATATGGCTGATAGCAACGGAAAAATACCCCTCGGTTACGGGCACGATAAAAAGGGCACAGCCGGCGGCGAGGACCTCGGCGCGGGCAAGCCCGCCGTTGCGCATACCGCACCGGTCGATGCCGTTTCCGGTGAGGGTTCTGGCCCGCAAGTCATCGCCTTTACGCTCGACGGCCGCGAGGTCGCAGCACGCGAAGGCGAGACCATCTGGCAGGTGGCCAAGCGCCAAGGGATCGACATCCCGCATCTGTGCTATTCGCCCGAGCCCGGCTACCGCGCCGACGGCAATTGCCGCGCCTGCATGGTGGAGATCGAGGGCGAGCGCGTGCTCGCCGCAAGCTGCATCCGCAAGCCGAGCGAAGGCATGAAAGTGAAGGCGGCTTCCGAGCGCGCCAAGACCGCGCGGCAGATGGTGTTCGAGCTGCTGATTTCCGACCAGCCCGAGCGCAAGACGGCCGCACACGATCCGCAGTCTAAATTCTGGGCCTGGGCCGACCGCATGAATGTGGCCACCAGCCGCTTCGGCAAGCGCCACGCGCCCGAAGCCGACCGCAGCCATCCGGCCATGGCGGTCAATCTCGACGCCTGTATCCAGTGCAATCTCTGTGTGCGCGCCTGCCGCGAAGTGCAGGTTAACGACGTCATCGGCATGGCCGGCCGCGGCCATCTCGAAAAGATCGTGTTCGATTTCGACGACCCGATGGGCAACTCGACTTGCGTGGCCTGCGGCGAATGCGTGCAGGCCTGCCCGACCGGCGCGCTGATGCCGGCGACGCTGGTCGACGCCAAAAACGTGCGCACCGAATTCCCCGACCGCGAGGTGCACAGCGTGTGCCCCTATTGCGGCGTCGGCTGCCAGCTCACGTACCACATCAAGAACGATAAATTGCTCTACGTCAGCGGCCGCGACGGCCCGGCCAACCAGCAGCGGCTGTGCGTGAAGGGCCGCTTCGGCTTCGACTATGTCAGCAATCCGCAGCGCCTGATGAAGCCGATGGTGCGCAAGGATGGTGTAGCGAAATCAGCCGACGATCTGGTCGACCCGGCCAATCCGTTCACCCATTTCCGTGAAGCCACGTGGGAAGAGGCGATGACCCGCGCCGCGTCGGGCCTAAAGAAAATCCGCGATCGCGACGGCCCGCACGCGCTTGCTGGATTTGGATCGGCCAAGGGCTCGAACGAAGAGGCCTATCTGTTTCAGAAACTGGTGCGCACCGGCTTTGGCTCCAACAATGTCGATCACTGCACGCGGCTCTGTCACGCCTCCTCGGTGGCGGCGCTGCTCGAAGGCGTCGGCTCGGCGGCGGTGACCGCCACTTTCAACGAGTGCAAGAATTCCGATTTCATCATCGTCATCGGCGCCAACCCGACCGAGAACCATCCCGTCGCCGCCACCTTCTTCAAACAAGCGGCCAAGCGCGGCGCCAAGCTGGTGGTGATGGACCCGCGCGGGCAGGCGCTCAAGCGCCACGCCTGGCAGATGATGCAGTTCAAGAACGGCACCGACGTGGCGATGCTCAACGGCATGCTTAATGTGATTGTCACCGAGAAACTTTACGACCAGCAATACGTGCAGACCTACGTCGAAGGCTTTGCGCCCTTCGCCGAAAGCATCAAGGACTTCACGCCGGAGGAGATGGCGCCGATCTGCGGCATCCCCGCCGACACGCTGCGCGAAGTGGCGCGCTCTTACGCGCGCGCCGAAAGCGCCATCATCTTCTGGGGCATGGGCGTCTCGCAGCACACCCACGGCACCGACAATGCGCGTTGTCTCATTGCGCTGTCGCTGATCTGCGGCCAGGTCGGCCGCCCCGGCACCGGCCTGCATCCGCTGCGCGGCCAGAACAACGTGCAGGGCGCCTCCGACGCCGGGCTCATCCCGATGTTCTATCCCGATTACAAGTCGGTCGAGAGCCCGGAGATGATCGCCAAATACGAAAAAGCCTGGGGCAAGAAACTCGATCCCAAGCGCGGCAAGACCGTGGTCGAGATCATGGACGCGGTCCATAACGACGAGATCAAGGGCATGTACATCATGGGCGAAAACCCCGCGATGTCCGACCCCGACCTCAACCATGCGCGCGGCGCGCTCGCGCACCTCGAACATCTGGTGGTGCAGGACATCTTCCTCACCGAGACCTGCTCCTATGCCGACGTGATCCTCCCGGCGAGCGCCTGGCCGGAGAAGGACGGCACCGTCACCAACACCAATCGCCAAGTGCAGATGGGCCGCCAAGCGCTGCCGCTGCCGGGCGACACGCGGCAGGATTTGTGGATTATCCAGGATCTCGCCCAGCGCATGGGCGAGAAGTGGAATTACAAGAGCGTCAGCGAAGTGTTCGAGGAGATGGCGCGGCTGATGCCGGCGCTCGACAACATTTCGTGGGAGCGCGTCGCGCGCGAGGATCACGTCACTTATCCGACCGACGCGCCCGATCAGCCCGGCCGCGACGTGGTGTTCGACAAGGGCTTCCCGCGCCCGGGCGGCTTCGGCAAACTGGTGGCGGCGAAATTGACGCCGCCG
>Ga0075520_1001394_pt1 | contig 11584 bp, 9 predicted proteins | sample NGEPerB_FD_75100 | JGI IMG/M metagenome (GOLD analysis project Ga0075520, IMG submission 75100) | Arctic peat soil microbial communities from the Barrow Environmental Observatory site, Barrow, Alaska, USA - NGEE PermafrostAB12-B | ecosystem: Environmental > Terrestrial > Soil > Wetlands > Peat ... | reverse complement strand
GCCCGTGCCACCGCCGCGGACGGGCGTGCGGCGTCGCTGGCGCCGGCGACAGCACCAGCCTGACGCCGATCAAATCGGCTTGCGCGCGTCCGGGGGAAGCGGGCTCGGCGTCGCCTTCTGCGGCAACACGACAGACCGCCGCGAACAGCAACAGGACCGCCAGCCAAGCTGTTGGAATGAGGATGAAGAGCATGGGTGCTTGCCCCCGGTGCCTGTTTCTTCAAGCTGAGGGTCTATTCCTGCCGTCGGACGCGATCGCCCAGATCGTGATGGCGAGGCCGCAAGGCGGACGAATGTCCGGGAAGGCGCCTATCCGGGCCGGCTTGCCACGGCGGGCTCAGCCGAGCTCGTCGGCTCGCCGGTGCGCCCGCCGACCAGGCGCTCGAGCGCGTCGGAGATCTGCTCGCACACGACGTCGCGCGCAAACCGGCGCTCGGCCTCCGATCGCGCCATCGCGCGCATCTCCGCCGGCCTTGCCCGGACTCGGCCAAGCATGTCTTCGATCGCGCCGGCCATCGCTGGGACATCTCCCACCTGAACCTCGGAGACGACCGATCTGTCGACGCCCTCGATCGAGCCGACCTCATTAGTCGCCACGACCGGAACGCCGGAGGCGAGCGCCTCGAGCACGGACATCGGGCACGGGTCGTACTTGCTCGCCAGCAGCACCACGCCGGCCGCCTGCAGCTCCGCGGACATCTGCGCAGGGGGGATGCGACCGCCGTATTCGGCGTTCTCGCCCGGCAGGTCGTCGAGCAGCTTGGTGTAGTCCGACCAGTTGCTCGGACCGCCGATGACGCGGATGCGCGCCTCGACGCCGCGCTCGTGCAGCAGTCTCGCCACCGCGATGACGTCCTCGATGCCCTTGCGCACGGAGATTCGCGTCGGCACGAGCACGAGCGGTGGCTCGCCGGGCGGCCGATCGGCGACCTCGAAGCGGTCGAGGCGCACCGGGTTTGTCACCACCACGGTCTTCTCGATCGGAAAGCCGTAGTCGTGCACCATGTGATCGCGAAATACGCTGCTGATGGCGATCAACAGGCTTGCACGCCTTATTCTGATTCTCTGTATCAGCGCGCGAAATGCCATGATCGCAGCGACGACGAAGAATATGTAACGCGGCTGACTGCGAAACGCGAGCTTGCGCTCGGCTATCAGGCATCGCAGCTCGCCCGCCATGTGACTGTCCGGGCGGATCACCAGAGGGATCGTGCGCAGGACGCTCGACGGCACGCCGAGTGACTCGATCGTCTGGTTCTGATAGATCAAGTCGTAAGGGCGCTCGCGATGCCTGCGCGCGATCTCCTGCTGAAGTCGCACCGATGCGATTGCACGAGACAGCAGGCCGGTGGCGAACGAGGTGATCTTCGTGCGGCTGTACCAGCGGTCCCAGCGCCACTCGCTGGTGCCCCAGATGAAGTTCAGATTGTCGCGCTCGGCGAGGTGAGCCGGCACGGTCACACCGGCTCCGGGAAAGAAGCAGTCGATTTCGTGACCGCGTCGTGTCAGACCGTCCAACAACTCGGTGACAACACCGGGAGCGCCGCCCGTTTCCTGTGGGGCTCCGCCCAGCCACGCGATCCGCAAAGGTCTCTCCGTAGGCACGCGGGGACCCTAGCAGTCAACCCCGTTTTCGAGCGATTAACCTCGGTCGCCGAGCACCCGCTCGACATGCTCTGATAGGCGCCGCTGAAACGACGCGACGGAGAAGCGGGCCGCGTTCTCGACTGCGTCGGCGGGGTCGAGGCAGAGTGCATCGATGGCCTGGATCGCGCGCGTGAACGACTCGACGTCGTCCAGTCGCGCGAGGCTCCCGGTGCGGCCCTCCAGCACCGTCTCCAGGGCGCCGCCGACGCCAGCTGCGACGACCGGCCGTCCTGCCGCCTGGGCCTCGACGGCGGTGATGCCGAACTCCTCCATGCTGGGGACCACGACCGCCCGGGCGCTCGCGTACAGGTCGACCAGGTCCTCGTCGCTGGCGCGTCCGAGAAACTCGGCCTCGGGATAGGCCTCGCTGAGCGCGGCGTGCTCAGGACCCGAGCCGACGATGCGAATCGGCGCGCCGGCGCGCCGGGCCGCCTCCAGCGCGACGTGCACGCGCTTGTGCGCGACCAGCTCGGAGACCACCAGCAGGGCGTCGCCCGGCTGGCCGGGGCGGAAGCGGTAGGTTTCCACGGGTGGGTGGATGATCGCCGCCTCGCGGCCATAGAAGGCCTTGATCCGATCCTGGGTCAGGCGCGAGTTGGCGATGTATGAGTCCACCCGGCGGCTCGCCGCGAGATCCCAGCTGCGCATCCACCGCAGCTGGACGCGCAGCAGCGGTCGCAGCGCCGAGGGTAGCTCGCCGAGCGCGCGCTCCTGCTCATACCATGCGTAGCGAAACGGGGCATGGCAGTAGCAGACGTGCACGGCGCCCTGGGGCACGCGCACGCCGTGGGCGAACGCGCTGCTGCTGCTGAGCACGAGATCGCACGGCGGCGGCCTCAGGCGCTGCGCGGCGAGCGGGTACAGCGGCAGCAGGCGCCTGAAGGTCTTCTGCCCGACGCCCAGCCGCTGCAGCGGAGATGTGGTGATCGCTCGCCCCGCGAAACGCCCGTGCGTTCCACGCTCGTCGTAGAGCAGAGTGAAAATCGGCGCGCGTGAATACAGCTCTGCCATCGCGGCAAAGGTGCGCTCGGCGCCGCGCATGACCAGCAGATAGTCGTGTGCGAGTGTGACGCGCCGCTCGGGCGCGGGTTGAGAGCCGTTGTCATTCACCTCCGCAAGAGTACCCTGGCCCGAGTCGTCGCCGGCCGCGAGCGTCGTTGAGATATGTTTGGCCGATGTCGGACACCATGTTCAAGGTCCTCGGCTGGCGCTCGCTGCTGATCCACGGAGACCCGTGCGTGTTGGATCGATGGCTGTGGCTGCGGCGACACCTGCGCAAGGGCCCGGTGAGGACGTTCGACGCCGGCTGCGGCAATGGCGTGTTCAGCATATTCGCGGCGCTGAGCGGTAACGAGGTCGTAGCAGCATCCTTCTCGGCACAGGAGCAGCATGATGCGCGCCGCAGGGCCGACTCCGCGGGGGCGACAGAGATCGACTTTCGTACGCTCGATCTCCGTGAGCTGGAGGATCATCGCGACTCGCTGGGCCTGTTCGACCAGATCATCTGCTTGGAGACGATCGAGCATGTGACAGACGACGAGGGGCTCGTGCGAACGCTCGCCGCGATGCTCGCTCCCGGCGGTCAGCTGATGCTCAGCACTCCGTTCGACGGTCATCAACCCCTGTATTCCGAGCAGCGGGATCCGAGCCCGGTCGAGGATGGTTCACACGTGCGCTACGGCTACTCGTCAGAGCGATTGAGTGAAATTGCCGATGGCGCCGGCCTCGACGTCGTCGATAGGGGATTCATCAGCGGCGTGGTTTCGCAGAGGATGACGGATTTGATGCGCAGGGCGACAGAGCGGCTCGGCCTGACGGCGGCGTGGGCTCTCGTTCTGCCCCTGCGCGCGCTCGTCTTCCTCGACGCGCCGCTGACGAAGCTGCTGCGATGCCCGTACCTGAGCGTAGCCCTGTGCGCCACGAAGCGGCGCTGAGCGGCTCGCGTCATCATCCACATCGTCCATGCGTGTATTGGTAACGGTGCCGTGGGGGGAGCGACTCGGCGGTGCCGAGGCGATGCTGCAGGCGATCCTCGACGGAGCACAGCGCAGCGGCCACGAGTTCGAGCTCGTGTTCTTCGAGCCCGGGTCCTGGCCGCAAGAGCTGAGCGCGGCCGGCTTTCACGTCGAGGTGATCGAGGCCGGGCGGCTTCGCCAAGCCCGTAGATCGCTGGCCACGGTCCTGCGCCTGGCGCGGATACTCCGGCGCCGGCGACCGGACCTGATCCTCAACTGGTCGGCCAAAACCCAGCTGTACGGCTCACCTGCCGCGGTGCTTGCCGGGATGCGCAAGCGCGTGGTGTGGTGGCAGCAGGCGATTCCCTCCGGCAAGGGGTGGCTCGACCGCACCGCCACGCTGCTGCCGGCGATCGCCGTCGGCTGCTACTCCACACCCGCCGCCGAAGCGCAGGCGCAGCTGTTCCCCTCGCGCCCGACGTTCGTCGTCGGCGCCGGCGCGCCGGTCCCGCAAGCGAGCTCGCAACCGGCTGCGCTGGAGCTGCCCGCGGATGTGCCCGTGGTCGGACTGGTCGGTCGGCTGCAGCCATGGAAGGGACAGGATCGTCTGCTGGCGGCCCAGGCGCTGCTCGGCCAGCGCGGTCAGGCGATCCACGCGGTCATCGTCGGCGGCGACTCGTGGGACCTCTCGCCCGAGTACGCCGCATCGTTGCCCAAGCTCGTCGACAGGCTGAAGCTCGCCGGAGCCGTGACGATGACCGGAGAGGTGCCCGACGCGGGCCCGTACATCGAACGGATGGACATTCTCGTCAACGCGTCTGACCCGGAGCCGTTCGGGATCGTCCTGCTGGAGGCGATGGCCAGGGGGGTGGCCGTGGTCGCGGTCGACTCGGGCGGGCCGGGCGAGTTCATCGACAACGGCCGCACGGGGGTGCTCGCGCGCTCGGGCGAGCCCGGCGACCTGGCCGATGCGCTGGAGATCCTGCTGAGCGACCCCGATCTGCGCGCTCGTGTCGCTCGTGCCGGTCGCGAGAGCTTCCTGCGCGACTTCACCGACGGCGCCCTGCAGGAGCGGTTCTTCGCGAGCCTTCAGGCGCTCCCGCCGGCTCCCTAGGCGGACACGGCTGGACCGTCGGGCTCGCCGGGGCGCCGCGCGGCGATCACGATCGAGACCGACGTGAGCGACGGGCAGCGCGTGCGAATGCTCTCCCGCCAGACGCGCCCCTTGCTCAGCGAGATCACATCGGCGCCGGCGAACTCCGGCGCCTCGACGGCGAGGCCCTCTTCGCCCAGGATGCGACCGGTGACATGCGGCAGGGCCGGTGACATGTGTGGCTGATAGTCGGGGCGAAAGCTCGTCAGGTTGCCGCGCAGACCCAGCTCGAGCCGATTGCGCAGGGTCGCCAGGTTGGGCGTGGACACGACGAGCCATCCGCCGGGCGCCACCAGTCGCGCGGCTGTGCGCAGCGCGCTCCACGGCGCCTCGAGGTGCTCGATGACCTCGATCAGCAGGACGCGGTCGGCCGGCGGCAGGTCACCGGCGTCCTCGGCCGCGCGTGCGTGAAACGTCACGTCTGCTCTGAGGTCGTCGTCCAGCCAGTCGATCGGGTCTATCCCGTTCAGGCTCGCCGGCTGCCACTCGTCGCGCAGCTTGCGCAGCAGGTCTCCGCGACCGCAGCCGATGTCCAGCCAGCGCAGGTGCGGTTGCGGTCGCGCCGCCGCGAGCGCCGTCCGCACGATCTCCGCCATCGATGCGCCGGCCGAGTCGATCTGGTCTGCGTAGGTGCGCATCGCGGCGATCCTAGCTGCGCGGCTCAGGCGCCACGGCGGCGCAGGCCCCTGCCGAGACACAGCCACCCGCGGCGCCTCAGCCGCTCTTCGGCGCGCCGGACATCGGTCGTCGCCAGCAGCGTCGGCGGGTCCCACAGCTTCCGCCGGTACGCCTCGCCGGGCGCGGAGGCGATCGGCCGGGTGATTCCCTGGCGCACGCCGAGGATCGTGTAGCCGTAGGACTCGAGCAGCTCGGTCACCGGCGTCGGCGGCGGCTCGTGCTCCTCGAAGACGATGTCGCGAATGAGCTTGGCCGACAGCAGCGCTCGGGCGCCGTCGAGGGCTTGCAGCTCGTGCATCTCCACATCGAGCTTGAGCACGCCGATCGGTTCCGTGAGCTCGTCGTCGAGGCGCACGGTGCGCACCTCGATGGAGTTCACCTGCTCGCCGGCCTGCAGCGACGCGGTGCCCTTGTTGTAGGCGAACATCTCCGGGTCGACGACCAGCGGGAGTGTCCCGCTGGTCGAGGAGACGGCGGCCCGGCGCAGGTCGACGACGTCCAGTCCGTCGACATCCCGCCAGAGAGCGACGTTGCGCGCGAGCGTCTGCAGGATGAGCGGGTGTGGCTCGAAGGAGATCACGCGCCCGCGCGTGCCGACGGCATGGGCGAGCAGGTTGGACATCAATCCCACGTTCGCTCCCGCGTCGACGGCGGTCTCGCCCGGGTCGGTCAGACGCGCGAGCGTCTCGGCGACGATCAGGTCGTAGACGCCGGTTCGCGCCACCGCCCGCCCGAGCGAGTCGGGCCAGCAATACAGCTGCGAGCCCCAGGCCGTGCGCACCAGATGCGGACTGCCGTCAGCCGGCGCCGTCGTCCGCAGGCGGGCGCCCAGCTGCGCTGGGCGAAACCAGTAGTAGGGACGGTTGACAAACCGGTAGGCCCGGAGCGCCGGTGAGGGGGGTCGGTGGACGGTGTCACTCATGAAGGCGCGCTCTGTGCGTGATCGACGCGCCGGGCGAATGCTGGCGCGTGCGATTTCGATCCCGCCGACCCGACCGGCGCGGCGAGAGCCTACACGACGGCAAAATCCGCGTACGGCGGGTCGCAGCGCCCGATTCGCGGGCAATGTCGTTCAGTAACCTGGGACGCGGATGCATGCGCGAGCGGACCTAGTGCCAAGCGATGTGACTGACCGCAGCGCGGCGCCCGGTGCGGTGACGATCGTCGCGCACGACATCGGCTCGGTGGGAGGGATGGAGCGCGTGCTCGCAGAGCTGATCCTCGGGCTGCGAGCTCGCGGCCACGAAGTCACAGTGATCGCGCGCACGTGCGCGCTGCCGCAAGATGCGGGAGTGAAGTTTCATCGCGTGCGAGGACCCAGCCGCCCCGCGCTGCTTGCCTATCCGTGGTTCATGCTGGCCGGCTCGCTGCTGCTCTGGCGTTGGCGCCGGGGCGTCGTTCAAGCGACCGGTGCGATCGTGTTCAATCGCGTCGACGTCGTGGCGGTCCACTATTGCCACCAGGTGGGGCCGGCCAACCCGAGTCGCTCCTCGGCGCTGTTTCGCGTGCACGCGTGGTTGGTGGGTCACCTGCTGCGGATTGCCGAGCGGATGTACTTTCGCGCCAACAGATCGGCCACCTTCGTAGGTGTCTCCGAAGGCGTCGCCGAGGAGGTCGGCGAACACTACCCCGCGCTGCGCGAGCGCGTTATGAGCATTCACAACGGCGTCGACACGGTGGGCTTCTCGCCCGGAGCCCGCGAGCCCGACGCGCGGGCGCTGCGGGCAAAGCTCGACATCTCGGCGGACCGGTTGATCGCCGTGTTCGTGGGCAGCGAGTGGGAGCGCAAGGGTCTCGCGCCGCTGATCCGCGCGCTTGCGTCCGCAGCCGATTGGGATGTCGTCGTCGCCGGCGACGGAGATCGCCAGCGCTACCAGGAGCTCGCCGACTCGCTCGGGGTCGGAGGCGCGATTCATTGGCTCGGAGTGACCGGCGATGTGCAACTCGTGTACGCGCTCGCAGACGTGTTCGTTCTGCCCTCCAGCTATGAGACTTTTTCACTGGTCACATTCGAGGCCGCCGCGAGTGGGTTGCCGCTGCTCGCCACACCTGTGAGCGGGGTGCGCGAGCTGATCGATGACGGACAGAACGGGTTTCTGATCGATCGCGATCCACAGACGATCGCGCGACGGCTGAACCAGCTCAGCGAGGATGTGTCACTGCGAACGCGACTCGGACGCAGCGCGCGTGAGTCGGCGCTCGGATTCAGCTGGGAACAGATGGTCAGCAAGCACGAGCAGCTGTACGCACGCGTGGCCGCCGAGCGGCGAGTCTGAGAGCCCGCGGCGATCGTCGCGCAGTGAGGTCAGTTCGCGCGGGCCAGCTCGGCGGCGGCAGGGTCGCATGCGCCCACGAGCAGGCGCTCCAGCGCGTCGCTGGCCGCCGGCACGGAGAAGAGCTCGGCGACCGCGGCCCTCCCGGCCGTCGCCAGCCGCTGACGCAGAGCCGGCTGTTCGCGCAGCTCGATCAGCCGGGCAGCCAGCGCCTCAGCGTCGCCCTCGGGGAAGACCAGGCCGCCGCCGGTGAGCTCGATCAGCCACGGGATCTCGCCGGAGTCCGAGCCGACCACCGGGACGCCGCACCACAGCGCCTCGACGATCACACGGCCGAACTGCTCCTTCCAGGTCGGCGTGGTGTGTGAAGGCAGCACGAGCACGTCGAGCTTGGCGTAGGCGGAGCCCATCTCGTCGTGACTCACGCCGTCCAACACCTTCACGCGCGAGCCGGGGATCGGTTGTCCCTCCAGTTGCGGTCGCTGCTCACCGTCGCCGATCATCAGTAGCTCCACGGGCGCCTGCAGTCGTCGCACCGCCGCCAGCAGGTCGAGCAGGCCCTTGCTCGGCACCAGGCGCCCGGCGTACCCGACGGTGAAAGGGCGCTCGCCGCTGGAGGACACGCTCTCCCAGGCCGGCACCGCGTGCGGCGCCAGCGCGACCGCTCCCCTGGCTCCCCACGCCCGCGCGAGTCGCCCGGCGCTGTCAGAGCGCGTGGCGACGAAGGCCGCGTCGCGCAGCACGCGAGAGCGCATCAGGCGAACGGGAAGCGGGAATCGCCTGTCGATGTTCTCCGCGCACTGCACCCCGAAGGGGATGCCGAGCTTGGTCAGCGCCCGGGCCCATTGGGTCGCCGAGATCGAGAACGGCTCGGCCTCGACGAACGCCACGTCGGGGTTGACCCGGGCTGCCAGCGCGCGACAGTTGGCTAGGTAGAAATGCCGCTGCGGACGTCCGCGCAGGGCCACGGGGGTTGGCAGCAGCGCCGCCTGCATTCCGTCGAGCACCTGGGGCTCGGTGTCCTTGAGCGAGTACTCGCTGCGCCAGCGGCTCGGCAGCACGATCGTCGTCTGCCAGCCACGCCTGTCGAGCTCGCGGTAGACCTCCTGGTTGACACTCACGACGGCGGGATGACTGACCACCAAAAGCCGGCGCCGACCCGCTGGTGAGGGCTCGTCGTCGCTGCTCTGCGAGAGGGGAAAAGCGGGAGGAGCCGGCGAGCTGGACACGGCGACATCGTTGCATGCAGCCTTGCCGAGCGTCGCTGGTGGAGCGGTAGTCTTTAGTCCCCAATTACGCAAGACCGTATGATGGCTCCCGACCGGCCCACGGACGGATCCTGCAGTCGATGAACGAGACGACCGACGCCACCTCCATCCTTCTTCCGCTCTGGAGGCGCAAGTGGTTGATCCTCACGGTGGGGGTAGTAGTCGCGGCTGCGAGCTACTTCTACTACAAGCACGCCACGCGTGTTTATCAGTCGACGACGCAGATCTATCTCGGCGCCAGCCTCGAAGAACAGGCTCCGGGTGAAAAGACGAGCAGCAAAGGGCAGACGGCAAACGTCGCCAATCAGGTGGCGATCATCAATTCGATCGTCATTGAACAGGTGCGACAGCAGTTGCGCCAGAAAGACAAGGCGCTGATACGTGGCAGCAAGGTCCGTGCGAAGTCGCCCGAAAAGAGCGAGTTCATAGCGATAACCGCCGAAGCGCACACGGCCAAAGGCGCGGCGCTGCTGGCGAACACCACCGCGCGTACCTTCATCCGGCGCCAGCACGCCAGCCGACAGCGCGCCACAGAACGGGCGATCGCGATCGCCCGCCGCCAGCTGCGCAGGATCGAAGCGGCGAGCGTGCCCAAGGCTGTGCCGAAGACGGCAGGCAAATCCAAGAACGCGCCCGCTGTCACCAGGACGCCCAGCACCTCCAGCGTGCTGCAGGCGGCGGCGTTGAACAGCAAGATCAACCAGCTCGAAGCGAGCCTTGGTGTCGCCGGCGCCGAGCAGATCAAGCCCGCCAAGGCGACCACGGCTCTGCTGCTCTCGCCCAAGCCGCGCAAAAACGCGATCTTCGGCTTCGTCATCGGGATCGTCCTGGCGGCGATCGCGGCATACGCGCTCGGTCGATTCGACCGTCGGCTGCGTTCGCTGGCCGGCATCGAGGGAGCGTTCGGATCGCAGATCCTCGCCAGCTTTCCCAAGGTCAGACGCCCGATCGTGCGACGCGACGGAGAGCCGACGCCGTCGCAGTTTCTTGTCGAGCCACTGCGGCGATTGCACACAGCGCTGCAACTCGGTGTGAACCCCGATCCCCGGCGCACCAGGCCATCGCGGACGGTCCTGTTCGTCAGCGCGGACGCGGGCGACGGCAAGTCGACGCTGGTCGCCGATCTGGCGTTGGTCCAGCGTGACTCCGGTGAGCGCGTGGCCGTCGTGGAGGCCAACTTCCGCCGCCCGGCCCAGGCGAGGCTGCTGGGCCTCGATGGCGCTGAGGGCCTCGCGGAGGTGCTCACGGGAAAGCTCGCTGTCGGTCAGGCCATGCAGCGCGTGCATCCGATCCAGCCGGCCGAGCTCTCCGACGATCCCGGCGCGGGAGCGCCGGTTGCGACCATGGTCGAGTCGCGTGAGGCCGGCACGCTGTTCCTGCTCGCGGGCGGCCGATCGGTTCCCAACCCCCCGGCGCTGCTCGGGCATGCGGCGATGGCCGATCTGCTGCGCTCGGTCTCAGAGGACTTCGACTACGTGCTGATCGACGCTCCCTCGCCGCTGGAAGTCAGCGACGTGATGCCACTGCTCAAGCTCGTCGATGCGATCGTGATCGTCGCGCGCGCCGGTCACACGCGAGAAATGTCCGCGCAGCGGCTCGTCCAGCTGCTCGCCCAATCCAATGCTCCTGCGCTCGGCATCGTTGCCAACTGCCTGCCGCGCAGAGAAATCAAGCGATACGGCTTCGCGGCGGCCAACGGGCGGGTGTGGTCGGGCAAGCTGATGGGTAGATGACCACCCCCCACCTGCGCCTGTCGGGGGGAGCCGGCGCGGTGCATCCGGTGGTCTTGGACAGGCGCATCCGCGACATCGCGCTGGTTGGGCTCTCGGGGCTGGTTCCCGCGGTCATCGCTCTCGGCCTCACCGTTGCGCTGCCCAACACGAGCGTGCTGGTCGTGCTCGGGGCGATCCTCGCTGTGCTCGCGATCGTCGCGCTGATCGTCAACAGCCGTCTCGAGGTCACCGTCGGGCTGCTAGCCGTCTACCTGGGATTGCTCGACGGCCCGGTGAAGCTTGGCATCGGACGCAGCGAAGCGACCGCCGCGATCCGCAACGTCCTGATCCTCGCGGTCTGCCTGGGCGCGGTGATGCGTCTGCTCGCGCGCAGGGAGCGCGTCAAGCTGCCTCCTCTCTCGGGCTGGGTCCTCGCGTTCGTCGCGATCGTCGTCGTCAACGCCTTCAACCCGAAGACCCACGGAGTGCTGCACGTCCTCGGCGGTTTCAGGCAGGAGCTGCAATGGGTTCCCTTCTTCTTCTTCGGGTACGTGCTTGTGCGCTCCAAGAAGCGCCTGCGCCAGCTGTTCATCATCATCGGCGTGATCGGGCTGGCCAACGGTGCGGTGGCCACTTATCAGACGGGTCTCAGCCCCGCCCAGCTGGCCAGCTGGGGGCCGGGCTACCGGGCCTTGGTGCAGCCCACGACGGTCGGCAAAAAGGGCTCCATCGCCCGCACCTACAGCAGCGAAGGCCAGGCGCGGGTACGGCCGCTGGGACTCGGCTCTGACAGCGGCTTCAGCGGCGGCGTAGGAGTGATCGCGCTGCCCTGCTGCCTGGCGCTGCTGGCGACCTGGCGGTCGCGCCGAAGATGGGTCGCCGCGCTGCTGGGTCTGGG
>Ga0075520_1001393_pt1 | contig 11591 bp, 12 predicted proteins | sample NGEPerB_FD_75100 | JGI IMG/M metagenome (GOLD analysis project Ga0075520, IMG submission 75100) | Arctic peat soil microbial communities from the Barrow Environmental Observatory site, Barrow, Alaska, USA - NGEE PermafrostAB12-B | ecosystem: Environmental > Terrestrial > Soil > Wetlands > Peat ... | reverse complement strand
GTATAGAACAGGATGCGCTCCGTGGTAGTGGTCTTACCGGCATCGATGTGGGCCATGATGCCGATATTCCTGCAACGATCTAATGGAACCTGTCTGGGCACAATCTTTTCCGTTTCTTGCTTTGCGACTTTGCAGTCGCGGTAATTCTTCGGTAGAACCCGTGTCGTCTCTACGGGACCGGGCTCACGAATACACCGAATCCCTGGCTGCTTTACCAGCGGTAGTGAGCAAAGGCCTTGTTGGCCTCGGCCATGCGGTGCACGTCGTCCTTCTTCTTGATAGCGGCCCCACGGCCATTGGCCGCGTCAAGCAACTCATTCGCCAATTTGTCGATCATGCCCTTCTCGCCGCGGCCGCGGCTGTAGGTCAGAATCCAACGAATGGCCAGCGACGTACGGCGGTCGGCGTTGACCTCGACCGGGACCTGATAGTTGGCGCCGCCCACGCGACGGGTCTTCACTTCCAGCAACGGCTTGGCGTTCTCCACGGCCTTCTTGAACAGCTTGATGGCCTCGTCCCCGCCTTTGTCTTCCAGCTTCTTCATGGCGCGGTAAAAGATGTTCTGGGCGGTGCTTTTCTTGCCGTCCCACATCATGGAGTTAACGAACTTGTTGACCAGCGTGGACTGATAGACCGGGTCCGCCAGGGTTTCACGCTTCGCGATATGTCCTTTTCTCGGCATAAATCCTCGACTAAGCCTTGGGTCTCTTGGCTCCGTACTTGGAGCGACTCTGCTTGCGGTTGGCGACGCCCACGGAATCCAGCGTGCCGCGCACTACGTGATAGCGAACACCCGGCAGATCTTTCACGCGACCGCCGCGGATCAGCACAATCGAGTGCTCCTGCAGGTTGTGGCCGACACCGGGAATGTAGGTCGTGACTTCAATGCCGTTGGTCAGCCTCACGCGCGCGACCTTGCGCAGAGCGGAATTCGGCTTCTTCGGCGTTTGGGTGTACACGCGAGTGCAGACGCCGCGCTTCTGCGGACAGGACTGCAGGGCAGGACTTGCCGTCTTGTACTTCGGCGCGGTTCGACCCTTGCGCACCAATTGATTAAATGTAGGCACTCTTTGCCGCTCCTTCGTTCTTCACGCCAACTGACTAGCCTCACGGCTTAACGCCTCAGCCCAACTCTCGGCAGCAACCCGGCCGCACCTTTGCGCTCGTGCCGTCAGCCGCCCATTGGACGCTCAGTACGGCACAAGATTCATCCCAGCGATTGGGACTGGGCAGCCTTTACACGTGGCCTCCGCGGGCCGCTCTGCCCATGCTTCCCCTCACACCACAATGGGGGGACATTGGTTTCCGATCAGGTTAGGCATACGACGGTGGCGCCGTGGTCGTTGCGCAAACCAACTCGAGAGCTGGTTGCGGAGAGAACGAGGGCACTCCGTTTCGTTGCCTCGGCCTGCATACCCACTGGAAAGCTCCAGCGGAAGCGCAGACACGTTTCAGCGAGGACATCCTGCAACATAATTCTAGCAGGATGGAGATCGATGCAGCACAGCCAGACACTACAGGCAGGCCAAAGTATGACTCGCAGAACCCATTCAATATATCAAGTCGCGGACCCTCCGTCAACCAAACCGGGACAAAGTTTCGCGGTATGGTGGCTCCCCGACGAAGTTTCCCTCACAACTCAATCCGGTTGCACGGGTTTGAGAAATCGTCGCGCCCGCGGTCGACACCAGAGGCGGCAAAGACAAGCGACCAACGGCAGGACCGCTTGCCGAAATGGTAAGCAGTCTCTACACTGGGAGTTTTACGCAAGAAATTATTTCCCTTTCATGGGTCCGCCAGGATTTGGTTCGGCGGGGAGGATACATGCGGCAGTTTTCCTTGGTTCGTGTCCTGGCTGCACTCGTAACGGCCATCTGTCTTTCCCTTCTCGCCGGTTGCGGAGGAGGCAAAGCCGCAACCAACCCTATTCCGGCCACCATCGTTCTCTCGCCAACGACGGTTTCGTTGAATGAGGGGGACGTGACCACGATTTCGGCGATAGCGGAAAACTCGGCTGGCGGTGCCATCGCCGCCGATATCACCTTCAGCAGCAGTAACCCCAACATCGCTACCATCTCCACTGGCGGATCGATCTGCGGCGGCGTGTGGGATTCCAGTTTCATCGTTTGCAAAGCCACCATTGGACAGGGAGGGGTCGGTCAGGTCACCATTACCGCCTCTTCTGGCGGTGTGAATGCCACTCTTACGGTCTACGTACACGAAAGGGTGGACCAAGTAGTCGTCAATCCACTGAGTGGATGCGTCACCATGGGGCAGATGGTGACTACATCCGCCTCCGCCTTTAACACCTCGGACCCGGGGTGCTCGCCAGTTGCACCATGCGACATCACTTCCACGGTGGGGCCGATCGCTATTGGTACAAACGACCCTACCATTGTTGCCTACTCATCTGGAATCGAGCCGACTTTCTCTTCGACGACTGACAGCCCAACGTATACATCGGGCGGGACGATTACTGGTTCATCAGGCCAAACTTGCAATCTATCTAACTTTGCCGTTGGGAACGCGTCTGGGATAGACCCGACTTTTTCTTTGGCTACCAATAGCCCAACCTACACGTCAGGGGGGGCGATTACCGGTTCGGCAGGCCAAACCTGTAGTTTATCGAACTTCAACGGTGTCACTGGCGCGACTGCAACCGTAGCGCTGACAGGCACGAATACGATTGCCAGCGGAACACATCTGACAATCACGTCGGAGGGGTCCGGTGGCATAACCCCGCCCACGACGGCCACGCTAGGCAATGGCACCGCCACGTGCAGCGGTACGGCAAATGTCATTACCGCGCTAATTAATAATACTGGCCTCGGTTTTTCTGTCGTGGGCGCCGCAGCAACCGTGACTTTGACTGGGGCGAATACGATTGCCGCCGGAACACATCTGAACGTCACGGCGTCCGGGTACGGCGCAACGACGCCACCAACCACGGCCACGCTAAGCACCGGCACAGCCACATGCAGCGGTACAGCAAATGTTATAACCGCACTAACCGCCAATGGCGTCTTTACGGCGCAAAATCCCGGCTCGACGACGGTCTTTGGCAGCGTCTCGGGAGTGAACAGCGTCGCCGTTCCGTACTTTACCTGCCCGGTTGCATCCATTATGGTGCACGACGCCAACTCCGCTAATACATCCTTTACGCTGGCAACTGGCGGCACCCAGCCGCTCACGGCCGACGTGTTCGACACCAAGGGGCAATACATCAAACCGTCCATCACCTGGGGATCATCGGCTGTCGCAAGCGTCAAGGTAGCTACAGGAACTCTCGGCGACAATCCTGCAACCCTTACGGCCGTCGCCCCGGGAACGGCGTATATCACCGCGACTTGCAGCGATCCGGATTGCAACAAGAATGTTGGTGCGCAATATAGCCTGAATGTAGCGACTGCGGCAGTTTCCGGCGGCACCACGACCACGGTCTATGCTGCCAGCACGAATTCCCTGAGCCTCATCCCGATCAGTACTTCCACCAACACGGCGGGCACGGCCATCACCTTGCCATACGCGCCGTCCTCGATCGTCGCTGACCCCGCCGGCACTACGCTTTATCTGGGGACCCCCAGTTCGGGTTTGATGGGCGTCAACCTAAGTACAGGCGTAGTCACCAGCTATTCAGTGTTCGGAACCATTGAGGCAATTTCAGCGGATGGGAGGTACCTGCTGATATCGTACCCCCCGTTGAATAGCATCTACTACTTTGACACCAGTACCTTAACCACCGTGTTCACACAATCTGATGAGACGACCAACTCGGGCGCTTTCACTCCCGACAGTAAGCTGAACGAGTGGCTAAATGGGAGCCAGCTTGGCGTGGTCATTCCCGCCGTATCCAGATTTAGCGCGACCCCGCTCGGCTATAACGGCACTGCCCTCGACATCAGCGGGCAAGGAGGACTGACGTACATCAACACAGCGAGCCACATCGGGATTGATGTACGCTCCACCTGTGACCAGAGCGAAGTGCAAACCCTCGCCGCGAACAGTCCGACTCTGATCAAGGCGATTCCCAACGGAACCGGTGCGGTGGCGGCCGATTCACCTGCGATCGATGTGGTTACAACCGGAACCGTTCAGGCGGGCTGTCCGGCAGCCGCACCGAATTCAGTCGTCAGTTTTGACCTGGGCGCAGGACCCTTCAGCGCCCGGCAGATTTTCTTGAGCTCCAACAGTACGAATGCGTGGATCGTCAGCGACTTGCCGGAATTGTTACTCTTCGACCTGACAAACTCCACTCCATACGCCGTTCCCCTTGCCGGCGGCGCCACAGCTTATGGCGGCGGCGTCACGCTCGATGGCGTCCAGGTTTACGTTGGTACCAGCGACGGCACCGTGCACCGCATCGATGTGGGCAGCCACACAGACGCACAGCAGATCGTCGTTGGCCTTAAGGACGGCAACGGCAATCCAGTGACGCCGAATCTGGTGTATGTGGTGCCCTAGCAAGCGGCTGCAAATCGCCGCTGGAGCCCGGTTGGGCCACGCCTCACTCGAGGATGGAATCACTCTGCCCGGCTTTTGCCTTCTCCCAATTCGCGGGCCACGCTATCGAGTACGCCGTTGATGAAGTGCACGGACTCGGGCGTGGAAAAACGCCGCGCAATCTCCAGGGCCTCATTGATCACAACCGCAGGCGGAGTTTCCGGAAATCCTAAGAACTCAGCCACCCCAGCGCGCAGAAGATTGCGATCCACGGCTGCCATGCGATCCATCCGCCAATGCTCCGCATTGCGCTCGATCAACTGGTCAATTTCCGTTCCGCGTTCGGCAGCGATACCGAACAGGTCGTCGGCAAAGCTTCGCACCTTGTCATCGAGGTCCTGACGTTCACTCCAGAACGATCGCCGCACCTGGTCCGGGTTTTGCTTTCCCATTTCCATTTGAAATAACATCTGCAGGGCTAATTCGCGCGACTTCCTGCGAGTGCCGGCCTTGCTCATCGCTTTCCGTCCGTTGCGCTAGTCGCGTGCGCGGCGACTTGCTGCCGCAATGACGCCATTTCGACCGCCGCCAGAGCAGCTTCGAATCCCTTGTTGCCCGCCTTCAATCCCGCGCGGTCGATGGCCTGCTCCAGGGTGTCGCACGTTAACACTCCAAAGGCGTGTGGCACTCCGGTTTCCTGCGCCGACTGGCCCACTCCGCGTGCCACTTCGTTGGCAATCACCTCATAGTGCAAGGTGCCGCCCCGCAAGAGACAGCCGACGCAGATGATTGCATGATAGTTGCCCGTCTGCGCAAGCTGCCGTGCTGCGGCGGGAATCTCGAAGGCTCCCGGCACGTGAACGACAGAGATGTCTTTCGGATTCGCTCCGCACTGCCGCAACGCCAGCAGCGCGCCATCCAGCAGCCGCTCGGTGATGAAAGAGTTGAAGCGGCTCACCACAATGGCGAATTGCTTGCCTGTCGCATTCAGCGAAGCTTCCAGCCCGCGATGCTCTCCAACTTTTTTCGCATAGGTCAAAAAGCCGATGCGAAGCCCACTCACTTCCACTTCGAAAAGGCGCGCCCCGTAAGGCGTGTCGGCAATCTCACGACGGATGGTCACGCCAAGCTTCTTAGCGATCTGCCATGCGTCGTCGGCGTCGGAGACCTCCACCATAGCCTCGACGCCGGGCACATCCGCAGCGGCAAGGAACTCGACGCCTCCGCTTGGGGCCAGCATCTCGATTCCGTGGTTTCCGCCTTCATGCCACTCATTGCCCGGTGCGAAACCCAGGGCGCGAAACAACTCCAGCGCGGGCTGCAACTCCTCGAGCGATTTGCCGACAACGCGAGGGAAAACAATCGATCGGATCATATGGTTAGGTTTCTATTCTAACCGGGCGAGAGTTGGAGAGGGACGCTACTCGTAGCGCAGCGCTTCGATTGGGTCGAGCCGCGACGCTTTGATGGCGGGAAGCATTCCGCTTACCAAGCCCACCAGGGTCAGGATAATAGTGGCGATGAAGACGATCTTGGGATCGATAATCAGCCGGATATCGGCGGCTTCGGCATTCTTGGCAACCGCGCTGTAGAAGGGGAGGCGGCCCACGCCAATGGAAATCGCATAGGCCATCGCGATGCCGGCAATGCCGCCGGCAAAGGTGATCGCCAGGGCTTCGGCCAGGAACTGAAAGAGGATGTCACGACGGCGGCCGCCGAGCGCCTTTTCCACACCGATCTCGCGGGTGCGCTGGGTCACCGATACCAGCATGATATTCATCAGGCCGACGCCGCCAATGCCCAGGGTCAGCGTCCCGATGAAGGCCAGCAGAACCTGCAAGCCTGCGGTGATAATTTGGAACTGCTTCAATTGCTTCATCATGTTGAAGACGAATATGGCGCGCTTGTCGTCGGGCTTGAAGTTGTACTGCTGGGCGAGAACGCCACGCACCTGGCGCTCCACCAGTTCGTATTCATTGCCCTCGTAGTCGAGCCAGATGCCATCCAGGTAGTGCGTGTCTTTAAAATCGCTCATGGTGCTGAACGGGACGTAGATCAGCTTGTTGATGCTGTCGTCCCCCTCTTGCATATGCGGCGAGAGAACGCCGATGACCCGGTAACTGATACCGTCAATGCGTACGTACTGGCCCAGAGCGGGTTGGCCGGAAAACAGCTTGTTCTTGGCCTCGGAGCCAATGACCGCTACCCGCCCACGCGACAACTCGTCGTCCTCGTCCATCAAACGGCCCTCGCCCAGATTCAAAGCTTGAATCTTAAACATGCTGGGATAAACGCCGTTGATGGGAAGGGTGTAGGTGCGAACATCCTGTTGCACAACGCAGTCCTTCGCCACCATCGGCGTAATGCGATGCACCAGCGGGGCTGCGTTCACAATGCGATCGATGTCATCAAAGGTGAACCTGATCTTGGTACCGGCTTTTTGCCCGCCGGCTTGCTGGGAAGTGCGCCCGGGAAAGACACCGATAATGCGCGTGCCCCAGTTGGCGAAAATGGTTTCGATGGCGCGGCCGAATCCTGCGCCGTAGGCCAAAAGAAGAACCACCGTCGCAATACCCCAAGCCATTCCGAGCATGGTCAATGCAGTGCGGCGCCGATTGTGGCGCATGGCGCCGTAAGCCTGCGTCATCAGATCTTTGACCATGACTACTCCTGCCTCAGCGCGTCTACCGGTTGCAACAGCGCGGCCTTGCGCGCGGGATAGAGGCCGGCAAACATTCCGGCCAGTGCCAGCGTTCCAATGGCGACCGTCGCCGACATGTACGACATGGTCGGGGGATCGAAACCTGGCACCTGTCCCATGCCGCTCATCAGGTGCATGAGCAGCGCAGCGCCACCCATGCCGATGGCTCCGCTCATCAGGGTGAGAAAGGCGCCTTCCAGAAAGAACTGCAACAGGATGCTGTGGTTGGTTGCGCCCAGCGCTTTACGCAAGCCGATCTCGCGAGTACGCTCGCTCACCGCCACCAGCATGATGTTGACGATGCCAATCGCGCCCAGAGTCAAGGTGACCAGCCCAACTCCGCCGAGGAAAATATCCATCACATCGAAGATCTTGCCCACCGTCTCCGCATTCTTGACGGTGTCCCAATCTTCGAAAGCGTCTTCATTGCGCCAATCGAAACCGTGATTGCGGGCGACGATCCTTCGCACTTCCTGACGAGCGATATCGTGCTCGTCGCGCACCCGCGGACGATAGTTCAAGAACGAGACGGCGTCCTGCTGCTGTTCCCCGGCCAAGGGAAAGAACTGGTGCATCATGGTGTAGGTGAGGAAGACGCGATTGTTAGTCGAGTTGTCATCGCCGTGGCCTACCCGCTGCACCACTCCCACGACCTCGAAGCGAATGCCATTCAGCAGGATCGCGCTGCCCACTGCGGTTCTGCCGCCGGGAAACAGGTTCTTCACCATCTCGTCCCCAACCACGCACACAAACCGCTTTTGGGTATCGTCGGCGTCATTAATCCAGCGGCCGCTGTCGAGCGGCAGGTAACGAATGGTGTTGAAGTGCGGAGGAACTCCGACAACCTCGCCGTTGGTGTTACCGTAGTCGCTGACTTCGCGAATGTCCTGCCTTCTCAGCACGGGCGCAACCGCGCGCACGTGCGGGGCTTCGCGCTGAATGTCAAGATAGTCCTTATAGGTGAGGCGATACTCGCGACCGGAGCTCATGTTGCCTGCGACCGCTGGAGCCCGCCCGGGAAACATGAACATGATGTCTTCTCCGAGCGAGTTCAGCTCGCGCCGGTTGCCCGAGCGAAATCCCTCGCCTAGTCCCACCAGCAGCAAAAGAGAGCCCACTCCCCAGGCAATGCCAAACATCGTGAGGAACGAGCGTAGCTTGTGCGCCCACAAGGTTCGCAACATCTGTCGCAGAATCTCGAAAAATAGCATCGCGGTGAACGGGACTCCGCCCTACTTTAGGTTATACGCAAGCTCAGGAAGCTTGGTTCCTGAATCGTCGAGCTCCTAACCCCTATTGGACAACAAAGGACTTTGAAACGGTAGCAACCTGTGATCAGTAACAGAATGTTCATTTGAGTTGCACAAAGTTGTGGAAAAAGGTGCCTGGGCCCTACGCAGAGCGGCGGATTCGTTTATAGTTGAAACTGTAGTGACGGCCGCGACTGTTGGTTGAGCGCGGACCAGCTGCAAATTTTTTGGGTCCAGGAGTCAAGTACGATGCCGAAAGCAACACGAGCCAATGATGGCACCACGCCGAAAAAACGGAGCCGCAAACCCACCCCCGAGGTCGGGAATGGTACCCAGCCTGAGAACGGAAATGGCGCTCAGGCAGCGCAACCGGTGACGACGAAGCCCGAATTCGCTCACGCGTCTCAAGCCTCGCCGGTTGTCGAGGAGAGGATCCGCACACGCGCCTATGAGCTGTACCTGCAGCGCGGAGGTGTGGGCGGCTCTCCTGAGCAAGACTGGTTGCGAGCGAAGGAAGAGGTTTGCGGCCAGCAGCGTACCGCTTAGGGCCTTGAGGTAGTCGGCAGTCATTCTTGGGTTTTTGGTGAGCCAGATCTCCGGAAGAGGTGTGGGAGATGGACTCTTGAACCAGGTCCTCCTCGTTGACGACAATCCAGTGCAACTGAGTGTCCGCGAAGCAGTCCTGCGGAAGGCTGGCTTCCAGGTGTCCATAGCTACTACCGCTGAAGGTGCCTTGGCTACCCTCGGCACGATTCGCGATCGCATCGGAGTGATCGTCACCGATCACCTGATGCCGGGCTGTAGTGGGCCGGAATTGGTGCGCCGAATCCGCGCGAAAAACGATTGGATCGTGGTCATTGTGCTCAGTGGCCTGCCGGACGCCCACTCCGAGTACGAAGGGCTGGAGGTTGTCTTCCGGGCCAAACCGCTGCCGCCGCCAGAACTGATCGAACTGGTACGCTCAAGCCTGGCCGAGGCGAATCGTCATCGCGGCGCGGCTTAAGCGTCCCCCGCAAGCCGGTGTCGGCTTGTTCTTGCCGCCCTTATGGCAAAAGTCGCCAGACGATGTGATCTGAATCACATGGCGCTGTGCGCTCAAAAGCGTTATCCTTAAAGCCATTCGGAACGAAGCACGACGGATGCCATGACGCTTCCGCCGTCGGGCGTTCAACAACTCAGAGGATTTAGTTTGATGTCAGATCAGGGACGCAGGTACGCGCGCTTCGGCGCAGTGATCGTCATTATCATCGTGGCGCTCGGCTATCTCGCCTACACCGGCGTGCAGGACAGCAAGAGCTACTACGTCACCATCAAGGAACTGAACGGCATGGGCAACGGCGCCTACAGCAAACGGCTGCGCGTGGCCGGTAACGTTCAGCCCGGCTCCATTAAGCGCCAGGGAACTCATCTGGAATTCCTGCTGGTCGAGCAGGACCGCACCCTGCCAGTGGTTTATAACGGCAGCGAAGCGCCGCCTGACACCTTCAAGGACAATGCGCAGGCCTTGGCGGAAGGAAAATTTGGACGCGATGGCGTCTTCCGTGCCACCAACATTCAAGCCAAGTGCGCCTCCAAGTACGCTCCCAAACAGCCAGGGCAGCCGGGCTCCGCTCCGGCCGCCGGAAATGCACAGAAGGCCGATCTAGCGGGACAGCCGGGCACGCCGGGCCAGTAATTCCCGGCTGGAAGCGAGAGTCACGGAAACGCACAGCATGACAGGCACTAGCGATCTCTCTTCTTCGCCTGTCATAGTCCTCGATAATCTGGTGAAATTTTTTGGCAGGTTTGCCGCCATCCGCGGCATCTCAGCCAGCTTTGCGCCTGGGCGTCTTTATGTGGTGCTGGGTGATAACGGCGCCGGCAAGAGCACCCTGCTACGCATGGTCGCCGGACTGATGGAGCCCAGCCAGGGCAGCTTCACGCTGCTGGGAACGAAAAACCATCGCGAGGTCGCTCATCGCGTGGGATACATGGGACATGCCCCGCTGCTCTATGACGAGTTAAGCGGAATGGAAAACCTGCGCTACTTCGCCGGCTTGTACGGTCTCAACCACGACACGATTTGCCGCAAGGCGATGCAGATGGTCGGGCTCGACCCGGAACTGTCTCGTCGCGTCGGCCAGTATTCGCAAGGGATGCGGCAGCGCCTGTCGCTGGCCCGCGCGGTGCTGCACGATCCGGAGTTGATTCTGCTCGACGAGCCGTTCTCCAACGTCGATGTGCATTCGGCGTGCGAGATGGCCGCCGTGCTGGGAAGGGTCCGCGATGAGGGCAAGACCCTCTTCGTGGTTACGCACCAAGCCGCGCTGATGGAGGGCGTGGCCGACGAATTCGTGCACATGGCTGCCGGGCAGATTGTGGCTCGCGAAGAAGCAGTCCGCAAAGCAGCGGCCTCGAATGCGGAGTGGACGCCGCGATGACCACCATTGGCGTGACGCGCACCACCCTGCTGAAAGATCTGCGCATGGAGTGGCGCTCCAAGGACGCAATCAACTCCATGCTGTTTTTCGCGTTGCTGGTGGTGGTGATCTTCAGCTTCGCCTTCAATCCCACCGCAGAGGAGTCGCGCCGCATCGCGGGCGGCTTGATCTGGGTGGCTTTCCTGTTCGCGGCAGTGGTGGCGCTGAACCAGACTTGGGCGCGCGAGCTGCGCAATCAAGTACTCGATGCCTACCGGGTATCACCCGCTCCGCCGAATGCGTTGTTCCTGGCCAAGGCGATCGGCAATTTTTTCTTCGTGGTGGTGCTGGAAGCGCTGATGACTCCACTGTTTGTGGTTTTCTACGATTTGCGCTCGGTCGGGCCCGTCTGGCAGTTAATCGTGGTAGCGCTGCTGGGAACATGGGCGCTGGTCGTCAATGGCACCTTCTTCGCGGCGCTCTCGATTCGCACACGCAGCCGCGAGATTATGCTCCCGCTCCTTCTCTTTCCAATCTCGATACCGGCGTTGCTCGCTATGGTAGATGCGACCACCTCCATCCTCACGGGAGAAGCTTCACCGGATTTCTGGATCAAGATGCTGGCGGTTTACGATGTGGTCTTCACGGCCGTCTGTCTTCTTTTGTTTGAAAGTGTGTTAAACGCGGAATGAAACGTATATTCATAGCCTTCGTTGTGTTTACTCTCGGACTGCTGGCCTTCAGCACCTACCAGGCATTATTCGTTGCTCCCACCGAGCAGACCATGGGCGAAGTTCAGCG
>Ga0075520_1001390_pt1 | contig 11600 bp, 10 predicted proteins | sample NGEPerB_FD_75100 | JGI IMG/M metagenome (GOLD analysis project Ga0075520, IMG submission 75100) | Arctic peat soil microbial communities from the Barrow Environmental Observatory site, Barrow, Alaska, USA - NGEE PermafrostAB12-B | ecosystem: Environmental > Terrestrial > Soil > Wetlands > Peat ... | reverse complement strand
GCGAGCAGCTCGGCACAGTCCCACGCCTGCTGGCCGAGCGTCGGCATGTGGGCGAAACGCTCGTCGAGACGCAGCTCGGCGACGCGGTGGACCTGGCGCAAGGCTTCGGCGAATTCGAAGTCGGGGTGGTTGTCGAGACGCCGCGCGAACGTCTCGAGGATCTGGGCCTTCGAGAGGCCAACGCCGCGCGGCCCGCGCACGGCGAGCATGAACGGAAAGCCGAACTTTTCGCCATAGGCGGCGTTGAGACGTTGCAGCGTCGCGAACTCGGCGGCGGTGCAGTGCGTCAGGCCGGCCTTTGCTTGCTCGTGCGTCGACTCCGCCGTCATCGTCGCGGCGACCATGGCCTTGCCGGCGAGCTCGGGGTGCGCGCGCAGCAGCGCGAGCTGCCGCTCCTCGCTTGCGCCGGACACGGTCTCGACCAGCACGCGCTTGAGCTGCGCCAGGCTGGCGAACGGGCGCCGCGGCTCGGCCCACTCCGCCACCCACGGCGAATGCTCGTAGATGCCGCGCAGCAGGACGTCGAAGACATCGGCCGAGGCGGCGTTGATCTCGTCGAGGCTGAGCGTGCGTGCCATGTGTCAGCTCTTGCCTGGCGTGACGGCGCCGGTGAACGGATGCGCGGCCTTCCAGTGCCGTGCGATGTCGATGCGCCGTGCCACCCAGACATGCTCGTGCGCGGCGACGTGATCCAGAAAGCGGCGCAGCGCGCCGATCCGGCCCGGCTTGCCGAGGACGCGGCAATGCATGCCGACCGACATCATCTTCGGCCGGTCGAGGCCTTGCGGATCGCCCTCGTCGTACAGCGCATCGAAGGCGTCGCGCAGGTAGGTGAAGAAATGCTCGCCGGTGTTGAAGCCCTGCGCCTGCACGAAGCGCATGTCGTTGGTGTCGAGCGAATAGGGCACGATCAGATGCGGACGTGACTGCGGATGCGTTGCGCCGCCGCCGGTCTCGACCTGCGTCCAGAACGGCAGGTCGTCGCCGTAGTAGTCGCTGTCGTAGTCGTAGCCGCCCTGCTCGACGACGAGCCGCCGCGTGTTCGGGCTGTCGCGGCCGGTGTACCAGCCGAGCGGCCATTGGCCGCCGGTGAGCTCCCTGATCAGGCGCGTGGCCTCGTCGACGTGACGGCGCTCGGTCGCTTCCGGCAGGTTCTGGTAGTGGACCCAGCGCAGGCCGTGGCTGGCGATCTCGTCGCCCCGGGCCATGAAGGCCTCGACGAGCTCTGGATAGCGCCGCAGCGCCATGCCGACGCCGAAGACGGTGAGCGGGAGCTTGCTGCGCTCGAACTCGCGCAGGATGCGCCAGACGCCGGCGCGCGAGCCGTACTCGTACATCGACTCCATCGTCATGTGCCGGCTCTCGTAGGCCTGGGCGGTGACGAGCTCGGAGAGGAAGGTCTCCGACGCCGGGTCGCCGTGCAGCACGCTGTTCTCGCCGCCTTCTTCGTAGTTGAGAACAAACTGCACGGCGATGCGCGCGCCGTTCGGCCAGCGCGCGTGCGGCACGTCGGCGCCGTAGCCCTTCAGGTCGCGAGGGTAGGGAGCCTCGGCCGCGTCGCTCATCAGGCGGCCTCCCGGCGCGGGCGCAGCGCCGAGGCGAGATCGGGGATGCGTGGGTCGAGATGCAGGTTGTGCTCGACGCTTTGCAGGTGCGCGTCCATCAGCTTCGCGGCGGCGCGCACGTCGCGGCGCTCGACCGCGTCGACGATGGCGACGTGCTCCTCGAACGAATGCTCGGCCGAGTGCGCCGACTGGTACATCAGCGCGATCAGCGACGAGCGCGACACCAGATCGCCGAGCAGGCCGGCGAGCACGGCATTGCCGAGCATGGTGGCGATGACGACATGAAAGTCGGCGAGCAGGCGGGTGCGCCCGGAGACGTCGGTGCGCCGGATCGCCGCCCGTTCGGCGTTCAGGTGCGAGCGCAGCTCGGCGACCTGCGCCTTGTCGAGCTCCGCCGCGGCGCGCTTGATCAGCGCCGTCTCGAGCATGCGGCGCACCTCGAAGACCTGGCGCGCTTCCTCGACGCCAGGCTCGGCGACGCGGGCGCCGCGCCCCGGCGCGAGGGTGACGAGCTTGTCGCGGCTCAACTGGTTGAGCGCCTGGCGCACCAGCGTGCGCGAGACGGCGAAGATGTCGGCGATCTTCTGCTCGGCCAGCTTGGTGCCCGGCATCAGGCGGCGCTCGACGATCGCGGTGACGATCGAATCGGCGATGCGCCGTGTCGTGTCGCCAGGCGCGGCATCGCCGCCACGTGGCCGCGGCGGCCGTGCCGGTCGCGTCGAGGGCGCCGCTGCGCGCCGGGCCGGCGCAGGGCGAATCACCTTCAATCGTGTGGCGGCGGTCGGCATCGGGCAGCTTGCGTTGCGCCGCAAAGTGTATACACTTTTACTTCGACCGCAAGCCTTCCGGGAGCCGCTGTCCGCATGGGAACACTGACGACGCACGTGCTCGACACCGCCAACGGCTGCCCGGCCGCCGGCATGCGCGTGGCGCTGCACCGGGTCGACGCGAGCGGCGCGGCGAGCGAAGTGAAGGCGATCGCCCTCAACGCCGACGGGCGCGCCGACGCGCCGCTGCTGGAGGGCGCGGCGCTCCTTCCCGGCCGCTACCGGCTGGTGTTCGGCGTCTCGGCCTATTTCGCCGCGCGCGGCGCGGTGCTGTCCGAGCCTCCGTTCCTGGGCGACGTGCCGATCGATTTCGGCATCGCCAGCGCGGCCGAGCATTACCACGTGCCGCTGCTGACCAGCCCCTGGGCCTACTCGACCTACCGAGGCAGCTAGCGGGGTCGGCCCCGATCTGTATACACAAATGGACGCGTACTGGCTCGACTGGGCGAACCTCCTGCTGCGCTGGGCGCACGTCATCACCGGCATCGCCTGGATCGGCGCCTCGTTCTATTTTGTCGGCCTCGACTCGAGCCTGACGACGCCGGCCGATCCGGCCGATCGCGCCAAGGGCATCGGCGGCGAGCTGTGGTCGGTGCACGGCGGCGGCTTCTATCACCAGCAGAAGTACCCGGTGTCGCCGGCGGTGCTGCCGGAGCAACTGCACTGGTCGATGTGGGAGAGCTATTCCACCTGGCTCACGGGCTTCGCGCTCTTCGCCGTGCTCTATCTCTTCAACGCCAACGCGTTCCTGATCGACAAGACGGTCTTCGACTGGTCGCCAGCTGCCGCCGTGGCGACGGCGCTCGCTTTCTTCGTCGCCTTCTGGCTGATCTACGACGGCATCTGCCGCGTCTTCGGCGAACGCAAGAACGGCGATCGGGTCGTCGGTGCGCTGGTGGTCGCGTTCCTCGTCTTCGCGTCGTGGCTGTCGTGTCACCTGTTCGCCGGCCGGGCCGCCTATCTCCTGGTCGGCGCGATGATGGCGACGACGATGAGCGCCAACGTGCTGATGGTCATCATCCCCGGCCAGCGCAAGGTGGTCGAGGCGCTGCGCGCCGGGCGTGCGGTCGACCCCATCCATGGTCGGCGCGGCAAGCAGCGCAGCGTGCACAACACCTACTTCACGTTGCCCGTCGTCTTCACGATGTTCAGCAACCACTATGGCTTCGTCTATGGCGCCGCCTACAACTGGATCGTGCTCGTCGTGATCATGCTTGCCGGCGCGCTGATCCGCGTCTCGTTCGTGCTGCGCCACAAGGCGCTCGCCGAGGGTCGGTCGGTGCCGTGGCGCTGGGCGATCGCGGGCACGCTGGTGCTCGCCGCGACCATCGTCTTGCTGCGGCCGGCGCCGGCACCGGCAGCGGCGAAGACCGCGCCGCCACCGACCTTTGCGCAGGTGCAGTTGATCGTCGCCGCGCGCTGCCAGATGTGCCACAACGCCGCGTATTCGAACAAGGGCGTGCTGCTGGACACGCCCGAGCTGATCGCCGCGCACGCGCAGACGATCTACCAGCAGGCGGTGGTCCAGAAGACGATGCCACTCAACAACGCGACCAAGATCACCGATGCCGAGCGGTCGCTGCTCGGCCGCTGGTTCGAAGCCGGCGCGCCGCGCTGATAACGAACTCGCACGCAAACGCATCAAGTCGAAGATCGGGCGAGGAATCGTTGCGGTCTTCGGGGGACTTGTCGGCAACGCTGACTTTCGAAGCTCATGTACGCGAGCGCTGCGACGGGTCGCTGTGTTGCGTTCATGTCCCCCGGGTCGGGCTGTCGCCCGACCCTCCTCCTTTACTTCACTCCACACAGCGACCCGCCGCAGCGCTCGTGGCACCAGCGCTAGCAATCGGGCCTTCATCCCTTCGTCAAGCGCTGATGCCTGCTGCCGAGGGCGTCGGGCGACTGGCGCAGTGAAGTAAAGGAGGAGCTGTTGGCCGCTAGGCCGACAGCGGAGGACATGAACGGAGCCAGTCGCTCGACGCCCTCGGCAGCCACGCGGCAGCACGGCGGCCACGGAGAGTTCGATACGTTTGAATGCGGTTCGGTAGGAGTGGGCGGCGCCCGGGCCGTGTCAGCGGGCCGGCTCGATGCCGGCCCGGGCGAACGCGGCACGCGCCTGCGTGTCCTGCAGGCGCAGCATCAGCGTGGCGACGGCGTCCTTCACGGCGGCGTTCTGCACGGTCGAAGCGGCATAGGTCGTGGTGTTCTGGAGCGCCGCCGGGAGCGGACCGACGAGCCGCAGCCCTTGGTCCTCGAACAGGGCGATCTCGGTCATCGCCCCGAAGCCGAACTCGCGCGACGCGCTGCCGGCGAGCAGCCGCCGCATCACCGCGGCGCCGTCGTCCACGCGGACGGCGCGGGCGTTGACGGATTCGGCGACGCCGAGCGTCACCAGCATCTTCTCGACGTAGAGGCCGGTCGAGGCCCGGTTGAAGACCACGGCGTCGGCGCTCGACAGCTCGCGCTTCAATGCGTCGACGCTGGCGATGTCGGGCGTGCGGGCTGACGTGCGGACGGCGACGCCGATGCCGACCTTGCCGATCGTCACGCGCTCGGCGCCCAGCCTTCCCGCTCCTGCCAGCGCGTCGAGCACCGCCGGCGGCGCGATGACGATATCGAAGCCCGGATCGGCTGCGAGCCGCGCGGCGATCGCCGGCGCCGCCGCGTACTCGACCTGCACGTGGTGGCCCGTGCTGCGCTCGAAGTCGGCAGCGACCGGGCCGAGGCCGCGCTCGACCGCGCCTGCGCTCAGCACGCGGATGTCTGCCGCATTCGCCGGCGACACGATCGATGCCGCGACGAGGCCGATCGCCGCCAGGCCGAGCCGGATGCGCATGAGGATCAACTCGCCGCGCACCGTTGCCATGGCGGCGAGCTCATTGCGCATGCAGGTCGTGCGTCTTCAACCAGTCGAAGTACTCGGCGTACCAGAGCCGCGAATTGCGCGGCTTCAGGATCCAGTGGTTCTCGTCGGGGAACCAGACGAGACGCGCGTCGATGCCGCGTGCCTTCAGGGTGTTGTAGTAGGCCAGGCCCTGCTGGTCGGGCACGCGATAGTCGAGCGCGCCATGGATCACGAGGGTGGGCGTGGCGAAGTTCTTGGCGAAGGTGTCGGGGCTCTGCGACTGCACCTTGGCCGGGTCGTCCCAGTAGTTCGCGCCGAGCTCCTTGGCGTGCCAGGTGTAGGCGTCGTCGGCGAACATGGCACGCCAGTCGAAGCAGCCGGCATGGCAGATGTAGGCCTGGTAGCGGCCGGGCTTCACGTGGCCATTCATCCACGCCACCATGTAGCCGCCGTAGCTGCCGCCGCTCGCGAAGACGCGTTTTCTGTCGACCCACGGTTGCTTTCTCAGCCAGTCGGTCGCAGCCTCGACATCCTGCAGCTCGAGCTCGCCCCAGCGGTGCGTGATGCTGTCGCAGAACGCGTCGCCGAAGCCGCTCGAGCCGTGGTAGTTGACGCAGGCGACGACGTAGCCCTGTGCCGCGAAGACCTGGTTGTTCCAGCGGTAGTGGAAGGTGTCGCCCGAGACCGAGTGCGGGCCGCCGTGGATGCTGTGCAGGACGGGCCAGGCCTTGCCCTTGCCGGCGACGAATCCGGGCGGATAGACGAGCCACATGTGCACGGGCTCGCCGTTGGCACCGGCGACGGTCTTTTCCTCGTGCGTCGCGAAGCGGTAGCCGGACAGCAGCGCATCGTTGAAGTGCTCGATGCGAAGCGCGGCGCCGCCGTCGCGACGCGCGTGGACGCGGACCGGGTGTTGCATCGCATCGGCGGCGCTGACGACCACGCCGCCGGCGATGTCGAAGGACTGGACCCAGCCGCCTTCGGCGGCGATGGCGGCGCTGCCGCTCTCGAGCGAATAGCGCCAGAGGTGACAGTGGGCACGGTCCTCCGCAGTGAAGTAGAGAGCCGCGCCATCGGCGGCCCAGCGCAGCGGCGCGTTGACCGAGCGGTCCCAGGCCGAGGTGAGCGTGCGCCATTTGCCGCCGCGCTCGAGCAAGGCGATGTTCGTGGGCGCGGTGTGCTTGCGTCCCATGTTCGAGGCGAGGAAGGCGATGCGGGCGCCGTCGGGGCTATAGCGCGGCGCCTCGAAGTCCCAGGCCGGGTCGAGCGCAATCGTCGCGATGCGGCCGGTGCGGACGTTGATCTCGGCGATCGCCTTGCGGTTGTCGAGACGCTTTTCCTGTGCCGGATCGAAGACGAAGGCGATGTGCCGGCCGTCGGGCGCGACGTCGAAGACGTTCGCATCGGGGTCCATGCGCTGCAGCTCGACCGGCATGCCCTCGAACAGATCGACGATGCTGCCGCTGGCGACGTCGAGCACGTGCAGGTGCGCGACGCGGCCCATCGGCAGGTTGCGGTCCCAGTGGCGGTATTGCGCTTCGGAGGTGACGTACGCGGTCTCCTTGCGCTCCTTCCACTCCTTCGATCGTTTTGCCTGGGCCTTGGCCCCTTTCAGGCCAGGCCAGACCCAGGCGACGAAGGCGATGCGCTTGCCGTCCGGGAACCACTTGAAGGCGTCGATGCCCGGTGCGAAGTTGCTGACGCGGCGCGCCTCGCCGCCGTCGGCGGCGATGACGTAGAGCTGCGCCGTCTCGTCCTTCTTGCCTTCCTGCTCGCGCTTGGCGAGAAAGGCGATCGAGCCGCCGCGCGGCGACCAGGCGGGCTGGCCATCCTTCTCGCCGCACGCGGTGAGCCGGCGTGGCTCGCCGCCGAAGGTCGAGAGCAGCCAGAGGCTCGTCGCCGACGTGTTGTCCTGCATCGAATGGCGCGACAGCGAGCACGCCGCCTGGGCGCCGTCGGGCGACAGCGACACCGCGCCGACGCGCTCGATCTGCCAGAGCGCCTCGACGTCGAAATTCTTCTTGCGCCCGGCCATCTGCTCTCCTGTCGTGCCTTGCGGGACTTGTCGTGGCGAGGTCGTGCCGCGCCGCTCAGGCTGCGCTGCCGGCGCCCAGCCTCCAGCGCAGCTGGGCCTTGGCCTCGGGCCATTCGCCCGCGCTCATGCTGTACATCACCGTGTCTCGCACGGTGCCGTCGCGGCGCAGGCCGTGGTGGCGCAGGACGCCGTCGCGCCGCGCGCCCAGGCGCTCGATCGCGCGCTGGCTGGCGAAGTTGAAGTTGTCGGTGCGCCAGCCGACCAGCCTGGCGCCGAGCGTCTCGAACGCATGCGTCATCAGCAGCAGCTTCGCGCTGGCGTTTACGTGCGTGCGCTGGCGGCTTTTCGCGTACCAGGTGTAGCCGATCTCGAGCCGCTCCACCGCCGGGACGATGTCGTGGTAGCTCGACGAGCCGATCACGTCGCCGCTGGCCGCGTCGATGACGGCGAAGGCAAGCCGGTGGCCGCAGGCGTTGCCCTGCAATGCGCGCTCGATGTAGCCGCGCGTGTCGTCCGGGTCGGGCACGCTCGTGACGCGGATCGTCCAGAGCGCGCCATCGGCCGCGGCCCGCTTCAGGCCGTCGACGTGGTGCAGGCCGAGCGGCTCGAGGCGGACCCGGTCGCCGACCAGGGTGACGGGCAGGACCGGCAGCACGTTATCTGTTGTGACGCTGCATGAAGACGAGCTTCTCGAACAGCGACACGTCCTGCTCGTTCTTCAGCAGGGCGCCGACCAGCGGTGGCACGGTGACCTTGTCGTCCTTGCTCTGCAGCGCTTCGAGCGGAATGTCTTCGGCGACGAGCAGCTTGAGCCAGTCGAGCAGCTCGCTCGTGCTGGGCTTTTTCTTCAGGCCGGGCAGGTTGCGCACGTCGTAGAAATTCTTCAGGGCGGCGCCGAGCAGCGCCTTCTTCAGGCCCGGGAAGTGCACGTCGACGATGCGCTGCATCGTTTCGGCATCGGGGAACTTGATGTAGTGGAAGAAGCACCGGCGCAGGAACGCGTCGGGCAATTCCTTCTCGTTGTTCGAGGTGATGAACACGAGCGGCCGGTGGATTGCTTTGACGAGCTCGCGCGTCTCGTAGACGTAGAACTCCATCCGGTCGATCTCGCGCAGCAGGTCGTTCGGAAATTCGATGTCGGCCTTGTCGATCTCGTCGATCAGCAGCACCACCGGCTCTGCAGCGGTGAAGGCCTGCCACAGGACGCCTCTGACGATGTAGTTGTGGATGTCCTTGACGCGCTCGCCGCCATCGATGTCGGCGAGCTGGCTGTCGCGCAGGCGGCTCACCGCGTCGTATTCGTAGAGGCCCTGCTGCGCCTTGGTCGTCGATTTGATGTGCCACTGCAGGAGCGGCATGCCGAGCGCGGCAGCGACTTCTTCCGCGAGCATCGTCTTGCCGGTGCCCGGCTCGCCCTTGACCAGGAGGGGGCGGCGGAGCGTGGCCGCCGCGTTCACCGCCAGCATCAGGTCGGGGGTGGCGACGTAGTTTTCCGAGCCTTGGAACTTCATCGAGTGTGGAGCGAAGGGTGTTTCAGTATAAGGGGCGACCTCTATAATTCCAGGTTGCGTCCACCTCTCCCACGCTTTCGGCCATGACCAAGAAATTCCACCTCGCAATGTTCGCGGCTGCTCTGGCGGCCGGCCTTCTGACGGTGGCTGGTTCGGCGAACGCGCAGGACGCGAAGGCAGGCCAGAAGAAGGTCGACATGTGCATCGGCTGCCACAACATTCCGGGTTACCAGGGGAGCTTTCCCGAGATCTACAAGGTCCCGAAGATCGCCGGCCAGAACGCCAAGTACATCATCGCCGCGCTCACCGAATACAAGAAGCGCGAGCGCCGGCATCCGACGATGGACGCCGTCGCGGCGACCCTGTCCGACCAGGACATGGCCGACGTCGCCGCCTATTACGAGCAGCTCGGCAAGGGACCCGCGGCGCCGGCCGAGCCGGCCGCGCCGCCGGCGGATGTCGCGGAGCTGCTGAACAAGGCCAACTGCGTCTCGTGCCACGGCAAGAACTTCAGCACGCCGATCGATCCGAGCTATCCCAAGCTCGCCGGCCAGCACGCCGACTATCTCTACGCTGCGCTGAAGGCCTACCAGACCGATCACAACCCACGCGTCGGTCGCAACAACGCGATCATGATGGGCATGGCCCGGCCGTTCACGCATGCCGAGATCAAGTCGATCGCCGGGTATCTCGCGTCGCTGCCGGGCGAAGTGAAGACCGTCCAGCTCGACGAGTTCCGCTGAGCCGTCGCGTCGCCGGCGAGCGGTGCCGCACCGCGTCCTTTCGGAGCCATCCATGAAACGCCTGTTCCTGCTCGCGCTCGCCGGAGCGCTGTTCGCCGTGGGCGCGCACGCTCAAACCCTGCGCTGGTCCGGCCAGGGCGATCCGCAGACGATGGATCCGCACTCGCAGAACGAGTCGATGACCAACATGATGAACGGCCAGGTCTACGAGACCCTGACCAGGCGTGACAGGCAGCTCAATATCACGCACGGCCTCGCCGAGGAATGGACGCAGGTCTCGCCGCTGGTCTGGCGCATCAAGGTGCGGGCGAACGTGAGGTTCCACGACGGCTCGCCCTTGACGGCCGACGACGTCGTCTTCTCGATCCTGCGCGGCCAGCAGCCGACCTCGCAGATCAACAACTACGCGATGGCCGTCGGCACGCCCAGGAAGATCGACGCCATGAACGTCGAGCTGACGCAAAAGGCGGTCGATCCGATCTTCCTGCAGCACCTCGATTCGCTCTGGATCATGAGCAAGACGTGGTGCGAGAAGAACGGCGCGACCAAGCCGCTCGACTTCAAGGCCAAGGAAGAGAGCTACACCTCGCTGCACACCAACGGCACCGGGCCCTACGTGCTGGTGAGCCGCGCGCCGGGCATCAAGACGGTCTACAAGCGCAATCCGAACTACTGGGGAAAGATCGAAGGCAACGTGCAGGACATCGTCTTCACGCCGATCGCCAACGACGCGACGCGCAACGCCGCGCTCATCTCGGGCGAGGTCGATTTCGTGCTCGACCCGGCGCCGCGCGATCTCGCGCGCCTGCGCAACACCGACGGCGTGAAGGTGATCGACGGCCCCGAGAACCGCGTCGTCTTCATCGGCATGGACCAGGGCCGCGACGAGCTTCTCTACAGCAGCGTCAAGGGCAAGAACCCGTTCAAGGACATCCGGGTCAGGAAGGCGCTCTACCAGGCGATCGACATCGAGACGCTCAGGAAGAAGCTGATGAACGGGCAGAGCTTTCCGACCGGCGCCATGACGCCTTCACCGCTCGGCACCTACAACGATCCCGAGCTCGAGAGGCGCGAGCCCTACGACCTCGCCGCGGCGCGCAGGAACCTGGCCGATGCCGGCTACCCCGATGGCTTCGAGGTGCAACTCAACTGCCCGAACAACCGCTACATCAACGACGAGCAGATCTGCATCGCGCTGGCCGGCATGTGGGCACAGCTCAAGGTCAGGGTCAAGGTCGTCACGGAGCCGCGCGCGACCTACTTTCCGCGCCTCGAGAAGTACGAATTCAGCATGTACATGCTCGGCTGGGGCGGCTCGGTGACCGACGCCGAGACCACCATCACGCCGGTGCTGCGCAACAACCTGGGAAGCAACGGCATCGGCTTCTACAACTACGGGCACGCGCGCGACGACAAGTTCGACGCGCTCGCCGCGCAGACGAGCGTCGAGGCCGACCCGACGAAGCGCGAGCAGATGATCAAGGTGGCGCTGCGCGAGTACAAGGAGCAGTTCACGACCTTGCCGCTGCACCGCCAGATGATTCCGTGGGCGGCGCGCTCGAACGTCAGCGTCGTTCACCGCGCCGACAACTGGTTCGAAGTCGGCTGGGTGAACATCGGCAAATGAGGCGGCGGCGGGAGCCGCCGGGATCAGAACTGGTAGGTGACGCCGGCCGAATACACGATCGGCCGGAAGTCGACCGTCGTCTGCAGCACCGTGGTGCCGGTGGCGACGATCTTGCTCTTGACGCGCAAGGCGGCGATGCTCGCGAACACGCCGATGTCTTTCGTGATCGCGTAGCTGATGCCGGCCTCCCCGGCGATGCCCGTCGAGTCGCTCATTTCCACCTTCGGCGCCAGGCTCGACTTCACGTCGCTGAAGTGGGTGTAGTTGATGCCGATGCCGAGGTACGGCCGGAAGGCCGTGCCCGGGTCGAAGAAGTGGTAGGTGACGAAGGCGGTCGGCGCGACGTTCTTTGCCGAGAGCACGTCGTCACCGAGAAAGGCGACCGTGCCCGTGGCCTTGGCTTTGATGCGCGGTGGAATGCCGAGGACGAATTCGGCGCCGATGTTG
>Ga0075520_1001388_pt1 | contig 11604 bp, 8 predicted proteins | sample NGEPerB_FD_75100 | JGI IMG/M metagenome (GOLD analysis project Ga0075520, IMG submission 75100) | Arctic peat soil microbial communities from the Barrow Environmental Observatory site, Barrow, Alaska, USA - NGEE PermafrostAB12-B | ecosystem: Environmental > Terrestrial > Soil > Wetlands > Peat ... | reverse complement strand
GTAATATACTATGAATAAACAAGTAAGACATTTCGGAAAAGATATGTAATAATCCAATCAACTTCAGATGAGAAGAGATTAGATTCAATAAATATATGGAAATAAATTGATATTAAAGGAGTTTTTATGAAAACAGCCGTGATGGAGAAAATCATTGATCAACCCATTGACTTATCTATAACCCATGAAGAAAAAAAAATCAAGATTGTAAGACCTTCTCGTATTGCAGGTATTGAAGATCGAATTCTGGATTCCCGCACGATGTCTATATTGAAAGTCGAGCGACAGAATGTGAAAGCTGAGGATGTTTTTCATAACGAGAAATCATGGAAGGGCTTACAGGACTACCACAACCTGATGAAACGCTATGAGCAGGCAAACGACATTCCGCGTTCCATTGAACAAATCAATGCCATGACCGTCAAGGACGGCTACATTCCTGAAGATCTGTCCCATCAGGAAATTATCGGAAGAAAATTGCGCCGGCAGGCAAAATATATTTTCCGCGCACCTTTCTTCAAGGCCGTTACCTCCCATCCTGAATATTGTGACGTGCCGGGATTTGAAAGTTCCAAGCGGGTTATGAAGGAAACATTACACATCCTCAATTTATTGCGGAGCGTTGGAAATCTTTTCAGAAAAAACAAAATTCATACGATGGTCGGCTCACCCGCGGAGGTGAAAATCGCCAGTCGCTGTTTTGGCAACCTCTGGCCGGCGGGTATTAATCTCTACGGGATTTTGCGGGAGCTGTATCCCGCTTTTCATGCCAGAATCACCGGACAGGCGCCCATATACGTTGCCAACCACATGGATGATCTGCTCGATACCCCCATGGATTCCCACGCGGTACGGGGTATCGGAAGGTTCAGCATTGATCGGCATGGCCGGTTTCTTGGCTTGTACCCCGTATCCGAGGTGCCCCAGGAGCAGGTAACCCTGGATTCAACCTTTGTATCTCAAGATCAGTTGGGCAGAAAAGCTATCGTGAACAGGATCCTGGAGGATGTTATCCAGGCCGTCAAAGAAACTGTAAACCGTTCTGTCATTGTCATCGATTATGCCGGAGGCGTCGGTAACATGTCCGAACTGCTGCTCAAAAGGATCTATGGCCTGCCGGATGAGAACTTGAAAACCTTGCTGCTTGATAAAGTCCGCGTTGCTGTCATCGATATCGCTGATGATCAGCTTGCGGCAGGAATAAACAGATTTCAGCAGATGGAAAAACAATCCCGGTATGCCCAGATGTTCAGCCGGATCATCTTTTTAAATGGAGACGTCACCAAACCCCTCAATGCCGGGCATATCAGCGCCTTAAAAGCCAAGTTTGGAAAAACTTCTCTGACAAAGCCCCTTTATCTCGGCATGACATCCTATACCATCGGCGCCCTGGACAATATTACCCTGGGAAATGGGACGACGGTTGCCCAGGCGATGGCGGATGAAATGTTCAAACAGTGCTGGAAGGTCTATGCCGTCGATTTTTCATCCCCGATGTGGCGCCTTTCGGCATTTCTGAAAGATACGGGCAAATGGGGCCGGGAATATCTCCGGACTGTCCATGGGTATACGGAAAAGGAAGACGAGCAGGAGTCCATGCTTAGCCCTGTGGCCCTTTATCTAAAAATCCGGTTTGGACTGGCGCTGCGTAGTGTCGCCGATTTCGTCCGGTTCATGTCGGTCGGCGCCGCGCTGGCTTCCCACTATACGACAGTTTGGCCGGACAGCGATGGCCATAATGCCGGCTATTGTGTTGTCGAAGATGGCACATTGAAGAAGCCGGGTATCCTGAGCTTTGCTGAAAGGCTCCAGGGGCAGGGGGCCACGCTGTACTATAAATCCAAGGTTTGGTTGTTCGGCACCATGGACCTCGGAAAAACTGAAGGTGGGAATCGTGCCTGGGCCTTTATTCCCGCTTGGATTGCCGACTTTGTCGTTGCCGAAAATAAATGTAATAAATTCTGATAAGAAGGAGACTGTTCATGTTCACCAGCAATGAAATATCCGTGAAGGAGCAATTGGCAGGCAAACGAATCATGATCACCGGTACGACCGGATTCTTAGGGAAAGTTGTCATCGAAAAAATGATTCGTGAGATACCAGATATCGAAAAGATCATCCTGGTGATCCGGGGAAACGATCGGTATCCTACGGCCAGGGAGCGCTTTGACAATGAGATTGCCGTGTCCACCATCTTTGATCGGCTCAAAGATGATAGCCCTGCCTATTTCAGGCAATTCTGCATGGATAAGATTGAATGCGTTACAGGTGAACTCACTGAGAAAAATTTCGGCCTGAGTATGGAAGATTTCACTCTGCTCGCCGGCCGGCTTGATGTCATTATCCATGTAGCGGGCTGCGTAGAATTCCGGGAACAACTTCAGCGGGCATTAATGATCAACACCTTGAGCCTATTGAATATAGCGGACCTGATCAAAGCGGCGGGAAACATTCCGCTGGTCCATGTTGCAACCTGTTACGTGCATGGATTCAATACAGGGGACTGCCACGAAGAAATCGTTGTTCCGACCAGCAAGGCATTCAAAAGAAATCCGAAAGGCTTTTATGATGTTCGCCCGCTGATTGCGAAGCTGCAGAAAAAGATCAGGGATATTGAAGAAAACTGTCCCCGACCCGATCAACTGGCTGAACGTCTGGTTGAGCTGGGTGTAAAAGAATCCCATCGATATGGCTGGAACGACACGTACACTTTCACGAAGTGGCTCGGTGAACAAATTATCATGGAAGCGCTGCAGGACTCCACACTGACCATCGTCCGTCCGGCAATCATTGAGAGCACTTACCTGGAACCGGTCCCGGGGTGGATCGAAGGCGTCAAAGTGGCCGATGCGATTATCCTTGCCTATGCACGGGAGAAGACGCCTTTCTTTCCCGCACTGACAAACGGTGTCATTGATATCATTCCGGCGGATCTCGTGGCAAACAGCCTGATTCTGGCTGTGGCCGAAGCGCTGGCAATGCCGGGGAAACATCGAATCTATCAGTGTTCAACCGGATCGGTAAATCCAATCACGGTCGGCCGGATGAAGCATTTGCTTCAGTCGGAAACTAACCGCAACGCCGGAGCCTATGATCGGCTGTTCCCGAAGGGCAAACCGAAACGTGACTTCCGTATTATTGACCGGAGACTTTTTGTCATGGCGATGTCAGCGTTGAAAGGTGTTGTGACGATGTATGATGGGATCTGCAAGCTTACGGGAATGAGGAACAGAATTCGTAAAGTGACTAATTTTGTAAATACAACAATGAAATTGGCCGTAACCTTTTCCTTTTATGCATCACCCAGGTACCTTTTCCATAATAATAAGCTCATGGATCTCGCCTCACGGATGACACCTGCGGATCGCAACGCCTTTTCTGTGGATGCGGGGATCATTGAGTGGGAACGCTACATGGGGCCGATACACCTGTCCGGGTTGAACCGTTATGCCTTGAAGGATCGGAAGATCGCCCTGAGTCAGGCTGAAGAAAACATCAGGATCCCGAAGGTCGTGAATATCCCTGTCGCAGGTGGAAGCTTGGAACACGGGAATGTATAGAGCTTCCGCAGGTTGCACCAGGTGTTATTTAAGACAGCGACAAGAGGTAGGAGCGGAGATTCTTCTTGGCGTTATTCAGACCTAATTTCCGGCGGATGTTATTGCGGTGGAATTCGACGCCCCGTTCGGAAACATTCATCAGAGAGGCGATCTCCTTGGATGACTTGCCGTCCTTCACCAGACCAGCCACCTGGATCTCCGCCGGAGTGAGGTTCAGGCTGCGGCTAGACAGGCGGTGGAGAAAGGGCGAGATAATGGCCTGGAGATTGGTCTCGAGAATATCCGCATAGACCTTCTGCCGGTCGTTGAGGCGGCAACCCTGAAGGCGTTCAAGGCAGGGGAGCAGCAGGCCCCGGACATTGGTCAGAACCTTCTCCTCCAACTCATTCTTGTCCTTTTCCCGTTGTTCGAGCAGGACCTTCATCGCGATGTTTGTCTCTTCCAAGTGCAGGGCGTTGAGCTGGAGTTCCCGCTCCTTTTGCCGGAGGTTCCTCTCGGCGAGTTTGCGCTCCTCGATCTCCCGGCGGAGTTTCTCGTTGGCCCCGGTCAGATCTATCGTCCGCCCGGCTACCCGCTGTTCGAGTTCATCCAGGGTTTTCCTAAGGTCCTCCTGTGCCCGGTTCTTCTCCGTAACGTCCACGAAGGAACACAAAGTATACACGGGTTCGCCGTTCTCACCGCGAACAAGACTTGCCGATAGGTGGACAACAATTCGCGAACCATCCTTCTTCCGTCCGGCCACCTCGCCGATCCAACTGCCCTTTTCCAAGACTTCGGCGAAGATAAGGGCTGCCTCCTCCTGGTTATCGGCAAATGTCAACATGGACCAGCCGAAAACCTCCTCCAGCGTATAACCTATAAGGTCAATGGCGGCGGCATTTCCGTAGGTCACCCGGCCTTCAAGATCCCCGAAAACGATGCCGTTGATGGACGAGGCGATGGCATAGTCCTTGAGGCGCAGTTCCTCGAATGCCTGCCGGGAACGGGTGATATCCACGAAGGAACACAAAGTACCGATAGGCTTGTCATTATCATCTCGGACAAGACTTGCCGACAGGTGAGCAACCATGCGCGAGCCGTCCTTCTTCCGCCCGGCCACCTCGCCGATCCAGCTACCCTTTTCTAAGAACTCGGCGAAGATAAGGGCTGCCTCCTCCTGGTTATCGGCAAATGCCAACACGGACCAGCCGAGAACCTCTTCCAGCGTATAGCCCGTAAGGGCAATGGCGGCCGCATTTGCATAGGTCACCCGGCCTTCAATATCCCCGAAAGCGATGCCGTTGACGGCGGAGTCAATAGCAGAGCTCTTGATGTGCAATTCATCGAACGCCTGCCGGGCACGGGTGATATCCACGAAGGAACACAAAGTACAGACGGGTTCGCCGTCCTCACTGCGGACAAGACTTGCCGACAGGTGGACAACGAGGAGAGAACCGTCCTTCTTCCGCCCGGCCACCTCGCCGATCCAACTACCCTTTTCCAAGACTTCGGCGAAGATAAGAGCTGCCTCCTCCTGGTTATCGGCAAATGTCAACACGGACCAGCCGAGAACCTCCTCCAGCGTATAGCCTGTAAGGGCAATGGCGGCCGCATTTCCGTAAGTCACCCGGCCTTCAAGATCCCCGAAAGCGATGCCGTTGACGGCGGAGTCAATAGCGGAGTTCTTGATGCGCAACTCCTCGAGGAGGCGGGCGTGGCTGATGTGATCGATCGACTTCTTCATGGGCATCCTTGGCAAAGCATTTTAAATTTTATTTTAACTTCCCTTTACCCAACGTTTTAGTTAGATAATGATGTAAAGTATATAAAACAATGAGAATATGCAATAAAAAATTATTTATCGATTGGAAATATTTTTTTCAGGACGCCATAGTCTCGCATTAAATTACGAGGAGATGGTTGATGAATTCTGGAAGAACGATATTGTCACAGATCATGGCTTACCTGTCTGCAAACGAATTCCGATCACTTCATGTTTTGTGGTCACTATTCCATTGATACTCAAAATCATTTTTCATATAATATTCCAAAGTAAGAAATTAATGCCTTATCAATATTTTTTTAAGGGAGGATTATGAAGACAGAACAATATATCATTACAAATAGTCTTTTGCAGGGCACTCTTGGAGCACAGGCGGATCTAGTCCTCCTCTTCGGCGCAACGAAAAGGATCAAGGAGAAAGGCCTCATCGATATAGTCAGGGCAGCATACCCGAAAGCGTGTATGTTCGGGTGCTCCACTGCAGGCGAGATCATGGGGACACAAGTCCTTGATGATTCTCTGATTGTCACTGCCGTTTCTTTTTCATCAACCAGGGTTCGAGGTGCCATGGTTAAGGTCACCAGCATAGAGGACAGCTATAAGGCAGGCTCCGAACTGGCGATATCCCTTGCCGCGGACGACCTCAAACATGTCTTTGTCCTTTCCGAAGGTCTCAACATAAACGGCTCCGAACTCGTCAGGGGGCTCACGGAAAATCTACCTCTCGGGACACCACTTACCGGAGGTCTTTCCGGAGACGGTGACAGGTTCCAAGAGACATATGTCCTGCTCAATAACGAACCGACAAGGGATGCCGTTGGGGCCATCGGTTTCTATGGAAACAAGCTGCAGGTCGGTTACGGATCTTTCGGTGGCTGGGACCCATTCGGACCGGAGCGACTTATTACCCGCTCCAAGGGAAACATCCTCTATGAACTTGACGGTAAATCAGCCCTGGCCCTGTACAAGCAATACCTCGGAGAGCACGCAAAGGGCCTTCCCGCCACGGGTCTCCTCTTCCCCTTAAGCCTCAGGATGAATGATGCATTAAGGCCTGTGGTGAGAACGCTTCTATCGATAGACGAAACAGACCAGAGCATGACCTTTGCGGGCAACATGCCCGAAAATACCTATGCCCGCCTCATGAAGGCCAACTTTGAACGACTCATCGATGGCGCGGTAAGTGCAGCCAGGACATCGGCTGAAACCATGCGACACATCAGCCCTGAACTCGTAATCCTTATCAGTTGCGTAGGAAGAAAGCTTATCCTCAAACAGCGTATTGAAGAAGAAGTGGAAGGGGTGCGCGATATCCTGGGAGAAGGCGCCACTTATACAGGATTCTATTCTTATGGCGAGATATCGCCCTTTGCCAAGGGCGGCAAGTGCGAACTGCACAACCAGACTATGACCATCACATCCTTGAGCGAGAGATGAACTTATGCACAGCCTTATCCGAAGACAGATAAAAAGCTATCTTAAAGATACAGCGTCTCTTCCAGAGGAGCTTCAAGAATTCATCAAGGCCGTGGATAAGGCCTATCACGAGAATGACGCGGACAGACTCATGCTGGAGAGGGCCTTTGATCTGAGTTCCCAGGAGCTCATACAGGTGAACGATGAGCTCAGGGAGAACGAAGAAAAATACCGCCTGATTGCTGAAAACACGGCAGACCTCATTGTCGCCATGGATATGAATCTGCGCTTTACTTATATCAGCCCATCCATCATGCGTACCCATGGATTCACCGTTGAGGAGGCCTTGAATATGACCCTCGACCAGGTACTGACTCCCGAATCCATGCAGAACCTGCTGACGGTTTCTGAAGAAGAGATGAAATTAGAAGCCACCGGGACCGCCGATCCCGGGAGAATCCGCAGCCTGGAGATTGAAGGATACAAAAAGGATGGATCCATCATCTGGATGGAGAGCAGCGTGTCCAATCAGCGTGACAAGGAAAACAAGCCGATCGGGATACTTTCGGTAAACAGGGACATTACCGAGCGCAAGCAGGTGGAAAAGAAATTAATGAACAGCGAAGAAAAATTCCGCATGCTGGCCGAATCCAGCCCTCTTGCCATCATGATGCACCAGGGGGACCGCTGGATTTATGCGAATCGTGCGGCTGTGGAAATTTCCGGGTACACGGAAGAAGAGTTCTACAGCATGGACTTCTGGGATATTGTGCATCCGGATTACCGGGACATGATAAAAGAGAGTGGCCACAATCGTCAACAGGGAAAGGTATTGCCTCGTGATTACGAATTCAAAATCATTGCAAAAAACGGCTTGGAAAAATGGGTCATTCTGACCGGAAACCCCATCAAATATGAAGATAAACCCACAGCTGTGATTTCCGTAACGGACATTACAGAACGTAAAATAATCGAGGCTGCCTTGATGGAAAGCGAAATCAAGTATCGGCGGATTTTTGAATCATTCGAGGACCTCTACTATCAGACAGATGAGAAGGGTATCATCCGAGTCCTCTCTCCATCGCTGTATCGTCTTACGGGATGGTCTCCTGATGAACTCATCGGAAAGCCGGTTACGGATGTCTATGTCAGCCCAAAAGACCAAGGAGGACTTTTAGCAGAGATATCCCAGAGTGGATTCCTCCGGGATTATGAAGTTTTTCTGAAGAAGAAGGACGGAACACAGGCATACGCATCACTCACGGCAAGCATACTAACCGATCCAGATGGCAGGCCCTGCGGTATTGCCGGAACCCTGCGCGACATCACTGAGCGCAAGCAGGCGGAGGAAGAACGTAAACAGAGCTTTGAACGGCTGAGAAAAGCTCTGGGAGCCACGGTCCAATCCATCTCCCTGACCGTGGAAATGAAAGATCCCTATACTGCGGGTCATCAGCAGCGGGTATCCGATCTGACCTGGGCAATTGCCACAGAAATGGGTTTATCGGCAGACCGGCGGGACTTCATCCGCATCGCATCCTCTATTCACGATATCGGCAAGATATCCGTTCCTTCCGAGATACTCAGCAAGCCGACGAAACTGACTGATCTGGAATTCAGTTTGATTAAAACACACTCCCAGTCAGGGCATGATATTCTAAAAGACATCGACTTTCCCTGGCCCGTGGCTGATGTCGTCCTTCAGCATCATGAGCGGATGAATGGATCCGGTTATCCTCAGGGTCTTAAGGGAGATGATATTCTCCTGGAGGCACGGATTATGGCTGTCGCCGACGTCGTGGAGGCCATCGCTTCCCACCGTCCCTATCGGCCGTCACTGGGAATTGATTTTGCTCTGGAAGAGATTTCACGGAATAAGGGCATCCTTTATGATGCAGATGTCGTAGATGCCTGTCTGAAATTATTTCAGGAGAAAAGCTACACCCTGCTGGTTCTTAAAAAGTAACTGATAGAGTGGGAAGCGGACAACGAGCATAATAGAAAGGTAATCTGATGAAAATGCAACGATTATTTTTCCTGTTCATTTTATCCCTCGTCATATTGTTCGTAAGCTTCGGATGCCAGACGACTGTGCAGGCGGACGATTCAATTCCGGCAAAAGAAAAAACAAGTGAAGATGAGCAGGTAACAATATCATCCCTCGACAAAGAACCAGAAAACACATTGGCAATAGCCCGCTACTACGCGAAACGTCACAAGGGAAGAATAACCAGCTCCGGTGCGATTTACAACCCGCATTATCATTATTGAAGAAGATAATCCGTCACTCGAATACTTGGCTATCAAACAATGATGAATCAAGATGTTAATCACGGGTATGAACTCCAAAGCAAGCTTTGGAAACATTTCGCAGCAAGTTGCGGGGTATTGCACCCTCCACTGCGCGGGATAATTCGACCTGCAAGCTTCATTACACTCTGTTTCTGAAGCTTGGGTCTCATTACAACTTACCAATTCCGACTTGTGACCTCATGTGACCTTTAGGTTATTAGGTTATATGCTTCGCTTTCGGAATTGGAGTTTCAACAATAAAGGCAGATAAAATCTGAATACAAGAAAGGAGATATTACCATGAACTTAAACACCCGGAAGCAACCCAACAGGCATTGAACATTTTGAGGAGCGGCGATACGTTCCAATGGTATGTCATCCCTCTCCTTGTGATCGTCCTTTACATTTACGCCAATGAGTATGAAAAGGGCAATTATCGCGTTATCGCCGGAGGGCTGGCCCTTTACATGGTCCACTGGTTTGTGGAAATTGTAAATGCACTCATCCAGCACTTTTCCGGTCATGCTCTGTGGACGGTACCTTCCGGATCAGCCTTTGTAATAATGGTGGGTGTCGGAATCGAAATCAGTCTGATGTTCTCTATCGCCGGAATCGTTGTTTGCAAGCTGCTGCCGAAAGACCCCACGCTGCAAATTCTGGGCATCAATAACCGTTGGGCCTTTGCAGTCACCAATGCTGCTTTTGCCTCCATCCTGGAAATATTTTTGGTGAAGACGCCGACTTTTGTGTGGGTTTATGGATGGTGGGGCGCCTTCCCGGTTTTTGTGACGGTTTACATTCCTTTTTTCGCCGCCGCCTGTTATGTGCACGACTGGCAACCCCGGGCGCAAAAACTTTTTATCGGTTCTCTTTTCGCCATTAACACCATTGCTCTAATCGTGTTTGCGGGAATCCTCAAGTGGATCTGATTTAGGACCATTAATGAAACTGCTTATCCGTGGTGGAAGTATTGCCGCAGGTCTAGGCGTGACCAAAAGTTATGTAGATATTCTCACAGAATCTCTTCTTACGAAAGAGATCGATTTGATTAACCGATCAAGGTACCAAGAGACTTCTTTTGATGGCATCGGCACATTCACCGAGGACATTGATTTTTTCCGGCCTGATATTCTTCTTATCCACTTCGGTGTTGATGATGCTTTCGGGTATGTCTACCGCTCTGAATTTCAGGAAAATATCATACAAATGATCAGACTGGCGCGTCTTCGTTTCAATCCTGTCATCTTCCTGGCTACTTCCCACACCTTCGATAATCATCATGATATGGATGCTGTTTATATATTTTACAGGTCTTTGAGGATTGTGGCTTTAGATTTGGGCTGTGAATTGATTCCCGTACACAACTACTGGGCTGGTTATCTTGAAGAACATAATCTATGCAGTAATGATTTGGTCCTATCAGATTCCAGATATCCAAATGAAAGAGGACATCAGGTAATAGCAGAGGCAATGATGAAATGGTTGAGCAAAATCTTTGAACATCGTCAATAGAGGCGCACACTCGCGTCAACTTTGATTTTATTCCTGTTTTCTTTTTATGTTTGCCAATGCTTTTTCAGCGGCAGATTTGACTTCTTTAGGGTATGACCCTATGCCCAAAATAGATTTTGATTCGGCAATTTCCGAAAGAGTTTTTATCGCCTCAGACGAGCCGATAGTTCCAAGAGCGTTGCAAATTTTTTCCTGCAAGGATATCTGCTCATCTTTAGCTATCAAGGACTTGTTCTTGAGCATATCCAACAGACCAGGCACCGCTTCGGCGCATCTGATTTTACCGAGCATTTCAATTACATTAACTCTCAATTCACCTTCTGCCTGCGGCAGAAAGGACAGGAGCAATGGGCCTCTCATATTCCCTCCAATCTGGCCAAGACTTTTTAATGCCTCCTTGTGAACCCGTTTGTCTTTGTGCAGCATAAGATCTCGAAGTATATCAGCATTGGTTTCATCGCCAATGCGGCCGAGTATATAGGCCATATTACGCAAGTAATACCATGGAGCAACCATGTTAATACTTGCAATGATGGCTGGTATTGATCTATGCCCCATTTCTTCAATAATATGGATAATGCCTATACGTTCTTTGCTATCGCTGGCATTCCGGAGAATATTGAGTAATTTGTTCATTATAATGTCGCCAAATCCGGTAAGTATTTGAAAGGCTTCAATTGATTCATTCTTCTTGTTGGTATTGAATTCTTTTAACAGGATGTTAATGTTATTTTCTGATGCCAGAAGTCGGAGAACTTCCAAAGATACCTGCCGCACTTCATCATCTTTTTTCAGTGCGCCGGTATTAATTTTACTGAAGATATCTATAATAGGATTTGCTTCGGCAAAGAATCCATAGGTTATAAAGTCTTGAAGAAGTGTTTGCAATCTGCGGCATATTTCTTTGTAAGCAGGCGTGACTGCTGTTTCCATCTCAATCCACTCTGCCGCTCGTACAGATAATCTTTTGATCATATCCTTTTTCTCTTCGGAAGGAAGAGATTCAATTGCTCCATCCATCGCTTTCATGCGGGTGAATACTGACTGCATCTTGGCAATACT
>Ga0075520_1001387_pt1 | contig 11605 bp, 10 predicted proteins | sample NGEPerB_FD_75100 | JGI IMG/M metagenome (GOLD analysis project Ga0075520, IMG submission 75100) | Arctic peat soil microbial communities from the Barrow Environmental Observatory site, Barrow, Alaska, USA - NGEE PermafrostAB12-B | ecosystem: Environmental > Terrestrial > Soil > Wetlands > Peat ... | reverse complement strand
TACCGTTGGCCACCTCGGCGATGACCAGCCCGGTGGCCGGATCCGCCACCGCGAAGGTCCCGCCGTCCTGAGCCGGCCGCCACAATGCACCGATCCGGAGCTCGTCAGGGACTGTGATCGACAACGAGTGCTTCACGCGCTCATCGATCGGCTGACGGTCTCCACGATGCGGGTGACCGAAGGGATCGCCATGTCCTCGAGAACGTCAGACGAGGGCAGGGGGATGTGTGGGGTGGTGATGCGGACGGTCGGTCCGTCGAGGTCATAGAAGATCTCCTCGGCGACGATCGAGGCAAGTTCACCGCCCCATCCGCACAGCCGAGGGTTCTCCTCGACGGTGAAGAGCCGACCGGTGGCCGAGATCTCCCCGAGGATGGTGGTGGTGTCGAGCGGCACCAGCGAGCGCACGTCCACCACGGTGCAGTCCACACCCGATTCCGCCAGTTGCTCAGCTGCGGCCGTCGCCTTGGGCACCATGGCGCCAAGTGCCACCAGCGTGGCGTCGGTTCCCCGCCGGAGCACCTTTGCCGAACCCAACTCGTCGAGCACCTCTCCTTCAGGAACCTCGCCCTTGGTGGGGTACAGCACTTTGGCCTCGAGGAAGATGACCGGGTCTGGGTCACGCACTGCGGCGGCCATGAGCCCCACCACGTCGAGGGGATTCGACGGGACGACCACCTTGAGGCCAGGGACAGCCATGGCCCAGTTCTCCACGCTCTGAGAATGTTGGGCACCGAATCGGAGACCGCCACCGTTACCCGAACGGATCACCAGGGGGAAGCTCACCTGCCCGTTCGTCATGTAGCGACTCTTGGCGATCTCGTTCACGACCAGATCCCAGCAGACCGCGAAGAAGTCGGAGAACATGATTTCGGCGATCGGTCGCAGACCGGTCATGGCGGCGCCCATGGCGGCGCCCAAGATGGCCTGTTCGCTGATCGGAGTGTCCCGCACACGGACGTCGCCGAACTCCTCAAGCAGGCCGACCGTGCCCTTGAACACACCTCCAGCCTTTCCGATGTCCTCGCCGATGAGGACGATCGACTCGTCCCGACGCATCTCTTGTGCGATACCTCGGGCGATCGCGTCCCGAAACGTCAATTGCGCCACGATGCACCACCTTCTGCCCATACGTCCTTCATCAAGAGATCCTCGCCCGGCGGGGGCCCTGCCTTTGCTTCCTCAGTCGCCCGGTCGACGGCGAAGGCCACCTCCGCCTCGATGGCGCACAGCACTTCGTCGGTCGCCCCGGAGCGGAGCAGTCGCTCCCGATAGGCAGGAACTGGGTCTCGAGCCATCCAGGTAGCCACCTCGTCATCCGGCCGGTACTTTGCCGGGTCCGCTCTCGAGTGCCCGCCGTGCCGATAGGTTTCGGCCTCGATCAGGCTGGGTCCATCCCCGGCGCGTGCGCGAGCCAGCGCCCGGCCTGCGACGGCGAAGACCGCGTCGGCGTCATTCCCGTCCACGATGATCGATTCGAGCCCGTACGCCGATGCACGGTCTGCGGCCGGGTGCTCCACTGCGGTCACGTCACTCGTCCGGGTGTACTCCATCCAGAGGTTGTTCTCGCAGACGAAGACGACCGGTAGCTTCCACACCGCAGCCAGATTGAGAGCTTCGTGGAACGCCCCGATGTTCACCGTTCCGTCACCGAAGAAGCACACCGCCACTTGCTCGGTCCCCCGGTACTGAGCGCTCCAGGCGGCACCGCAGGCGATGGGCAGGTGTGCACCGATGATGGCGTAGGAGCCCATGACGCCGTGCTCGACGCTGGTGAGATGCATCGATCCGCCCTTACCGGCCATCAGGCCATTGGCCCGACCGAGCAGTTCGGCCATGACCGGGGTCATCGGCACACCCCGAGCCAGCGTGTGGGCATGACCGCGGTAGGTGGCGAACGTCCAGTCGTCGGAGCGCATTGCCTCGGCGAATCCAGCCGCGATGGCCTCCTGTCCAAGGGAAAGGTGACTGGTCCCCTTCACCAGGTTCTCGAGGAAGAGGTCATAGGCCCGCTTCTCGAACACGCGCAACTCGACCTGACGTCGATAGAGCCGGAGCCCGATCTCGAGATCAGGAGATCCGGTGGCTGTGTCGGTGGTGGTCATCATGATGTCCCTCGGTCGGTTGCATCGCTAGTACTCATTTGCCACCAGGAGACTCTGTGCCGGAAAGCGAGTCAGAATGGCAGGTCCGTCGTCGGTGACGACGATCTCCTCTTCGATCCGAGCTGCCGAGACACCATCGGTGGCCGGGCAGTACGTCTCGAGAGCGAACACCATCCCCGCCTGGAGCTCCAGTGGGTCGTGGATGCTGTTGAGCCGGCTGATGACAGGGCGCTCGTGGAGGCCGAGTCCGAGTCCGTGCCCGAACTGGAGACCGAATGCCGCCATTTCGTTGGCGAAGCCGAACTCGGTGGCAGCCGGCCACGACAGGGCGATCTCATCGGTGCCGACACCGGGTCGGATCAGGTCGATCGCTCCGTCCATCCACTCGCGCGCCTTGGTGTAGGCATCGCGCTGCGACGCAGTGGAGCTCCCGACGGACAGCGTCCGGTAGTAACAGGTGCGATACCCGTTGTAGGAATGGATGATGTCGAAGAATGCCTGGTCCCCGGGCCGGATGATCCGGTCCGTGAAGTTGTGAGGATGTGGATTGCATCGCTCACCGGACACGGCGTTGATGGCTTCAACCTGGTCGGACCCCATCTCATAGAGGCGCTTGTTGGCGAGGGCCACGATCTCGTTCTCGCGGACACCGGGCTTGAGCGCCTCGAAGATGTCCTGGTAGACGCCGTCGACCATGGCAGCAGCCTGGGACAGCAGCATCAGCTCGTCTGAGGACTTGATCTGTCGGGCGTCGAGCATGATCTGCTGGGCGTCACGGATCTCGACTCCCTGGGCCTGGATCTCGAACAGGAACGGCAGCTCCACGATGTCGATCCCGACAGGCTCCCCTGCGACCCCGTGGTCTGCCAGGATCCCGACCAGTTCCTTGACGGCCGATGTGAAGAGTCCGGCACGGGGAGGGATGGCTCCCCGCAGTCCGAGCATTCCGGCTCGGCAGTTTTCGGGCTCGAGCCAGGGTGCAAACAGCTGGTGGTGGCGGGCGGCGGATCCGAAGTCCCAGACCATTGGCTCACCCGTACGTGTGAGCAGGCAGTACCGGGTCATCTTGTCACCGAGAGCGCCGCCCACCCAGGTTCCCGACACATAGCGGATGTTGTAGAAGTCAAAGAGGAGCACCGCGCCGAGATTGCTCGCCGCCAGTGCTTCGCGGGCTCTGGCGATGCGATAGCTCCGGAGGCGGTCGAAGTCGACCCGTGTCTCGAAGTCGACGCCCATGTGGCCGGGCGTGTTCATCACTGGTCCGAATCCCTCTCTCATGGCACCACTCCTCCCAGCCCGTCATCTAGCTCGATGTTCTCCGGCTCCATGGTGAGTCCGGCGCTGCGAGCCTGCTCGAGGAAGAGCACGGCGAAGTCCTCCTCTCGATAGCCTGCCCCGATCGCGCTCACCACCAGTTCGGTACAGAGTGCAGCCACCGGCATCGAGACACTCATCTGTTTCGCCGCCGCCATGCCCAGGTCGAAGTCCTTCCGCAGCAGAGGAGGGGTAAAGGTCGGACTGAAGTCCAGATTGACGAACGCCGGGGTCTTGTACTTCGTGAATGTCGAGCCCATGACCGAATTGTTGAGGAACTCGAGGAACGCCGAGCGCTTGATCCCACCACGCTCAGCCAACACGGTGATCTCGGCCATCGCCTGCGTGACGATACCGAGGAACATGTTGTGGCAGATCTTCACCAGGCGGGCGACCTCACCGGTGCCCACGTACGTCACTCCCTGACCGAGTTGCTCGAGTAGTGGCTGGACGTCGACGAACGACTCCTGCGGACCGGATACCGCCAAGGTGAGCTGGCCGGCCTTCACGACTTTGGGGTTGCCGCTCACCGGTGCGGCGAGAAACGCCACACCGCGCTTCGCTGCTGACTCTCTCACCGTGGCCGACGTCTCGACCGACACGGTCGAGCAGTCGACGATGACCCGGGGTGCAACCCCCCCCGCGCTCAGCACGCCGTCGGGTCCCGTGACGACCTGCAGGAGATCGGCGTCGGCCGACACCATGATGAACACGACATCGCAGTCGGCGAGGTCACGGGGTGAGTCGACAACGGTGGCACCCTCGTCGCCAAGCACCTCCGCCTTGGCCCGTGTGCGGTTGGTCACGCGCACGTCGTTCCCCGAAGTCACCAGTCGCCTGGCCATGGCCGTCCCCATCCGCCCACAGCCGATCCAACCGATCGTGGCAGTGCCCTCTGTCATTTCACGTTCCTCCAGCTTCACAGGGTCGGTTCGGTCAGTGTCGGGAGTCACGGAGAAAGGTGCTCGCCGATGACGCCACCGAGATACAGGGCGCCGATCTCCGGGTGGTTCAGGACCTCGTGGCCGGTGCCCGAGAGGCGGACCATCCCATTCTCGAGGACCACGCCGAAGTCACTCATGCGGAGTGCTTTGCGAGCATTCTGCTCTACGAGGAGGACCGTACGTCCGGACTGGTTCATCGCCTCCACCGTGTCGAAGACCGCCCGCAGCGTCTTTGGATCCAGGCCCATCGAGGGCTCATCCAAGACGACCAGTTCAGGGTCGAGCATCAGGCACCGAGCGAACTCGACCAGACGTTGCTGTCCACCAGAGAGGCTCCCGGCCTTGTCCTTGGCCCTCTCGGCGACGATGGGGAACATCTCCTTGACGTGGTTCAATCGCTGGACGATCACCGAGCGATCCTTGACCAGGAAGGCTCCCAGCTCAACGTTCTCGTGCACGGTCATCTCGCGGAACAAACTGTGGTTCTGCGGGACCTGGACGATCCCCAGGTTGAGGATGTCCTTCGGAGTCCGGCCGACCAGAGGCACACCCTTGAACCAGATCTCACCCAACCGCGGGCGGATCAATCCGCTGACGGTCTTGAGCAGCGTCGACTTTCCCGATCCATTCGGGCCGACGATGCAAGTGACGCCACCACGAGGAACCTCGAATTCCACGCCCTTGAGCACATCGCCTCCGCCGTAGCCGGCGGTCACTCCTTCGAAGCGGAGGAATGCAGCTCCCGGGGTTGCGCTTGAATCGCTGATCTCAGCCATTGACCGCACCTTCGTCGGCGTCTTCCTCGTCGGGACCGCCGAGATACGCGTCGAGTACCAACGGGCTGCTCCGAACCACTGCCGGACTTCCCGTGACGATGTCCGAACCCTGGTGCATGACGGTCACCGTGTCGCAGAGATTCATCACGAACTCCATATTGTGTTCGACGATCAAGAACGTCTTCCCCTTGGCGTTGAGGCTGCGGATCTGATCGGCGATCTGATTGATGAGTGTCAGATTGACGCCGCCTGCCGGCTCGTCGAGCAGAATCACGTCGGGGTCGGCAACCAGCACATAGGCCAATTCGAGGAGCTTGCGCTGGCCATAGGAGAGCGAGCCGGCCTGCAGCGTGGACAGGCGATCCAATCCCACGAACTCCAGCCAACCCATGGCTCTGTTGCGCTCCTCCTCCGAAGACTCCGAACGGAAGAGTCCTCGGATCCAACTCTCATTGCGCTGCGTCGCCACCAACATGTTCTCGAGTACGGAGAGGCGCTCGAAGATCCGGGTCAGCTGGAAGGTCCTCCCGATGCCGAGGGCGAAGACACGGTCCGGACGAGCGCCGGTGATGTCCTTGCCGGCGAAAGTCACCGTGCCACTCTCCGGTCGCACGTAGCCGGTAATGACGTTGAATAGCGTGGTCTTCCCGGAGCCGTTTGGACCGATCAATCCCGTGATGCTCCCCTTCTCGACAGTGAGGGAGCAATCGCTAAGTGCCTTCAGGCCACCAAAGGATCGTGAGATCCCCTGGGCACGCAGGAGATCAGTCATGCTCGCCTGGTCCCGACCACCTCTTCGACCGTCACCCCACCGAGCTTCTTCTCCTCAACGCCTCTGTTCCGCTTGGTCCACACATCACCGAAGAAGGTCACGATCCCCTGAGGCATCAGGAGAATCACCGCCAGAAACAGCACGCCATAGAACACGAGGTAGAGCGATCCCGAGGAGAACTGCAGGGTCAGCCACTGTTGGAGCGACTCGAGGATGAGTGCACCGAGCAGCGGTCCGAGCAGCGTCCCGAGCCCGCCCAGGAAGGCCATCAGGGCAATGCTGATGTCGAACAGCGGGTCGAAGGCGAATTGCGGGTAGATCTGTCCGAGGAAGTACGCATAGAGCCCACCTGCCATCCCGATGGTGAACGCAGAGATGACGAATCCGGTGAGCTTCACCGCCGCCACCTTCGTGCCGAGGCCCAGCGCCCGGTCCTCGTCGTCCCGAATGGCCAGAAGCTGCAGTCCGAACCGGGATCGCCGGATCCCCGCCGAGAGGAGCGTGGACACGATCACCAGGGCGAGTCCCACATAGTAGAAGGGCAGGTTGTAGAACGACGCCGACCAGGAGGGAGAAGGGATCTGGATCCCCGCGGTACCCCCGGTGAATCCGAAATTGATCGCCGCCAGCTGGAAGACGAAGAAGATGGCGATTGTGATGACGACGAAGGTATGGCGCCGGACACGGAGGCAGATCAGTCCAACCGGTACCGCCACCAGCATCGCCAGGATCCCACCCAGAGGCACCAGCGCGAACATCGCGTAGCCGCCCTGCATGTTCAGGTGGGTTGACACCAGTGCCATCGCATAGGCGCCGGTCCCGAAGAAGACGCCGTCGCCCAGAGCGATGTATCCCGAGTAGCCCGAGAACAAGTTCCACGACGTTGCAGCTGCCATGAAGATCAAGGTGAACACTGCGATCGATGTGACCGCCGGATTCTGGAACACAAGTGGGAACGCCACCAGCGCAAGGAGAGCGACTGGCCACGCCCAATTCTTTCGCTTGAGGATCATGCGACTCTTGCCGACTGCTTGCCGAAGAGGCCTTGAGGCCGCACCGACAGCACGACGACGAGCACGACGAAGAACACCATCGTCGACCACACCGGCGACCACGCCACCGAGACGACATCTTCGAGCGTCACCATGACGATGCCTGCAACGAGTGCACCGCCCAGACTGCCGAGGCCGCCCAGCACCACGATCGTGAGGAGCCGCGAGATCAGGTCATAGCTCGTACTGGCATTGAACGCGTTGGTTGCGCCGTACACCATCCCACCAGCGGCGGTCACGGCAACTCCGATCCCGAAGCAGATGGTCGACACCCTGCGCACATCGATTCCCACCAGTGCCGCCGCGGTGTGATCGGCAAGCGATGCGCGAACACTCGCACCGAATCGAGTCCGGTAGAGCATCACGTACAACGCACCAAGGAGCACCACGGCCATGATGAATCCGAAGACATAGATGTACGGCAGATAGATGCCGAAGACCTTGAACGACTTGCTTACATACCACGAGTGGAGTTGCACATAGTTCACCCCGAAGACCAAGTTGAGCGTTCCCTCGATGATCAGCGAGATGGCGTACGTGACCAGAATCGACATCGCTGTCTTCTCCGGGCCCTTCAGCCGCCCGATGAACGCACGCTCGACGCAGATCCCGACGATGAACAGCGTCGGGATGGTGATGAGCAGACCGACGAACAGGTCGATCCCCAGGTGGACGGAGAGGGCGTAGCTCAAGTACGCACCGAGGATCACGAAGATCCCCTGGGCGATGTTGATGATGTTCATGACGCCGAAGATGAGCGTCAATCCGGTTGCCATCAGTGCGTACACGGCACCGGTCAGGATTCCGTCAATCACTGCATGGGTGAGTGCAGTGCCGTTCACCTACTCATCCCGCCCATACTGGCTTGGGAAAGAGAACCGGAACGGAGTTCGGGTTACTGGTCGGCATGACCTGAACGAAGTTCGCACCCTGCCACTGGAAGGTGAACGCAACCCCCAAGAGGTTCTGACCCAGGTTGTTGAACTTCACCGGACCCTGAACGCTCTGCATGGTGACCCCGCTGTGGAGATAGCTGATGATCTTCGAGTTGTCGAAGCCGCCGGTCGCCTTCACCGCCTGAGCCACCACCTGGCCGACCGAGTAGGCCTCAGCCACATCGGCATTCACATCTGAAGCTGAACCCCCGTACTTGGCGACATAGGACGCCACCATTGCCTTGCTCGATGCGTTGTCGTACCCGGGATACCACGAGTTCGGCACCATCATGCCGTTGGCGTTGTTCTGCCCCACAGCTTGAGCGAAGGTCGCTCCCTGGTCAGGACCGGCGGTAGCGATGAACGCCTTGGGGTTGTAATGGGCCTGCTCGAACGCCTGCATGAAAGCGGAGACTGTCGGGACGTCAACGGACCCGAGGACAACCACCTCAGCCTTGGACGCGGCAACCGCGTCAGCGATCGGAGTGAAGTCGGTCGCTTCGGCCGGGAAGACCGAGTTGTAGACGGTCTTGATGCCCGCAGCGTTGGTGATCTTCTGGGCCACGGGAATCTGTGGCTGGGTGAACGGATCGTTGGAGGTGACGTAGGCCACCGTCTTCGGGCGCTGGGAGGTGGGCAAGGCGGCCAGCCAGTTGGCGAACGGCGTCAGGTCATCTGACACAGGGAGGGTGACGTCGAACACGTTCGTCAGCCCCGCGGCGAACACCGAAGGGCCTCCACCGGCACCTTCCACCATCGCGTAGCTGTACCTCTTGGCGATCTTGGCGGCAGGAATGGAGAGCAGCGTCGAGTACGGGCCGAAGGTGAGATTGACCTTGTTGACCGAGATCAGCTTCTGATAGTTGGTCACCACCTGGGTGGGGCTCGACGCGTCTGAAACGATCTTGAGCTTCACCTGGTGACCGAGAAGGCCCCCGGCAGCATTCTGGTTCTGCGCCCAGAGCTCATAGCCCCGCTGAAAGGCTTGACCGTCAGCGGAGAAGTCTCCTGACAGCGACAGCGAAGCACCGATCGTCACCGGCTGTCCGCTCGGGATGGTCGACGAGCCATTTGAACTCGACGAACCGCATGCGGTCAGTGCTAGTGCGCAGGAAGCCGCAGCTGCGACACCCAACACGCGGATGCCTGAACTCTTGAATCTCATGTCTCTCCCCCTAGATCACGCACCCATGGTGATCCCCCGATCCCCAACCCCACAGATGATCGCCCGGTGAGCGATGTCTCGATGATCCACCGCGCCCCGAAGCCTGTCAAGGCATTCTTGGTGAAGAAAATTCACCTCATTGGGTGAAAAGAAGTTGGCCCGGCCCCAGCCTCAAGCGCTCAGGAAATGTGGGACACTCGCCCATCGCGCTGCGGTCGAAGGAGGAGGAGCCATGGGTGACGTACTACTGGACACGGCGGTCGCCAATTGGGAACCTCGCTTCACTGCCAATGGCGTCGACGCCAGTGACTTCGCCGGGATCACCCGCGGACTCGAGCGATGGAATCAGTGGTGCGCTGCATGGTGTGCAGGTGCCGAAATCCACGTCGAACTCGGGACCACCGCTCGTTCCGAGGGCCGACTCCGCTCGGCGGGAGAGCATTTCGCTCAAGGAGCGACGTACTTCCATTTCGGGAAGTTCCTCTTCGTGCACGACCAGGCGCAGGCGAGGGAGGCCCATGCACGGGCGGTGGCGTCGCTCAACGAGTCACTCGACCTGCTCGACCCGAGTGGCAGACGTGAAGAGATCCCCTTCGATGGAGCGAAGCTCGTAGGCATCCTTCGCACGCCCTTGGGCCCGGGGCCCCACCCCACCGTGATCCTGATCCCCGGACTCGATTCGACCAAGGAGGAGTTCCGCCTCGTCGAGCGCGCCTTTCTCGATCGGGGGATGGCCACCTTCGCCCTTGATGGACCTGGCCAGGGTGAGGCGGAATGGGATCTGGCCATCCGTCCAGATTGGGAGGTCCCCGGCGCGGCGGTACTCGCTCACCTACAGTCACTTCCAGACGTCGACAGCGATCGCATCGGCGTGTGGGGAGTGAGCCTGGGTGGGTACTACGCAGCCCGCGTGGCCAGCGCCGGGCTTCCGATCAAGGGTTGCATCGCCCTTGCCGGCCCATACGACTTCGGAGCGACATGGGACAAGTTGAACCCACTCACTCGCCATGCCTTCGAAGTGCGATCGTTCTCGAAATCGCCCGAGGAAGCGGCGAGACGTGCGAACGATCTGACGCTCAAGGGCTATGCGGATCGCATCACCGCACCGCTCCTGGTGGTGATGGGCCAACGAGACCGGCTGTTCCCGTGGCAGGACGGGGAGCGCCTGGCCGCCGAAGCCGGTGGACCGTCTCGTCTCATCCTCCTACAGGAAGGCAATCATGGGTGTGCCAACGTCATCTACCGGCACCGTCCGCTCGCCGCTGACTGGATGGCCGTTCAGCTCGGGGTCTGAGAGCCCACCGCCTTCGGCATGGTGCGAATCGACCTCCGACGTGCTGGCATCTCCACGACCCGCATGGCGACTGGATTCTCATCATCGATCGATGTTCGATGGCGTCAGTCCCCGGGGTACCTTCGCACGAGTCCACATGGAAGCGATGCTCGTTGCGATGGTCGCTGAACGGCCCGACAGGTTCTCGGGAGCGGCACTTCGCGAGGCTGCCGCCTCTCGAGATGCTCGACCGGACCCGGAGCGGACGAACGGGAGGTGGTCTTCATGCCAGAGGTGATCATGCCCCAGCTGGGGGAGACGGTGGCGGAAGCCACGATCACGAAATGGTGCAGACAGGTCGGGGATGCCGTTGTGCGGGGCGAAGCCCTCTTTGAGGTCTCTACGGACAAGGTCGACACCGAGGTTCCTGCTCCGGCCGACGGTGTGCTCACGTCGATTCTCGTCGAACAGGGAGAGACGGTCGACGTGGGTGTGACCTTGGCCTTCATCAGTGACGACACGACTTCCGCGCCTGCCTCATCGACATCGTCTTCGGCGGCCGCTTCCGAAGGGGCAGCGCCAGTGATCCCGAGCCCTGTGGTCCAGCGATCTCCTCAGTCACCTTCGGGCGACAAGCCGCAGCTCTCCCCAGTCGTGCGGCGCCTCCTCAAGGAGCACGGTCTCGATCCAACCATGGTGCCGGGCACCGGTCCTGGAGGCCGCATCACCCGTCAAGATGTGGAGAGTGTCATCAGCGACAGGAGGAAACCTCCGATCATCGCTCCGGATGGAGCTCCCGCGGAGTCACCTTCCGGTGACGAGTTCGTTCCCTTCACCAACATCCGAAGGTTGACGGCCGAGCACATGGTCCGCTCCAAGGCAACCTCCGCCCACACGTTGATGGTCAAAGAGGTCGACTTCGAGCGGGTCGAGCAGATCCGGAGGACGCACGGTGCCGCGTTCGAGAAGGACGAGGGGTTCAGCCTCACGTACCTTTCGTTCAACGCGTGCGCCGCCGTCCAGGCACTGAGCACGTTCCCCAACCTGAACGCCTCGGTCGGTGACGACGCCCTGATCATCCATCGCGACCTCAACCTCGCCATCGCCGTCGACCTCGGAAGCGACGGCCTCATCGCACCCGTTCTCCACCGTGCGGACGCGTTCAACCTGCGGGGGATGGCCCGAGGGATTCGAGCAATGGCAACCCGAGCGCGGTCGAATGAGTTGACCCTCGACGATCTAAGCAATGGGACCTTCACCATCACCAAC
>Ga0075520_1001386_pt1 | contig 11605 bp, 10 predicted proteins | sample NGEPerB_FD_75100 | JGI IMG/M metagenome (GOLD analysis project Ga0075520, IMG submission 75100) | Arctic peat soil microbial communities from the Barrow Environmental Observatory site, Barrow, Alaska, USA - NGEE PermafrostAB12-B | ecosystem: Environmental > Terrestrial > Soil > Wetlands > Peat ... | reverse complement strand
GTGGTTATCGCTTTGCAGGGTATACTCGTAAACCCAACCAACTCCCGTCGCATCGGGGCCGAGCGACGGATTCACGCCGGGGGGGAGCCTCCCGGCAGCGTAGTTGAGATACTCCAGAACGCGGCTTCGCGCCCAGTACATGTCCGTTCCGTCCTCGAAGATAATGTAAACGAATGAGAACCCAAAGAACGAGTAGCCACGCACTACTTTGGTCTTCGGCACCGACAACATCGTCGTCGTGAGCGGATAGGTCACCTGATCTTCGACGATCTGCGGCGACTGTCCCGAGTACTCGGTGAAGATCACGACCTGCACATCGGAGAGGTCGGGGATCGCATCGAGGGGAATGGTGCGGAGCGACTGAATGCCGGCGGCAAGCCCGAGCACTACCAGGATCGCTACCAGCAAGCGGTTTTTGACGGAAAACTCGATGAGCTTACCGAGCATCCTGCCCACCTTCCATGGGACCCTTCATGGGCATGGCGCCCGCGCCCGCGTCCTGGGTGGCCAGGTTACTCCCGAGCATTTTTTCGACCGCTTCTTTCAAACGGCTCTCGCTATCGAGGAGGAATTGGCCGCTTGTCACGACTTGCTCGCCTTCTTTTAGTCCCGACAGCACCTGATATTTGTCGTCACCATTCACGCCGAGTTTGACATCCCGAGGATCGAAGCGGCCATTGCCGAGTGAGACGAAGACAACGGATCGTTCACCCGAGTGGATGACGGCCTCGGACGGAACCACCAACGTTTCGCCCGTTGCCTGCGTGTGAATGCGCACTGTGGCGAACATGCCCGGCTTGAGAGCGACCTGCGGGTGCGGGAGCTCGACTCTGACCTGCAGCGTGCGCGACGTTTTGTCGAGCGTCGGATAGACATAGTCGACCTTCGCTTCCTGGATCTGGCCCGGCACGTAGTCGAGTTCGACAGTCGCCGACTGGCCAGCTACAACCCACGCAGCGTCGGACTCGTAAACGTCTGCTATTACCCACAGCGCTTTGAGATCGGCGAGCGTGAAAAGGTTTGCCCCCATCTTGACGAAGGTTCCTTCGAATGCGGTCTTGTGAACCACGAAGCCCTTGGTGGGGGCTCGGATCACGACGGTCCGCTGCGCTTTGCCTGACCGAGTGATATCGTCAATTGTGGAGGCCGGAACGTCAAACTGCCGAAGACGCGCGCGCGATGCCTCCGCCATGCGTCCCGCATAAGGAGTCGCTGCAGTACCTTGGACTGCTTGCAGGTACTCCTGCTCGCTCGCCATTAACTCAGGGCTGTAGACGGAGAACAAAGGCGCACCTTTGGCCACGAACTGCCCGGTTTCGTCGACCCACAGCTTTTCGATCCAACCGTCGAATTTCATGCTGATGGTGGTCACCCGCGTTTCGTCGAAATCGACTCGACCGAGCGCGCGGACGATGCGCGTCAGTTGTTCGCGGCGCACGGGTGCCACGCGCACTCCCATTTGTTGGATAGTCGCGCCGTCAATTACGATACTCCGCAGGTTGGCTCCAGGATCACCTTCTCGCACGGGGACCAGCTCCATGCCCATGGAGTCCTTGCCGGGTCGAGTGGCGATGAACGAAGGGTCCATCGATGAGCGGTAGTATAGAATCTTTCGACCGGTGGTCTGAGAAGATGCATTGCCATCGCCGCCGGCGTGGCAGGCCGTGACGACCACGAGCAAAACTAGGGCGACGAGCAGTCGTGGCTTCACGAACGAGCACCCCTTCCAAAAGCCGTGCCATTGGGCAATGTTCTGCCTGGGTTCCTCTTGAATGAGACAAAAGGCCGTACGAATACGGCCAAAGACATTTGGCAGCATGGTTGCCTCTCAACGTCTTTCTACGGCACGCAAGTCAGAGTTGCAATGCTCACCGCTCTGGGTCAGCGCTTTCGTGAATGTCTCGTCACAGGATTAGGAAACGACGCTGTAGTTGCCTGCGTCACGTAGTTGGAGACGAGATGCTCGCATTTTGCGAATCGCGAAGGCATATTGCAAAAGCACTGCAGAGTGTCTTCGTGACAGGTCGTCAAGGAATTCGGAGCAATAGTCGGGCTTTGGATTCGATCGGGGTAAAGCTGCAGTAGTCATCACCGAATTGTTGAAATTGACGTTGGTACGACTGTTGCTCATGGGCACGCAGATGTTGGGCAGCTCATGGAAATCGACGCCCGCCATTCGGCTGCCCGTCACGCTTGCTATCCGAGGTGCCTACTCACAGCAGGCCAGTTGTTTCTCTTACTGACAATTTGGCGGTCACGTGATGCGAATATGCCCAGCAGATTGGGCCTGGAACTAGAGGTGCGAACCATGAATACGAAAAGAATCGGCGTGATATTGGCGCTCGGAGCAGCGTTGGCGATGAACTTGGTAGGCTGCAAAAATTCCTCAGCATCAGCGGCCACTCCGACTGATAACAGCAATCAGGCTGCCAAAATGGTGAAAATCACGGTTGGCGAAGGCGGATTTTCTCCCAGCTCAGTTACCGTCAACAAGGGGCAAAAATTGATGCTCCTGTTGACCCGCGTAACGGACAACACTTGTGCCAAGAAGGTTGTGTTTCCGGAGCTCAGTCTTTCAAAGGATTTGCCGCTGAACAGCGCCGTTAGTATTGACATCCCGACGGACGAGGCACGCAAGCTTACTTTTCAATGCGGATTGGGGATGTATAAAGGCACGGTCGTTATTCTATAGCGCGGAGACACCCTATGAGCCCCCACGAACACGCCGCAAAAGATGAACCTGCCGACGCGCCGCAGCAAAACGAGGTGCCGAAGAAGGCAAAAGTCAAACCCGAGCACCATGCTCACATGGCGGCAGACTTCCGGAAGCGGTTCTGGATATCGCTGGCCTTTACGTTGCCGATTCTCTTGCTTTCGCCGATGCTCCAAACGCTCGTGGGTCTGCGAGACGCCATTCGTTTTCCCGGCGACATCTATGTCCTATTCGGCTTATCTTCCGCGGTCTTTTGGTACGGTGGCTGGCCGTTTCTCGCGGGGTTGTTTGAGGAAATCAAATCCCGCCGACCCGGGATGATGATGCTCATCTCCGTCGCCGTTTCTACGGCGTATCTTTACAGCAGCGCCGTCGTATTCGGCCTGACCGGAAAGATGTTCTTTTGGGAGCTGGCCTCGCTTATTGACATTATGTTGCTCGGGCATTGGATTGAAATGAAGTCCATGATGGGCGCTTCGCGGGCTTTGGAGGAACTTGCCAAACTCATGCCCTCCGACGCCCACAAGCTCATGCCCGACGGCAGTGTGAAAGACGTGGCTCTCGGCGAACTGGCTGTGGATGACAAAGTCCTGATCAAACCGGGCGAGAAAATCCCTGCGGACGGTGTCATTGTGGAGGGCGAGAGCTCAGTTAATGAAGCGATGCTCACTGGGGAATCCAAACCCGCATCCAAAAAGACGGGCGGAAAAGTCATCGGCGGGTCCATCAACGGGGAAGGTTCGTTGACCATTGAAGTCAAGGGCACCGGCAAAGATTCGTTTTTGTCGCAGGTCATCGACCTTGTCAAACAGGCACAGGATAGCAAATCAAAGACACAGGATCTCGCCAACACCGCGGCGCTATGGCTCACCATCGTTGCCTTGGGGGGCGGCGTGATCACCTTCTTCATCTGGCAATTTCTCATGAGCAAGGACTTCGCGTTCGCGATAGAACGCACCGTGACCGTCATGGTCATCGCCTGCCCGCATGCTCTGGGTCTCGCCGTGCCGCTGGTGGTGGCCGTCTCGACGGCCTTGGCGGCGAAAAACGGCCTTCTCATTCGTAATCGCGTTTCGTTCGAAGGTGCCCGAAAGTTACAGGCCGTTATTTTTGACAAGACCGGTACGCTTACCGAAGGACGCTTTGGCGTAACTGACACATTGGTGCTTTCGCAGGATATCGACGAAGAAACGCTGCGCCGATACGCGGCCTCTGTGGATGCTAATTCCGAACACCCCATCGCCAAGGCGATCGCCGCCGCTTCGGAGAAGAAGCTGGCTGTTGAAGGTTTCAAAAGCATCCCGGGTAAAGGTGCTGAAGGCAAGGTCGATGGCAGAGAGGTCAAAGTGGTAAGCCCGGGCTTCCTGCGCGAGCAGAAGATCGATTTTTACGACAAACGCGTCGAGCCACTTCAGGCCCAAGGCAAGACGGTCGTGTTCGTTCTCGTTGACGGGAAGTTAAAAGGAGCGCTTGCCCTCGCGGACATCGTCCGACCCGAAGCGAAGCAAGCCATTGAGGCCCTCAAGGCGTTGAACATCCGCTGCTTGATGCTCACTGGTGACAACAAGGCAACGGCCAAGTGGGTCTCAGACCAGATTGGTCTGGATGAATACTTCGCCGAAGTACTACCCCAGGACAAAGCCGCCAAAGTGAAAGAGGTCCAATCCCGGGGGGTGCTAGTGGCCATGACGGGTGACGGCGTAAACGATGCCCCGGCTCTGGCGCAAGCTGACCTGGGCATCGCCATTGGAGCCGGGTCCGATGTGGCGGTGGAGACCGCCGATGTTATTCTGGTGCGGAGCAATCCGCTGGATGTCGTGGCCATTGTGGAGCTTTCTCGCGCCACGTATCGCAAGATGATTCAGAATCTTGTCTGGGCCACGGGCTACAACGTTGTCGCCATTCCCCTCGCCGCCGGGGCGTTATATGCGTGGGGCGTGCTGCTCACTCCAGCCCTAGGTGCGGTGCTGATGTCCGCGAGCACGGTGATTGTGGCCATCAATGCGAGAATGTTGAGACTGAAGCAACGCCAAGATTCTGAAAAACGGGAACAAGAATCTTCGACTAATACCAAACAACTCGAAAAACTGAATCAAAAGCCAGTGACGGTATGAACGAAAAAAGGAAGTATAACCATGAATGAATCGAAGTCTGCGACTAAAGACCCCGTCTGCGGAATGACCGTGGATGAAGCCACCGCTCTACACGCCGATCGCGACGGAAAGACGTTCTATTTTTGTGGGGACCACTGCCGGCAGAAGTTTCTAGCCAACCCCGCTGGCACTAAGCCCGCCGCTAAGTCCGGATGCTGCTGTTGACAAAAGCGAGGTCCGTCGAGCTATTCGCACAAGTTCTGTACCGCTGCGCCAAACCTGCGTCTTCAATGTCACACCGGCGTCGAATCGATAAGGGCCGGTCGATACACGTGTACGGATCGTATCTTGCTTGAAGTGGGCATACGGCGACCGAAATTGGCTGCCCAAGGAAAGGAAACATTCATGATGTTCTATCGCTCGATCGTGGTCGCAGGGGCTCTGTTCTTAGGCGCGTGCTCGAAGTCCGATCCGGGTTTGTCGACGACAACCTCTGCGCTCGCCTCAGCGTCGCCAACGGGTACGGGGGCCGCCACGACCAGCGCCCCGAATCAGGCTCCGGCAGCAGCAACGCCGACCGACGACTATCGCGCGGAACACATGATGCCCGGAATGCCGTCGGGAATGCCGATGCATGGCCACTCGCACGATGGTGGTATGGGTCATCCGATGCCCGGCCAGGAGTGAGCCTAAGTTGGCAGCGAGACGCGGCCAGCCGATTCCGTGCCGAAACGGCCCCAAGAAACCCCCGCTCCAGGTAGCGGACGCGCTGATGTGCAAAGTCAAACGAAGCGTGCGGAATTGTCTTCGAGTCGAAGCTGCGACGTAACGTCGTGTCGCGCTCCGAGGAGCAACGGCGCGGTTCGGTAGAGACGCAAACGCGTCAACCTTTCACGTTTGTCATTATCCGGCAAGGTGAGAGCAAAGGTAGGCCCTCATGCTGTGGTTCATGGCGAGCACGCACTTAACGCGTCCGCCGGGAGCCAAGCCATGAATATGCTGCAACATGATAATATCCAGCCATCAAACGGAACGAAAGGTACGGTAAAACCCACTGTCGGCCGAGAAATTCGCGAGATCGAACAGCGAATAGCCGACGCTTCGCACTGGGTCGAGCCGCTGAAACGTGAGATAGGTCGCGTAATTGTGGGGCAGCAAGGCCTCATTGAGGGGCTCTTGATTGGCCTTCTAACGGGCGGACACATTCTTTTGGAAGGTGTGCCCGGCCTGGCAAAAACCCTCGCCCTCAAGACATTGGCGGCCAGCATCGACGGGGCACAATTCTCACGCATTCAATTCACACCGGACATGCTTCCGTCAGACATCGTTGGAACCACGATATACCTTGCTCACTCCGCGACCTTCGAGGTCAAGCACGGCCCGATCTTCGCCAATTTAGTGCTAGCCGATGAGATCAACCGTGCGCCGGCAAAAGTGCAAAGCGCGCTGCTCGAAGCGATGCAGGAGCGCCAAGTCACGCTCGGCGGGGAGTCATTCGGACTTCCCAACCCGTTTCTTGTATTGGCAACACAGAACCCGCTGGAGCATGAGGGTACCTATCCGCTGCCGGAAGCGCAAATCGATCGCTTCATGCTGAAGATCCTCGTCAATTATCCGAGCCTGGCTGAGGAGCGCGCGATTCTCGATACAATGGCCGTGAGCACTCCAATGCTCGACGTATCGCCTGTCGCGTCACTTGATGCCATGCTTCAGGCTCGTCGCATTATTGACGAAGTGTACGTGGATGACGCCGTTCGCGACTACGTGGTTCGCATCGTCGCAGCGACTCGCGAACCTGGTAAAAATGTGCCTATCCAGGGGCTGCTGCGCGCCGGCGCTTCCCCTCGCGGCACCATCGCGCTTGTCGTAGGGGCACGCGCTCGGGCATTTCTGCAGGGTCGCGGATATGTCATACCGGCAGACGTCAAGGCCCTTGCTCCCGAGGTTCTGCGTCACCGCATGTGCCTGAGCTTTGCGGCCGAAGCCGAGGGAATCGACGGCGACGAGATCGTTAGGCGCGTGCTTCATGCTGTGGTGTCGCCATGAAGGAAGCCCCAAAAAATCCTATCGCTGCTCGCATCCACGACAAGATGAGGCGGATCGAGATTTGCTCGAGGCGGCTCAGCACGGACTCGCTACACGGCGGCACTCGAAGCCGTTTTCGCGGCCGCGGCATGGATTTCGATGAAGTGCGCGAGTACGAGCCCGGTGACGATGTACGAGCTATCGACTGGAATGCAACGGCTCGTACCGGCCGAGTATTCGTGAAGAAGTACCGCGAAGAGAGGCAGCTCACGATCGTTTTCATGGTGGACATGAGTGCGTCGGGCGCCCTGGGCGCGGGTGACGTGACCAAGCAAGAGCAAGCCATCGAGATTGCGGGTGTGCTCGCGCTCTCTGCCCAAAGTCGCGACCACCGGATCGGAATGACTCTTTTCACGGACTCCGTTGAATTGTTCGTGCCCCCCGCGCGCGGCCGTCAACACACAATGAGATTGATTCACGACTTGGTCACTTTTCGCCCCAAAGGCCGAGGCACGAATCTTTCGCTTGCCCTGCGCAGCGTGCGCGAGCGATTGAAGAAACGAGCGATTGTCGTCGTGCTGTCTGATTTTTTGCTCGACAAGAAAGACATGAATGAAAGTTTACCGGAACTACGTGCGCTTGCTCAAAGGCATGACGTAGTGACCATACGCACTGCAGATCTAAACGATCGCGGCTTCCCTTCTGTCGGTCTCGTTACCCTGGAAGATGCAGAGACGGGTGAAGTGGTCGAGGTCGATACCGGTAATGGCACACAGCGGTCGCATCTAGAGGACGCCGTTCGCGACAGCGACGAACGCATTCGAGCCCTCGCGCGTAGCGCACACGTCGATATGCTGGAACTCGACACACTGCAGCCCTACCTCGGCCCACTTGTAGGCTTCTTTCGTTCGCGCGGGGCCAGGTCATGAAACTCATTCGAACCGCTGCATCAACGGTACTGCTCACGCTCGCCACACTAGTATCGAACGGCACGTTAGCGATTGCAGCGCCAACGGCCGTCGAGGACATTCGCGACATTCGCGCGCCGCTTCCTATACCACCCTGGTGGCATTGGCCGCTGGCGATTGCGTTGGCTTTATTGGCGGCGACTGCAATCGGTCTATTCCTACGTTACTGGTACAAGCGACGCCATCGGCCGCTCACTCCGCTCGAGCGTGCGCGGCAGGACTTGGACTTAGCGGAAAAACTCGCGAGGATGAGCCGCCCGCACGATTGGGCCGAGATGGTTGCTGCAACGATGCGTGGCGCGCTTGCAGTTCGCATCGGCGAAAACGTGCTGCCTCAGACTACCAACGAACTGGCGAAGGCTCCCTGGGCGAAGGTCCTGGTAGCCGGCGAACCCGATGCAGTGCGCGACCCCGGCACCCGATACCTACTCGAGGCTCCACAATTGCTGGCTCTGCTAGAGATCTGCGATCTTGCGCGCTTCGCGCGAGCGAACCTGGACATGGATGCGATGCTCGTTGCTACCTCATCCGCAAGGGAGCTTCTGGAACGACTGTTTGCGCCTCAAGCTCAACCCAACCCCGAACCTGCTGTGGAAACCACGCCCCCACCTGACCCGAAGCCGGTTCCCATCACGCTTCGAACAGGCGCCCAACCAAACAAGCCTCCGCAAAACATTGAGCAGGTATCCCCATGATCCACTTCGAACACCCCGCAGTGTTGCTGTTATTGTTGCCGCTCGCACTGATTGCCTTTTGGCTCGCGCGGCGTGGCCGACCGCCAGCGGTTACCCACTCGAACATCGACTTGATCCGGGCCGTGGCCAAGCAGCGCCGGACGCGCTGGGCTAGGTTCTTGCCATCGCTTCGTTGGATCGGGGCTGCGCTCATGATTGTGGCCCTCGCGCGACCTGACATCGTACACCAGCACGGTCAGGTCCAGACATCAGGGGTCGATGTAATGCTCGCGATTGACGTCAGTGGGTCGATGCAAGCGCGAGATATGGCCGAAGTCGCCGGTGCTCGGCAGCCCTTGAGTCGACTCGACGCGGCCAAGCAGGTCGTTAGCCAATTCGTGCAAGATCGCTCAAACGATCGCATCGGCCTCATCGCTTTCTCAGGAGAACCGTATCTCGTCAGCCCGCTCACTCTCGATCACGATTGGTTACTGCAAAATCTCGAGCGCTTGAACACGAATGAGCTCCGCGACGGTACGGCGATTGGATCGGCATTGGCGACCGGCGTGCGCCGGCTCGATGCGCAACAGGCCAAATCGAAGATCTTGGTGCTGTTGACGGATGGCCAGAACAACGCCGGCAAGGTCGCACCCAGCGTTGCCGCCGAAGCGGCGAAAGCGCTCGGCATCAAGGTCTACACTATTGGCGTTGGCTCAAACGGTGAGGCGCTTGTGCCCGTCACTCGCGACAATGGGCGAATCGAGCTGGTAAAAATGCGTGCGGACGTGGACGAAGCCGGACTGAAAGAGGTTGCTACGACGACCGGGGGTAAGTTCTATCGCGCAGCCGATACTGATTCTCTGCGGCGCGTTTACGCCGATATCGACCGGCTCGAAAAGACGCACCACACGCTCAAAGGTTTTTCGGAAAAGAACGAGCACTTTGCTTGGTTCGCAATCCCCGGACTATTCGCCCTGTGTGCCGAGCTTGGCCTATCTGCCACTCGCTTTCGGCGCATTCCCTAATGTTTTCCGTCTCTTGTTTGGAGTATGATCATGCATTTTGCAAATCCACTTTGGCTCCCGGTTGGAGCGCTTGTTTCGACAATTCTGTTGGTGTTGTTACTGCGCTCAGAGTATTTGAAGTCTAAAGCGCGTCTCATTCTATCGGGATCTCGCACACGTCAAGCGGCTCTGCCCGTTCCCTCTCGACCCCGAAGGTGGCTACGTGTCGGCGTCATAACACTCGCCGTTGCCATGGGTTTTGTCGCGTTAGCACGTCCACAAAGGGGAATGCACTGGGAAACGACCACGCGCAAGGGCATCGACGTTCTGCTTGTGGTTGATACTTCCAAGAGCATGGACGCCGACGACGTAAAGCCGACCCGACTGCAGCGAGTGAAGCTTGCGATTCGAGATCTGGTCGATAAATTCCCTGGCGATCGAATCGGAGTCATCGCCTTTGCGGGCGAAGCATTTGTGCAAAGCCCGATGACGCTCGACCACTCCGCATTACTAGAGACGGTAAGCGCCCTTGACACTTCGACCATTGCCTACGGAGGAACCAATATTGGACGTGCGATAGATCTCGCCAGGACTGCTCTGACGACCGAATCTACTCACGACAAGGCCATCGTGCTGCTCAGTGACGGTGAAGATCTCGAAGGTCAGGGGCTCGACGAGGCAAAGAAGGCGGGTGCCGACGGCATCACGATCGACACGGTCGGCGTCGGATCTCCCGCCGGGGAATTGGTACCGCAACGAGATGACAAGGGCCGAGTGGTGGGAGTCGTCCGAGATGAAGCAGGCAATCCCGTTCGTTCGCGCCTTGACGAAGCCGGTCTACAGGCTATCGCCAGCACGGCGCACGGCACTTATCGTCCGCTTGGAAGTGATGGCCAGGGGCTCGAACGCCTGTATCACGACTCGCTCGCGCCACGGGCTTATCTGGATGCGGCGTCACGGACGCGCCGGGTGTACTCCGAGTGGTTCGAAGTGCCGCTGGGCCTCGCGCTAGCCGGGATTTTGCTCGACACGTTGCTAAGTCTTTCGTGGCGCAAAAAGACAGCGAGAATTTCGCGTGCACTAAAGACCACCGTACCTGTTACAGCAGCTGCGCTGCTGTTCCTAGCACCGAGCCTTGCGCAGGCCTCAGTTTGGAGTGCGCAAAAAGCTTATGCGGCGGGTCGCTTTGATGAAGCAGCTCTCGAATACGAAGCTGCTAGCGTAAAGAATCCCAAGGACGCACGCCTCGCCTACAATGCCGGAGACGCTGCCTACAGGGCTCAACGCTATGACATCGCTGACGCGGCGTTCAAACGCGCCCTCGCCGCGGCCGATCCCAAACTGCGTCCGCACGTCCTTTATAACCAAGGAGACAGCCTTTATCGCTTGGGCGCTAAAGAATTGGAGCAGTCGCGCGAGCAAACGATCAAGCATTGGAAGGACTCAATCGCCGCGTTCGACAAGACACTCAAGCTGGATCCGAAAGACGCCGATGCGCGCTTCAATCGCGACTTCGTGAAGGGAAAGCTGAAGGAACTCGAAGACAAGCCGCCGCAGCAACCCAAAGACAAGCCGGACCCGAAGGATGGCAAAGCCCAGCAAGACAAACCGGGCTCGAACGGAAAAGATTCCAAGAGCGGTAACGACTCCAAGAGTGGCAACGACTCCAAGAAGGGTGCCGGGGCAAAGGGAGATCAGCCAAAGACTAATCCGCCCGCTTCGGGTACAAATAACAGCCAAGGCAAACAAAACAGCGCGCAACCGAAGGGGCAGAACAACCCGAAAGACCAGAAAGGCAATGCGGGCGATTCTCCTGGTGCCGACGGTAAAAAAGATACGCAATCGGATCTTTCGCCAAAGGACGCGCGCGCGCTACTCAATTCGCTGCGCGGGGAAGAACGCCACGGCCTGCGACACGATACCGGTACTGACGCTGGTGTGGCTACAGACGACATACCGAAGAAGGATTGGTGACCTATGTTCAGAAGCAAGTCAGCAATGACCGCACTCGCCGCCTTTACGGTAATGACCGCGTTGTCCGTGGGCACGGTTGCCGCACCGGCACCAAACGCACCCGTGCCCACAGCTATCTCGCCCGCCGATAGCCCCGCATCGCACAGTCCACGTG
>Ga0075520_1001384_pt1 | contig 11606 bp, 9 predicted proteins | sample NGEPerB_FD_75100 | JGI IMG/M metagenome (GOLD analysis project Ga0075520, IMG submission 75100) | Arctic peat soil microbial communities from the Barrow Environmental Observatory site, Barrow, Alaska, USA - NGEE PermafrostAB12-B | ecosystem: Environmental > Terrestrial > Soil > Wetlands > Peat ... | reverse complement strand
GGCCCGCGCCGAACAGGGATCACGAAAGCTCGCGGTGCCGACTTGCACGGCGTGAGCTCCCGCGAGAATAAACTCGAGAGCGTCCCGGGCCGTCGTGATACCTCCAATGCCGACAACGGGGATCTTCAATGCAGAAGCCAAATCCCAGACCATACGTACCGCGATGGGTCGCAATGCGGGGCCACTCAAACCACCCGTCGCATTGGCCAACTTGGGTCGCATGTTGGCTACATCAATGACCATACCGCGAATCGTATTTATGGCTGTTATTGCGTCCGCGCCAGCGGCTTCGCAGGCTCTAGCGACGCCGACCAAGTCCCCCGCTTCCGGACTCATTTTTACCCACAGCGGGATTCGAGTGGCCGCGCGCACCGCAGCCGTCACTTGCGCAGCCATTTTTGAATCGCGACCAAACTCAATGCCCCCATGCGTCACATTGGGGCAGGAGATGTTGAGTTCAATGGCGTGTACGCCGGATTCCGCATCCAACCGCTCTGCCAAGGCCACAAAATCTGGTACGCTCGTTGCGAAAATGTTGGCAACGACGGTGACGCCGCGCTGCCGTAAAATGGGCAACTTGTCACGACAGAATGCTTCAACGCCGATATTGGCCAGACCAATTGCGTTAAGCATGCCGGCCGGAGTCTCGCAGATGCGATGCGGCGCATTGCCGTCGCGCGGCTTCAAACTCAGGCCTTTGGTGCAGATGCCACCTAGGCTGGACACGTCGAAGAAGTCGTCGAATTCGAGGCCATAACCAAAGCAGCCGGACGCCGTTAGAACCGGGTTCTTGAGCTCAAGAGTGCCAATGCGAATCGACTGTGAGGTCATGACCTCTGAGCCTTCGTTGCGGCGTTACCAAACGTTGCATGGGATCGTTCCCAATCGACCTGATTGGCCTCAATGCAAGGACCGGTCACGCAGGCATACAAGTAGCCACCGGTCTGGGCGGGCACCGCGCATCCTAAACATACGCCGTAGCCGCAAGCCATAGGGGCCTCAAGCGACACTTCACAGGGAATTTTGGCCTTTTGGCAGAGTTGCGCAACCGCTGCCATCATTCGATCGGGGCCGCACGTGAATACTTCCGTATCGGTGCCCAAGTAGGGTTCTAATAAGTCTATCACGCGACCGCGTCGACCCGCTGAACCATCTTCGGTCGTGACTTCGACGCGGCAATACTCGGCTGCATCTTCGGACAATGGCAAGTCTCGATCTGAACGACCCCCATACAGGAGCACGGGACTCTGACTCGTCCGCGGAAGAGTGCTTGCCAAGAACATAAGGGGAGCGATTCCAACTCCACCAGCCACGAGGATCTGACGACGCGTCGGGTTGGGCGCGCGCCAGGCAGTTCCCAAAGGACCCAGCAGCAGAAAGGGCTCACCGGCTTCAGCGCGCGCCAACCGTGCACTCCCCTCGCCACAAACCTTCACCAGCAACGACGGTGTCGGCCCTCCCGACAAGTAACTCATTGGCCGTGCGAGCAACGGGGCCTGGCCCCACTCATCGCTACGGATCATCGTAAACTGTCCCGGAAGCGGAGCTTCGCCGGAGTGAACGTCAAAGGTGAGCACATGGTAAGAGTTGCCAATGCTTTCTCGGCGCAACAAACGCGATTCCAGCAGTTGGCGTCGGGGTAATCTATTTTGTGCCTGATTCACTCTCATGCCTCCGAGAATCGATCGTCACTCGGTGTCGATTTAATGCAGCCGCATGCGTTAATCACTAGCGACATCTCAACGCCGTCTTCCGTGGGATCGGAATAGTACGCTTCGCGAATGCGGCCCGTTTGAAAGCCGAAGGATTGATACAGACCCATCGCGGCAAGATTCGATTTTCTAACTTCGAGCAGGACAATTCTTAGTGCCTGCTGCCGCGCAAACTGTAGTAGTTCCGCTACCAAGGCTCGGGCGAGTCCGAAGCGACGGGCGATTTCCTTCGTGCCTACGGCAATTACATCCAGCTCATCGGCCGCCTGCCAGGCCAGCAAAAACGCATCCGGTGACTTCGACTCTGAGTCAAGACGCGCAACCCAGAGGTGCGCGAAATTGCGGGCTCGTTCTTGCGCAATGTCGAGGTGAAACCCGCAATCTTGCGCCAGGCTACTGATAGCGTCGACTTCCGAATTCGCCATCGACGAGATGTGCATTGAGGCGGCCGACTTTACTACCGCGCCGAGGGGTCGCAAGGCATACCTTAGGTCCATCGAAACGATGGGTCCTTCGGACGGGCGGGGTCGCGGTCGACACTACAAGATGATGTGACTCCAAACGCGCGCAGAGACAATGGCCGCGTCCAGCATCAACCGCAATGCGCCGTCGCCTCGAAGCACAGCGCCAGCATAGGGGCCAAGCTTAGAGAGCAGCGCTGGCAGTGGCCTAACCACCACCTCTTCGACATCACCCACCGCATCGACGCCAACAGCTATCGGCTGAACACCGGGTACTGCAATCTCAATTTCCAATGGAGATGGCGACTGCGGCTGCAGGCCGATGCAGCTCGCTAGGGCCAGCGCCGGCGATTTTAAATCCGCGTGTTTGACACGTCCGGTAAACGTCACCGGCAGCGCGAAATGATGATTTTCTGATTCCAGCCAAACCACGTCGACGAGGCCTCGTTCAACCGGAAACTCAAGAGTGGCTCTTACGCCGCCACCTGGGCGACTGGACAGGCGCATTGCGCCGCCGAGTCGTCGCACAATATCTTGGGCCAAATCGAGACCCACCCCACGCCCTGCCAGTACATCGACACCACCGCGTGTCGATAGGCCGGGCAGAAAGAGTAAATTGAAAAGTTCATGCTCGCCCAAATGGCGCGCCCGATCTTCTGCAACAACTCCCCGTTCGACGGCAAGCTGCCTTACGCGCAGGACGTCGATGCCGCTACCGTCGTCCTCAATAACTAACCTTAGCCAGTCGCCGTGGCGTGCCGCTAACATCAGCACGAGGCCTTCAGGCGCTTTTCCAACCCCTACCCGAGCCGTGGGGACACGTATCCCGTGGCTGATTGCATTTCTAACCACCTGCATTACGGCCTCGAGAAGTCGTTCGGCCAGGCCGCGATCGATGGCAAGCTCTCCGCCGACCACTTCAACGCGCACCAGCTTGCCTTCACCCTCCGCAAATCGCTGAGTCGCACGGACAACGCGCTCAAAAAGCCAGGATAATTTGGTGCGCCGCAAGTGAGAGAGTGCCGAGCGCGTCTCCGCCCATTGCGCCCGCAACAAGTCGGCATTCTTGCGGCAATTGGCTCCGATTCGCGCGGCCTCACGGGCCTCACTCTGGACGTTCAGCGCCGCTTGCTCGAGTCGATAAACGAGGTTAGTCGTGACGCTGGGACTGCTGGAAGGCACAGCCAATCGCTGTAACTCCAGTAATTCATGATTCAAATCGCGCATCTGTCGCGTGAGTTTTCCCGCTGACTCCGATACGCCCAACATCTCCTCTGCGCTGACATCGACGTGCTCCAAGTGATCGAAGAGTCGTTCCAGTGTAATATTCGGCACGCGGATTGAGGCGTCCGCGTCTGCGTCGAGTTCTTCGGCCCAAGAAGTGGCAATCGGAAGTGACGAAGGGCGCGTCGTGACTTTAGGCATCGGCCCCGGCGTGCTGGTGTGCGGCAACACGCTCTTTCGCAGCGCCCGCAGCATCGCAAAGGCCTCTTCGGGATCATCGACTAAACGTGCAATCGTACCGCCGTGACGGGCCAATTCGGAAAGAGGCTCGTACGATTCATTGTGATCATTGAGTGCCGCGCGAAGCCGCGACTCCAGCTCGTGACAGTACCAGGCCGTCGTATCATCGCCGACGGACCCAGCCGTTCCTTTCATGGAATGGACGAGTCGATACGCGTGCTCCACGCCCGCCCGGCCCTTTTCCTGCAACGTGATGACCGTATCAAGCTCATTGAGACGATCGAGCATCGTCGTGCGATACTCGGCACGTTGGCCCGCATCCACGGTGCTTGGCACAAGACCCGGCGGTGGCACCGGCCAAGCCGTATCGAACGGGGGCAGCCCCGCCCGCAGACGAAGCGCGACGTCACGCAACAGATCGACGGCCAGCTCGGCCGCTCCTTCCTCCCGCTGACGATTTCGCGCGGCCAGCTGTCCAACGACCAGCGCAAGATCCGTATGGCCCATCATTGCGACTGAGCCGCGCAAGGAATGTAGAAGCATCCGTAAGGACTCGGGATCAACCACGGATTCGTGAGGCCCGAGACGTCTATCGATCTCGACGGCTAACAATTCGTTTAGCGTCGCTGTATCATTCACGGTTCGGACTCGTTTCGCGACCCCATTTGCGCAGTCTTTAGCAATGCGCGCAGCAGGGGTTCAACCGTGGGCAAGAGCAGGGTACGCGCAATTTTCTGGCGGCGCGACACCGAGAGCCCTTCCAATGCCGAAAGTAGTCCTTGACCATGCTCGGCAACCCGCTGCACTTCGAGGGCTGCCGCAGCGTCCAAACCCGAGGCTCGCTCGATAGTTCTCTCGAGCATATCCAAAGATGCCAGGGCCTCGAATTGACATTCCTGTGTTTGTCGCAACTGTGAGGCCAAGTCCATGGCGAGCGATTGCGCCAGTTCAGCCGCCTCCACGAGCTTTCTCTGTTCAAGTTCGGCTTCTTCAACCAATCGAATATGACCAGCGACGACGTCGAGCCCTCGCGAAGAGAGGTTTCGCACCTCTTCGGCGATGGCGACCAGCGCTTTTCCCGAGGATTCGCCCTGGCGTGCCCCTTCAAGCCCCGTGTTTAGAGCCACCAACTTGATCCGATCCAGAGCATCGGCAAGTTGCACGGCCGAGCCCCGCGTGTCGCGCAATCGCACCTCCAAGCGTCGAGCTTGGTCGGAGCAGGCCTCAATCTGAGACCGACACTGTTGCAGACCTTGATTGGCCTTACTGCACTGCTCGACGGCCCGTTGGGCGCTCTTCATTGCCACGTGATGCGCGCCAAATAGCAACGCAGAACTAAGTTCATCCGGATCCGAGACCGTATTGTCTGCCGCTTCATTTCCTAACTCAACCATGGTTCCTCCTCGGATCTCGAATACTGCGTGGGCTTCTGATTGCGCGACAGTTCAAGACGATGCTTAAGCGGTACCGTCGGAACGAGCCTTCCGTCCTCGATTGGGCCTTGCTCATCCCCTTCAAAAAAGCCACTTCGCATCGGTTCAAGACCCGACACTGCGATGGTTTCGCCGTCGATATCGCACACAACGAGCGCCCGCACCTGAGGACCCAAAGATATTACAGGCACAACGCGACCGTCCAGCAAAGCCATTCCAACTTCCCTGCCAGGAAATGGTGTGACGACCACATCGTAGCGAATAAAGTGCACCTGAGGCGCGGGAATGAACGCTAGCTCTCCGTTGCAACGAACCAGCAAACCCGACGCTGACATTAGGCCGCCTTGCGACGAACAAGTCGCGAGTTGACGAACTGGTACAGAATTTTGCAAAGTTCGAAGGAATTACCTTTGGTATCTTCAACAATTTCGCGAACCGTCTTTTCGCCGTCAATTGCGGCCAATACAAGGCGTTCCTGCGCCGTCAAGTCGGTGCCGACCAATCGATCGATCGCCAGCTCGTCGCGATACAATACCTCGTCAAAATCGAAAGTTCCTTCAATCAGCCGCCACTCATCAACGCGCCGGAAGCCTTCCATGACTAGAGCGGTTACCGGGATCCGAAGGGCCACGTGTTTTGCTCCGGCGTCAGCGGTGCCTACTTCAAAGGCGAATCGACCCGATTGCCAGCGCACCAGTTCATAGACAAGCTCGGAAGTTTGCCGTTCCAACGCCATTCGAATCTGCGATTCCGTCGCAAGTCCCAATTCCATAAGGCGTTCGCCCAAGGGCCGCCGGGAAGAATTGTTCTTCACCACTGATTCTAGAGTGTCCCGCGTGAGAATGCCTGACTCCAGCAAATACCGACCGAGCAAGAACTCGTCACGCAGCCCGCGTGAGCGTGCTAGCCCAACCGTTCCGGTCTCTAAGAACAGTGACACCTCGGCCCCGCGCGTCGCGATGAGCAGCGTGCCAGACTGGTGCTGCAATTCGAGTAGTTGCAGCACTTCCGCGATCGAGATGACGGAGATGTCGCCGGACAGCACTTGCCGCGTGCCATGGGCTGATTCGAGGGATTTGAGCAACGATGTCAAACTTAGCAATGCCTCGGGCGTAATTGCTTCGTGGATCGCCACACCAACATTGGCGACACCGATCTCATCGGGCATTGCCGCCAATGACGGACCCAACACTTTGGTCAACGCGGCTGCGAATTCAGTGGCGGTCTTGATGCGTTGAGCCGTGGGGTCGCGCGTCAAATCGTTCGCGTCCGGCCGCACGCTCTCGCCACTTTCCTCATCGACGAGTGGCGGGGGAACGGCCGAACCCTTATTTTTAGCCTCAAGAAATTTCTTCAAAGCTAGTTCGACGACCGCCAGAAGGCCGCGTGCGTCGAAAGGTTTGGTGATTGCGTCGATGGCGCCTGTCTGTTGCAGAAACTGCCCGCGGATCTTGTCGCCTTTAGCGCTCATCAACACGACTGGCATACCCTTGAGGCTCTCGCGATTTCTGAGCTCACGGCAGAACTGAAAACCGTTCATGCGTGGCATGACGAAATCGACTAGGATCAAGTCGACCGGCTCTGACATCAGCGCCTGCAGCGCCTCAATGCCGTCGCCAGCCGTGGACGTCGTGTAGCCCTCGCGATCAAGAATTGATGTCACGACTTTTCGAATCGTGGGGCTGTCATCAACGACTAAAATGCGCGAAGGCATCAGAATAAAAAAGGGTGACTCCCGTCGGGATTTGCAGTCAAGCCTGGACAGACTCTGAGAGCGAAGATTTGCCGTCTGAGAGGCAATCCCTCGCGTCAACCCGCTGGCCGATGTCGCAATTCGGCGAGCGTCTCACTTTGGATCGCTCTGGAGCAATCCAATTCGAAGATCCGCCAACTGGTCGGCGCTGACCGCTGTCGGTGCATCGCTCATCAAGTCGGTTCCCTTCTGCGTCTTCGGGAAAGCTATCACGTCGCGAATACTCTCGGTGCCGCGGAGCAGCATGCACATGCGGTCGAGTCCCAGAGCTATGCCGCCGTGGGGTGGCGCGCCAAAGCGAAGCGCCGAGAGCAAAAATCCGAATTTCTCCTGAGCCTGCGCCGGGTCAAGGCCCAAGGCGGCAAACACGCGCCCTTGCACCTCGGGGTCGTGAAGACGAATGCTGCCGCCTCCGATCTCGAAACCATTGAGGACTAAATCATACCGGTAACAAAGCACTTTACCCGGATCGCTTTCGATCAACGCGACGTGTTCGTCATGCGGACGTGTGAAGGCGTGGTGCGCAGCCGCCCAGCGTTTCTTCTCTTCGTCGTACTCGAAAAGTGGCGGGTTAACGACCCAGCAAAACTTCCACTTTTCGCCATGCCCCACATCGGGAATCAACCCCAAACGTTTGGCAACGGCAACGCGCAAATTTGCCATGACCGTCTGCACGAGGGACGTCTTGCCGAATTGGAACACAATCATGTCGTTCTCTTCGGCTCTCAGGATCTGATTGATTGCGGCCCGCAGCTCGGGTGTGACGCTCTTGGCGAGGGGTGATTGCACCCAGCTGCCCGCGGGGCCCACTTTGGCCCGCGCCAAGCCACCTGCACCCATGCTCTTGGCTAATTGTTCGAGCTTTTCTCCGTCGCTGCGCGAAAAATTAGCGGCTCCCGGTATGACGAGCGCTTTCACGATCTCGCTTGGAAGGTCGCGACGGTAAGCACCGCTCTTGAACTTGACTGCAATCGACTGGAAAAACGGAATTCCGCCGCCATCGTGCTCGATAATGGCGTCCGTCAAATCGAAGTGCCGCAGCTCGAAGCGCAAGTCCGGTTTGTCGTTTCCATAGTATTGCATGGCGTCTTCGAAAGGAAGCCGGGGAAATTTGCCATCCGGATACAAGGTGTGAAGGTCCAGATCCAGCGCGGCTTTCCACACCGAGAAAACCAGCCCCTCAATGAGTGTGAAAATGTCGTCTTGATTGACGAAACTCATCTCGACATCGATCTGTGTGAATTCCGGCTGTCGATCAATACGCAAGTCTTCGTCACGGAAGCAGCGAACGATTTGAAAATAGCGGTCGTAGCCGGCCACCATGAACAGCTGCTTGAATAGCTGGGGACTCTCCGCCAATGCGTAAAATTTCCCGGCGTGAAGCCGAGCGGGCACCAGGAAGTTGCGCGCGCCGCCCGGGGTGTACTTGCACAAAAAGGGTGTCTCGAGCTCGAGGCATCCTTGGCCGGACAGGAAGTTGCGCGTAGCCTGGTTGATGTTGTGCCGCATCACCAGCGCCTGCTGCAGCGGCTCGCGGCGCAAATCGAGGTAGCGATACTCCAATCGTACCTCTTCCCTTGTGTCGGAGCGGGCTTCAATCGGAAATGGCGGCGTCTCGCTCTTGTTGAAAATCGTCGCTTCGACGACCACCACCTCAACCTCGCCGGTTGGCAAGTTGGGGTTAGTGGCGCTCACCATCTTGCCCTCTTTCTTGCTGAACTGCTCGCCACGTGACCTCACCTTGCCGCGGATGCCAATGACCCATTCACCACGGGTCGCTTCCGCGAGCTGATGCGCCTCATTGGAAATGTCTGGATCGAACACGATCTGCGTAATCCCCCGACGATCGCGCAGATCGATAAAGATGATCGATCCATGGTCGCGTCGATTGGCGACCCATCCGAAAAGGATGATCTCCTGGTCAATGTTTGCCGCACGCAGAGCGCCGCAATCATGAGTGCGCTTTAGCTCATCGATAAATCGAGCCACCGAACGATCCTTTCCTGTCCCATCAATGGAGAGCGCGGCTCTTAGCGCGCCCACCGCGGGGGCTCAACTGTACGGCAGGCTGAATGCCAGGATCCCCGCGAGGATTCGGAAACCAGAGCGTCGATCGTGCGGAATTTGGCGCCTTCAGTCGACCGTGTGCCCCAAGAATTGAGCCTCCGAACCCGAACCCGGCAATTGTGAATCCCTACCTTCCCTGAATTTAGGCAAGGCTCCGGGCACGCCTCGCATTTGCTTTTGTGTCGTGGCGGCACGGAAGCGTGGGGCGCGCTTGTGGAAGCTGAATTGAGATCAGAGTGCAGAGTGCAGGGTGCAGGGGCAATGTGGCGCGTGGTGCGCGGTGGGGATTTTGTGATGGGTGTGGGGGGTGGGGCGGACCGGGTTCGCCCACCACCCAGCCCTCGATACGCAACCCCCAACCCATTCAACACATCCCACAAGCCCCTGCCACTGCACCCTGCACTCTGATCTCAATTTAAGTCTCACTTGCGATTTCAATCGGGGTCAGGGCGCAAAGTGCAGAGTCAGTGCGGCGCGCGGTGCGTGGAATGTGTTGGGGGATGGGGGTGGCGGCGCCGCACTTTGACCACAATTCGCGGCTCAGAGTCGAGTTACGACTCGACTCTCCTCGTCGTTTCTGATTCTGCCGTCGTGCTCGGGCGCGTCAAGGACTGCGCAGGCTTTGCCTGCTTGCCGCTGCGCGGGGCTTCGCCTCCTTGACCCGCCCTGCGCGCGCCGGCGGTGGGTGGGGTGTTCTTTTGAGGAGGCACACCATGCTCAAGGTTTATCCAGTTGTTATTGAATTCATTGGCACGTTGCGTCCGCTATTAGCCCAAATTGAACGGCGTGACCGTGACTTGGGGCGGCAGTTGCGGCGGGCTTCTAGTAGTGTGGCTTTGAATTTGGCGGAGGGCATGTACTCGCGGGGCGAATTGCGAACCGCTCGGTATCACACGGCGCTGGGGTCCATGCGCGAAAGTCTTTCGTGTCTTGAGGTGGCTCAGGCGTTTGGTTACGTTCGGACGCTGGATGACGCCGTCGTTGGCCAAGTGAATCGAATTATTGGCACGTTGGTGCGTCTGGTTGAGGGACATCGCGCGCAATAGATTCATTTGGCAGAAGCGGCTGTTCTAAAAGGACGCACGCGAATCCGGCAGCGCCTTCGAACGCCGCCGCCGAAGCGCACGACGCAACAAACCCAACACCCCCGTCAATTCCGTTGCCCCGGTGGCAACAAACCCAGTAACCCCAACCAACGGCGCAACTCACGCGTGAGGTCAAATCAAGATCGGCCCCAGGCAGTCAACACCCACGAAGCGATCATCGAGGGGCATTGCGCTTGGGGCCGAATGGTTTTGGCGCTATGTAGCAGCAGGTTCCGCGACAATTCCTGACCGCGCACAAATTCCTCGTTTTGTGGTGGAGGCAATCTCGAACTTGGGACGCGTTTCAATCACGGAAAATTTTCCCAAATAGCTAAGCGAACTCCCGAGTTGAGTTTCGAATCGAACCTATCGAGACGCCGCGTTTAGCGAGATTGGTTTCCACTCTGGGACGAGCGGCCCCTTGCGGTGGCAATTCAATCGCTGTAGTATCAATGGAGATTGAACAACTCATCGCCGCTTTGGCTTCCCATTTTGTCCCTCGCCGTTGCTGTCCTTTCGTTGGCTGTTGCTGGGTTCACCGCGTGGCTCACCCTGCTGCGGAGGGGCACTGTTAGAATGACTCAACCCACCATCGTGGCATTCTTCCGCCACCGCGCTGATGGGCCTCGAGTCTTCTTGGGTACTCTACTGTTCAGCACGTCAAAGCAGAATCACGTTGTGGAAAATCTTTATGCCACTTTGCGAAGAGGCGACACAATTCAAACCTTCAGTATTTGGGCGTACGGTGAGAACCAGGCCAGCATGACCCGCGCGAGCGGCCTCAGCGTGGACCACGGTGGTGTGTTCCATAACCATCACTTTATGCTTCCACCTGATGGCTCCAAGTACGATTTTCTGCCGGGCGAGTATGTACTCGACATTTTCGCACAAGTGTTTGGAGAGAGAGCTCCTGCAAAGATCGGAGACTCCCTGCGTCTTGCCATATCGCGAGAGGACGCCGATGCCTGCAAGGATGAAGGGACCGGGATGGTATTCAATTGGGCGCCAGATGGGCGTCGGTACCACGGGAAGCCCCTCACGATCCCCGAGGTTAAAATTCCAGACCTCCTGCAATTGCTAGGCAAGTTTACGCCGCTAAAGCCCCCGGCTGCGTCGGAGTAATCCTTTAGACAGCGATACGTTATCAAATCGCCGCGTCTGTGTCCGCCCCGCGTAGCTGTTTCTCCACACATGGTGGCATTTTGATCTCAAGCCGATCGATTTGCTCCAGTAGATATCCCTCGGATGTCAACACGCTGTCATCCCAGATCTCCGCGACAGATATCGCCGATTCCTCCCAAAACGCGTCCAGGATCGGCTCCATGATCTCAATGCAGAACTTGAGTGTCGCACGAGACAGATCGATTTCTGGAACAGCAAAATGCACGAGCTGGTTCCTCAGGCGCCCGAAGTCCCTGTAAGCGTCGGGGTTGGGAAGCCTATAGCCGGTGACCGCCCACAGTCGTTCTGGAAGCTCGAAGTACTCCAAGCTATGCCCATGTTCGAGCAAAGCATCGAACGTTAGTTCCCCTGAGACTTTGGCGGAAGTGGGCAACTTGTTGAATATAAGGAGCGGATGCTCTTGCGCGATTCGCGCCTTCAAGACAATCTCGGCCCCGTGAGCGGCATGG
>Ga0075520_1001383_pt1 | contig 11613 bp, 14 predicted proteins | sample NGEPerB_FD_75100 | JGI IMG/M metagenome (GOLD analysis project Ga0075520, IMG submission 75100) | Arctic peat soil microbial communities from the Barrow Environmental Observatory site, Barrow, Alaska, USA - NGEE PermafrostAB12-B | ecosystem: Environmental > Terrestrial > Soil > Wetlands > Peat ... | reverse complement strand
GGAGAAAAACATTTTCCGGCGGCAGCCACGCGATGTTCAGTTTCGGCTGCCAGAGCGAAGTCCAGTTTTTGGCGACGAATTTTGCAGGCAGCGGCTCGGCGTGCGGCACGCGCTGCTCACGGCCCAACACGAAGCCGCCGCCCTTGGCGTCGAATTGCCAGAGGCGCTTCGCGTCGGGTGCGAGGTGCAGGATGTTGCAGTTATGCCAGCGGGCCATTTAGAAAACGGGTTGATGGATGAATGGATGAATGGATAAATGGATTCGTGCGCCAATCCAATAATCCACCAATCCAATAATCCATCCATGCGATGTGTGTTTGATTTTTCATTGGCGCGGAATGAACTGGGTGCGCTCGCCTTCGATCAGCGATTCGACGTGTTCCTCGATCTGCGTGACGCGCAACACTTCTTCGATGGTCGTCTCGCCGGCTTTTACCTTGTTCCAGCCGTCTGTGCGGAGCGTCCGCATCCCGGCCTCGATGGCGCGCGCAGCGATGGTCGTGGCCGGGGCGCGGTTCATGATGAGCGGACGCAACGCTTCCGTGACGAGAAGCAGTTCGTAGATGCCTTTGCGCCCTTGATAACCGAACTGGCGGCATTGTTCGCAGCCGAGGCCGTGCCAGACTTTCGCCGTCGCGATGTCCGCTTTGGGAAAACCGATTTTGTGCAGGTAATCGCGGTCAACTTTCTGCTCCGTCTTGCAGTGCGGACAAATCGTGCGGATGAGGCGTTGCGCCATGACGGCCTCGACGGATGACGCCACGAGAAACGGCTCGATGCCCATGTCAATCAAGCGCGTGAACGCGCTCGGCGCGTCGTTCGTGTGCAGCGTGGAAAAAACCAAGTGGCCGGTCAGCGACGCGCGGATGGCGATCTCCGCCGTCTCCGTGTCGCGGATTTCGCCGACCATCACGACATTCGGGTCTTGGCGCAAAATATGGCGCAAGCCCATCGCAAACGTCAGCCCGATGTCCGAACGCACGGCGATCTGGTTGACGCCTTTCAGTTCATATTCCACCGGCTCTTCAATGGTGATGATGCGTTTGTGAACGGAATTGATCGCGCTCAAAAACGCGTAGAGCGAGGTGGATTTGCCGGAACCGGTCGGGCCGGTGACGAGAAAAATGCCGTGCGGCTTGATGATGATGTCGCGGATGGCATCTTCTTCCAGCTTGGAAAAACCCAGCTTGTCCAAACTCAAAAAGATTTTTCCACGCGTGAGCAGCCTCAGCGAAACCGATTCGCCATAAACCGTCGGCACGGTGGAAACGCGGATGTCAATTTCCTCGCCCTTGATGCGGACGTTGATGCGGCCGTCCTGCGGCAGGCGCTTTTCGGAGATGTTCATCCCGCTCATCACCTTGATGCGCGAGATGAGCGCGGCCTGAAACCGTTTCAACTGCGCGGGCAGCGGAATCTGGTGCAGGATGCCGTCAATGCGGTTGCGGATGCGCAGCTCGTCTTCCTGCGGCTCGAAATGAATGTCCGTCGCGCGATCTTTGTAGGCTTCCCAGATGATCTGGTTCACGAACTTGATGACGCTCGCCTCCTGGTCGCCCTCGGTGATTTCCTTGTCATAGGCGAGTTCAAGTTCCATCGGCTCGCCCTCGCCCATTTCATCAAGCGTTTCGGCGCCGACACCATAAAATTTCTTCAACGCCTTCTCGATTTCCGGGCGCGTCGCCAGCGCGAACGTCACCGGCATTTTTGCGTCGAAGCGGACCGCATTCATCATCGCCGCGTCAAACGGATCGCTCACGGCGATCTGCAACGTGCCGTCGTTCACCGCGACCGGCAGGATGAAGTATTGAAAGGCAATCTTCGTGGAAATCTTGTTGCGCGCCTCGGTCGGCACGACGAGTTTGGGCAGGTCGAGATACGGCCAGCCGAGCGCGGTGGCGAGCCGCTGGATGAACACGTCCTCGGCCACGCCGCGTTCACGCGCGACGAACGTCAGCAACGACTCGGCGGAACCGGCGTCCGCCGCCGTTCCCCAAGCCTTGCGCCAGTCCTCGAACTGCGCCGGTGACGCTTCCGCGACCGCCGCCACGAGATGTTTGACCGAGCCAATAGCCATTTTAGGTTCTGATTTAACAGTTGGAGCCGCGAAAAGTTGCAGAAATTCGGAAGATTTAAAAACCAAGTTTTGAGGCGAATCTTTCATTTCCAAAAGTTGACACGCCTCGGAATTGGGAATAAATGCCTTCGAGAAATTCGGGCGCAGCGTTTATCGGACATTGAAGCGGCGTGAACGCCGCGCGCCACTGGCGAGGCCGGTTTGCGGGCGCACGCGCGCGAGCAGCACGCGCAACGTCAGATAATTTCCGGTTGTGCCTTCGGCACGATACGCCTAATTTCAGGCACGATGAGGATTGCGAAAAAGTTTCAAGAGACTTCACTCCACGACAAAATAACAGCTTGGTCAACTTTGGTCATGGCGATTTTAACGGCCGTTATGATTTGGCTCAACATTGATTGGCTGGTTGTCGCCAGAAATCAGTTTTATGCGTCACTAGAGCCATCGTTGGAACTCAACATTTCAAAAGAGGGGAAAATGATGCTGTCCATAAAGAATAGCGGAGTGCCGGACATTTCAGATATCAAGCTTTACCAAATTCTTTATAAATTTGACACCAACGACACGCTAATTGAGCGTAAGTCCCCTCTGGGACCAAGTTTTACTATTCCAGAACTTCGTTCTGGCGCAATTGTAAATATTCCCACAGAGAAATACTTTGATGCGGGATTTGTTGAGTCTATCCAAGCATCAAACAATTTGTCTCGTGTCTTATGTTTGGCAGTTGTTTTCAGGCGAAGCATCGATAAACAACAGTTCATCCACCTAGAACCGACATATCCGATTGTTGTGAGCGGACAATTTGGAATAGGTTTCCTCCACCAAACTGATTGGACGTCGTGGCAGGAAAAAGACAGCAGCAGAGAACGTCAAATTGAGCAGATTGAAGAAAGGGAGAAACTGCTATTTAGAATCAAATAGCGTTTCCTGCCAGCGCGCCAGTTGCTTCGCGACTTCCTTGGTTCCCGGTGCGCCGGTCAGGTTTCGTTTCGCCATCGCGTGTTTCATTTTTTTGGGCGTTCACGCAAAGCCAGCGCATCGCCGGTGAGTGCCGGATATTTACTCCGCTCCGCTTTGCGCCGGGCGAGCAATTCCTCGCCGCGCTGGAGCTGCGCCGCGTGCTGCTTTTCCTCCGTACGCAGGCTCGTGAGATATTTCGTGATGTCGTGGCCGTGCTCCGTGGAGATGCGATGCCGCACCGCACGGATTTCCTCGATGGCCTGGTCTGCTGCGTTCTTGTTCAAATCATATTTCACGAAAGCTGTTCCCGCCAGCGCGCCAGTTGCTTCGCGACTTCCTTCGTGCCCGGTGCGCCGGTCAGGTTTCGTTTCGCCATCGCCGTTTTCAGATTGAAGACGCCCAGTGCGTCGCGGCCGAAGGTTTTATCAATGCCTTGCAGTTCCGCGAGCGTGAGTTGGTTCAGCGGTTTGCCGGTTTTTTCCGCCAGCGCCACGACCGCGCCGACGACGTGATGCGCCTGGCGAAATGGCATTCCTTTTTTCACCAAATAATCCGCGAGGTCGGTCGCCAGCAACGCCGGGTCGCTCGCGGCACGGTCGCAGGCGGCGCAATTGATCTTAACATTTTTCAGCATCGCGGAAAAAATCCGCGTCGTGGCGCGCACGGTGTCGGCGGTGTCGAACAGCCGCTCCTTGTCCTCCTGCAGATCGCGGTTGTAGGTCATCGGCAAACCTTTCAGCAGCGTGAGCAGCGACATCAGGTTGCCGAAGACGCGGCCGGTCTTGCCGCGCGTGAGTTCGGCGATGTCGGGATTTTTCTTCTGCGGCATGAGCGACGAGCCGGTGGTGTAGGCGTCGGCAATCTTGATGAAATTAAATTCCGCGCCGGCCCAGAAAATCACGTCCTCCGCGAGCCGCGAAAGATGCACGGCGAGCAGCGCGCCGGCGGCGCAAAATTCGACGGCGAAATCGCGGTCGCTCACGGCGTCCATGGAATTTTGCGTGAGCTGTGGTTTGCCGCTGGCGTCCACGAAGCCGAGGAGTTTCGCAACGAGCACGCGATCCAGCGGCAGCGTGGAACCGGCAATCGCGCCGCTGCCGAGCGGGCAGACGTTCACGCGCGAGTGGCAGTCCCAGAGGCGCTCGCAATCGCGTTCGAGCATCTCGACGTAGGCGAGGAGATGGTGCGCGAGATAAACGGGCTGCGCGCGTTGCAGATGCGTGTAACCGGGGATGATGACGTCGGCATTTTTCTCGCCGAGCGAGACGAGGGCGCGTTGCAAGTTGGCGATTTCGCCGAGCAACAAAGTAATTTCATCGCGCAACCAAAGCCGCACGTCGAGCGCGACTTGATCGTTGCGCGAGCGGGCGGTGTGCAATTTCGCGCCGGCGGGGACGCGCTTCGTGAGTTCGGCCTCGATGTTCATGTGGACGTCTTCGAGTTCGGGCTTCCACGAAAATTTTCCGGCGGCGATTTCCTTGCCGATTTGATTCAGGCCTTTGGTGATGGCGCTCAACTCATTTTGTTTCAGCACGCCGATCTTCTTGAGCATCGTCGCATGGGCGATGGAGCCGGTAATATCGTGTTCCCACAGCCGCCAGTCGAAGGAAATGGATTCGGTGAATTGGGCGGCCTCGGCGCTGACTTCGCGCGCGAACCGTCCGCTGCGGGAGAGGGGAGATTTTTTATTCATAAAACCGCAGGTTGCGCGGATGACACAGACTTTTTGAAATGGCGGAAGAATTCAATCACAAAGACGCGGGGAAATCTTGCTCATAATCGTCAGCGAAATCTTAACCGGTTTCCCCGGCGATTGCGATTAAGATCAGGATTAAGATTATGACTGGAAAAATGCACGTTGCCGTCCGGCGGCGAATGTGAAATGTTTTCGCGGAGCATGAGTGAATTCAAATATGCGTGTCCCGTGTGCGGCCAGCACATGATGTGCGATTCGTCGCAGGGCGGCTCGGTGATGGAATGCCCGACGTGCTTCCAGAAAATCACCGCGCCGCACGCGCCCGCGTCGGATGATCCGAAATTTATCCTGACCGGCACGAAGGTCGGCGACCGGCCAGTTCCAGCGGTGGTGGCAAATTCGGGGGGAACGCCGTTGCCCGCGAAAGGTTCTCCAGTGGCGGCCATTGCTTTTATGGTTTTGCTCTGCGCGGCGATTGCGGCGGCATTCGTGTTCCGTGAGAAAATTTTCAAAGCCACCGGCGGGCCAGCCAATCAGGTCGTAACCGCGTCGAACGAGCAGCAAACGGCTGCGCCAGCGCCGCCCAAACCGATTGTGGGGTTGGCGTCGGTCGTTTTTGCCAAAGGTGACAGTCTCTTGCTTGAATCTGGAACCACCGAGGCTGGAGTGAAAGACCCGGCGAAGGCTGCATTCCTTGACGCCTTCAAAGCCGATCTCGCCCGTCCTTTGGCATTTGAGGGGCCTGGCGAGTTGTCAGTCTTGCCCGTATCCGGCCGCGTGGTTCCCGGTGCTACGGGTGAAATCCAGTGGCATAGCTTATTTCGAAGCGGACTCGTTATCGGCGTGACGCTCCAAGGGCTTGCCCCCAATCATGAATACATCCTCACGCTCAACGGCGATCCCCAACGTGTGGGGAACAACCATTTGATGGAGCAAACGGCACGCAATAATGGAGAGAGATATTACGATTTTAACACGGTCACGACCGACGCGAACGGCCGCTATCACGCGACCTTTGGCATCCTGCTGCCGGCGGGTCAGTATGATGTCTATTTTTTTGTGAAGGACACAACTGACTTCAAGATTATCCTCCGCCACAAATTTTTCCAATTCACGGTCGAGTGATTTCTTGAGCCGGCGGAAAAATGGAAAGAACATGCCGAAATCCGCAACCCCAACCCGTCGCAGTAGAAAAATTGAAGGGGTCATCATTCGTTTGCTGACCAAACGAAGGCAAACTCTCGCGCTGGCCGAATCATGCACCGGTGGCTGCATCGCACACCGAATCACGAATGTTCCGGGCGCATCGAAAATTTTCCTTGGCGGAGTTGTCGCTTACAGCAACGCGGTGAAGGAAAAATTCCTCGGCGTTCGTGCGAAAACTTTGAAAGAACACGGCGCGGTAAGCGAAGCGGTGGCGCGCGAAATGGCCGTTGGCACCCGCGAAAAATTTGGTTCGGATTTTGCGATTGCCATCACCGGCATTGCCGGGCCGGGCGGCGGCACGCCGGACAAACCGGTGGGAACCGTTTTTATCGCGCTGGCGTCACCAACTGGCGTGGCCGTAAAAAGGTTTTTAAATGTGTGGGATCGCGCGACGTTCAAGGAAATGGCGGCGACGCAGGCGTTGGAGTGGTTGCGGCAGACAGTTTCTGCTTGAGGCGAAAAGTTTTTAAGTTAATGTCGGTGGGTTATGTCCGCCACAGTTGATTCTCTCGCGCAGGCCAACACGGCCATTTCCGAATTTATTGCGGCGATCCCGGCCCCCAAGCGGCGCGGGACGCTGTTGATTGTGGATGACGAAGAGGGGCCACGGATGTCGCTGCGGGTGATTTTCAAAGATAATTACGATTTGCTGATGGCCGAGGACGGGCCGACCGCCATTGAACTGGCGCAGAAACACGACATTGACGTGGCGATTCTGGACATCCGCATGGCGGGGATGTCGGGCATTGAAGTTTTGGAGCGTCTCAAATATGTCCGCCCCGACCTTGAAGCGATCATGATGACGGCGTTCGAGACGACCGACACGATCCGGCAGGCGTTGCGGCTCCGCGCGTGCGACTACATCAACAAGCCGTTCGACATCGCCACCATCCGCAACGCGGTGGGCCAGGCGATGCAACGCCGGATGCTCGAAAGCGAAATCCACAGCAGCGCCGAAAAAGTTTCCGAACTGCTCAGTGAACTGCAAAACCAGCGCATGGAAGAGCAGATCGCCAAGACGCGCGGCGACATCTACGCCAGCATCATCCACGACATCAACGGCCCGCTCACGGTGATTTCCGGGTTCGTGCAGTTGTTGAACAAACGACTGAGCCGGGACACGCAGATCGGCGTGGAAGATTTGGAGTTCATCAAGGAACGCCTGCGCATCATCGAACGGCAGGTGAGCAACTGCATCGAGATTTCCCGGCGTTACCTCGGCTTCCTGCGCCGGCAAAGCGATGAAACGGCGCCAACCGGCTTGAATCATTTATTGAAAGACCTCGACCAGCTCGTGCGCGTGCATCCGGGCCTGCAGGAAAATGAATTCCGCCTGACGCCGCTCGCCGGCAGCGATGGTGAAATTTGTGTCAAGATCAACGGCACGGACGTCATCCAGATTTTGCTCAACCTGTGCGTGAACGCGTTTCAATGCTCGCCGCTGCCGCACCGCGTCGAGGTCGGCGGCGAAGTGTTGCGCACGCCGCTGAACCTCGCGGAATTCAAGGACAGCCCGAACGACCGGCTGCTCAATGTCGAGAGCCTGAACAACACCGCGCCGCTGGTGAAATTGTGGGTGCGCGACACCGGCCCCGGCATTCCGCCGGAAGTGCTGCCGAAGATTTTCCAGCCTTACTTCACCACCAAAGGCCCGCGCCAGGGAACCGGCCTCGGCCTCAACATCGTCCAGCGGCTCATCAAGGAAGGCAGCGGCGCGCTGCACTGCCACACGCGGCCCGGCGAAGGCACGACCTTCACGGTTTATCTGCCGGGCGCGGAACTGGCGAAGTGAAATCAACCTTCCGGGTGGTCCAGCAATTCCTGCAAGCGCGGCCTCAAAGTCGCCGGAACTTTTTCCAGCCAGCTTGCATCCACCAAGCCCACGTCCATCAAGTCGCGCAGATGCACGCGGTCTTTGTCGCGGAACGAGGTGAGTTTCATCCGCACCAGCGCGGCGAGCGAGAGCAGACGGAAGGTTTCCGTTGCCTCGGCTTCGGAAACGTCCGGCACGGGCGCGGCGTAATCCGCGCGGACTTTTTCGGCGGCAAAAACAATGTGAACCGCATCGCGCGCCTTCGCATCCGGCCCGTCGAGAAACATGTCAATGCTCGCGACGTGACGATAAACAAAACCCGCCCGTTCCAATGCTCCACGCGCCGCCGCCAGATCCGCGCGGCGCAAAACGATGTTCACATCCTGTGTGTTGCGCACCGCCGCCTCGTCCACGCGCGAAACCCAGGCTGCAATGGCGTTGCCACCGGCCACGGCGTAAGAAACGTGCGCGTCATCCAAAGCGCGGGCCGCACGCAACAACCGCCGCCGGACATTTTCCACGGCGTTGTTCATGCGTTCCCAAGAAACTACGGCATAAGGAGTGACGGCCATAGGCTCAGGCAAAGGCGAGCCGGTTCCAATAAACCACGATTTCGTATTTCGTATTCATAACAGTCCGTTCGCCTGCAAAACTTTTCATGCCTGTGGGGCTTCAACAAAGCCATCGGCGCGAAGCTGCGCGACAATCGCCTCGGCCATCTTCCGCGTTCGTTGATTCATCGCGGCGGGATCGCCCGAATTCTTTATGACCGCCCGCCAAATATATTTCTGGGTGATCTCATTATACAAACTGGCGTCATAATAGATGATTGGGTATCCGCCAAATTGATCCATGAGAACATTTCTTAGCCGGACAACCAGGACGGCATCCGCCTGAAACTCCCGGATTTTTGATTCAAAATTTTGTCCGTTCAAAGCCACCGGGTTGACGATGTTGATTTCCAATTGAACCGGCGTGTTGCTCAAACAATTTTGCAGACTCGCGGCCAGCACTTCCGACTTCAACCGCTCGCCTGATTTTTTTGATGTCGGCTGTTTTTCTAAAACACCCTGATCAATGATCACAAAAAGTCTTCGGATATGATGCATCGCCGCCGGGTCTTTGTTGGACTGCAAGGTCACCGAAACATTGGCGCAACCGCTTCCGCAAAACCAGGCGGACAATAATAAACAGCAAGTCAGAATTATTTTCCAAAGATTCTTTTTCATGATTAACTTTCCAAACAGCCTTCGCCAGGCGTTGCCAGACGAGTTTAATTTCCCAAATACGCGAGCGGGTCGGTCACCTTGCCGGTCAGCGCGCTCGCCGCCACCGTCATCGGCGTTTGTTTAAACCAGTTCATAAACCGCAGGACGATATTTTGCCTTGGGAATATGCGCACGCATTTCGCGCATGGATTCAAGCGTCAATTCTTGCGCGATTAAAACTTCGCGCAATGCTTCTTCCGGCGTTTCACCATGCGCCGAGCAGTATTTCAAATCGGGAATGTCGGCGATGAAGCACTTGTCTTCCTCGCTGTAAAAAACATTGATGTGATAGTGCGTTTTCATGTTTCGTCGTCCAATCTCAAGCCGTTCGTTTCCATCGCGTCGAGCAACTGCCGGACTTGATACATTTTTGTCTGGCCGTTTCTGTCCGGCTGCAAATTCAAACGCAGTCCCGGCACTCCACGATGCACAAAAATATGGTGGCTGCCGCGCGTTCTGTCCAATTCAAATCCCAAGCCTTTCGCCAACCGGCAGGCATCCTCAAACCGGATGTTACGCGAACCGGAAAGAATTTTTTCGAGAATCTTCCGGGCTTTCATGGTTGGATCAATTCCCCAAATACTCGCGCGGATCAGTCACCTTGCCAGTCAGCGCGCTCGCCGCCACCGTCATTGGCGAGGCGAGGAACACCTGCGATTCCTTGTCGCCCATGCGACCGGGGAAATTGCGGTTCGTCGCGCTGATGCACTTTATGCCGGATTTGTTGATGCGGCCAAACGTGTCCACGGGGCCGCCGAGGCAGGCGGCGCAGCCGGCGTTCTCGGTCATCTGCACGCCGGCCTTCACGAGGATGTCCCAGATGGTCGTGTTGCCCCAATAGGTGGACTGCAAATCGCGCACGATCTCCGGCGTCGCGGGCACGCCAAACGTATCAATGACCACCTTCTTGCCGCGCAACACGCGGGCGAATTCCACGAAGTCGCTCGTCTTGCCGCCGGTGCAGGAACCGACATAGGCGCGATCCAATTTCATGTCCATGTCCTTCGCTTTTTTGCGCTGGCCCGGATCGGGATGACAAGCGACGGTCGGTTCGAGCTTGCTTAAATCCACGACGTGTTCGTAGACAAATTTCTCGTCCTTGTCACGCGCGACGGGTTCGTAAATGGATTTCGTGCCGTTTAATTTCACACGCGCGTCCACGTATTCCGCCGTGCGCGAATCAAATTCAAAAATGGCGTTCTTGCCGCCCGCTTCGATAGCCATGTTGGCGATCGTCATGCGATCGTCAATCGAGAGATTGAGCGCGCCTTCGCCGTCGAACTGCAATGCGCGATAGGTCGCGCCGTCAAAACCGATTTCGCCGATGCAATGAAGGATGATGTCCTTCGCCATGACGCCGGGCTGCAATCTGCCTTCGAGGCGGAAGTGCATCGTTTCGGGAACCTTGATGAGCAGCTTGCCTGTGCCCATCACGAAACCCGCGTCGGTATTGCCGATGCCGGTGGCGAACTGGTTGAACGCGCCCGCCATGCAGGTGTGCGAGTCCGTGCCGAAAAGAATTTCGCCGGGCCGCGTATGACCTTTCGCGGGCAGCGCGGTGTGGCACACGCCCGCGTAGCGCGAACCGTATTGGCGTTTCATGTTGCCCTTGGCGGCGTCGAAAACCCAGTGGCCGTTCGCGTCGTCAATCACGTCGTAGAAATACTGGATGTCCTGCTCGCGCGAAAAATCGCGGAGGATGTCCACGTTGCGGTTGGACTTCGAGTCGGCGGTGAAGATGTAATGGTCGGGGATGATGACGATCTTGTTCTTGTCCCAGACTTTCGCGGCCTGGCCGAATTCGCGTTTGAACACGCCGATGGTGCCCGGCCCGCAAACGTCGTGCGTCATGAGCACGTCGGCGTTCACCCAGATGTTGTCGCCGGACTGCACGGATTTTTTTCCGGCGGCGCGCGCGAGGATTTTTTCAGTAAGCGTCATGTTAAAAATGAAATGTTAATGCTTGCCGTTAGCCTTGGAGGATTTTGACGTTTCTTCAATGGCGACAACGTGCAACGGGTCTATCTCTTCGACGCCTTCGGTTTTCGGATTGATAACAATAACTTTCCCTGGCGAAACCGCCGCAAAATCTGGATGCGCCACGGGCACACGCGTTCCGTCGCTTAAACGAAACACAAATGGTTTGGTGTTTCGGTTCAATCGCTCGCGGATCAAATTTGAATTCATAGTCCACGAAAATAGCCGATGCGCAGGGCAAGTTCAACTGTGCAAACGGTGCTTTTTACGCGAAGGGGTGGTGCTTAGTGGGAATTCGGGCTAGCAACTTCTTCATTCGTTTCCAGCGCAATTAACCCCGGCTCTGATAAAGCGCCACCAGCGCCGCGCCGATGGCTTGGGACAATTCGCCCAAAACGGCGGGGACAATTTTGATGGTGTCCCGCTGTTGCGGCCAGAGATACGGCGTGGCCGTCTCGCGGATGAGGCGCAGGTAACGCTCGCGGAATTCCGGCGTGGTCACTTCATGATCCATCAGCCCGCCGCCGATGATGACGATGCCCGGATCGAGCGCCATCACCAGATTCGCCACGTGCAAACCCATCACGCGCGCCTGAAAATCAAAAATTTCCAGCGC
>Ga0075520_1001381_pt1 | contig 11618 bp, 13 predicted proteins | sample NGEPerB_FD_75100 | JGI IMG/M metagenome (GOLD analysis project Ga0075520, IMG submission 75100) | Arctic peat soil microbial communities from the Barrow Environmental Observatory site, Barrow, Alaska, USA - NGEE PermafrostAB12-B | ecosystem: Environmental > Terrestrial > Soil > Wetlands > Peat ... | reverse complement strand
CGGAAGAATTACGAGCCCGTTGTTGTTTTTAAGTACATCGATTGTCTTAAGAAATATTTCATCATTGCCTTTAACGCTGCTGAACCCATCCCTGATTCTGTAAACTGGCAGGATTTTGAGGAAATAGAGTATTGCTGCAATTGTTTTTCTTTTAAAGATATCTGCTCTTGCAAGAAATATTGGCTGTCCTTTGTGCGTAAAGAGAACAGCGAGTGCATCCATCAATGCATTCTGATGGTTTGGAGCAAAGATCACATGATCATCAGGTTTAATGTTTTCCCGGCCAAGCACTATGACTTTCCTGTAGAAGACATTATTATGCCAAAAACCTGCGACGGATTTTAAAAGAGCATATCTTGCCGAATATTTCTCAATATTTTCTTTCCCCATTTAATATAAAAATATGGATCGTTACCTCAGCATTTTCATGATGCAATGCGGTTTTAGGTTGCAAGATAAAAAAAAGCGAAATGGTGTAATTAAAGTGGAATTACTTTTACAGCAAATATTGAAATATTACGTCTTTATACCACCATGTGAAGGTTAAAGTTGAGGCTTAGGTTGAGAAACCTTAACCTCAATCTCAATCTCAATCTCAATCTAAGTCGAGGATATCATCTTGAATCCTGTCGATCAGTCTACGCTCTTTTTTTGTAGGACGACCGGTACCTTTATCCCTGAAGACAATTCCAACCGACTGCCTGATATCAAGTTTTGCCTTTTCCTCTGCGGGTGTCAGATCTTCGATGAATTGGCCGACAAGTTTTGCCGAAACCCGGTTTTCTATTGGCTCAATAACTTTATATGAATAATTGACAGGAGGCTTTTTTACAATTATTATTTCGTCTTTAAGAACAGCGCGTGAAGGTTTTACCTGTACATCATTGATAAATATCCTGCCTTTCCTGCATTCATCAGAAGCTATGCTCCTGGTCTTATAAATCCTCACCGACCAGAGAAATTTATCTATCCGAATAGTTTTACTATCAGTCATTAATTAGATATTAGGCTTATAATCAAACATATAAATGATCATAAGATTAGCCCCCCTTGGGGAGGATGAGGGGTACTTCTCCAGGAGGAGGCACTTTCCCAGTTTTATTAAAAGCTGTCATTGTCAGTTCAACACCGGCGAAGACGAATGATTTTATCATATCGGTCACAATTGAAATTCTTTCTTCCATGAATATTTTTTCTTCTGGATCCCATTTGCCAAGAACATAATCGATCTGGCCGCCTTTTCTGAAATTGTTGCCTATTCCGATTCTTATCCTCGAAAACTCATTGGTAGCCAGTATTGAGCTGATATGAGCCAGTCCGTTATGGCCACCATCACTGCCCTTGCTCTTCAGACGAATACTTCCGAGCGGAAGGGCAATGTCGTCGACAATCACGAGCATATTTTCAATCTGGATTTTTTCCTTTTTCAGCCAATAGTCAACTGCATTGCCACTGAGATTCATATATGTCGATGGTTTGAGAAGGAAGAGGACGCGTCCTTTGTGGCTGATCTCACAAACCGCACCGTAACGCCTCTCCTTAAAAGAAACATTGGACGCCATAGCCATGGCGTCCAATATTGTAAAACCTATATTATGGCGGGTATCTTTATACTCTTCACCAATATTTCCCAGGCCAACTATCAGATATTTCATGAAGCCTGAATGTTTAATCAAAAAAACTCAGGTCCTATTTAGCTGCTGGTGTTTCAGGAGCTGCAGCTGATGCGGCTGCTGTGGTTGCTGCTTCTGCTGCTGCTGTTTCAGCAAGGACTTCCTCATCGGTTTTCTGTGCAACACGTGAAGTGGCAATTGTGAGAACCATCGATTTTTTCGGATCAAGCAACTCTATCTTATCATATGATAATTCACCTACTTTTATTCCTTCGTGAATCTTCAGATCAGTGATGTCAATAGGAAGAGCTTCCGGGAGATCATTAGCTAAACCTTTTACTTTTAGGCTTCTTCTTTTAATGCTTAATTTTCCTCCTGCGATAACTCCGACCGAATCTCCTGATACTTTTATCGGAATATTAATCACTACCGGCTTTTTATCATGAATTTCAATAAAATCAGCATGCAAAATATTATCTCTAACCGGGTGGAACTGCATATCTTTCAAAACGGCATCGTAAACCTTATCTTCGATATTTAGTTTTACCAGGTGAGCTGCAGGAGTATATACAAGGTTTTTAAAACTGTTCTCATGTGCATAAAAATGGATGTTTTTTTCTTTCCCGTAAATCACACATGGCACATTTCCTGTTTTCCTGAGTTCCTTGGTGCTCTTCTTCCCTAATTCTGTTCTGAAAATTCCATTAATTTCGATTGTCTTCATTTGTCTAAAAGTTATTGTGCTACTAAGAGTTATCATCCTGAAAACTCCCCATTACACGTTTGACATTAATTAAAAAAATTGGCCTGCAAATATATGACAAAGGAATCAGAATACAAAATTTGTGCTGATTGATTGATTTTCTGTAACAGCCTGAATAGTCTTGGCAAAAATGTCGGCAATTGAGAGCACTTTGATCTTTTTGGAACTGTTGATAAAAGGAACAGAATCGCTCACGACAAGTTCCTCCAGAGCTGAATTGTTAATTCTTTCTACCGCGTTTCCGGAAAGAATAGGATGAGTGGCAAATGCCCTGATGCTTTTGGCGCCTCTGTCTTTCATCATATTTGCTGCAAGTGCAAGAGTACCGGCTGTATCGACCATATCATCGATTATTACGACATTTCGTCCTTCAACTTCTCCTATTATAGACATCTCTTCAACAACATTTGGTTTTTTGCGTAGCTTGTAACACAAGACCATTTCAGACTGAAGGTGTCTCGAATATGCGTTGGCTCTTTTTGAGCCTCCCATATCGGGAGCTGAAACTGTAAGGTTTTTAAGATTGAGGTTTGCAATGTAAGGCGCAAATATTGCTGAACCGAAAAGGTGATCAACAGGCACATTGAAGAAACCCTGTATCTGATCGGCATGAAGATCCATAGTGATGACCCTGTCAACCCCTGCAGTACTAAGAAGATCGGCTGACAATTTCGAACCGATCGATACCCTGGGCCTGTCTTTCCTGTCCTGTCTTGCAAAACCGTAATATGGAATTACAGCAATCACTTTATATGCTGAAGCTCTTTTCGCTGCATCAATCATCAGGAGAAGTTCAAAAAGATTATCAGCAGGCGGATTGGTTGACTGTATGATAAAAACCATACAGCCTCTGACTGATTCATCGAAGCATGGTTGAAATTCTCCATCGCTGAAACTTGTCACGGTGCTTTTCCCGAGTTCGATTCCAAGTTTATCTGTAATTTTCTGAGCTAAATCTTTTGAAGACCTGCAGGAAAAGACTTTCATAGGTGCCGTTCCAAACATTTTCTATTTTTTTTAAAACGATTAAATAAAGAGATCAAAACCTGAGTACAAAATTATAAATTCCGGCCGATATCAGGAACCAGTTGAAAAATTGTTCATAGATTCTTCAATGTAGTTCAGTATTTTATCCCTCCCATTTCCTTTTACTGCTGAAGTAATGAAAGATACAGGCAATGATTCCCAGTTTTTCAACATTTCTGAATTGTATAAATCTACTGAATTCTCAAGAGCTGTGGCACTAATTTTATCACTTTTGGTAAAGACTCTTGCAAACGGGATGCTGTTCAGGCCCAGAAACTCCATAAATTCTATATCGGATCTCTGAGGCTTATGACGTGAATCAAGAAGCACAAACAAAGATACCAGGTTTTCTCTTTTCAAAATATATTCCTCAGTGGCTCTTACCCATTTTTCTCTGAGCTTAACAGGCACTTTTGCATAACCATAGCCGGGAAGATCAACAAGGTACCACCTGTCATTCACTGCAAAGTGGTTTATTGTTCTGGTCTTGCCGGGCTGCACAGATGTTTTTGCAAGTTTTGACCAGCCTGTCAGCATATTTATAAGTGAAGATTTCCCTACATTTGATCTTCCAATGAACCCGAACTCGGGTTTCAGCGGTGCGGGGCATTCTTTTACTGTGGGGCTGCTTTTAATGAAGACAGCTGATTGAATAATCATAAAGAAGCTTAATTTAGATCATCGTAGGGCAGCTCTATCTTTTTATATGCTAGATAATTGTTCCCGAAATTAGTCAGGATTTCAGCTATTACCCCCACATACGAAGCTTTGCGTGATCCCGTTTTTTTCAGATCTAGAGAACCAATACCCCTGAAAGTATTAATTCTTTTGCAATGGGCAGTGTCAAATAACCCGTTTAGCAGTTCACCCCGCCAGTATCTGACTCCGGTTGCCTTGTCTGACAATGCCAGCGAGATTTTGTAAGTGCTGTTAGTTTTATAATTATCAGCAACGGTGACTATAAGAGCAGGGTAACCGCTGATGATTTTTCCTTCTGGTGTAAATTCCTGAAAAAAAGTAGTGCGTAATCCTTTGGAATATCCAAGTTTGGCTCTCAGCCTGCCGTTCCTGTAAAACTGTTTCTGTATTCCGTCGATAGTATCTCTTTTATATGGTGTAGCTCGAAATTTCTGCCCCTCCTGGTAATACCACAAAGATGAATCCTCCCTCAGACCTTTATCGTACCAAAATGTCTGACGAACTTCCCCTGTCTGATAAAATGATTTCATCAGGCCTTCCCTTACCCCGTTTTTGAAAGTAACTTCCTTTACAAGTGTTTTTCCGCTCATATACTGCTTGATGCCGGTATAACCTGTATCGTGGACTGATATAGAGTCAGTTATTGGTTGAGACTCTTTTTTGACCGGCCCTTTGCTGGTACAACTTATTATAAAAGATATTGTTAAGATCATCAACAATGAACCTGAAAATATTCTCATATAATTAGAATTTTGGTTTTATAACTTGGTTAATCGACCACGGAGTTCACTGGTTTTAAGGGATTTGTCCTGTGTTTTCCTCTGTGTTCTTCGTAGTGAACCTTTTTCAGTTTATATAGCAATCTCAGATTTAATATATACTTCAAGTAAAGAAGCTTCGTTTATCGGTTTCAATGTAACCTCCTTGATCATTGCAGGCAGCAGAACAGTCTCCCCTTTTGTGACCTTATCGGAATTACCATCCCAACAGATAAAAAATTCACCCTCTATACAAATATACACAACAAATGAATCATTTGAATAATATTCTTTTTCCAATGGCCGGTTGAACCTTATTACATCAGTATTGAAAAACTCACAGCTGACAATATTTTCTGACTTGTTTATTACCTTTTCAAGTCTGATCTTATTTTTACCCGACTGTTTAAAATCGATTGCATCAAGAGCCAGGTCAGTATGCAGTTCCCTTTTTTCTTTTCCCGTGTTCTTCCTGTTCCAGTCAAAGATCCTGTAAGTAATATCAGATGTTTGCTGTATTTCAACCAGAACTATGCCGGCGCCTATTGCATGAACCCTGCCGGCAGGTGTAAAGAATGCATCTCCCGGATCTGCGGTTTCAACATTTAAAAGTTTATCAGTACTTCCTTTTCTGACAGCCTCCTCATAAGCCTCCTTTGTAACTCCGTCTTTGAATCCGGTGTAGATTTTTGAGCCGGGTTTGCTTTCAAGAATGTACCACATCTCTGTTTTTCCGTAAGCATTATGTCGCTTCCTAGCCAAGTCATTATTTGGATGAACCTGGATTGAAAGATCTTCCCGGGCCTCAATAAATTTGATTAACAGCGGAAACTCATTACCGAATTTTTCAAATATTGAATCCCCTGTGATATCGCCCATGTAAACCTCGATCAGTTCTTCTATATTATTGCCGGCAAGAAAGCCGTTCCGCACAACCGACTGGTTATCAGTAACAGCCGATAACTCCCAGCTTTCACCAATAGAATGTGATTCAGTCGCTCTTTTATTAAACCTCGTAACCAGAGCATCTCCGCCCCAGACTTTTTCTTTTAATACAGTTTCAAATTTAAGCGGATACAAGTCAGACATATATTAGATTTTAAATAAGTTTGGAGTGCCTGAAGTGACTAAAGTGACTAAAGTGTCCAGAGTGCTAGAGTTTAAAATCTTATATTATTATAAATTGCAACTTTAGGCACTTCAAACTCTAGTTCACTCCAAACTTTTATTAAACTTTATATACTTCAATCTCTGGTACACTCCAAACTTCTTCCTATTTTTGATATTTATTACCGCAAAATTAACAAATATGTTGATAGTTGGAATAGCAGGCGGCACCGGTTCAGGAAAATCAGATTGGAATAGAGGTTTTGATTTCAATTATAGAATAGAATCTGTCCAAAATTAAACCTTAAGTATTATGCTTGATAACTTAAAAGTAGAGGATATCATGTTCCTCGATATTGAAACAGTGCCTGAATCATCATCGTTTGAACTGCTTAATACGGCTATGCAGAATCTGTGGGATAAAAAATCACGACAATTCAGAGCTCCTGATCAAAGAGCACAGGATGTTTATGAGAGAGCAGGAATCTATTCGGAATTCGGAAAGATAATCTGTATCTCCGTGGGTTTTATCCGAGGAAAAAATCCATTCAGTTTCAGGCTTAAATCTTTCTTTGGCAAAGATGAAAAGTCACTCTTATCAGAGTTTTCTCCTATGTTGTCAAAGTTCTCAAGGGCTAACAAGGAAGCAACTCTGTGTGCTCATAACGGTAAAGAATTTGACTTCCCCTACATTGCCAGAAGGATGATTATTAATGAACTGACTATCCCTGAAATACTCGATAATGCAGGGAAGAAACCATGGGAAATCAAATTGCTGGATACTATGGATCTTTGGAAGTTTGGTGATTATAAAAACTATACATCTCTCGATCTGCTGACTTCAGTTCTAGGTATTCCTACGCCGAAAGATGACATTGACGGGAGCATGGTTGCGGGAATTTTCTATGATGAAGACAATCTTCAGAGAATTGTGCAATATTGTGAAAAAGATGTTCTGGCAATTGCCCGTGTGCTCCTGAGATTTATGAATTTACCGGGAATAAGTGAAGATAAAATAGAATCGGTTACATTTTTGTAATCCGCCTCTCCCCAACCCCTCCCCCAAGAGGGAGGGGTTAAACCAATAAAGATCATTTACTTACACCCCTTCTCTCTTGGGAGAAGGGGCAGGGGATGAGGCAAAAAAAAAAAGAAACAGGGGATATGTCAGTTAATTTTAAGCTAGTAATTTTCTGATATACTTCTCCACTTCGTCCGGTTTGTCAACCTGTATCCAGTGGCCGGCTCCTTCAACATCAATGATATCTGCGGCTGGAAAAACATGAAGGATGTCTCTGAAATCTTCTTTTGGGATATAATCAGAATTGGTACCCCTGAGGAAAATAACCGGAAAACCTGTAATCTGCCTGTTGAAATCAGTCTCACGTTCTATGCCCTCCATAATTTTACCGAGGTTTTTCAGAAGGGAAGCAGCGTTCAGTTTCCATGCGAAAGTATTATCTGAAGTCCTTTGCAGATTCTTGAGGATAAGGCCTCTTTCCTTTTCCGAAGGGATATTCTGACTTAGAAACTTTACCGCTTCACTGCGCTTTGATATTTTTTCCGGATCTAACGATAGGATTGCATTCAGTATTGTATAATGCTGAGAATATACAGAATCCCTTAAGTTTAAGGTTGTAAACGGAGATATATCCGCAATCAGCAATCCGTTAAGCGTTTCGGGCCATTTCAGAGCAAATGCAATTGCTGTTTTTCCTCCCATACTATGACCTGCAAGAAAGAACTTTTTAAGGCTTAAATCATTTACCAGTTCATATAAATCATCCCGCATCGAGTCATAATCATGCAACTGGCTGTGGGGCGACTGTCCGTGATTACGTTGATCGGGCAGATAAACCGTGAAGCTGTTGCTTAGACTTTTGGCTATTGTTACCCAGTTATCTGACGATCCGTACAAACCGTGAAGGATTATGAGAGGAGGCCCATTGCCATATTTCCGGTAGAAAAGTTTCATCAGTAATTTAGTCAGGCGAGTTGGCGCTTATACATCTGAATTGTATTTTCGAGTCCCAGGTAAAGAGCGTCTGAAATAAGTGCATGGCCGATAGATACTTCCTCTATCCAGGGTATGTTCTGATGGAAATATTTAAGATTATATAAGTTCAGGTCATGTCCCGCATTTATTCCCAGTCCGGCATTCCGGGCAATCTCGGCAGCCTTTGTGAATGGTTCTACAGCTTCAATGGCATTTTTATCAAATTTTGAAGCATATGGCTCGGTATACAACTCAATCCTGTCCGTTTTTGTCATAGCAGCATTTTCTATGTTTACAGGGTTTGTATCTACAAAGAGGGATGTGCGGATACCTGCTTTCCTGAATTCTGAGACTATATCAGTAAGAAACATCCTGTTTTTCAGAGTGTCCCATCCGGCATTTGAAGTGATGGCATCATTAGGGTCAGGCACCAGTGTGACCTGGTCGGGCTTGACCGACAGAACAAGGATGATGAATTCTTCAGAAGGATAACCTTCAATGTTAAATTCAGTGGTAATGAGTGGTTTGATCTCCAGGACATCATTATACCTGATATGTCTTTCATCTGGACGCGGGTGAACTGTAATTCCGTCGGCACCAAAAAGCTGGCAGTTAATAGCTGCGTTTAATACATTTGGAACATTTCCACCGCGTGCATTTCTCAGAGTTGCAATCTTATTGATATTAACGCTTAACTTTGTCATTATAATAATTGTAATAATTATTCGTATTCTAAATGTGATGCAAAAGTACAATAACTGGATTTTTTTTTACTATTTTAGTTGAAAATAAAAGTAGCATGGTTGCCAAAGATTTAATATCAGAAATTATTCCTGCCCTCAAAACTTCTGACCTGGGGCAGACGGCTTTGAACTGGATGGAGATTTTCAGGGTATCACATCTGCCAATAGTCAACAACCAGGATTTTCTTGGTCTTATCTCAGATGCCGATATATTTGATATGAATCAGCCCGAAGAACCAATTGGAAATCACGCTCTTACATTGTTTAAGCCTTATGTTGATGAAAATCAGCATATATTTGAAATTATTGGCCTGGCTTCACGTTTGAAACTCTCGATAGTACCTGTTCTTGACAGTCAAAACCATTATATAGGGGTAATAACAACAAATGACCTCATCAGGCATCTGGCCGGAATATCATCGATGGATCAGCCGGGCGGAATATTAGTGCTTGAACTGATCGAAAGAGATTATTCTCTTTCCCAGATAGCACAGATTGTTGAGAGTAATAATGTTAAAGTACTCAGCATGTATATCACTTCTCCGCCTGAATCAACCAAGCTTGAGGTAACCCTGAAGGTGAATACCGGCGATTTGATTTCCATAATCAGGACTTTTGAAAGATATAACTATGAAGTAAAGACCTGGGTATCGACTAATGATTCTATGGATCGCTTTTATTCAGAAAGATTTGACCATCTGATGAAATATCTAAACGTCTGAATTATGCTTGAGAGAGTAGCAATATATTTCAAGGATAACAATTTAAAAACCAGGAATGGAGTTGACAGGCTGGTTGATGAGTTTTCAGGGAGAGGGATTAAGACTTGTGTCTGCCATAAATTAAAAAATCAGATTGCCGGATCTGACTGGGAAGTAATTGAAATGTCAGACAGCCTTTCATTTGATTCAGAAACTGCCGACCTGGTATTAAGTGTCGGAGGCGACGGAACCTTTCTGGAAACCGTTCTTAAAGTAAAAGACCTTGGAATCCCTATTGCTGGAGTAAACACCGGACGGATGGGTTTTCTGGCCAATATTTCCGAAGAAGAAATAAGCCATTCCGTAGATATGTTATGTAACTGTGAATATGAGATTGTTGAAAGATGTCTTCTTGAAATGACACGGCCCGAAGGTATATTCGAAGGAAATTCTTCTTCTGCGCTCAACGAAATTACTATTCAGAAAGCTGATCTTAGCATGATAACCATAAGTGTATTTGTTGATGATACACATCTTAATACATACTGGGCTGACGGGTTGATTGTTTCGACTGCAACAGGATCAACTGCCTATAATCTGAGTGTTGGAGGTCCAATTCTATCGCCTGAGGATGAAAGTATAATAATTTCCCCTATTGCGCCGCACAATTTGACTATCAGGCCAATTGTCCTTTCAGGTGAAGGGAGGATCAGAATGGTGATTGAAGGCAGAAGCAAAGAATACATGGCTACATGCGACTTCAGGTCAAGTAAAGTATCATTCAGCGAAGAGATTCATATAATGAGAGCACCGGTGAAAATCAAAACAGTTATGTTAAAAGGCAGGGATTTTTACAGTACTCTCCGAAATAAGCTTATGTGGGGTGCTGACCGCAGGAATTGAGATAAATTAGTATATTTGTTTTTGTAATAACACCGAAATTCCTATGAAACGGTCCTTTCTAACCCTATTACTGATTTGCTTTCTTGTGACATTTTCTGAAGCTCAGTCGATTTGGAAACAAAGACGGTATGAGATAGTTGCAGGTTTAGGACCTTCTTTCTTCTTTGGAAATGTAGGAGGTTATTCACAAACTAAAAACATTCTGGGCTTACGGGATATCGCCTTAAGGCAGACAAGATTTGACTTCAATGTCAGTTTTAAATACAGAATTACTGAGACAGTAGATATCAGGCTAAGCTTAACCTCAGGTTTGTTGCATGCAACTGATACAAGAGGGTCGAATGAGAACAGGGGATTTGAGGCATCAACTCAAATAATTGAACCTGCGCTAATTGGTGAGTATTATTTTATAAAGAATAAAACGGAAAGCAAGTACCTGTTTTCTAAAGGAGAAAATGTCGGTCTCAACGGAATTCTTAAATCGCTCGACTTTTATGTATTTTCAGGCATTGGCGGATTAGGGTATTCGGTTAAGCCGAATAGCAAGCTTGCAAGTTTTGGTTACAATCAGGGAGGATTTACAGCTGTCATCCCTGTGGGTGTGGGCAGTACATTGATATATTCTCCTGATTTTAATTTTGGAGTTGAATTAGCCGGCAGATATACATTTTCTGATAAACTCGATGGTTATCCTTCACAATATTCCCGCTCAAATGACGTTTATTATTTTTTCAATTTTACTATTACTTATAAACTGAAGACCGGAGCCCATGGGTGGCCTTCCTTCAGATGACAAAGAGCTGGATAAGTTTTAATGAAAAAAATACACTGGTTATTGTTGTTTTTATTTCTGTCACTCTCCTTATCCGGTCAGCGTAATTCTGATTATGGGGTGTTCGCAGGTGTCTCATCCTACTTTGGTGATATAAATCCTAACAGGCCATTATATGCACCGCTCCCTGTCGGTGGTTTTTTTTACAGATATAACCTAAACCCGCGTGAAGCTTTAAGGGCGAACCTGTTTATTGGTGGTTTGCGTGGAAACGACCTCGATTTCAGTAATGCTTTTCAACAGGCACGGGCTGCATCTTTCTCAGGAACAGTAAGTGAACTGACAACACAATTTGAGTTTAACTTTCTGCGCTATTCAACTGAAGGCAAGCAATGGAACTTTACTCCCTATTTCGCTGCAGGAGTGGGAGTTGCATTTGTCAATACTGTATCTTCCACCTTTATACCTGTAATACCATTTTCATTTGGTTTTAAAGTTAATATTTATAAAAATGTCGGATTGGAGGCCGAATATGGT
>Ga0075520_1001380_pt1 | contig 11619 bp, 7 predicted proteins | sample NGEPerB_FD_75100 | JGI IMG/M metagenome (GOLD analysis project Ga0075520, IMG submission 75100) | Arctic peat soil microbial communities from the Barrow Environmental Observatory site, Barrow, Alaska, USA - NGEE PermafrostAB12-B | ecosystem: Environmental > Terrestrial > Soil > Wetlands > Peat ... | reverse complement strand
GATGGAGCCGGGAGTGGCGTGCGAGGTGAGAATCCTTGGCTTTTGCACCACGTTGATGCGTTCGTCCGAGGATGCGGCCTGCAGCGCCAGGTCGAAGCTCTTTCCGATCTGACCCCAGTAGCTGAATCCGCCGCCCATGTTTCCAGGGAAAATGGAGTTTGTCGCCGCGCCGGCCAAAAAGTTGACCAGGTCAAACACAGGCTGGCCGTTATTGACCCCTCCGGCTCCGTGTTTGTGGATATCGGCAGCGCTCTGGGCTGTTTGGACGCCCGAGACTCCAAAATTCCACCCATTATTCATCTGCACATCCATGATGATGGTTTCGATCAGCACCTGGGCCAGGACGACGTCCAGTTTGGAAACGATATTTTTGATCATCTCCATGTCCGTCCGGGTGGCGAAGATCAGGAGGGAATTGGTGCGTTCATCGGCGATGATTTTTGTCTGGCCGATGATCTGCAGCTCGCCGGGGCCGCTCGCGCTTTTGATGATGTTTTTGAGACGATCGGTAAAGCTGACCGGCGCGGCCGCCGCGGGCTGGCCGGGCATTCCTCCACCGACTCCGGCCTGACCGCCATACTGCGTGCTGCCAGGAGTGCCGTACCCGCCAGTCCCGCCGGGGCCCGAGCGGCCAAGCCCTGACGAAAACGCCGAGCGCCCCGGCCCCGTGCTGCTCCGGCCGACGCTGGTCGTCCCGCCTCCCGAACTCAGGCTGTTCAGAGCTTCGGAAATATCCGAAGCCTTCGCATACTTGATCGGGATCACCTCCGAAAGGTATTCGGACGGAATCGACACATCGATCTCCTTGATCATCTCCAGCATTCGCTTCACGTTTTCAGTGTAATCCCGCAACACGAGAATCTGGCTCGCATCGATGGGGAGGATGGAATTAGGCACCTTCGCAAACTGCTGAAGCACGGGCATCAATTCCGAGGGCTTGACGTATTTCAATTGCACGACATGTGTGACGTACTGGCCCATTTCGGGCAATTGCGAGGCGTCTTTGTGGCTGAAGGCGGCCGCTTCCTGGTTGGCTTGCGGCGTCGGGACCGCCTTCACAAACTTATCTCCCACGTTAATCATCGTCACCCCGTTCAGCGCGAGCACCGCGTCGAAAGCCTGGATGGCCTCCTTCTTCGAAAGCGGCGTCTGCGTCTTCAATGTGATCAGCGGCGTCGGCAAATTGGCAGGGCGCAGAATCGTGCGGCCCACCAGTTCGGAATAAATCTGCAGGACCTGGTTGATGTCGGTGGCGGGGAAATTGATCGTGCCGGCCGGAATGATATCAGCGGCCGTTTCGCCCGGATCCGGAGTCGTTGGGACAGCCGGTGTATTTGTGGGTCCGGGAACCTGGGGCGGAACACGGTTGGTTGAAACAACACCGACCGTCGGCGGCAGGTTGGTGGCGGGCGGCATCGGAACGAGAGTTGAGAGAGCGTTTGTGGTTCGCTTGTCGGCGGTTTGGGCGAGCGCGGCGGGCGGCTCCACAGCGGGGGTTTTGGCCGGCGGCACAGGAGCGGCAACGGCTGCCTCATGCTCGGGGGTCCATGCGCCAAACTGCTTGGGTGGACGGTGGGCGCACGATGCCAGGCTGACCAGGATGAGGAGCGGCAGAATCTTTTTCATTTTTTCTTCAGCGTTGCGGGTTTGACGTCCACCGGCTTGACGGACCCCGGCTTGATTGTAGGAGCCGCTGTTTTGGACGGGGCAATGGATGGAGGCGCGACGGCTCTGGGTGCCGGAGAAGCCGGGGTTGGGCGGGCTTGCCGGGTTTTCTGATAACTGGCCACCAGCGTAATTCCGGCGCTCAATTGTTGCCGCGCCTGGTCCGGGCGCACTGCGATGGCCCTGGCGCGGACCAGCGAATTGCCCGAGCCCAGGTTGTACAGGAAATCGACGAGTTGTTTTTCACCCGAGATTCCGGAGACGGTTTGGGATTGCTCGTTGAAGAACTGGTTGGTCCGGGTGGTTTGAGGTCCGAAGCTGGTGATACTCAGGCCCGATTGCCGGGCATGCATCTGGATGTTCTGCATGAACTCGGTCGCCTGGTCCTCCGTGGCGACCGAAGCTCCCTCGTTTTCCATGCGCGTCAACTCGGGCTTGAGGCGTTCAGCCTGCTGAATAATCGCCTGGTAGTTCGCCAGCTTCAGGCGCGAGCTGTTAAGCCGGTTCTTGTATATCGTCCAATCCGAAAAATGGGGCCACACCCAGAAAATGTTGATGACGACGAACAACGCCATGCCGACGCCGACGACGAAGCGCCGCTCCGAGGGGTTGAGGCGGGAGAGGTACGTATTCATGGCGCCTCCACTCGTTTCAGCTCAAGACCGAAGCTCCAGGTGACCGTGGAGTTGACGGGATTGACATGGGTGATCAGGGGCACGGCGTGTTCGGGAGTGAACAGCGGCTGGCCGTTCTTGCTCGCTTTGCGGAGTTTGCCGCTGAAATCAATCACGCTGTCGACCTGCTGAGCGGGCGCGGTTCCGCTGAGCATGAGTTTCTTTCCGTCGCTAAAATTCAATGACTCCAGCACCAGGCCTTCGGGCATCAATTCCGCGGTTTTCTCGTAGCAATCCAGGGCTGCAAACTTGAGTTCCTGCCGCTCCTGGAGAACGTCAAACCGCGCCTTGATCTGCAGCGCATTGGTATAGGCGGGAGTAATGGCGTTGACCTGACTCTCAACGCCGGTGGTCTGGAATCTGAGAAATCCCACCGCGATGAAGTAAATGATACAACCGACGCCATAGAGCACCAGGAGTGCGCCCAGCCCGCGCAGCCAAAGCCGGTCGACGAACTTCTGCCGGTACCGGTCGGCGAACTCGGGAGGCAGCAGGGTCATGTCCTGGCTTGTCTCCGTAGCCCGCCGGGCGCTGAGCGCGGCAAGGGCGCTGCCGGTAACCGGGGCGATCGTTTGCACCGGCTGATCCAGCGCGGTGCGCAGCCATTGTTCCCATTCCTGCGCAACGGCCCCTTCGGCCACCAGGTGCCAGGCAGGAGGCGATGTCAGCCAGTCTTCCAGCTCTCCGCCCCAGGCCATCTGCATCAATTGATCCTTCAGCCCGGCGGCGGGATCGGCTTCCGAAGCCGTCAGCAGGGCGAGATTTTGCAGCACGCCGCCGTACCACCATGCGACCAGCGCCCTCCTTCTATCCGCAGTCCCCGGGTAGATCCAGGCCCCGTCCTCGCGTATATCCGTCGCTTGCAGTTGATCCAGCTCCGGCACTTCCAGCCGGTCGGCCATGAACCCCTGCTCTTCCAGTTGCCCAAGCAACTCCTCGACCGCGCTGCGCGGCACGATCGTCACCGCCACCGTTTCCATCGAACCCTTTTCCGCACCAGCGAGCCGCGGCACTCCCGCCGCGCGCGGAATGACATGCATGGTCCACACCGCCTGCGTCACCGGAATGGGCGAGAGCTTTTCCATCTGCAACTCGACCATGGCGCGGATCTCTTCGGGTGTGCTGGCGGGAAATTGGGCGACGCGGATGAAGACGTTTTCGGGCGCCAGCCAGGCCACGTTGAGGCGGGGCTGCCAGAGCGAGCTCCAGCTTTTGCCGACGAGGTGAGCGGGCAAAGGATCCGAAACCGGCGCGGCTTGTTCCCGCTGCAGCGAGAAGGAATGCGCGTCGAATTGCCAGAGATGCTGCGTCTGGAGACCGCGCTGAAGGACGTTGCAGGAATGCCAGCGGGCCATGTCAGGATGCGCTGTCGCAGTTTTCGCGCGCGCGAGCCGCCAGGAGCAGCCCGGCGCCGGAGCATTCCCTGACTCCGCGATGTTGAGTGGTGCTTATCATCTCTTTGCCAATCCCGCGACCTTCGGTTCTATGAGTGAGTCCAGGTGCTCCTCGATCTGGGTCACCCGCAATACTTCCTCAATGGTTGTGATGCCGCCTTTAACCTTGTTCCAGCCATCGGTCCTCAGCGTGCGCATCCCCTGCTCCATCGCCCGTTGCGCAATGGTGGTTGCCGCGGCGCGGCTCAGAATAAAAGGACGCAACGCCTCGTTCAACATCAACAGTTCATAAATGGCCAGCCGCCCCTGATATCCCAATTGCCGGCATGCTTCGCACCCGGTCCCGTGCATGAACTTCGTCGCGTCAATTTCCTCTTCCGGAAAACCGATCCGGTGCAAATAACTTCGCTCCACCTTTTGTTCGGTCCGGCATGCCGGGCAGATGGTGCGCACCAGGCGCTGGGCCATCACCGCTTCCACCGACGAGGCCACCAGGAACGGCTCAATCCCCATGTCGATCAAACGCGTGAAAGCGCTCGGCGCATCATTGGTGTGCAGCGTGCTGAAAACCAAATGCCCGGTCAGCGCGGCGCGGATGGCGATTTCCGCCGTTTCCAGATCCCGGATCTCACCCACCATGATCACATTGGGATCCTGGCGGAGGATGTGCCGCAGACCCATGGCAAAGGTCAGCCCGATTTCCGGACGCACAGCAATCTGGTTGATGCCCTTGAGCTCGTACTCGACGGGTTCCTCAACCGTGATGATGCGCTTATGCACGGAGTTGATCGTGCTCAGCATCGCGTACAGCGAAGTGGACTTTCCGGAACCGGTCGGGCCGGTGACGAGCAGGATGCCGTGCGGTTTGATGATCAGTTCGCGGATGGCCGTTTCGTCCTTGGGTGAAAATCCAAGTTTGTCCAGGCTCAGAAAAATCTTGCCGCGCGAGAGCAACCGCAGCGAAACGCTTTCGCCGTAAACCGTGGGCACGGTCGAAACGCGGATGTCGATTTCCTCGCCTTTGATGCGCACGTTGATGCGGCCGTCCTGCGGCAGGCGCTTTTCGGAGATGTTCATCCCGCTCATGACTTTGATGCGGGAGATGATGGCCGCCTGGAATCGTTTGAGCTGCGGCGGCATGGGCGTCTGGTGCAAAATACCGTCGATGCGGTACCGGATGCGCAACTCGTCCTCTTGCGGCTCCAGATGAATATCCGTCGCCCGGTCCTTGTAAGCTTCCCAGATGACCTGGTTGACGAACTTGATGACGCTGGCTTCCTGGTCGCCCTCGGTGATTTCCTTGTCCCCGATCAACAACTCGATGGGATCATCCTCGCCGCCGCCCATTTCATCGAGAGTCTCGGCGCCGACGCCGTAATATTTCTTGAGCGCTTTTTCGATCTCCGCTTTTGTGGAAAGCGCGAATTCGACGGGGCCTTTGGCGTCGAAGCGCACGGCATTGAGCATGGCGGTATCGAAAGGATTGCTCACCGCGACCTGCACCGTTCCGTCGTGGAGATTGGTCGGGAGGACCGAATGCTGGAAGGCGACCTTGGTGGAGATTTTGGTTCGGGCTTCGGTGGGAATCTCGAGCCTGGGCAGGTCCAGGAAGGGCCAGTTGAGGGCCTTGGCGAGTTTTTGCAGAAAGACGTCCTCGGCGATGCCTCGTTCGCGGCAGACAAATGCCAGCAGCGACTCTTGCGAGCCGTTATCAACCGCCACGCGCCACGCTTTGCTGTGCTCGTCGAACTGTGCGGGAGTCACCAGCCCCATGTGGGCTAAAAAAAATTTCAGCGATACGAAAGCCATTCAATACGCGATTCTAAATCGCCACTCCAGTGAGACACGCGAATTTAGGAAAAGTTGCGCAGAGGGTCAAAGTTATTCACCCGGCTCAATAACGCAAGCCGGGAGTCCCCCGCTTCAATAAATGAGACCGCCCTCACCCCAACCCTCTCCCATCCGATGGGAGAGGGAGAAGCGGTTCACGCGTTGGTTGCAATCCATGGGGTCATTCACTCCAAATCGTGGGATGCTGTTCCCTCTCCCGTCGGACGGGAGAGGGCTAGGGTGAGGGTTTTTTGATGCCGTTTCCGACTGGTTTTGATTTGTGCAACGCGCGCAGCCGCGAACCCGTGAACAAATCCCTCTGGACAACGGTGCGCAGTAGACAAATACTTTGACGGTAACCGATAACGAAGGGTTCATAACATGAAGGTCACTTCCATATTTCGCTGCGTGGTGCTGGTTGCCCTTTTGAGCTGGATTGGCTGCGCAGGGGTTCGCGCGCAAATTCTGACCGCCTCGGTCAGCACGACAAACGCAATCGGGATCAACCAGTTTCTGATCTACACCATGAACGTGAACACGACCTCGACCCCGTCGATCACGGTCAACGATACGCTGTCCGGGGCCCCCGTGGCGATCGTCTCCTTTACGGCGTCGTCTTCAACATTTGCGCAAGTGCTGACCACGAACCTGCCGACCGTCTCGGCCGCGGTTTCTTTTGGCGCATCGAATGTCCTCTTGACCCTTACCGTGCAGGCGACCAGCGCGGGGACCCTCAACTCATCGATCATATCGACGGATCCCAGCGGCATCCCGCTGACCGCCACCAACTTCGTCAATGTCATCACGAACGGTTCTGTGCCTGTGCCACCCACCAACACCACGACAGCCGATCTTGCGGTCTCGATTGTGGGACCGGGCTTGCCTGTGATCACAAATGATTACGCGCCGTTTCGATTAACCGTGGCCAACATGGGCTCGGGCGCGGCTTCCGATGTCCTCCTGACCGCCGGTTTCACCAATGCAAGTTCCTCGACAATAATGTTGGTTGACCCCGGCCACCTCATCACCGTCACGAGCAATCAATTGCAATTCCCATTTGGCACGCTTGGGGGTGGCGCGGTCACCAACGTTTACTTTATCCTCCAGCCCACCAACGTCGATCTGTTCACTTTTTTCGCGGCGGTCGGCTCCTCCACATTGGATTCAGACACAAACAACAACCTGGCGATGACAAATATCACCGTCACCAACTATCTCTCCGGCGACGTGGCGGCCTCCAATGTCACGGAGATGACGCCCAACTTCCAGACCGGCTTGATGGAACAAACGGTGCGCTTGACCAATCTTGCCACCAATGACCTGGCTTCCGCGCGTCTCGTCATCCACGGGCTGACGAACTGGCTCTACAATGCGGCAGGAACCAACAACGGCGAGCCCTTCGTTTACTTCCCCGCAACCCTCGGCACAAACCAGAGCGCGGATCTGCACCTCGAATATTTCATTCCCAGCCTCACCCCGGTGACCGTAAGCAACTCGGCGTTTGAAGTGCCGCCCGTCAGCCTCACGCCCCCGCCCGGCACTCCCTTCGCCATCACACTGCAAACAAATCTGCCCTCGGGCGCCGTCCTGGTCGAGTTCCCCTCGATCCTCAACCGCACCTACACGGTCCTCTACGCCGATAACATCGCTTTCTCAAACGAGCTCACCGCGCTGTCGCTGATCGTCGCACCGGCGGACCGGGTGCAGTGGATCGATGCCGGCCCGCCACAAACCATCAGCGCTCCGACCAACGTGGCGTCGCGATTTTACCGCGTGCTCCTCAATCCCTGACCCGATTGACACGTCTATGATTTCAAAAAAACGAGCCGCTCACAGCGTACATCTCCAATGGCCGGCATTGCTTTTTGGACTTGGAGCGTTCCTGTTTTTTTCAATGCAGGCCCGCGCGCAGTACGATCCGGACTGGTCGCGACATTTCCGGGTGGGCGGGATGGTGGGATTGAATATCAAGGCGGAGTTTACCGTGCCATCGATGACGAGCTCGGGGAGCACCGCAAACCCGGGACAGCCTGGTGTTCATGGAGCGAATCATGAATTCGACGATGGCTACGTTCGCGTCGACCAAAACGGAAATCCGCTGGGCCAAACAGGCTATTGGGGATACGACCATCCACAGCAATGGGACAGTGCTTCACACACACTGTTCATGCACCAGGTGACTTCGTTGAACATTGGCGCGAGCTCGAGCTCCGACAATGCAGTCTTGCCGGGGCTGGACCTGGCGTATGGGGCCAACCTGTGGTACTGGAAGCGCCTGCGTATCGGGTGGGATCTTGGATTTGGGTTTCTTCCAGTCAGCATCAGCGCCGGGGCAAACCCAGCAGCCAATTCCACGCAGAATACGTATGCCTTCGATACCGGGACCACAATACTGCCGACGGCGCCGTATCACGGGGGTCCCAGCGGCCGCGGCGCCCAGATCAGCGACATGGCCAGTTTGCCCGCAACGACAAACCTGGCGGGCGCCGCCAATGTCACCGCGAAACTGGATGCGCTGCTTTTTACCATGCGACTGGGGCCTTCGCTTTATTGGGATTTTAACCGGCATATTGGGATGTCCGTAAGCGCTGGGCCGGCGATGGCAGTTTTGACGGGCGATTTGGAGACCTCGGAAACCTTCACCACGGCTCATCGAACTGCAAAAGTCAGCGGGACGGACGTGGTGTATGGCGGTTACGCGAACGCCACGGTGATGTTTCATGTGGTGCAGAACGGGGATATTTTTCTGGGGGCGGAATACATGCCGCTGGGAAAGGCGAAAATCGGCGGAGGTGGCGCCGAGGGCAGGCTGGATTTGGGCGGGGCTGTTTTTATTTCGGCGGGGTTCAATTGGCCGTTCTGAAAATCAGTGAATCAGTGAGTTGGTGAGTCAGTGAATCAACGAGTGTCCCCATTTCTTTCATTCACTAACTCACTGATTCACTGATTCACTGATTCTCAAAAGGCCCAGCTCGACATCGCCCGACTCCATGTTAGCTCGCCGCGGTGAGCAGCTTACTCATTGGTTTAATCGCCGTCCTGTTGGCCAGCAACGCCCCGGCAGCCGTCACAAATCTCATCGCACCATCCACCCTCGTTTCCACCAATGCCGCGTCGACGAATGATCCGGTGGCCCAGGAACTCAAGAAGTTGATGGAGCTGGATGACGCCGCGCAGGCGGAAGTGGACGGCTGGTTGCGCGAAAATGACAAGTTCACGGCCAGTGGCGCGGGCATCGCCGACACGGAGATGAACCGGCGAATTCGCAAACGTTTTGAACCGGTGCACCAGGGTTACGAGGACCTCATCAAACGCTATCCCACCAACGCCGACACGCGCGTGGCGTTTGCCAGCTTTCTCCACGACATGGGCGACAATGACGGGCAGGTGCAGCAGCTCGAAAAAGCGCGAGAGCTCAATCCCAAAGATCCCGCCATCTGGAATAATCTCGCCAATTACTACGGCGAGTTCAGCCCTGTCAAAAAAGCCTTTGAATTTTACGCCAAGGCGATCGAGCTCGACCCGCGCGAGCCGGTTTACTACCAGAATTTCGCCACGACAGTCTGCATGTTCCGCAAAGACGCCAAAGAATATTACCACTTAACCGAGCAGGAGGTTTTTGACAAATCCCTGAGCCTCTACTCCAAGGCGCTGGAATTGGATCCCTTGAACTTCCAGCTCGCTTCGGACCTGGCGCTGACCTACTATATCATCAAACCGCTGCGGACGGAGGACGCTTTGAGAGCATGGACCAACGCCTTGAGTATCGCCCATAACGAAGTCGAGCGGGAAGGCGTGAACATCCACCTCGCGCGGCTCAAAGCAAGCGTGGGCAGATTCTCGGAAGCGCGCGCCCACCTTCGGGGTGTCACGAACGCTGTCTATGCCGATTTAAAAGACATCGGAACGCGCAGCATCGAGCAGAAGGAAAAGGACGCAAAAGAAACCAACAGCCCTCCCGCCCAGGCCCAGGAGCCCAAGGCGAAATAAACCGGGAGCAGGAAACCCCAGCGCGGCAAGGCCGCAACCACGGGCAAGAGAAACCCTCACCCCGTCCCTCTCCCATCCGACGGGAGAGGGAGAATTGATCGACGCGCTCCTTGCAATCACAGATCGTCAAATGATGCAAACGCGTCAGAATGGTCCACCCTCTCCCATCGGATGGGAGAGGGACGGGGTGAGGGCACGTTTTAATTTCACCCGCGCCCCACGTTCAACCGGCTGCTCCTGGCCAGCGCCTTGTCCAAAGCTTTCTTGATCGCATCCAAACGCGCAGGCAACTCGATCGGCTGGTTGGCGTAACGTGCGGGGAAATCCAGTTTGCGCTGATGGTACTTCACTTTCATCTCCACAAACTTCAGCCCATGCGCGGTGGAAATCACCACCACCCGCTCCGCTTTGTCGATCTTCCCGGATTTCAGCAGCTTCATGAGCACGGCAAGGGCGACGCCGGTATGCGGGCAATTAAACATTCCCGTCAGGTCGCCCAACGCCGCCGCATCGGCCAGCTCTTCCTCGGTGGCCTGCTCAACGACGCCGTTGAATTGTTTCAACGTCCGGATCGCCTTTTGGATGCTGACCGGGTTGCCGATCTGGATGGCGCTGGCCAGGGTTTTTCGGGCATGGACCGGTTCGAAGTTCTCAAAGTTCCGCAGGTACGAGAGGTAGAGCGGGTTGGCGCGCTCGGCTTGCGCAACGACAATTCTCGGCAACCGGGAAATCAAACCCAGGTCCTTCATCATCATCAGCCCCTTGCCAAGGGCCGACACGTTCCCCAGGTTCCCGCCCGGAATGATGATCACGTCCGGCGCCCGCCAGTCGAACTGCTGAACGATTTCAATCCCCACCGTCTTCTGACCTTCGATGCGCAGGGAATTCATCGAGTTGGCCAGGTACAGCGTCTCATCTTTCGTGATCTCCTGGACCAGCCGCATGCAGCCGTCGAAGTCCGTATCCAGGTAAAGCACCAGGGCCCCGTTGGAAATCGGCTGGACCAGCTGGGCAAGGGAAATTTTGCCGCGCGGGAGGAGAACGATGGACTGAATGCCGGCGGCCGCACAGTACGTCGCCAGCGCGGCGGAAGTGTCCCCGGTTGATGCGCACGCGACGGCCTTGATGGGCGCGCCTTCGGAGATCATCTGCTTCACCTGCGACACCAGCACCGTCATGCCGAGGTCCTTGAAAGAACCGCTGTGGGTGTTGCCGCACAGCTTGATCCAAAGTTCGTTTAAGCCAATGGTCTTTCCGAATCGCTCCGCCCAAAACAGATTGGTCCCGCCTTCATAAAGCGAAACGATATTCTCATCCTTGATCTGGGGCAGAATCCATTCTTTCTTTCCCCAGACGCCGGAGCCGTAAGGCCACTCGTTGGATTTGTAACGCGTTTCGAAAAGATGCTTCCAGCTCTTGGCGTCGCGTCGAGCCAGGGCTTTGGCTTCGTGCTGCACCTCCAGGAGCGACTGGCAGTTGGTGCATTGGTACACGACGGCGTTGAGCGGATACGTGCGCCCGCACTCCGGATTAATGCATTGAAACCATGCTCGGTATGCCATCTGTTTTTTTCCATCGCGGCCCGGCCGCGTCAATTTTTTGCTCCCCACAGCATGGACGCGGCTGGAAAGGTTATCAAGAGGACACCCGGCCGGACTGGCATAATGAGTGTTACTTTCGCGGTTCATGAAAGCCAATACCACCGCCCGGCTCGCCAATTTCGGCGTGCTCTAGCAGCGCCCGTCGTCCTTAGCCGGAGCGATTCAGTTGAATGCTTCTTCAACCACGGATGAACACGGATAACTCCCTCAAGTCAGCGAGTCAGTGAGTCAATGAGTCAATGAATGAGAGAGGGTTGTCAGTGGTTCATTCTCTGACTCATTGACTCATTGACTCATTGACTCAACAAGGGAAGGTAGGGCTGCGCTGCGCGCAGCCGGACGCACGCAGTGCGCCCCTACCTGTTTATCCGTGTTCATCCGTGGTTGAAGAAGCATTCAACTGAATCGCTCCGGCTAAGGACGACGGGCGCTGCTAGAGCACGCCGAAATTGGCGAGCCGGGCGG
>Ga0075520_1001379_pt1 | contig 11623 bp, 6 predicted proteins | sample NGEPerB_FD_75100 | JGI IMG/M metagenome (GOLD analysis project Ga0075520, IMG submission 75100) | Arctic peat soil microbial communities from the Barrow Environmental Observatory site, Barrow, Alaska, USA - NGEE PermafrostAB12-B | ecosystem: Environmental > Terrestrial > Soil > Wetlands > Peat ... | reverse complement strand
GGGGTAGACGGTGAGCGTAGTGAGCTGCGCGACGGAGTCTGCCCGGTCGGGGTGGTGTAGCCGTTCGCCCCCCGCCCAGGAATCGGCTCGACCCGGTCGCTGCCTACGGCGGAATAGCGGCTGAGCGGGCGTGTCAACCGTCGTCTCAGAATGAATGGGGCTACGTGGGGAAACGTGCCCCTGACAAGGCGTTTCTCCCCAACCGCAAACTCCGCAGATTGCCTCGGCGGCGTCCGTGGAACATGAATGACAACGTTGGCGTGCTCTGCTGATGGGACCGGTCGACCGGGGTCGGTGTCAGCGTCGAGAGCGGGTAGCAGACGTGGTGTCCAAGGCCAGCACCGACGGCGGCTCAGCGCACCCATCGCCCACTTCTCAGGGTCTTCTTAGCCGCTCAGGTGTCCGCAAAGGCGGGTGTCGCGCGCTTAGGGAGGGTGAGAGGAGGAATAGATGGCGATCGGGCTTCAGAAGCTGTCGGCTGGTTCGGGCTATGAGTACCTGACCCGCCAGGTCGCCGCCATGGACGCGACGGGCTGGGGCCACGGCACCCTCTCCGACTATTACAGCGCCAGGGGCGAGTCGCCGGGCCACTGGTATGGCGGCGGCCTGGCCGGGGTCGGCCTCGCCCCGGGCGATCCGGTCACGGCAGAGCAGATGAAGCTGCTGTTCGGCGCCGGCCTTGACCCGGTGACCGGAGAGAGGCTGGGCCGGCGCTACGCGGTGTACGGCAACGCGCCGACCCCGTTCGAGACCGAGCTCGGCCGCCGGCTGTTCGCTTGGCAGGACGAGCACCACGCGCTGGTCCCCCGCCAGGTGCGTGACCAGCTGCGTACCGAGCTGGCCCGCGACTGGTTCGCCCGGGAGTATGGCCGCCCGCCCACGGGTCCGCGGGAGTTGCATGGGTTCATCGTGAAGGCGACCTCGCATCCGCGTACGTCGGTGGCCGGGTTCGATCTGACGTTCACCCCGCCCAAGTCGGTGTCGGCGCTGTGGGCGGTCGCCAACCCCGAGCTGGCCGCGGCCATTCGGGCCGCGCACAACGCGGCGGTGGGTGCTGCGATGACGTCCGCGGAGCGGCGGGTGGTGTTCACGCGGCAGGGCCATGAGGGTGCCCGGCATGTCGAGGTGCGTGGGCTGCTCGCAGCGGTGTTCGTGCACCGGGATTCCCGGGCCGGGGACCCGAACCTGCACACCCACGTCGCGATCGCCAACAAGGTACAGACCGCAGCCGGCGACTGGCTCGCGATCGATGCCCAGGTCCTGTACCGGGCCAAGGTCAGCCTCTCCGAGGAGTACACCACCAGCCTCCAGGCACGCCTTTCGCAGCTCGGGCTGGCGTTCGTGCCCACCGGCCGAGACGGGAAGCGGCCCGTGTACGAGATCGCCGGGGTCGACCCGCGCCTGCTCGCCCGGTGGTCGTCGCGCCGTCACCAGGTCACTGCACGCACCGCCGAGCTGGTCGCCCAGTTCCAGGCTGACCACGAACGCCCACCGACACCGCTGGAGAAGCTCGCCCTGGCCCAGCAGGCCACCCTCGAGACACGGCAAGCCAAGCACCAGCCCCGCAGCGAAGCCGAGCAACGAGTCACCTGGCGGGTTGAGGCCGAACGCGTACTCGGCCCCGCCGAACTCGTACGGATGCTCCACGCGGTGGTGTCCCAGCCCAGACCAGCGGCGCCGCGGGTCGACGACGCGTTCGTAGCCGGGACCGCGGAGCGTGTGATCAGCGTGGTCGAGTCGGAACGATCGTCGTGGACGGTGTTCCATGTCCGCTCCGAAGCGCTGCGGCAAGTACGGGCCGCGGGGGTCGCGCTGGACCAGAGTGACGAGGCCGTCGACCGCATCGTGACGCACACTCTGTCCCAGGATCGGTCGATTGCGATCGCCACCACCAGGGCGATGCCTGTGGAGCCGGCGTCGCTGCGCCGCAGGGATGGCGCGTCTATGTACGTCCAGCCGGTGGCCAGCCACTACACCTCACAACGGATCTTGTGGGCCGAGCAGCGGCTGATCGACACTGCCGGCCTCACCGGTGGGCGGACGGTGGACGCGAACTCGGTCACGTTCGCCCTGCTCCAGTCCCTGGCCAACCACGAGCCCCTCAACACGGGCCAGCAGCTCCTGGTCCAGGAGATGGCCACCTCCGGCCGTCGGCTGCAGCTCGCGATCGCGCCAGCCGGGACCGGCAAGACCACCGCGATGCGCGCCCTGGCCTGCGCGTGGACGAGCAGCGGCGGGACCGTACTCGGCCTCGCCCCCTCAGCGGCGGCCGCCGAGGAGCTCCGTACGCGCCTCTACAACGGCACCAGCGGGATCGTGGCCGACAACCTCGCCAAACTCGTGTGGGCGATCGGCCACGAGGAGCCGCTCGCCGACACTGTCGGTCCGGGCACGTTGGTGATCATCGACGAGGCCGGCATGGCTGACACCCTGACCCTCGACCACGTCGTCACCTGGTGCTGCGATCGCGGCGCCAGCATCCGGGTGATCGGCGACGACCAGCAGCTCGGTGCGATCGGAGCGGGCGGGGTGCTGCGCGACATCGCCGCCGTCCACGGAGCACTACGCCTCGACGACGTCGTCCGCTTCACCGACCCCGCCGAAGCAGCAGCATCCCTGGCCCTCCGGACTGGTGACGTCGGCGCACTCGGGTTCTACCTCGACCACGGCCGGATCCACGTCGTCGACCCCGACACCGCCACCACCACCCTGGTCGCCGCCTGGCACGCCGACACCCGCGCCGGCCTGGACGCGCTCATGCTCGCCCCCACCCGCAACCAGGTCGCCGAACTCAACCACGCCGCCCGCACCGCCCGGCTCGACGGCGTTCCGCCCGGCCGGGAGACGATCCTGGCGGACGGCAACCCGGCCAGCAGCGGCGACGTGATCATCACCCGCCGCAACAACCGCACCCTCACCAGCGGCGCGACCGCGTGGGTCCGCAACGGCGACCGCTGGCGGATCACCATCGTCCACCGTGACGGTGCGCTCGACGTCCAGAACCTGCGCACCCGCGCCCAGCTGACGCTGCCCGTGGAGTACGTGTCCGCGTCGGTCGAGCTCGGCTACGCCACCACCATTCACGGCGCCCAGGGCGTCACCGCCGACACCTGCCACGGGCTGCTCACCGGGACCGAATCCCGCCAGCAGGCGTACACGATGCTCAGCCGTGGCCGGTCCGCGAACCATGCCTGGGTCCAGGTCAGCGACGTCGACCACCACACCGCCCCGGTCGCGCAGAACCTGGTCGCGCCGTCCACCGCCACCCAGCTCCTCGAGTCCGTGGTCGAGCGTGACGATGCTCCGGTCTCGGTCACCACGCTGCTCGCCCAAGCCGATGACCCCGCCCGGCTGCTCGGCCCTGCAGCCACCTGCTATCTCGACGCCATCAGCTTCGCCGCTGAGCGCCACCTCGACCAGGCGACTAAGAACGCCATCGACGCGGCCGGGCAAGCCCGCGGCCTGACTGATGCCGACGCCTGGCCGGTCCTGCGGAGCCACCTCATGCTCATGGCCGCCAACGGTTGGGACCCAGGCGCAATCCTTGGCGATGCCGTTGCGCGCGGCGGGCTGGAGACCGCCCGCGACCCCGCCGCCGTCATCGACTACCGACTCGACCTCACCCACGCCAACAACCGCACCCTCGGGCCACTCCCCTGGCTCCCTGGCATCCCCACCCAGCTACTCGACAACCCCGAGTGGAAGACGTACCTCTCGGCCAGGTACGTCCTCACCCGGCAACTCGCCGAGCAGACCCTCCAGACAGCCGAAGTTGAAACGCCCGCCTGGGCGCATCACCTACCCGGGCTCGACTCGACACTGCTTGCGGACATCCAGCTGTGGCGAGCCGCGCACAACACGCCCGACGGCGACCTGCGGCCCACAGGGCCAGTCCGCTACAGCCCCGCCGAACGTGACGCCCAACGCGACCTCGACGACAGGCTGGAAACCGCCCAGGAGGGCATCCGGGAATGGACGCCGCGCATCGTCGAAGCCGTACCCGGCCTCGCCGGTGACCCGCGCTTGCCTGTCCTCGCCGCACGGCTGGCGAGCCTCGACCAGACCGGTTACGACCCTCTACGCATCCTGCACCGGGCGACGCGCATGGGCGGTCTTCCTGACGACCACCCGGCCGACGCGCTCGGCTACCGCATCACCAAGCTCGTCGCGCGCGAAGCTCCGCGACCTGTCACCTGGGAAACGTACATACCCAGCGACCTGGAGCGTCCAAAACGCTTCGAACCTCCGCCATCGCTGGGACCAACCGACCGCAGCCCAGGCATCAGCCGCTGACCTTCCACCCCGAATTTGAGAGGAACTCGCCATGGCCGTCTATCCCACGCTTCCAGCCTGGAGCCAGCCTGCGCCTGAATGGCTCTCGCTGCAACAAGCCGCCACCATCTACGGCGTCAGCGTCGACACCCTCCGCCGCCGCATCTCCCACGGCCAACTCCCCGCCTCACGCTTCGGATCAAGACTCATCCGAGTCCGCACCGGCGACCTCGACCGACTCTTCCGACCGATCCCAACGGTCCGTCCGCCCCTTCGAAAGGCTTGGTGAGACCGGATCCGGAACCTGCTCCGCGCCGGCCAGGAGGCGCCTCACCGACCGGCAACGCGACCGGCTGGCCACGGCGTTCACCGCCGACGCGGCGCGGCCACATCAGGGTCCTGTTCGGTGAACACCCCGGTCGGGCACGACGACTCGGTGCAACGCCAGGTCCGCTTGCGCCACACCAGCCGCACAGGCCGGTCGAAGCACGGCGCGTCGACCAGTCTGATGTCGCGACGTCCGTGGCTGTGCGCGACGACGCCGCACGTCGGGCAGCCCGTCACCGCTGGTGGCGACTCGACCGTGACGCTCAGCAGGTCAGCACCATCGTCGCGCTCCACAGCGATCACGTGCAGACCTGCGAGCCCGACCAGCACGTCGCAGCGCGAACAGAAGGAAGTCTCGCGATGGCAGCGCGCAACAGCGCACGCCGTAGGCTCGGGCAACGTCGAGGCCTTCCGGCTTGGGAGCTTGGTCGCAACCGATCCTGGAGGCCCCGACGCCTCTCACCCGGCATCACGCCGCCACCGGCGCGCCGCTCACCCCCACCGGAACTCGGAAGAGCCACCAAACCCGTGCGGAAACCGGGTCACGCTCCGCCATGCCCAATCAGGCGGTGAAGCCGCCTAACCCGTGACTCGACACCCACTTGCCTACGCGGCGCAGCTGTCAGCTCCCGATGTAGTAGCCGGCGGTGTCGGCGATGATTTGGGTGGTGCCTCCGGATCCGTTATGGAACTTGATCGTGCCGTCGGTGCCGACCTGGACGGTAACCAAGTTCGGGATCGTGGCCCCCGTAGACCAGTTCAAGTTCGACGCGGTCGGCAAGGAACTCGTCCCCGGATAGACCGTCAAGTACCCGCCGGCCTTGGTCTCGGTGACGGTCGTGTTGACCACCACCGCAGCGACACCAGTCGCGGGCAGACCACCTTTGCCGAGGAGACCCAGCTTCAGGTCGCCGCCGGGTGTCCAGAACACGGGCCGGAGACAAGGCCACGAACATGCCCGGCAGAGTCGGGGACCCACCCACGAAGTAACCCGCGACATCAACAATCACCTGCGCACTGCCCGGACCGGACTGGAACACGCTGATCTTGTCCGATCGCCGATCTTGACGACCACCTGGTTCGGAACTACACGCGGCCGCGACGTATGCCACTCGCGGGTCACCACGAACCCCGATCACGGTTTGTCGATCAGGGCCGCGTTGATCCCGGTTGTGGTCGCCCCCGCCGTCACAGTCACCGGAGTCGCGGCGTACCGGTCGAAGTACCCGGTCGCGTCCGAGGCCCCGCCCGTGGCACCGGAGCCGTAGAAGTGCACGTTGTAGTCGGTGGCAGACGGGAGACCGGTCACGGTGTAACTGCCATCGGCAGCGGTATAGGCGGTCCCGTTGGCCGCAGTGGACGCGGAGTACAAGGACACCCAGACGTTCGCCAACCCGTGAGGGGTGCCTCCGGCGTCGGTCACCGTACCTGAGACGGCCCCGCCTCCGACCAGGGCGACGTTGATCCCGGTTGTGGTCGCACCCGAGGACACCTCCACCGAGGTCGTGCACTGTTCGATGTACCCGAGAGCATCAGAGGACCCGCCCGTGGCACCGGAGGCGTCGAAGCACACCTTGTAGTCCCAGCCGGGCGCCAGGTGGGTGATCGTGTAGCTGCCATCGGCAGCGGTATAGGCGGACCCGTTGGCCGCAGTGGTCGGGGAGAACATGTGCACCCTGACGTTCGCCAACCCGTGATGGGCGTCTCCGGCGTCGGTCACCGTGCCCGATATCGCCCCGAGCGCCGCCAGGTTGGCGTTGATCTCGGTCGTGGTCGCACCCACGGTCACCGACACAGGGGTCGTGCTGCCCCATATCGGCGGGGTGTTGTTGTAGCACTGGTCGGCGTACCCGAGCGCATCCGAGGACCCGCCCGTGGCCGCCAAGAATGTTTTGAAGCACACCCAGTAGGTGCCGGCCGAAAGCCCGGTCATGGACCAGGTGCCATCGGCGGCGGTCGAGGCGTACCTGTCGACCCCGGCGCCATACCTCACGGTCACCTGTACGTGCGCGAGCCCGTGATGGGTGCCTCCGGCGTCCTTCACCGTGCCTGAGACGGCTCCGGTCTCGGCTGCAGTCGTGGTCCATACCCAGGGCTGGTCGTCTCCGTCACCGTCACGTTCAACACCACCGCCGAAACCCCAGACGCCGGCACCCCACCACGACCAGTGACCTGCAACGCCACCATCCCACCAGCACCCACAGCCGCCGCCGGGGCACCCACCCCGATACGGGTATCCAACAACCGAGACGGGGCCAACGACGTGAAACCACCAGGGGTGCTCACCACCGCCGACGCGCCGGCGACGCCCGACGCACCTGAGGCGGGCGCAACAGCGGCCAGGAGAACCAGGGCCAGCGTCGCCAACCGGGCGACCTGACGTCGCGCGACGAGGTGTCCAGGCCCGGGCCGAAGGGTTGAAACGGATCTCGACATGGGAACTCCTTCGGCCGCAGGGACCAGATGCGCCGAGTGTCGCACTTGACAGCGACCCCTGGAGGCACTACGGCAACCTCGTGGCCGTCGGGCTTGGGGGTCTTCGGTCTTCCGCGTGATGGTCGCCTGGTGTGGGGGCTTGTGGCCCTGCGGCAGGCTGGGTGTTGTTCAGGCATCCAGCAGGCAGGACCACGAGCGTGCACCAGGCTACGACTCGCGCCGATGCGGCGTCGCTTCTGTTCGACCTCCCCGAGTACGTCGTGCTCGACGTGCGCCGCGACGCCCACAGCGGGCGGGAGGTGTTCATCGCTACCGAGGCCGTGGAGGCGGGCCTGCCCTGGTTGTGGGGTGCTGACGTCGCGGGTGCATCAGCGCACGGTGCAGGGCCTGCGTGATGTGCCGTTCGGCGTCCTGGTGGCGGTGCGGTGGGTGAAGAAGCGGTGGCGGTGCACCTCGCCGGCGTGTGCGACGGTGACGTTCACCGAGCACACCACCCAGGTCCCGCCGTTCTCGCGGGTGACTCAGCGACTGAAGGAGAAGGTGGTCGCTGCGTTGGCCGGAGAGGTCCGGGCGGTCGAGCGGGTCGGGCGCGAGTACTGGCTGTCGTGGCCGACGGTGATGCGTCAGTTGAGAGCGGCGGTGGCGGCCCAGGCCGCGAAGGCAGCCGAGCGCCCGAAGCTGGTACCTCACCCGGGCATCGACGAGCACCGGTTCCGAACGGTGCGCTACTGGCGTGACGAGCACGGCACCTCGCGGCGCATCGAGCCGTGGATGATCACCTTCACCAACCTGGACACCGGGCAGGTCATCGGTGTCGTGGACGGGCGCGATGCCGCCGCGGTGAAGGGCTGGCTCAGGTCCCAGCCTCGCTGGTGGCGTCACCGCGTGGCGGTGGTCGCGATCGACCCGTCGGCGGCGTTCCGCTCTGCCGTGCGCCACCTGCTTCCCAAGGCCCGGGTCAGCGTCGACCACTTCCACCTGGTCAAGCTCGCCAACGACATGGTCACCGCCGTGCGCCGCGGAGTCTGCTGGGACCGCCACCGTGTCCCGGTCTTGCGGTTGACCCCCACGAGCCGGGACGCCTCGGAGTTGCTCACCCCCTGACCGATGAGCCGAGCGAACTGCTCACGCTTCTCCGTCAGCGCCACCCCGGGGTGGTGCCCCGTGTCCCATCCACGCACGTCCATCGCGACCTCCGAATACCGTCGGTGTTGCGACGACCACTCGAATCCGCCCCATCGCAGTGGGGCCAAATGGGCTTGTCATTCTCACGCGGACGTCCGCCGGTGGCCTACCTGCCGGGCAGACCAGATCCCGGCTGTTTCCGGTGACGAAGTCGGACAGATTGGTTCCGAGTCCGAGGAACACGGACCACTTGATCAACGTTCACTACCCGCATCAAAGGGCTGACACCGTGAACACCCTGCTCAGCTCCGGGGCACCGCCGGATCCGCGTCGACCGGTTGTGTCGCCGACTTCGCATCGCGGGTCGAACAACCGCTCCCCGGTCGGATGCCCCTTCGTCATGCGCACCCGCGGTGGTGGCCGCGCACCAGGTAGGAACCGAGCCAGCACAATCCACGACCTCGGCGAGGGCTCGTCGTTCCACGACCGCATCACGTCCCAGAAGCACACCCGCAGATCGGCCCCTGCTCGCCGCCAATCGTGCGCCCGTTGTCTGCGGGATTCCGCCGATGAGGCAGTCCCCCGCAGACTCCGAGCAACGAACCCAGCCGCGCCGCTCACGACCGAAGTGCGACCGTGTGGTCGCCGCCGGCCGCGACCGAGGCCCAGTGGGTGTCGATGCCCACCTTCACCGGCGTCGACTGGTCGGTCCTGGTGCCGTCGCCCAGCTGGCCATGCCAGTTGCTGCCCCAGGCCCACAGGGTGCCGTCGGTCTTGATCGCCACCGTGTGGTTGGCGCCGGCCGTGACCGAGGCCCAGTTGGTGTCGGTACCTACCTGAACCGGCGCCGACTCGTAATTGTCGAACCCGTTGGTGCCGTCGCCCAGTTGGCCGTGCCAGTTGCTGCCCCATGCCCATAGGGTGCCGTTGGTCTTGATCGCCACCGTGTGGCTGGCGCCCGCCGTGACCGAGGCCCAGTGGTCAGTGCCCACCTGCATCGGCGTCGACTGGTCGGTCGTGGTGCCGTCGCCCAGCTGTCCGGAGGAGTTGTTGCCCCATGCCCATAGGGTGCCGTCGGTCTTGACTGCCAACGTGTCCATGTCGCCGGCCGTGACCGAGGCCCAGTTCGTGTCGACGCCAACCTTCCCCGGCGAGTGCCGCTCGATGTTTGTGCCGTCGCCCAGCTGGCCATGGAGGTTGCAGCCCCAGGCCCATAGGGTGCCGTCAGTCTTGACCGCCACCGTGTCCATCGTGCCAATAGCGAACGAGGCCCAGTTGGTGTCGGTACCAACCTGAACCGGCGCCGACTTGTCGGTCGTGGTGCCGTCGCCCAGCTGGCCAATCCAGTTGGCACCCCAGGCCCAGAGCGTGCCGTTGGTCTTGATCGCGACCGTGTAGCCGTTGCCAATCTGCTGCTGATCGCTGCCAGCCGCCGCCGAGACCCAGTTGGTGTCGGTACCTACCTGCCCCGGCGCATTGCGTCCGGTGGTGGTGCCGTCGCCCAGCTGGCCAGAGGCATTTGCGCCCCACGCCCACAGCGTGCCGTCGGTCCTGACCGCCACGGAGTGGTTTTCGGCGGTCGACACCTTGGCCCAGTGGGTGTAGGTGCCCACCTGAACCGGCGCCGACTTGTCGGTGGCGGTGCCGTTGCCCAGCTGGCCACTGTCGTTGACGCCCCAGGCCCACAGGGTGCCGTTGGTCTTGACCGCCGCCGTGCTCCAGCCGCTGGCCGACGCCTGGGCCCAGTTGGTGTCGATGCCCACCTTCACCGGCGCATGCCGATCGGTGGTGCTGCCGTCGCCCAGCTCGCCATTGGTGTTGTCGCCCCATGCCCACAGCGTGCCGTCGATCTTGAGCGCCGCCGTGTGGCCGAGGTAGGTGCCGCTGGCCGACGCCGCGGCCCAGTTGGTGTCGGGGCCCACCTTCACCGGCGCATGCCGATCGGTGGTGCTGCCGTCGCCCAGCTGTCCGGAGGTGTTGTAGCCCCAGGCCCACAGCGTGCCGTCAGTCCTGACCGCCACCGTGTGGCTGCTGTCGGCCGAGACCGAAGCCCACTGGGTGTTGGAGCCCACCTGCCCCGGCGCATCGCGTCCGGTGGTGGTTCCGTCGCCCAACTGGCCTCTGTCGTTGCTGCCCCAGGCCCACAGCGTGCCGTCGGTCTTGATCGCGACCGTGTAGCCGCCGCCGGCCGATACCTTGGCCCAGTTGGTGTCGGAGCCCACCTGCCCCGGCGCATCGCGTCCGGTGGTGGTCCCGTCGCCCAACTGGCCGCTGCCGTTGTCGCCCCAGGCCCACAGCGTGCCGTCGGTCTTGACCGCCACCGTGTGGCTGGCGCCGGCCGACACCCGGGCCCAGTGGGTGTCGGAGCCCACCTGCACCGGCGCATGCCGATCGGTGGTACTGCCGTCGCCCAGCTGTCCGAAGGCGTTGTAGCCCCAGGCCCACAGGGTGCCGTCAGTCTTGACAGCCACCGTCCAGGCGCCGACGTCCATCGACGCCCAGGAGCCGGCCGCCACGGAGGCCCAGTGGGTGTCGATGCCCACTTGAACCGGCGCATACCGGTCGGTCGTGGTCCCGTCGCCCAGCTCGCCGAAGGAGTTATCGCCCCATGCCCACAGCGTGCGGTCATTCCTGACCGCCACCGTGTGCCAGAGTCCGGCCGAGACCGAGGCCCACTGGGTGATGGTGCCCACCTGCACCGGCGTCGACTGGTTGACCGTGGCGCCGTCGCCCAGCTGGCCTTGCCCGTTGGAGCCCCACGCCCACAGGGTCTTGCCAGGGGTCAGGGTCGTCGAGGTGACCGTCGCGGCCGCGGCATAAACCGGTGTGCCGTCATGGGCGAACAACGCATAGGAGTACTGGGTCCCCGACGTCAGGCCGGTGTTGGTGTACGAGGTCGCCGGCTTGGCCGCATCGACCACCAGGGTCCCCGCGGTCACGGTCGCGGGCGGGGTCGCACCCAGGGCACGGCGGATCATCACACCCGTGAAGGACGCGTCAGCCGGGTTGGTCCACGACAAGGCGATAGACGTGGTGGTCGGGGTCGCGCTCACACCGGTGACCGGCCCCACCGGCGCCGACAAGAACCGCGCCTGCGCCCTCTGCCAATACTCCTGGCTACCGGCAAGATTGACCGCCAACGTCAGGTCCCCGCTCGCCAGCACGCTCTGCGCCCAGAACGGCCACCCGACGGCATCCGGCTCCCGGTAGAGCAACGCCTGGTAGAGAGCCTCGACGCGCAGCAACCGAGACTCCAGCGACTGAAAGAACTGGAACGCCACCCAACTCTTGCCATACCTCGGATTGTCCGTGTAGCTCACCCACCCCGCCAACCCGGCGGCATCCGGAGCCCGGTTCAGCAGCTTCTGGTACAGCAACGTCACCCACGTGGTCGCCGAATTGCCCGCATGGTAGATGTAGTACTCGTCCGACGCGTAGAACAGGCTCGCGACCTGCGCCACCG
>Ga0075520_1001377_pt1 | contig 11635 bp, 10 predicted proteins | sample NGEPerB_FD_75100 | JGI IMG/M metagenome (GOLD analysis project Ga0075520, IMG submission 75100) | Arctic peat soil microbial communities from the Barrow Environmental Observatory site, Barrow, Alaska, USA - NGEE PermafrostAB12-B | ecosystem: Environmental > Terrestrial > Soil > Wetlands > Peat ... | reverse complement strand
GGGTAGCACTCCCTGGTCGGGTCGACGTCGGGGTCGTCGGGTCCGGTGGGCAGGTGGAGCACCCCGCCGGTGAGCGACCGAAGCATCTGCTCGGGGAAGGGCACGAGCTCTTCGGGGTGGTGGTCGAAGTGCTCGGTGTACGTGTTGGCGAGCACGCGCATCGGCTTGCCGCTGTAGGCCCGACTCACGGTCGTCCGGCTCTCGTCGGCGCCCAGCAGGGCGTCGTGGTAGCCGAGGGAGACCCGGGCTTCGGGGGTGGCGATGAACCGGGTGCCCAGCCACACCCCGTCGGCCCCGAGAGCGAGGGCGGCGGCCAGTCCCCGGCCGTCCACGATGCCGCCCGCAGCCACCACCGGCACCCGATCGCCGACCGCGTCCACGATCTGGGGGACCAGGGGCATGGTAGCCACCCGTCCCGTGTGCCCACCCGCCTCCGTGCCCTGTGCCACCACCAGGTCGCAGCCGGCCTCGACCGCCTGGACCGCGTGGTGCACCCGTCCGCACATGTTGACCACGAGCACATCGGCGTCGTGGCAGAGCGCGATGACCTCGCGAGGCACGCCGAGGGCGCCGACGAAGATCCGGGCGCCGGCGTCGATGATCCGCTGGACCTGAGCGACCATGTCGCCGGGCATGGCGGTGAGCAGATCGACCCCCCACGGCTTGTCGGTGAGGCGGCGCATGGCCGCCATCTCGGCGTCCATGGTCGCCCCGTCCATCGTGGCCGCCCCGAGCGTGCCGATGCCACCGGCCTCGGACACGGCCGCGGCCAGCCGGTGGTAGCTGACACCGCCCATGCCGGCCAGCATCACCGGGTACTCGATCCCGAGGAGTTCGGTCAGTCGCGTCTGCATCGTCGGCCTGCCTTTCGTGGGGGAGGAGGTTCGCCCAACCGGTGTCCCCCACGCGGCGGTGCTCCTCCGGGTGCATCCTAGGAGGAGCCCCGGGGGTGGTCGGAGGCGCCGCTCAGAGCTCACCCGGTGCGGAAGGCACGTCCACGGCATAGCGGCGCAGGACGTCGAGCGGCACGATCTCGAGGGCACGCTCGTGGGTCGATGCCAGCACGACGAACGCGGCGGACCCGGCATGGTGGGCCCGGAGCCAGTTGGCGGCGGTGACGCACCACCGGTCACCGGGCACGAGTCCGGGGAACCGGTGCGTGGGCACGGGGGTCGAGAGGTCATTTCCGATCGATCGCTGGTGGGCGAGGAATTCGGCGGTCACCACCGCGCAGATCGTGTGACTCCCGAGGTCCTCGGTCCCGGTCGAGCAGCAGCCGTCCCGGTAGAACCCGGTGAGGGGGTCGGTGCCACAGGCCTCCAGCTGGCCCCCGAGGACGTTGCGTTCGGGCATCGCCTGCTACCGCAGCGCGTTCTTGACGAAGTCGTCGGTGCCGTGGCCCACGGGGAGCCGGGTACCGCCGTGCCAGCTGCCGCGCAGATGGCGGCGCACGGCCTGCTCGCCCTCGGCTGTGGCCCGGGCGGCACCGTGCCACAGGTCGGCATGATGGAACAGGACGTCTCCTCGCTCCTGATACACGGCGATCTCCCCGGGCACCCGTTCGAACCCCGGTGGGATGCCTTCGGTGCCACCGAGGTGGCTGCCGGGCAGCACCCGCAGGAAGCCGTTGGCCGGAGAGGTCGCATCGAAGTGCACGGTGAACGCGACACCGGGCCAGATGTCGAGGTGCGGTCCCGACTGGTGGTCCGTGTGCCAGCCGATCCGTGAGTAGGCCGAGCCCGGTCCGGGTCGGGCGTCCTGGTAGACGACGCCGAACTGCTCGTAGTCGAGGAGCCAGGCGTCGGGCCCGAGCAGCCGATCGGCGATCTCCACCAGTGGCGGATGGTGGACGAGGGAGTCGGCACGCGGGGAGGCACGGGTGGCGAAGCAGACGTAGTGGGCGAACGGCCGACCGTCGATCACCGCGTCGGGGGCATCGAGGATGTCGGTCGCGTGTCGCCCGTCGAGTACGCCCGAGACCAGCTGCTCCTGCGCCCCGGCGAGTTCCGCTGCGGCTGCGTCCAACTGCTCCTCGTCGAGTGCTCCACGCAGCGTGGCGAAGCCGTTGACCCGGAAGAACGCGCAGAGGTCGTCGAGTTCCCCGATTCCGAAGACACCGGGATCTCCGAAGACACCGGGATCGTCGCGAACGGTCATCGGGGGGTGACCAGCGGTGGACGGTCGAGGGGACGGGTCATGCCCCGATGGTACGCGCCCGGCGCCGGGTGGAGCCGGCGCAGGAGGGGTGCCCGGTCGTCGCCGATGAGATGCGCCGACTGCACTGGGCGCGCCTGACTCCGGGGTGTCGGTCACTGGACGAGTGACCCGGGCCGTGCAAGAATGTGCGCACCATGCGTCGCACCCCCCGAACCCTCAGCACCCTGGTACTCATCTCGTAGCGCACGCGTCGTCTCTTTGCCGTGTGCGCTTTCCGACCTCCCAGATGGGAGGTCGTTTTCATGTCCGCCCTCCGGTGACCGCCCGGGGCGAACCCCGCAGCACCCACCGTCCCGCCACCCCACCGACCATCGCTTACAAGGGAGCACCCGATGGAACTCACCGGAGCACAGGCACTGATCAAGAGCCTCGAGATGCAGCACGTGGAGGTCATGTTCGGCCTCCCCGGCGGCGCCATCCTGCCCGTCTACGACCCGATCCTCGACTCGTCGATCCGACACATCCTGGTCCGCCACGAGCAGGGTGCGGGTCACATGGCCCAGGGCTATGCCCAGGTCACCGGGCGCCCCGGCGTGGCCATGGCCACCTCCGGGCCCGGGGCGACCAACGTGGTCACCCCGCTGGCGGACGCCTACATGGACTCGACGCCCCTCGTGGTCGTCACCGGCCAGGTGGCGACGACCGCCATCGGGACGGACGCGTTCCAGGAGAGTGACATCACCGGGATCACCATGGGCATCACCAAGCACAACTGGTTGATCACCGATGTCAACGACATTCCCCGCGTCGTTTCCGAGGCGTTCCACGTGGCCACCACCGGCCGACCCGGTCCGGTGCTCATCGACATCCCGAAGGACATCGCCCAGTCGAGCATGGAGTGGTACTGGCCCACCGTGGACGATCTCGACCTCCCCGGCTACCACCCGGTGACCGAGGGCGACCCCGCGCTGATCGGCGAGGCCGCCGAGCTGCTGCTGGCCGCCGAACGCCCGGTGATCTACGCGGGAGGAGGCATCCTGAAGGCCCGGGCCGCGGACGCGCTGCGAGAGTTTGCCGAGCGCACCGGTATCCCGGTCGTCACCACGCTCATGGCCCGGGGCTGCTTCCCCGACTCCCACCCGCTGTGCCTGGGTATGCCCGGAATGCACGGCAACTACACCGCGGTGACCGCCATGCAGCAGTCCGACCTGCTGATCGCGCTCGGGAGCCGGTTCGACGACCGGGTCACCGGCAGGGTCAACGCCTTCGCCCCCGGTGCCAAGGTCATCCACGTCGACATCGACCCGGCCGAGCACAACAAGGTGCGGAGGGCCGACGTGGCCATCGTCGGCGATTGCCGCCTCGTGATCGAGGAACTGCTGCTCGCGCTCGACGCGCAGGGGCTGGGCCACTCCGATGCCACCCGGGGAGGGTCGGGCGGCGCGCCGTCCGACGCCGTGCCCGGCGCGCCGGCGGCCCCCGGCTCGCTGGCCGAGCGCTTCCCCCGCGAAGCCCTGGCTCCGTGGCGCGCCCAGCTGGGTGCGTGGCAGGAGCGGTTCCCGCTGGTCTACGACCAACAACCGGGTGCGGGTCCGCTGAAGCCACAGTTCGTGATCGAGACCCTGCGGGACATGACCCCCGAGGACACCATCGTCGCCTCGGGCGTCGGCCAGCACCAGATGTTCGCCTCGCAGTGGTGGCAGTTCGACCATCCCTACACCTGGGTCAACTCCGGTGGGCTCGGGACGATGGGCTTCGCCGTCCCGTCGGCCATCGGGGCCAAGGTCGGGCGCCCGGACAAGATGGTGTGGGCGGTGGATGGTGACGGCTGTTTCCAGATGACGGCCCAGGAGCTGGTGACGGCCAGTTCGGAACGCATCCCGGTCAAGATCGCCATCCTGAACAACGCCTATCTGGGCATGGTGCGCCAGTGGCAGGAGATGTTCTACGAGGAGCGGTACTCCGAGGTCTACCTCTCGCCCGACCTGCCCGACTACGTGGGCTGGGCCGAGGCCATGGGGTGCGTCGGCATCAAGGTGGAGTCGCCCGACGACGTGGCCACCGCCATCGACAAGGCCAACTCGGTCGACGACCGCCCGGTGGTCGTCGACTTCCGGACCGACGCCTTCGAGAAGGTCTTCCCCATGGTGGCGGCGGGCGCCTCGAACGACGACATCATGGTCGACCCGTCGCTCCTCGAGGAGGGTCGGTCATGAGCATGTACGGGACCGACCAGCGGCATCACACGCTCACCGTCCTGGTCGAGAACAGGTCGGGAGTGCTGGCCAGGGTGGCGAGTCTGTTTTCGCGTCGCGGCTACAACATCTTCAGCCTGGCCGTGGCACCCTCGGACAACCCCCGCTTCAGCCGGATCACCATCGTGGTCGACGTGGAGTCCGCCCCGCTCGACCAGATCATGAAGCAGCTCGACAAGCTGATCCCGGTCGTGTCGATCCGCGAGCTCGACCCGGCCAACGCCCGTGAGCGCGAGCTGCTGCTCGCCACCGTCGAGGCCGGCCCCGAATCGCGCGGGCAGGTCATCCAGCTGGTCGGCGTGTTCGAGGGCAAGATCGTCGACGTCGGACCCGACCAGCTCACGGTGATGCTGGCTGGCGCGCCGACCAAGCTCGACGACTTCGAGGACCTGATCCGGGCCTACGGCATCGTCGAGATGCAGCGGACCGGCCGGGTGGCGTTGCCTATGCTTGACCGAGCCGACCACCGGGGCCGACCGGCCACCGCAGCGGCAGACACCACAGAAAAGGCAGGTTGACAGAACATGGCCACGCTGTATTACGAGAAGGATGCAGACGCCAGTCTCATCGGGAGCCGCAAGGTGGCCGTCATCGGCTACGGCTCCCAGGGCCATGCCCATGCGCTCAACCTGTCCGAGTCCGGTGTCGACGTGCGGGTGGGGCTCCGCGAGGGTTCGTCCTCACGGGCCAAGGCTGAAGAGGCCGGTCTCAAGGTCCTGTCGGTGGCCGACGCCGCGGCCGAGGCCGACCTGATCATGGTGCTGCTGCCCGACACCGAGCAGGCGTCGGTGTACGAGGCGGAGATCGCGCCGCACCTGAACGCCGGGGACGCGCTCTTCTTCGCGCACGGGTTCAACATCCGCTTCGACCTGATCACGCCGCCGGCCGACGTCGATGTGGCCATGGTCGCTCCCAAGGGACCGGGGCACCTGGTCCGTCGGACCTACACCGAGGGCGGCGGCGTGCCGTCGCTCATCGCCGTGGCCCAGGACGCCACCGGCACCGCGCACGCGCTGGCACTGTCCTACGCGCACGGGATCGGTGGCACCCGGGCCGGCGTTCTCGACACCACGTTTGCCGAGGAGACCGAGACCGACCTGTTCGGCGAGCAGGTCGTCCTGTGCGGCGGGATGACGGCGCTGGTGCAGGCCGGGTTCGAGACCTTGGTCGATGCCGGGTATCAGCCGGAGTCGGCCTACTTCGAGTGCCTCCACGAACTCAAGCTCATCGTCGACCTGATGTACGAGCAGGGGATCGCCGGCATGCGGTACTCCATCTCGGACACGGCCGAGTACGGCGACCTGACCCGCGGCCCCCGGGTCATCAACCAGGCGGTCAAGGACGAGATGCGAGCCATCCTGGACGAGATCCAGGACGGTCGGTTCGCGGCCGAATGGGTCGCCGAGAACAAGAACGGGCGTCCGAACTACCTGGCTCTCAAGCAGGCCGGCCAGGAGCACCAGATCGAGAAGGTCGGTGCCGAACTCCGCGACATGATGCCCTTCGTCACCGCCGGCAAGCAGAAGGTGCAGGACATCTCGGGGGGCTGAGCCGACGGTATGGCCGGGCGATTCGGCGCCGGCTGACATCACCCTGAGTGTTCTGTCGGGGACGTGACGCGGTGACTGTGTGACGCCCGTGTGACCGGCGGGTGACCGTTGACACAACCGACACCAAACGTTCTCCTGATCGTTCCGCATTGCCGTTGTGCCGCAATGGCCGGTCCCTCATACTGGCCCGATGTACCGCGTCGGACGGCGGCGGGGCCGCCAATTGCTCGGAGTCGTCGCCGCGTCAGCGGGCGCGGTGCTCCTCGCCCCGGCGGTGGCCGGTGCGGCGTTCAGCGGATCGAACGGGAAGATCGCGTTCGTCTCGTCGCGGAACAACACGGTCGCCGTCCAGCAGGTGGATCCGGGTGTGGCCGACGGCACGGCCGGCGGCGACCTCACCGCCACGACGCAGCTGACCGTGGGGTCGGTGGACGCCGAGCCCTTCTACTCGCCGGACGGAACGTAGGTCGCCTTCTCCTCGAACCGCTCCGGCTCGGAGTGGTCGATCTACGTGATGGACCCGTCCGACACCACCGAGGCGACGCCGGCGTCGCTCGTCTCCGCCACCGAGTTCTCCACCGCCCACGACGACTACGCGCCCTCCTTCACCGACGACGGCCGTGCCGTGGTGTTCAACCGGGACAACGTGTGGATCGAGACGGCGGTCGTCGCGTCGGGCGCAACATCGGACTGCACGCTCTATGCACCTCCGACCCACCTGGCGCCGGCATCAGGGGACAACGGGTCGGGCAGCCGGATCGTGTTCGACCCCGTGAGCCCGTCGACCCTGGCCTACGTGGGCGGTGACGGGCACATCCACCTGGTGACCGGGGTCATTCCCCCGACCGCTGCGCTGCCGTGCCCGGTCCAGTCGCACCTGGTCGACACCGATCTGTCGGCCGGGGCGACCGGGTCGTCGACCACGCCGTACGTGGACGCCAACCCGGACTGGAGTCCGGACGGGTCCCGGATCGTCTTCGATTCGACCCGGGGCGGCATCCACACGCTCTGGTTCCTCTCCGGCCCGACCTCGCTGTCGCCCTCCGTGTCCCCGGTGTGGCCCGGTTCGACGGCCACGGCCACCCAGCCGGTGTTCTCCCCTGACGGGAACCAGATCGCGTACACCCAGCCCGTCGTCCACAACGGCACCCAGGTCCTCGCCTACGTGGTCGCCCTGGGCCAGCCGCAGTCCCACGCGGTGGACCTGAGCCTTGGAGCAGGGGCCGCGGCGAACAGCCAACCGGCCTGGCAGCCGTCGTTCCCCAATCCGAACCTGCCGGAGGCGCCGGCTCCGCTCCTGCTCCCCGGTGCCGGACTCCTGGTTGGCGGAGGGGTCCTTGCCGTGCGCACCCGCAGGAATCGGCTGCCCCGGCACCGGATCACCCTCTGACGGCAGCCTCACCGCACCATCAGTGTGGGGCCTCAGCCGGCGAGCGCCCCCACCACGTGGGTGATGCTGGCGCAGAGCGACGCGACGTCCTCGGGGTCGATGGCGGGGAACATGGCGATCCGCAGCTGGTTCCGTCCCAGTTTGCGGTACGGCTCGGTGTCGACGATCCCGTTGGCCCGCAGTACCTTGGCGACGGTGGAGGCGTCGATGGCGTCGTCGAAGTCGATGGTGCCGATCACGTGGCTCCGATCCTGCTCCTTCGAGACGAAGGGGGTGGCGAAATCCGAGTTGTCGGCCCACGTGTAGAGGATCTCGGCCGAGCGATCGCTGCGGCCCACCGAGAACGCCATCCCGCCGTTGTCGTTGAACCAGCGGACCTGGTTCTCGAAGAGGAACAGGGTGGCCAGTGCGGGGGTGTTGTAGGTCTGGTCGAGGCGCGAGTTGTCCAGGGCGATGGTGAGGTCCATCGATGCGGGCACCCATCGGCCGCTCGCCGCCATCGTGCCGATGCGCTCGACGGCGGCGGGTGACAGCAGGGCCACCCACAGCCCGCCGTCGGAACCGAAGCATTTCTGTGGTGCGAAGTAGTACGCGTCGAACTCGGACGGCTCCACGGCCAGGCCACCGGCACCGGAGGTGGCGTCGACCGCCACCAGGCCGCCCCCGTCGGCCGGCAGTGCGGCGCCCTCGGGACGACGGATGGGCATCATCACGCCGGTCGACGTCTCGTTGTGGGTGAGGGCGTACAGATCGACGTCGTCGCGGGCGATCGGGAGGGGATGGGTGCCGACCTCGGAGGTGATGACCTCGGGATCACCCAGGTGAGGGGCCTGGGCGGCGGCGGTGGCGAACTTCGACGAGAACTCGCCGAACGTCAGGTGCTGGCTCTTGGCTTGGATGAGGCCGAAGGTGGCGGCGTCCCAGAAGCACGTGGTCCCCCCGTTACCGAGCACCACCTCGTAGCCGTCGGGGAGGGCGAAGAGCGAGGTCAGACCGGCCCGCAGGCTCCCGACCACCGACTTGACGGTCTTCTGGCGGTGGCTGGTCCCGAGATAGGTGCCCGACGCTGCCGCCAGTGCCTCCACGGCCTCGGGGCGGACCTTCGAGGGACCGGCGCCGAATCGTCCGTCGGCGGGCAGCAGGTTGGCTGGGATACGGATGTCAGGGGTGTCGGTCACGTATGGAATCATGGCACTCATGGCCCAGCTGACAGAAACCGGCCCCGGCGCGGCCGCACCCCCGGGCACCACCGGCAACCGGATCTCGGCCCGGATCGCCGCGGTGGCCCCGTCCGCCACCCTGGCCGTCGACGCCAAGGCCAAGGCGCTGCAGGCCGTCGGCGAGAGTGTCGTGGGATTCGGCGCAGGTGAGCCCGACTTCCCGACCCCCAAGGCCGTGGTCGCCGCGGCCGAGGCGGCCTGTCGCGAGCCGCGCAACCACCGGTACACGCCCACGGCCGGCCTGCCGGAGCTACGGGAGGCCATCGCCGTCAAGACCCGGCGCGACTCCGGCCTGGAGGTGGCCCCCGGACAGGTCCTGGTCACCAACGGTGGCAAGCAGGCTGTCGCCAACGCCTTTGCCGCCCTGTGCGACCCGGGCGACGAGGTGCTGGTGCCTGCCCCGTACTGGACCACGTATCCCGAGGCGATCGTGCTGGCCGGTGGCGTGCCGGTGGCGGTACCCACCGATGCCGCCAGCGGGTTCCGGGTGTCCGTCGACCAGCTCGAGGCGGCCTGGACGCCTCGCACCAAGGTGCTGCTGTTCGTGTCGCCGTCGAACCCGACCGGGGCGGTCTATCCCAAGGACGAGATCGAGGCCCTCGGCCGCTGGGCCGTGGAGCACGGAATCTGGGTGGTCACCGACGAGATCTACGAGCACCTGGTCTACGGCGACGCCGAGCACCACTCGATGCCGGTGGTCGTGCCCGAACTCGCCGACACCTGTGTCGTGGTCAACGGAGTGGCCAAGACCTATGCCATGACCGGGTGGCGGGTCGGGTGGATGCTCGGGCCCGCCGACGTGATCGCCGCGGCCACCAACCTGCAGTCGCATGAGACGTCGAACGTGGCGAACGTGTCCCAACGGGCGGCCCTGGCCGCCGTGTCGGGCGACCTGTCCGCCGTCACCATGATGCGACAGGCGTTCGACCGGCGGCGCCTCACCATGCACCGGATGCTCAACGAGATCGACGGGGTCGACTGCCTCCTGCCCGAGGGAGCCTTCTATGCCTTCCCCTCGGTGTCGGGTCTGTACGGTCGCACCCTCCGTGGCCGCACCTGTTCGACCAGCGCGGAGCTGGCCGAACTGGCCATCGAAGAGGCCAAGGTGGCGGTCGTGCCCGGGGAGGCCTTCGGTTCGCCCGGGTACTTCCGCATGTCCTACGCACTCGGCGACGAGGACCTGGTGGAGGGCGTCTCCCGACTGGCCGGGCTCTTCGGCACCGGCTGACCGACCCGGTCGGTGGCCGGTTGGCCGACGGGGTCCCCGGACGGTCATGCTGTATCCACGGACGCGGCGGGCCCGGTGTGGTCGCCGACGTCCCCTCAACGACGCGCACCGTGGTGCGCCACGTCATCCCCAATCGAAAGGAACACCATGGGTAGGGTCCTCGTGACAGAAAAGCTGGCCCAGCCGGGCCTCGACCTCATGGCGGCCGCCGGCCACGAGGTCGACGTGCAGCTCGGCCTCTCCCCGGAGGAGCTGGTCGGGGCGATCGTCGGGGCCAATGCCCTGGTGATCCGGTCGGCCACCACCGTGACCGCCGAGGTCCTGGCCGCGGGCACCGACCTGGTCGTGGTGGGCCGGGCCGGCATCGGCCTCGACAACGTCGACGTGGCCGCCGCCACCGAGCGGGGGGTGATGGTGGTCAATGCGCCACAGTCGAACATCCTCTCCGCCGCCGAGCAGGCGATGGCCCTGCTGCTGGCCCAGGCCCGCAACATCCCCCAGGCCCACGCCGCGCTCGTCGCCGGGAAGTGGGAGCGGTCCAAGTGGGAGGGCGTCGAGCTCCACGGCAAGACCCTCGGCGTCGTCGGCCTCGGCCGGGTCGGTGCCCTCGTGGCCCAACGGGCCCTCGCCTTCGGGATGCGGCTGGTCGCCTACGACCCCTTCATCTCGGCCGATCGGGCGCGGAACATGGGGGTGGAGCTGATGGACCTCGACCAGCTCATGTCCCAGTCCGACTTCGTGACCGTGCACCTCCCGAAGAACAAGGAGACCCTGGGACTGATCGGCGCCGACATGCTGGCCAAGGCCAAGCCCGGACTCCGGATCATCAACACCGCCCGCGGCGGCATCGTGGACGAGGAGGCGCTGGCCGATGCCATCCGCAACGGCCCCGTCCAAGGGGCCGGGCTCGACGTCTTCGCCAAGGAGCCGACCACCGAGTCGCCCCTGTTCGACCTGCCGTCGGTGATCGTGGCCCCCCACCTGGGTGCCTCCACGGCCGAAGCCCAGGACAAGGCCGGGGTGACCATCGCCGAGCAGGTCATCCTGGCCCTGGCCGGGGACTTCGTGCCGTTCGCCGTCAACGTGGCCGCCACCGACGTGTCCGAGACGGTCCGACCCTTCATGGGGCTGGCCGAGCGGCTCGGGCGCATCCTGTCGTGCCTCAACGACGGGCTGCCGTCCACGCTCGAGATCGAGTACCAGGGTGGGCTGGCCGGTGCCGGCACCGGCATCCTCACCCTGTCGGTCCTGAAGGGACTGTTCGCGGCGGGCACCGAGGAGCCCGTCTCCTATGTGAACGCACCCCAGCTGGCCGCCGAACGGGGGCTCGAGGTGCGGGAGACGTCCTCGGTGACGGCCCACGACTTCGTCAACCTCATCACCGTGCGGAGCGGTGACCATGCCGTGGCCGGCACGCTCGTCGGCCACCGGTCCGAGCCCCGACTGGTCATGATGGACGACCACGCCATCGACGTGCCTCCGGCACCGCACATGCTGGCGGTCCGCAACGACGACCGGCCCGGCATGATCGGTGTGGTCGGGACCATCCTCGGTGATGCCGAGGTGTCGATCTCGTCGATGGCGGTCGGCCCGTCGGCCACCGGCCACACGGCACTCATGGTGCTCTCGACCGAAGGAGGCGTGCCGGCCGACTCCCTCGCACAGCTGCGAGCCTCCGACGGGATCCTCGACGTCCACTCCGTCGAGTCCTGACGGCGGGGGAGTCGGTCCCGAGGTGACAGCTACCCCCGGGAGCGACCCCGTGGACGACCGTCCACCGGGAGCCGGGCCCGGGTGGTACGACGACCCGTACCGGACCGGCTGGGTCCGGTGGT
>Ga0075520_1001375_pt1 | contig 11636 bp, 11 predicted proteins | sample NGEPerB_FD_75100 | JGI IMG/M metagenome (GOLD analysis project Ga0075520, IMG submission 75100) | Arctic peat soil microbial communities from the Barrow Environmental Observatory site, Barrow, Alaska, USA - NGEE PermafrostAB12-B | ecosystem: Environmental > Terrestrial > Soil > Wetlands > Peat ... | reverse complement strand
GAAGCGAGCGAGCGCCAGCGCAAGGCGCGCAAGATCAAGCCGCAGTACTCCGAGGGGCGGCTGGTCAAGGTTGCCTACGCGAGCAACCAGCCGGAGGCCGAGCTGATCGAGGCGCTGCTGCTGGAGGAGGGCATCCCCAGCATGTCGCGCCGCTCGGGAGGCTTTGACGTACCCGACTTCCTCGCCGCGGGACCGCGCGACATCCTCGTCCCGGAGTCCGGCGCCGAGGCCGCGCGCGAAGCTCTGGCGCCGGAGGTCGCGCCGGAGGGCTAGGCCAGGACGGGCTGGCCGGTTGCTTCTCTGGTGATCGAGCGGATCTCCTCGGAGGCCCGCTCGAACTCGGCGTCGGAGAGCACGGGGGTGCCCTCGAAGGGGAGCTCGCGCTGCAGCTCGATCCACGCCTGCGAGGCCGTGTACTCGTCCTTGACCTTGACGGTCACCGGGCGCGGGATGCGGTAGGTGCGCAGCAGCAGCACGTGCAGCGGCTGGTGGCGCCGCCAACCGAGGCGCTTTTCGGCGTAATCGGGCGTCCACACGTAGAACGGCGAGAGCGCGTCGACGCAGCGCGGGTCGGCGATCGTGAAGTGGTCGGCGACCTCGGCCCACGCGCGGATGCGCACGCGGTCGGGCTGCTGGACGGGCGCGCCGGAGGTGAACGCGTGCAGCAGCGGCTCGCCATCGCTCCAGACTCCCTCCTCGAGCGCGCGGCGCAGCTCGGGCTGGTGGGACTCGCGCACCAGATCACCGGTCTGGTGGTCGAACGTGGGATACAGGAAGAACCGCTCGTGGGCCAGCCGCAGCGACTTGCCCGGTTCACGAATTCCGCCCTTGCGGAGAGTTATGAGCTGCTCACCTTCCGCTAGCGCACGGACGGTGACGGCCCATTCTTTGAAAGCAATTGGCATAACGTTGAGGCGAAGAAGCGTCTCTATCTGACCGCGTTCCGCCCTTCTCAGGCGGTCGCCGGCTCGTTAAAGATACGAAACCCCAGCGGAAATCCCAAATCGCCTCCAAATGGGGGGGTTTATTGGCGGCCGTCCGCAGCGTGTGCCCCGTCCGCCGAGCTGTCCGCGCGGCCAAAGCCCCCTCCGCCGGGCGTCTCTATTCGCAGCCGCTGCCCTGCGCGCAGCGTGCCGGCGGCCTTGCCCGGCAGCGGCTCGCCGTCGAGCAGATCGCGCCCCGGGGCGCCCGGCTGACCGCCGGCGGCGCCGCGCGGAGCGTGCCGGCGGCGCTCGGCGATCAGCGAGAAGCTCATCTCACGCAGCGCTTGCAGCTCGCGCACGACGCCGTCGCCGCCGCGCGTTGCGCCGGCGCCGCCGGAGCCGCGCCGCAACGCGTACTGCAGCACGCGCAGCGGGAATTCGCGCTCGAGCGCCTCCACGGGCGTGTTGAGCGTGTTGCTCATCGCCACGTGCACGCCGCTGGGACCGTCGGCGTCGGCGCACGCGCCCTGCCCGCCGCCGAGCGTCTCGTAGTAGGAGAACGAGTCGCCCAGCGACGAGGATTCGGCTCCGAGGGTCAGGTTGTTCATCGTGCCCTGCCCGAGCGCGCGGCCGAACGCGCCGAGCACGAGGTCGGCGACGCGCGAGGACGTCTCGACGTTGCCCGCCGCCACGGCGGCGCCGGGCCGTGCGTTGAGCAGCGTCCCCTCGGGCGCGCGCACGTCGACGGGCCGATAGGCGCCGGCGGAGGGCGGGATGTCGGGGTCGGTGAGCACGCGCACGGCGAACAGGCAGGCCGAGCGCGTGACCGCGAGCGGACAGTTGAGGTTGCCGTCGTGCTGCGCTGCGCTGCCGGCGAAGTCGAGCACCAGCCGCTCGCCGTCGACGGTCGCGCGCAAGCGCAGCACAAGGTCGCCCTCGGGCGCCTCGAGCAGGTCCTCGGCGAGCAGCTCGCCGTCGGGCAGCGCCGCCAGGCATGCTCGCGTGCGCCGCTCGGCGTAGTCGAGCACGGCGTCTGTGGCAGCGCGCAGCTGCTCGCGCCCGAGGCGCTCGGCGAGCGCGCCCAGGCGCAGCGCGCCGATGCGGTTGGCGGCGAGCTGCGCGCGCAGGTCGGCGCGGCGCTCCTGCGGCTGGCGCATGCGCGCGACGATCTCCTGCATCGCGGCGTCGTCGAGCACCCGCGGTGAGATCACGACGCCCTCCTCAGAGAGCCTGTGGCTATCCGCGGGCATCGAGCCGGGCACGCGTCCGCCGACGTCAGCGTGATGCGCGCGGCTGGCGGCGAAGCCGAGCAGCCCCGCCTCGGCGCGGTGCCCGCCCGAGTCCTCGCCACCGCCGCCGGCGCCGGCGAACACGGGCGTGACGACTGTGATGTCGGGCAGGTGCGTGCCGCCGGCGAACGGGTCGTTGAGGATCCACGAGACGCCGGGGGAGTGGCGCTCGCCGAGCACGGCGGCGACGGCGGCGGGCATCGAGCCTAGGTGCACGGGGATGTGCTCGGCCTGCATGACCATCTGACCGTCGGCGTCGAACAGCGCCGTGGAGGCGTCGCGGCGCTCCTTGATGTTGGAGGAGTGCGCGGAGCGGATCAGCGCGACGCCCATCTCCTGGCAGGCGGCGCGCAGCGCGCCGGTGACGACCTGCAGCTCGATCGCGTCGAGTCCGCTCATGTGCCCGTCTCGCGGCCGTCGTCTTGCAGATGCAGCGTGCCGTGCTCGTCGACCGCGCCCGACCAGCCGGGCGCGACGAGCAGCGTGGACTCGGCGAGCGCGCAGACGGCAGGTCCGCGGACGCGCGTGCCGGGGGCGAGGTCGCCGCGCAGGACGGTGGCGTCGAGCGGGACACCGTCGAAGACGACGGGCGCGCTGCCGGCGGCGTGCACGGCGTCGGGCTCGGCACGCGGGCTGAGTGCCGGCGCGGCGCCCCACGCGGACACGCGCACGTTGACGAGCTCGACGCCGGCGCGGTCGTCGCGGTAGCCGTAGCGCTGCTCGTGCGCGGCGGCGAAGGCCTCGCGCAGCTCGCCGGGATCGACCGATTGGGACTGCTCGACGGCGAGCTCGAAGGACTGGCCGCTGTAGCGCAGCTCGTAGAGCACGCGGTGGCGCTGCACGTCGCCGGCGAGCGCGGCGTCGGCGCGGGCGACCAGCTGGTCGCGCAGGTCGCGCAGACGCTCGGCGCTGAGCTGCTCGGCGTCCAGCAGGACGGTGCGCGAGACGTCGTGTCGCGGCGCGGCGGCGGCGAGCCCGAGCGCGCACAGCACGCCGGAGGCACGCGGGCAGAGCACGCGGTGGATGCCGAGCTCGCGCGCCATCGCGCAGGCGTGCAGCGGCCCGGCGCCGCCGAAGGGCATCAGCGCGAAGCGCCGCGGGTCGATGCCGCGCTGCACGGTGAGCACGCGCAGCGCGCCGAGCATCTCTGACTCGGCGACGCGGGCGATGCCTTCGGCGCAGGCGAGCGCGTCCATCCCGACCTCGGCGGCGAGGCTCGCGACGGCGTGCTCGGCGGCGTCGCGGTGAAGCGCGAGGCCGCCGGCGAGCGGCGAGTCGGCGAGCAGGCGCCCGAGCAGGAGGTTGGCGTCGGTGACGGTCGGCAGCGTCCCGCCGCGGCCGTAACAGGCGGGCCCGGGCTCGGCTCCGGCGGACTCGGGACCGACGCGCAGCGCGCCGCCGGAGTCGCGCCAGGCGATCGAGCCGCCGCCGGCGCCGACTGTGTGGATGTCCAGCGCCGGCAGCGCGAGCGGCCGTCCGGCGATCTCGCGCTCGGCGGTCTCTGCGACGTCGCCGGCGTCGATCAGGCAGGCGTCGCAGGAGGTGCCGCCCATGTCGAAGCACAGCACGTCGGGCTCGCCGGCGAGCTCGGCGAGCAGCAGCGCCCCGCCGACGCCACCAGCGGGTCCGGAGAGCACCGTGAGCGCGGCGTGCGCGGAGGCGCGCGCGATGTCGGTGAGTCCGCCCGAGGACTGCATGATCTGCGGCTCGGGCAGCGCGCGCGAGCGCGCGTCGTCGGCGAGTCGGCGCAGGTAGGCGTGCAGCAGCGGCGACAGCGCGGCGTCGAGCACGGTCGTGGCGGTGCGCTCGAACTCGCGAAACGTGCCGACGAGGTCGCTGGAGAGGGAAACGCTTGCATCGGGCAGCAGCTCGGCGACGAGCTCTCCGAGCATGCGCTCGTGCTCGGGATGGGCGTAGGAGTGCAGCAGCGCGACGGCGACGGCTTCGGGGGCGCTTTCGGCGAGCTCGCACACGAGAGCTCGGGCGTCCTGCGGATCGAGCGCGCGCAAGGGTCCGTCGGGCGTCATGCGCTCGGGAGCGGCGAAGCGCAGCTCGGCGGGCACGAGCGGCGCAGGCAAGGCGTCGCACAGCCGGTAGAGGTGCGGGCGGGCCTGGCGGGCGAGCTCGATGACGTCGGTGAAGCCGTCGGTGGCGATCAGCGCGGTGCGCGCGGTGTGCCCCTGCAGCAGCGCGTTGGTCGTGACGGTCATGCCGTGCGCGAAGCGCTGCACGTGCTCGGCTGGCACACCGGCGCGCTGAAGCACGAGCGACACGGCGTCGAGCACGGCGCGCGACTGCTCTTGGGGCGTGGAGGGGACCTTGGCCGTGTGGACGGCGGAGTCTGCGCCGACGAGCACCGCGTCGGTGAAGGTGCCGCCGACATCGACTCCGAGAAGCACGCTCGGGAGCCTACGCGACGGCCGCGCAGGCTATGCGGCGGCGAGCTCGCGGTCCTCGGTTTCGGCGAGGTGCTGGTGCGACGGGCAGTAGCCGTTGTGCGGGAGCGGCACGCGCTGGCAGGCCGACCCCTTGCGCGTGGTCGCGCGGCACTGCGGCGGGGCTCCGCTGACGGCTGCGTAGGCCTCGTGCGGATGCAGCGTGAGGTACTCCTGCGAGTACTGGATGTAGCGGCAGACGACCTGGTGCACGTGCGACTGCGCGGACATCGGGAAGTAGTTGCGGATGTCGGAGAAGAGCGTGCGCTCGGGGCGCGCGAAGTAGTGGTGATCGGTCGCCAGTCGCGTCACGACGGCCTCGCATGCGCGCAGCACGGCGGCGTGGTTGGAGGCTGAAGGAGCGCCCGGCGGGGGAGGGACGATCCGGGGAGCTAGCTCCCTGTAGATGGCGCGGCTGAACTGGTACATGGCTACTCCTGACCCTCTTTTTGTGTATGGAGCACACCCCCCGGTCTCAGAGACTCCAAAGACTCCGATTCCTTCTACGCGCGATAACACGTCGGCGATCACAAAAGACCGAGATAAAGGCGAACTGATCAACTTTTTAGGAATGGACCCCTTACGGGGTCTCGCGGCGTGCGCGCGGGGTCGCCCGAGCGCCCGCAACGGCCCGCCTGGCGCTCGTGCGGTGGCGTCAGGTCCAGGCCTGCCAGTCGATCTGCTCGGCGCTGCCGAGAAGCTCCTCGGCGCCTGCGTGCGGGCCGTTGTGAACGACCACGTGGCGGCCGTCGAGCGAGGGGTCGCGCTGCGGGTGGTCTGAGCGCTGGTGCGCGCCGCGGCTCTCGGTGCGCGTGAGCGCGCAGCGGGCGATCGCGCGCACGAGCGGGTGGGGGTTGTCGAGCAGCCGCTGCAGCCCGTCGGCGCTGCGCACGATGCCGGCGTCGCGCCACAGCGCGTCGCGGGTGGCGGCGTTGCCGATCGGCGGAGCGGGCAGCTCGCTCAGCTGCTGCAGCTCGGTGATGCTTGGGGCCTGTCGCGCGGGCGCCGGTTCGGCCACGGCATGGGCGACGGCGCGGCGGGCGAAGACGAAGCACTCGCTGAGCGAGTTGGAGGCGAGCCTGTTGGCGCCGTGCAGACCGGTGCACGAGGACTCGCCGACGGCGTAGAGGCCGGGGAGAGTCGACTGGGAGTGCAGGTCGGCGACGATGCCGCCCATCGTGTAGTGGGCGGCGGGAGCGACGGGGATCAGCTCGCGCGTGGGGTCCAGACCGGCGTCGCGCAGCGCGCTAACGACGTTGGGGAAGTGGGCGGGGTCGACTGCGCGCATGTCCAGGCCGACCGACTGCTCGCCGGACTGGAGCAGGCGCGCCTGGATCGCGCGCGAGACCTCGTCGCGCGGCGCGAGCTCGTCGACGAAACGCTCGCCGGCGCTGTCGTGCAGCGTGGCTCCCTCGCCGCGGATCGCCTCGGTGACGAGAAAGCCCTCGCGCCCGGCGATGCCGATGACGGCGGTCGGGTGAAACTGCAGCAGCTCGAGGTCGGCGAGGTCGGCGCCAACCTGGTGGGCGAGCAGCAGGCCGATGCCCTGCGAGCCGGGCGGGTTGGTCGTGCGCGCCCACATCGCGGCGGCGCCGCCGGTGCCGAGCACGACGGCGCGGGCGGCGATGATCTGCCCGTCATCGCAGATCAGCCCGGCGCAGCGCTCGTGCGAGCGCCACAGCGCGCGTGCGCGCGCCCCCTCGAGCACGGCGATGCGCGGCTCGGCGGCGACGAGCGCGGAGAGCTGGCGCACGACGCGCCGGCCGGTGGCGCTGCCGCCGGCGTGCACGACGCGGCGGACCGAGTGGCCGCCCTCGAGCCCGAGCGCGAGCCCGCCGGAGCTGTTGGCGTCGAAGCGCACGCCGAGCGCTTGCAGGTCGCGCACGCAGTCGGGCGCGTCTGCAACGAGGATCTCGGCTGCCGAGCGGCGCACGAGGCCGCGCCCGGCGAGCTCGGTGTCGCGCAGGTGCAGCTCGGGGCTGTCGTCGGGCGCGAGCGCCGCGGCGAGTCCGCCCTGCGCCCAGTAGCTGGCGGTCTGCGCGAGCGGCGTGGCGGAGACGAGCACCACCGATGCGTGCTCGCGCGCGGCGCAGAGCGCCGCATACAGCCCGGCTGCGCCCGCGCCGACGACTGCGATGTCGGTCTCACGCAAGACCGCCAGAGAGGGCGCGGGCATCGCGGGAACGGTATCTCGCGCGCCGGGGCGAGCGGTGCGCCGTTATTTGCCGGCGACGCGCCGCTTGAATTTGCGCAGCGCTTCGCGCTGTGCGGGAGTGAGCGTGGGGCTGGTCTTGTCCAGCGCGCCGGCCTTGGTCGACGTCGTCCCACCGGGGCCGGCCGTCCCGCCGGCGCCCGTGGTCGTCGTCGCGCCGGGCGTGTTCGTCGTCCCGCCGGGCGTGCTCGTCGTCGGCGTGCTCGCGCCGGGCACCGCGGCGCCGGGCGTCGTCGCGGCCGGTGTCGTGGCCGCGCCGGGAGCCGGCGTGGTCGGGGCCGCGGGCGTGCTGGCGGCGGGCGTGGTTATGGTCGTCGTGGCGGGCGCGGAGGAGGAGCTCGAGTCCCCGGCGAGCTTGACGAGCGCGGCCGCGAGGACCGCGAGCGCGAGCGCGGCGATGACGGCGACCGTGGCGATCGGCCCCTTCCAGTTGGGCGTTGCGGCCAGGCGCGTGCGTGCAGCGGCACCGCAGCTCAGGCACCAGTCCTGCTCGGGACTGAGCGGCGTGCTGCAGAGCGGGCACGCTTCGCCGCCGGCGACGCGCTGCGGGACGGCGAGATGCGGGTAGCCGACCGGCGCCGTTGCCGCGGCGGGGAAGCCGGAGTCGTGGCCGCCACCGGTGGGGCTCGCGGGCGCGGCGGCGACCGTCACGAGCCGGCCGCCGGCGGGCGGATGATCTCGGTCGGCTGATCGTCGTCGCCGGCCTGCTTCGGCGACGGCGCCTTGGCTGGGACCGGCGGCACGGGCGAGCGCCCGCCGGGGGGCGGCGTGACGGGGTGTGTCTGCGTGGCGGGGGCCGCTTGCGCTGGCGCTGCAGGCTCGGAAACTCCTGCGAAGTCTGGGCCGGCGCCGGCGGGCGATGGCGACGCGGCGGGCGCCAACGGCGCGGGAACGGCTGCGAACGACGCCGTTGCGGCTGAGGACGGCGCCGCGTAGGCCGCCGGAGCGACTGCGGGCGCGGGCGCGGGTCCAGGCGCCGGCGCGCCGGCGATCGGCAGGTCGACGTTGCGGCTCATCGGCAGCCCGCAGTTTGGGCAGAAGCGGTCTTCGCCGCTGTGGATGGCGGCGCAGCGCGGGCAGGCGGTGATGCCGGCCTCGCGCAGGACGGTGACGGGCTGGCGCTCGGACAGGCTGGCCTCGAGGCCGCGCAGCTCGGCGTCGATGCGTGTGAGCGTGGCGAGCTTGGCGAGCACGAGCGAGTCGTTGCGCTGGCCGAAGCGGTGCAGGCTGTAGACGAGGCCGCCTAGATCGCGGTAGGCCAGCTCGCGCGCCTTGCGCAGGAAGCGTGCGCGCCGGCGCACGCGACCGCGCGCGCCGAAGCCGACCGAGCGCGAGTCGGCCGACGTCGCAGACGCGGCTGCATCGGTCGGCTGGCTGGCCTCGTCAGGCTGCACGGGCGCGGCTGGGGGAGTCGTGGCAGATGGCTGATCCACGGCCAACCCATGCTACCCAGCGCGCTCCCGGGTAGCGCGCCATGCGGCGGCGACGCGCTCGGCCATGCGCGTCGCGGAGTATCGCTCGGCGCGCGCACGCCCGTCGACGCGTGGGTCGGCCGCCGCCAGCAGCGGCTGCAGCGCGGCGTGCCAGCTCACGCGGTCAAACGGCGCGCAGAGCGTGCCGGGGAGATCTCGCAGCGCGTCCTGATGGATGCCCACTGGCGTGGCGAGCACGGGCACGTCGCAGGCGAGCGCCTCGAGTACGGCCAGGCCGAAGCCCTCGCGCTCGGAGGGCACGAGCACGGCGTTGGCGGCGTTGATCCACAGCGGCACGCGAGCGGGGTCGACGCCGCCGAGCGTCAGCAGCCGGACGCCGAGGTCGGCGGCGAGCGCGCTGGCGCGATCGTGGCGCTTCTCCGCACGTGCGGGGTCGGCGGCGAACAGCAGGTAGGGCGTCAGCGCGTCGAGCCCGAGCTCGGCGCGCGCGTGCGCACGAACAAGCGGGCCGAAGCGCTCGAGGTCGACGCCGCAGGGGAGCACCTGCGCGCGCTGCCTGGCCCTGGCGGGCAGCTCGCGTGTGAGCTCGGCGGAGACGGTGGCGAGCAGGTCGATCGTCGGCAGCGCGGCGCGCGTGAGCAGGCGCGTGCGCGGGTGACGCAGGTCGGTGCCGTGCAGGGTGAGCGCGCGCACGTGCGCGGGTACGCTCAGCGCGGGCCAGGCGGTCAGGCCGAAGTGCGCGTGCACGACGTCCAAGCGCTGGTAGCTGCGCCGGCGCAACGCCAGCGCCGCTCGCACCAGCGCGGTGGCGCCGGGGGGGAACTCGTACAGCTGCACGTCGAGGCCGCCGAGCGTGCGCAGCGCGGCGACCTGATCGCGGACGAAGCTGCCGCGCTCGGGGTGCGCGGGGTCGGGCAGCATGTTCGAGACGACGAGCGCGCGCACGAGCCCCGACGGTAGCGCTCTGGAATGATGGCGCGCGTGAGCAGCGCGCCATCCAGCTCCCCCGACCCGCGCGAGCGGCCGATCGGCGTGTTCGACTCGGGGGTCGGCGGGCTGACGGTGCTGCACGAGCTGCTCGTGCAGCTGCCGCACGAGGACTTCCTGTATCTGGGCGACACGGCGCGCTTCCCCTACGGAGAGCGCTCGCCGGAGCAGTTGGCGCAATTCTCCGCGGAGATCGCCGAGGAGCTGCTGCGCCGGCGCACGAAGCTGCTGGTCGTGGCGTGCAACTCGGCGACGGCGGCGGCGCTGCCGAGCCTGCGCCGGCGGATGCTCGAGACGACGCTCGGCGTCGACGTGCTCGGCGTGGTGCGCCCGGAGGCCTCGCAGGCGGTGGCGAGCACGCGCACGGGGCGTATCGGCCTGCTGGCGACGCCGACGACGGTGCAGAGCGGCGCGTACGAGCAGGCGGTGCACGCGATCGACGCGCACGTGACGCTGTACGCCGTTGCGTGCCCGGGCCTGGCGGCGATCATCCAGGCGGGCGAGCAGTTCGACCAGCGCGCGGTGCAGGCGGTGCGCGAGGCGTGCGAGCCGCTGCGCGAGGCGGACGTCGACACGGTGATCCTCGGCTGCACGCACTACCCGTTGATCCGCCCGATGCTGCAGCGGATGCTCGGCCCGCAGGTCGAGCTGATCAGCTCCGGCGCAGCGCTGGCGCGCCAGGTCGAGCACGCCCTGAGCACGCGCTTGCTGGGCAACCCGCGCAAGGGCGAGGGCGACTATCGCTTCCTTTGCACGGGCGACACCCAGACGTTCACGGATCTGGGCACGCGCTTTCTGCAGATGCCGCTCGGCGACGTCGAGCACGTGCAGCTGGCGGCTGTGGAGGCGGTCGCGTGAGCGAGCAGGGCGCGGTCACGCGCAGCTACGGGCGCGCCGCGGACGAGCTGCGCCCGACGGAGATCGAGCCCGGCTTCATGCGCACGGCGACCGGCTCGGCGCTGATCTCCGTCGGCGAGACGCGCGTGATCTGCACGGCCTCGGCGGAGGAGAGCGTGCCGCGCTGGATGGCGGGGCGGGGCAAGGGCTAGGTGACGGCTGAGTACGGGATGCTGCCGGCGTCGACCGGCCAGCGCAAGCAGCGCGACGCGACGCGCGGGCGCCTGGACGGACGCACGGTGGAGATCCAGCGGCTGATCGGGCGCTCGCTGCGTGCGGTGATCGACTTCAAGGCGCTCGGCGAACGGACGATCTACCTGGACTGCGACGTTCTGCAGGCCGATGGCGGCACCCGCTGCGCGTCGATCACCGGCGCGTTCGTGGCGCTGTCGCTGGCGTGCGAGGCGCTGCGCGGTACGGGCTCGCTGGAGCGCTCGCCGCTGACGGGCTCGCTGGCGGCGGTCTCGTGCGGGATCGTCGGTGGCCGCCCGCTGCTCGACCTGGACTACTCCGAGGACTCCACGGCGGAGGTCGACGCGAACGTCGTGATGACCGGCGATGGCGGCCTGGTCGAGGTGCAGGCGACGGCCGAGCGCACGCCGCTGTCGCGTGCGCACCTGGACGAGCTGCTGGCGCTGGCGGCGGCGGGCATCGAGCAGCTGCGCGCCGCACAGGAGCAGGCGATCGCACAGGCGGCCTCCGCGGCCGCGTGATCGCAGCCAAGGCGCCCGCGTGAAGCTGCTGCTGGCCTCGCACAACGAGCACAAGCGGCGCGAGTTCGCTCGCCTGCTGCCCGACGACGCCGGCGCCGAGCGATGGACGCTGCAGTCGCTGCCCGGCGCGGTGGACCTGCCGCCGGAGGACGGCGAGAGCTTCGCCGAGAACGCCCTCGGCAAGGCGCGCGCGGCGGCGGCGGGCACGGGCCGGGCGAGCATCGCCGACGACTCGGGCATCGAGGCGGCGGCGCTCGGCGGCGCGCCGGGCGTGCGCTCGGCGCGCTACGCGGGAGACGATGCGACAGACGAGCAGAACCTCGACAAGCTGCTGCGCGAGGCGCCGGCGGGCAGCGCGCTTCAGTACGTGTGCGCGATCGCCTACGTCGACCCGAGGCTGGGCGTGGAGCGGGTCTTTGAGGGACGCTGCGCGGGGCGCCTGTCAGACGATCCGCGCGGGGAGCGGGGGTTCGGCTATGACCCGGCGTTCGTGCCCGACGACGGTCCGGACGGGCTGACGATGGCCGAGCTGAGCGACGAGCAGAAGGACGCGATCAGCCACCGCGGTCGCGCCGCGCGGGCGCTGTTCGCGTGGCTGGCGCAGGCTCCGGTCGACCTCTAGCTACGGGGGGTTTGGCGAAACTCATAGGCCCCGGCGGACCTTCCGCTCGCTTGGACGGTCGAGACTGCCAAGGACGCCGAGCAGACGTTCACGCTCGGACTCATCGACGCTGCCCGCGAGCGCGG
>Ga0075520_1001374_pt1 | contig 11646 bp, 10 predicted proteins | sample NGEPerB_FD_75100 | JGI IMG/M metagenome (GOLD analysis project Ga0075520, IMG submission 75100) | Arctic peat soil microbial communities from the Barrow Environmental Observatory site, Barrow, Alaska, USA - NGEE PermafrostAB12-B | ecosystem: Environmental > Terrestrial > Soil > Wetlands > Peat ... | reverse complement strand
GCGCCCGCGCCGAGATCACCGGTGGCTGGCGTGGCCAGGCCGGCGGTCAACTCGTCGAGCCTCATGGGCTGATGCTATCCCGGCGCGATGCGCAGGTACGGGAGCGCGAAGCTCATGATCTGCCCGAACGCGGGCGCCGCGACGGTTCCGCCGAAGATCGACCCGGCCTGCGGTTCGTCGACGATCACAGCGCACAGCAGCTTCGGGTCAGAGGCCGGCGCAAAGCCCATGAACGAGGCGACGTACGCGGTCTTGGAGTATTCGCCGGTGGCCTGGTCGACCTTGCTCGCCGTGCCCGTCTTGCCGGCCAGCTGATAGCCGGGGATCGAGACCTCGCTCGCCGTGCCCCCGGGCGCCAGCACGCCCTCGAGCATCTGGCGCAGCGATGCCGCCGTGGCGCTGGAGATCACCCTGCGCCCGGTGGGCACGGCCTGTGGCTCAGAGCCGACCGAGCGGATGATGTGCGGTGGGCGCAGGATGCCGCCGTTGGCGATCGCCGCATACGCGCTGGCCATCTGCAACGGCGTCACCAACTGGCCCTGGCCGATCGGCAGGTTGCCCATCGAGGAGCCCGAGTAGTGGCTGACGGGCAGCACCTGGCCGATTTCCTCGCCGGGCAGCTCGATTCCGGTGCGCTTGCCGAAGCCGAACCTGCTGACCCAGTTGGAGAAGTCGCTCTTGCCCTCCAGCAGGCCGATCTTGATCGCCCCGACGTTGCTCGACTGCGCGAGGATCTGCGCTGTCGTCAGCGACTCGTCGCCGTGTTCGGTGTCGTCGTGGATCGTGCGGTCGGCGACCTGGATCTTGTCGGGAATGTAGAAGCTGCTCGTCGGCTTGAGCAGGCCTCGCTGCAGCGCGCCCGCGACGGTGAACGCCTTGAACGTCGAGCCCGGTTCGTAGTCGAAGCCGACCGCGCGGTTCTGCAGCGATTCCGGCGACGAGGACGCCGGGTCGTTGGCGTTGACCTGCGGCCAGTTGGCCATCGCGAGAATCGCGCCGCTGCGCGGGTCCATCACGATCGCCGTGGCGTCTTTCGGGCTGAACACGCGCCCGACCGCCGAGAGAACGTCTTCGGTGCGCTGCTGGATGTTCGCGTCGAGCGTCAGCGAGACCGGCATTCCCGGCTCCTCCGGGTGGACTTCGTTGATCGACACCGGCTGGCCGAGCGCGTCGCTGACGACGTGGCGCTGTCCGGTCTGACCGTGCAGCAGCGCATTGCGCGAGTACTCCAGACCCGACAGCCCGTTGCCTTCGGTCCCCACCACACCGAGCACCTGCGCGGCGAGCGTGCCGCGCGGATACACACGCCGCATCACAGGCGCCCCCGCGACGCCCGGAATCTTCAGCGCCATCACGGCGTGGGCCTGCGTGGCCGGCAGCGCGCGCGCCAGGTACACGAAGCCGCTGCGCTCGGAGAGCTCGCGCAGCACCTTGTCCTGCGGCTTGCCGAGCAGCGGAGCGAGCTTCTGCGCCGCCGCCAGCGGTTCCTTGACGAGATACGGCGTCGCCGAGATGTCCTGCGCGGGCTCGGACACGGCGAGGTCGATGCCGTTGCGATCGGTGATCGGGCCGCGCTGCGCCGGCACGGCTTCGTAGGTCAGCTGCTGCGTGGCGGCCGCTTTGCGCAGGCTGCTGCCCTTCAGCGCTCCCAGATACAGCGTCCGCCCACCCGCCAGCACGAGCAGGAGAAAGAACAGCCCGAAGATCCCCCCGATCCGGCGCTGGACGATCGTCACCGCATCATCCGCCGGGCGCGCTCGCCTGAATCCCGCCGCTCTGGCTCGTTTCAGCCGAAGCGCCACTGGAGGATTCCGCTTCGCCCGTCGACGGCGAGCTCGTCGCGGCCGCGCTCGATTCGCTGGCGGAAGAAGATTCGCCGCTGGAGGCGGTTTCGTTGGAAGCCGGTTGCGAGGTCGGGCCGCTCGGCGTTTGCGATTCACCGGAGGATTCCGAGCTGCCCGCTTCCGCGCCCGCGCTTTTCGCGGGAGTCGACGATTTCCCGCCGGCCTGGGATCCGCTGGTTTCCGCGCCGGCTCCGCGGCCTTCGGCGCTTGCCCCGTGCGTCGGAGCGCTCAGCACGCCGGCCGCCTTGGCGACGTCGCCGCGAGAGGACGCTGAGAGAAAGCGCAGCGCACCCGAGGGCACGGACGCCATGCCCAGGCGCGCAGCGCGCGTCTCGACGCGGGTGCCGGCCGCCAGTTCTGAGTTTTCGATGCTCAGCGCCGCGTTCTCGCGCTGCAGCAGCGCCTCGTGCTCGAGCGCGCGGCCGATCCCGCCGTTGAGCTTGAGCAGACCGAGCTGCAGCGTCACGATGCCGATCAGCGCGAAGGCCAGGATGCCGATCCACGTGCGCCCGCGGATCAGCCGATCGAGCAAGCGGTGCTGGGCGAGGCTCTCCAGTGCAGAGATCAGACCGAGCGCGAATCCCGCCTCGCCGGCTCCGCGCCGCGAGCGTGCAGGCCGCGCCGGAGCCGATGGACGCACGGGGCCCGATACGCGCCGCGGGCCGCGCGGGGCAAGCGGTCGGCGTGGCCGGACGGCCGGCGCTGCTGCGGCCGCCGGAGGCGTCACTCTCCTGCCTCGCGATCCTCGGTCAGCTTCCGGGCCGCCCGCAGGCGCGCCGAGGAGGCGCGGGGGTTGCCGGCGACCTCCTCCGGCGTGGGAACGATCGAGCGGCGCGTCAGCAGCGCACCCTCGGGCTCGCGACCGCAGGCGCACACCGGCAGGTCGGGCGGGCAGATGCAGCCCCGCGCGCGCTCCACCAGAAAGCGCTTGACGCGGCGGTCCTCGAGCGAGTGAAAGGAGATCCCGGCGAGCACGCCGCCCTCGCGCAGCAGGCCCCAGGCGAGCGGGAGCGCGCGGTCGAGCTGCTCGAGCTCGTCGTTGACGACGATGCGCAGGGCCTGGAAGGAGCGCTTGGCCGGATGCCCGCCGCCGAACCGCGCAGGCGCGGGAATCGCCGAGCTGATCGTGTCGACCAGCTCGAGCGTCGTCTCGATCGGCGCCTGTGCGCGCCGGCGCACGATCGCCCGGGCGATCGCGCCCGCGTGGCGCTCCTCGCCGAAGTCGCGCAGCGCGCGCGCCAGGCGGCGCTCGTCCCATTCGGCGACGATCTCGCGCGCGCTCAGCTGCTGTGCCGGATCCATGCGCATGTCCAGCGGCGCCTCATAGGAGTAGGAGAAGCCGCGCTCGCGCGTGTCCACCTGCATCGAGGACATGCCCAGGTCGAAGTACGCCGCGTCGGCGCGTACGCCCTCCTCGCCCAGCAGCTCCAGCGCCTCGGCGTAGCCGGCGCGGATGAAGCGCACCGAGCATGCCACCTCCTGCGCGAGCTCCTGGAAGCGCTGTTCGGCCAGCGGGTCGCGATCGATCGCCACGAGCGTGCCCGAGGAGCCCAGGCGCTCGGCGAGCAGGCGCGCGTGGCCGCCGTCGCCAAAGGTGCAGTCGATCGCCGTCTGCCCGGGCTGCGGGTCGAGCAGCGCCAACAGCTCGGCGGCGAGCACCGGCGTGTGGCCCTTGCAGCCGGCCTGCTGGCCGCTCTGGGGTCGGTCGGTCCTCGCGAGCTGTCTCGCGCCGGAGGCCGACGACCGCCCGCGCGGGGGGCGCCGCTGTGAACGTCTCATGTCAAGCAGTGTCGTCGACATGCGCGGTGATCTCCGCGACGCCGCTGAGCAGCGTCGGTCGGTGGGCGTTCCAGGCGTCCTTGCTCCAAAGCTCCAGCCGCTCGCCGGCCCCGACGACGACGACCTCCTTGTGCAGCTTGGCGTGCTCTGAGAGAAAGCCCGGGACCATGATCCGCCCGGCGGCATCCAGGTCGGCGTCCTGCGAGCTGCCGTAGAAGAAGCGCTCCAGCTCGGTCAGGCGTGGCGACAGCGGCGGCAGCTCGGCCAGCGCGCGGCGGCTGTAGCGCTCGTACTCCTCCGGGTGCCAGACGCCGACGCACGGCTTCAGGTCGACGGGCATCGCGAGCACCACCCCCTCGGCGAGCGCGGCGCGATAGCGCGCCGGCACCGTGAGGCGGTTCTTCGCGTCGAGCGTATGGTCGAACGTGCCACGAAAAGGGACCACTGGGGAGAGCTCCGAAATTGATTACCGAGCCGAGGTGGAGGAGTGGGAGGAGCCCCTCCACCCCGGCTCGCTGACGCGAACATACCCCACTTCCTCCCACAACGCAACCCTAATTGCACATTTTCTCCCACCACGACGCTCCGCTGTCCTCTTTCGCGCGAAAACGCCTGCTAACGGCCACTTCTGCGCGATCCCGGCTGCACCTGCGCAAACGCTCGTGAATTGCAGGCGACGGTGCAGATCCGCTCGCTGGGACGGACCTTGCATCGGCCGCGCCGGACTCGACGCGCTGGCGTCAAGCGCGTCGGAGCAGCCATGCCAGCCGCTACGATCGCCGGCGATGGCGATCCTCTCCCTGCTCGACCGCGGCTGCCGCCGATCTCCTCGATCCACTCGCGATGCTCGCGGCGCGCTTCGCCGGCGCACCGCACGGCGACTGGGCCGCGCCAGGCTCCAGGCCGGCGGTTGGACGCCACGCGCGCTCGCCGCACTCGCGCTCACAGCGCTCTCGGCAGCCGGCGCCGGATGCGGCTCGTCGGGAACCTCGGGAACGTCGATCGACCCGGCAAATGCCGTCCCGGCCTCGGCCGCCCTGTACGCAGGGGCCGTCGTCCGCCCCGAGGGAGCGCTGCAGACGGCCGCGCGGTCAGCCGGGCAGACGCTGACCCACCAGGCCGATCCCTACTTGCGCCTGCTCGGCGCGTTGCAGACCCCGGGCTCGGGCGCGGTGGACTTCAAGCGCGACGTGGCGCCCTGGCTCGGTCCTCGCGCCGGTGTGTTCCTGAGCGCGGGCGGGTCCGGTGGCTCAGAACAGGCCGTCGGCAAGCTGCTGACGCTCGTGCAGCAGGGCCTGCTCGGCCAGTCAGGCGGAGCATTCCCGTTCGCCGCCCATTCGGTGGAAGGCGCGATCGTGCTCGACACGCGCGACACGGCCAAGGCCCGGTCGTTCGTCAAGGCACTGGCGGGACGGGCGGGCGCACAGACGACCTCCTATCGCGGAATCTCCTACCAGGCGACGACGAGCGGGATCGCCTTCGCCGTCGTCGCGCACCTGGCGGTGATCGGCACCGAGCCGGCGGTGCACGCGGTGATCGACACGACCTCCGGCGGCCCGGCGCTGGCGCGCGCGCCCAGCTACTCCAAGCTGCTGGCCGCCGCCCCCTCGGGCGCGCTCGCGCACATCTACGCCAACCCCGATGCGCTCAGCGGGTCGCCCGGCGCAGCGGCGCGGGGTTCCTCATCGGCGCTCTCGCTGCTCGCGGGCGGGCGAACGGCGAACGTCTCGCTCGTTCCCTCGAAGACCTCGATCGCCGTAGACGCCGACACGCTGGACTCGGGCGCGGGCGCCGGCGGGTTGCTCGCCTCCAGCTCGCAAGCCGCCGGCGCAATGGGCGAGCTTCCGGGCGAATCGTGGCTGGCGGTCGGCCTCGGCGACGTCGGCGGCACGCTCGGCCGCGACCCGGGGGCACTGCAGGGCATCGCCTCGCTCGGCAGCCTGCTCACGGGCTCGGGCGCTGAAGGAGGGCAACCCGCGGGAATCAGCGTCAACGGCCTGCTCGCAGGGATCCTGCAGCCGCTGCGCGAGCTCGCCGGCGAAAGCGCGCAGGCACGGCACGATTTCACGAGCTGGATGGGCTCGGCAGGGCTGTTCGCATCGGGCACCGGCCTGCTCGAACTGAAGGGTGGGATCGTGATCGAATCCAAGGACCCCGCGCTGTCGCGCGCGGCCGTCGCGAAGCTCGGGGCGAAACTGCGCAAGAGCGGCGGATCGGTGCAGAGCGCGACCATCCCGGGAACCGACGCGGCGGTCGCCGCGCGCCTGTCGGGGCTCCCGGTCGTGCTCTACATCGCCGACGGCAAGGACGTCAACGGCAAGACGAAGTTCGTCATCGGCATCGGCGAAGCCTCGATCGGGGCGGCGCTGAACCCGTCGGGCTCGCTATCGGGCGCCGCCGCCTACGGGACGGCCTCCGCGGCGCTCGGCGGCGGCCACCCGAGCGTGATCGTCGACTTCCCCACGCTGCTCGGGCTGCTGGAAGGCGTCGGGCTCAGCGAAGACCCGACGATCGCCCCGTTCGTGCCCTATCTGCGATCGCTGACGACGCTGTCAGGCGGGGGCACCAGCGCGGGCAGCGGCATCGAACGCTTCCGGCTGGTCCTCGGTCTGCAGCAGACCGGCTGAGCCGGCGGAAGCCGACCGCGCGCTCAGCGGATGTCGAGCGCGCGGTAGAACTGCGCGCGGCCGTCGACGATGCGATCGACGCCGTAGCGCGAGAGCGTGGTTTCGCCGTCGGCCTGCATCGAGTAGCGCCCGAGCACGGAGTCGCGGTTGGCGGTCGCGAAGTAGCGGTCGATGACCGTCTGGCGGTCGTTGCCGTGCGAGCCGGCCCGGCGGATCGCGTCCAGCACGACGCTCATCGCCTCGAAGCCGTACAGCGCGTAGGCACCCGGCTGGCCACCGAACTGGCGCCGGTAGTCGTCGAGCACGCGGCGCGACGCGGGTGGGTATTCGGCCAATGCGAGCACGGGCGTCGTCAGGTACGTGCGCGCCCCCGCCGAGCCGATCGCCGAAGCGAACGCCTCCGCGACCAGAGCGCTCGAACCGAGCAGCAGCAAATGCGGCTCGGCACGGTGAAGCGCGCGCCACAGCGTGACCGCTCCCGACCCGCCTCCGCCCGCGAAGAACACGGCTTGCGCGCCGCTGCCCACGATCTTTTCGATCTCTCCCGTGAACACGCTTCCGGGCGTCGTGACGATGCTGTCGTGGGCTGCCACGGCGACGCCGTCGCGTTGGGCTTGCGTGGCCACCAGCTGTGCGAGCGGCACCTCGAACGGGTTCTGGTCGTCGAGCACGAACAGCTTGTGCACGCCGAGCCCGCGCATCAGCTTGGCCTGCGCGGTCGCCTGCGCCTGGTCGCCGAGCATCAGACGGCCGAAGTTGCGTTTGCCGCTCGGATAGAAGCGCTGTGGCTCGTCCTGCCCGGCGTCCAGCGAGGACGTCAGCCCGATGTAGGGACTGCCGGGGCTGACCTGCAGGATCCCGGCTGCGTTGATCAGCGGCAGCGACACGGCGGTCGCTTCCGAGCCGAGCTCTCCAAGGTAGGCGATCGTGCTCGTGTCCTGCGCGGCGGTCTTCGCGTCGGTCGAAGTCGCGCCGGGGTCCAGTTCGCCGGTCTTCGGATTGGCGTCGTCCAGCGAGACGTAGCCGACCTTCAGAGGCCCCACGTGTCCCCCGGCCTGTGACAGCGCAAGGCGCTCTCCGTTGATGATTTCCTGCGAGATCGGCGCCGCCGGACCCTGCAGTGGCAGGCTGGAGTAGACCGCCAACTGGTTGCCGGTCGCTTCGGCGCCGCCCGAGATGCCCACTCCGCCGCACCCGGCCACCGCCGGGACCACCGCGGCGAGAGCGGCCAGACACAGCCAGCGCGCGCGCACGGGTCTGTTAGCTGCGACGACCGGGGAGGTAGCCGGAGAGGATCTTCAGTGAGGCGCCGACCAGGATGATCGCCGCCGCGAGCATGAACGCGTCGAAGCCCTTTGCTCCGAGTGCCCACAGCACGACCCACACGAGCAGACCGGCGGTGACGGTGAGGATGAATCCCATGCCGCGGGAATCCTAGCTGGCCGATCTGCGATCGGTCGCGGCGAGGCCCGCCGCGAGCTCGGCGACGAGCGCGCCCACGGCCCCCGCCGGATCCTGCGACTCCCCCGCCGCACGGACCAGACGCGTGCCGACGATCACCCCGTCGGCGCCGGCGTCGACGGCCTGGCGAGCCTGCTCGGGGGTGCTGATGCCGAAGCCGAGCGCGACCGGCACCTCGGTGCTCGCCTTCGCGCGCGCGACCACCTCGGCGAAGCGATCTTGCATCGCCTCGCGCTCGCCCGTCGTGCCGACGACCGAGACCGTGTACAGGAACCCTCGCGCGCTCGCGCCGATCGCATCGAGCCGATCGCGCGGGGTCGTCGGCGCTACCAGTGGCACGAGCGCAATGCCGCAATCGTCGCACGCCTTGCGCACCTCGCCGGCCTCCTCGAGCGGCAGGTCGGGCACGATCAGCCCGCACGCACCGGTCCTTGCCAGTCGCTGCACGAACGCCGTCGCACCCGGCGCGAAGACGATGTTGGCGTAGCACATCAGCACGACCGGAATGCTCGGCGACAGAGCGCGCGCGACCTCCAGCACGCCTCCCACGTTCGCGCCCGCCGCAAGCGCACGCGTTCCGGCCTCGTGGATCACCGGGCCGTCGGCCAGCGGATCGCTGTAGGGCACGCCGAGCTCGAGCAGGTCGGCCCCGGCGTGTACGCACGCCCGGCCGATCGCGATCGACTGCGCCAGCGTGGGAAAGCCGGCCATCACGTACGGCATCAGCGCCGCGCGCTTGTGGGCCCCTGCGAACGCGTCGGCGATCCGCTGCACGCCTGTCGCCTCCTGCGTGCTCATGGCGCGGTGTCGCTGCCGAGCACCTCTGCCAGATCCTTGTCGCCGCGGCCTGACAGGCAGATGAGATCGAGCTCGCCGTCGTCCTGCTCAAGCACCCACGCCAGCGCGTGCGCTGTCTCCAGCGCCGGAATGATGCCCTCCAGGCGCGCCACCTCCTTGAACGCGCGCAGAGCCTGCTCGTCGGGCACCGCGACGTAGTGCGCGCGGCCGCTGTCGCGCAGGAAGGCGTGCTGCGGGCCGGCGCCCGGGTAGTCCAGGCCGGCCGAGATCGAGTGCGCTTGCACTATCTGGCCCTCCTCGTCCTGCATCACCGCCGAGCGCGAGCCGTGCAGGATGCCGGCACGGCCGCCGACCGTCAGCGGAGCGCCATGGCGCGCGGTGTCGATGCCCTCGCCGCCGGCCTCCACGCCGACCAGCTCGACATGCTCGTCGTCGAGGAACGCCGTGAAGGTGCCAATCGCGTTGGAGCCGCCGCCGACGCACGCGACGACGCGCGCCGGCAGACGACCCTCGGCCTGCAGAATCTGCGCTCGCGCCTCATCGCCGATCACGCGCTGCAGGTCGCGCACCAAGGACGGATACGGCGCCGGGCCGACGGCCGAGCCGATCACGTAGTGGGTGCTCTGCACATTGGTGACCCAGTCGCGGATCGCCGCCGAGGTCGCCTCCTTGAGTGTCTTGGCGCCGGCGTCGACGGGACGCACAGTCGCCCCGAGCAGTTCCATGCGCTGCACGTTGGGACGCTGGCGCCGCGTGTCCTGCACGCCCATGTACACGACGCACTCGAGGTTCAGCAGCGCGCAGACGGTCGCGGTCGCGACGCCATGCTGTCCGGCGCCGGTCTCGGCGATGATCCGCCGCTTGCCCATGCGCTTGGCCAGCAGCACCTGGCCAAGGGCGTTGTTGAGCTTGTGCGAGCCGGTGTGGTTCAGATCCTCTCGCTTGAGGTACACCGGCCTGCCCAGGCGCTCGGAGAGCCGTCCGGCGCGATACAGCGGCGTCGGGCGCCCGCCGAAGTCGCGCAGCAGGCCATTCAACTGAGCGCGGAAGCCCTCGTCGGCGCGCGCCCGCGTCCACGCGAGCTCCAGCTCGGCCAGCGCCGGCATCAGCGTCTCGGGCACGAACTGGCCCCCGTACTCGCCGAAGTGGTGCTCGACGAGCGACTCGATGGCGTCCGCGCTCACGCCTGGCTCCCGCCGACGGCAGCCGCGGTGTCCTCGGCGGCGCTGTCCTCGGCGGCGGCGTGCTCGCCCGCGCTGCCCTCGGCGGCGGTGTGCTCGGCGGCGGTGCTCTTAGCGGCGCCTGCGACCAGGGCGCTGCCCTCGTCGGCGAGCGTCGGCTGCACGGACTGCTGCACCGCGGCGAAGAACGCGCGCAGCTTCTCTGGGTCCTTGTGGCCGGGCGCCGACTCGGTGCCGCTGGCCGTGTCGACCGCGTAGGGGTGGGTCTGCGCGATCGCCTCGGCGACGTTCTGTGCGGTCAGCCCGCCGCTGAGGATCAGCGGCACCTTCGAGCGCCGCCGGCTGACGAGCGCCCAGTCGAATGTCTCGCCGGTTCCACCGCGCAACCCCTGCCTCTCACGCGCCTTGGCGCGCGCGTCGAGCAGGTGGAAGTCGACGTGGAAGCGCTCGACGTCGCGCACGTCGCCGGGCCCTGCGACCTGCACGGCCTTGATCACCCGCGTGCCTGTGCGGCGCGCGGCCTCGGCGCAGAACGCCGGCCCCTCGTCGCCGTTGAACTGCAGCATGCTCAGCCCGACGCTCTCGCTCTGGGCGACCACTTGCTCCAGCGGCGCGTTGACAAAAACCCCGCACAGCTCGGCCCTGCGTCGCAGCACGGCGGCGATCCGCTCGGCCTCGGCGGGCGCGCAGCGGCGCGGACTGCCCTCGTAGAAGATCATCCCCAGCGCCCACGCGCCGAGCTCGACCGCCAGCTCCGCGTCGGGCAGGTTGGTGAGGCCGCAGATCTTCACTCTCGGGGGCGCCTGAGACACGCCCCCAACGGTAGCGGGGTCCTACCCTTCCGGAGTGCTCGCGTTGGGAACCGAGCTGGGGCGGCTGGCGAGCTTGACGCTCAGCGACTTGTGTTCGTAGCCGCCCTTGCCGTTGCCGCGCAGCAGGCCGACAGCCACGGTATCGCCGGGTTTCTTGGCGGAGATGTCATTTGAGAGGTCTTCGGAGCTGTTGACCGCCTTGCCGTCCACCGTCACGATGATGTCGCCGCCGACCGCCACCTGACCGCCTTCGGTGCTGCCGCTCACCGTGCCGCCTTTGATGCCGGCTTTCTCGGCGGGGGTTCCCTTCTGCACGCTCTGTACGAGCGCGCCGCTTTTCACCGGGAGGTTGAGCGCCGACAGCGAGCCGTCGATCGTCAGCGAGGTCAGCCCGATGTACGCACCGCGAACGGTTCCGCCTTTCTCCAGCTGGGAGATCTCGGCCTTGGCCGTGTCGATCGGGACGGCGAAGCCGATGCCGACGCTGCCGCCGCCCGAGCCGCCCGTCTCGATCTGCGAGTTGATGCCGATCACGCGACCGGAGGCGTCCAGCAGCGGGCCACCGGAGTTACCCGGGTTGATCGGCGCGTCGGTCTGCAGCACGTTGTTGATGGCGAAGCCGTTCGGCGCTGTGATCTGACGCTGCAAAGCCGAGATGACGCCCGTGGTGAGTGTGCGTTCGAGGTCGAACGGATTGCCGATCGCAAGCACCGGGTCTCCCACCTGCGCGCCACTGGAGTTGCCGAGGGTGAGCGGGTGCAGGGCGAGGCCATCGGGGTGGATGCGCAGCACGGCGAGGTCGTTGGAGGGGTCCTTGCCGATGACCTGGGCGTTGACCGTCTTGCCCTTTTCCAGGCTCACGGTGACCTTGATCGCGTTCTCGACGACGTGATAGTTGGTGAGGATCGTGCCGTTCTGGTCGATCACGATGCCCGAGCCGGTCGCCTGGCCCTGGCGCTGGGATTCGCCGCCGCCGAAGAGATTGAACGGAGATTCCGTCTTCTGCACGATCGTCGATGTCACGAAGACCACGCCGGGCGCGTCTTTGACGTAGATGTCGTGCGGCGTCAGCCCGGTGCTCTGCTGCGATGCGTTGGACGGCGCGATCGGCGCGGCCTGCACCGTCGTGACCGACTTGCCCGTT
>Ga0075520_1001373_pt1 | contig 11647 bp, 6 predicted proteins | sample NGEPerB_FD_75100 | JGI IMG/M metagenome (GOLD analysis project Ga0075520, IMG submission 75100) | Arctic peat soil microbial communities from the Barrow Environmental Observatory site, Barrow, Alaska, USA - NGEE PermafrostAB12-B | ecosystem: Environmental > Terrestrial > Soil > Wetlands > Peat ... | reverse complement strand
TTCTGCGCCTGACCGCGATTGCAATGGCGGGCAATGACATCCTCGTGAATTTCACGAGCGTCTTTGGCAGAAATTACCAGATTTACAGCGCAAACAATCTGGCTGGATCATGGACAATGGTAACGAATAACGTCGCCGGCAGCGGCGGAGTCATGCAATCGGTGGATGCGGGCGGAGCCGGCCAGACCCAACGCTTCTATCGCGCGGCACAGCAGTAAAAAATGGATCAAAGCCATGAATCGAGAAACAAATCACTAAACCATCAAACGTAAAACTATGAAGATAAGAAAATCACCATCGCGCACCGTGTGCGTGTTAGCGTTTGTCGCGCTGACGCTGGCAATGGCGCAGCCTTTGCAGGCGAATATCACCGTCACCAATCTGGCTGACAGCGGCCCTGGCACGTTGCGGCAGGCCATCGCCAATGCCGCGCCCGGCGACACCATCAACTTCGCCGTCACCGGAACCATAACGCTGACGAATGGCGAACTAGAGGTTTCCAATAGCGTCAACATTAATGGTCCTGGCGCGGCGAACTTGACCGTGAGTGGCTATAACACGAACCGTGTATTTAGCGTCACGGCGAACAACACCGTGAATATCGTTGGATTAACCATCGCAAACGGGAAACCAAATTCGGATGGTGGAGGCATTAAGAACTCGAATGCTATGCTGACGGTGACAGGCTGCACAATATCAAATTGTTCTGCGTCAGTTGGCGGCGGTATCCGTAACTACTTTGGCACAGTGACCCTTAATAATTGTATTCTGACCGGCAACTACGGCAGTATCGGAGCAAAATCAGGTGGTGCTATCTACAACGATAGAGGCACGGTAACACTTTTGGATACTACTTTGTCGGGTAATGCCGGCGACGTTGGTGGGGCCATTTGGAATTACGTCGCGCCAAGCGTCATGGTAATCCGCAATTGCCTCATATCGAGCAATGTCGCAATTAACGGTGGAGGCATTCGTAATGAAGGGGCGCTGAGTATTACCAACAGCACGTTTAATGGGAATAGAGCGGACGTTGGTGGCGCATTGCATAATTATTATACATCTAATGCAAGCTCACCTACGACAGCCGATATATATGGTAGCACTTTTGCCTTCAACTACGCTACTAATGTTGGCGGGGGAGTTGCAACCGGCAGTGCCTCTCCGAAACCGCAACCGACTACAAGGATTTACAATTGCATTCTCTCCGGCAATACGTGCCCTTTCGGTCCAGACTTATTTGGCTTTATCAATTCCCTGGATTTTAACCTCGTTCAAAACACAAACGGTTGCACCATCACGGGCAGCACCACGCACAACATCTACGGCCAAGACCCGAAACTCGCCTCATTGGCGGACAATGGCGGGCCGACGATGACGCACGCGCTCTTGCCCGGCAGCCCAGCCATTGACCACGGCAGCAGCGGCGGGCTGACTACCGACCAGCGCGGCCAGCCCCGGCCCATCCGGTTCCCGGCCTACCTTGCCCCCGGCGACGGCAGCGACATCGGCGCGTATGAATTGCAGGAGCGCGCCCAGACCAACTGGGTCGTCAACGGCAGTTCCTCGAATCTGCTCTACATCGTCAACTCCACGAACGATGTGGATGACGGCGTCCCCGGCATCGCCCACTGCTCCCTGCGCGAGGCCATCAACGCCGCCAACGCCAATGCAGATTCCAACTCAATCATCTTTGCCGCCAGCATCCCCGGCGTGATGAACGGGGTGATGGGAACGATCGTGCTTACCAATGGAGAGCTTTCACTCGGTGGGTGGGCTGGCTACGATCTAAGTATCTCAGGGCCTGGGGCGTCGAAACTCTCCATCAGTGGAAATAACGTGAGCCGGGTGTTCTCAAAAAATTATAGCACCGCGACCATTTCGGGTTTGACGATTGCGGATGGAAACACTGGGTTGGGAAATGGTGGTGGTGCTGGCATCTTCAATTACGGCGGAACGATGCTGTTGAGCGATTGCGTTGTTTCCAACTGCGTCAGTGGTGAAGGCGGTGGCGTCTATAATTCTGACAAAAACGCCTCGGCTGGATTTCTCACCTTGTTGCGATGCACCATCACCAAGAATGCCTCCTATAATGGTGGCGGTGTTGGTAATTCAGCCCACCTTTATATGTCAGACAGTACCATCTGTTCAAACATTTCCTATCGCTACGGGGGTGGCCTTTTCAACGGTTGGAGTGCTTGGCTTACGAATTGCACCATTTCTGGCAACACTTTGGCTGGGGAGGCGGTTGCGGGAGGAGGCATATATGGCGACTACAGCCATGTGAACGGAGGGTCAGATTTACTTTTAGTAAGCTGCACGGTTGCTTTCAATGGTGACACCAATTCCCAAACTGCGGGTGGAATTTTCAGCGCCAACCCGCTATCTCCGGTAAGATTGAGAAACACGCTCATCGCCGGGAATTCGGCGATTGCCAGTCCAGACTGCGCTGGCCCGTTTGATTCTCTTGAATACAATCTTATCGGCAACACCAACGGGGCGACCATCACCGGCACGAACACGCACGACATCTACAACCAAGACCCGTTACTCAGCCCGCTGGTTTATCTGGGTGGCCCGACGCCCACGCACGCCTTGCGCTACGACAGCCCGGCCCTGAATGCCGGCAACAGCGGCGGTCTGACCACCGACCAGCGCGGCTTTCCCCGTCCCCTCGGCACCGCTGCCGTCAGCGGCGGCGACGGCAGCGACATCGGCGCTTACGAGGCGGATCCCAATCTGCGCCTGACCGCGATTGCAATGGCGGGCAATGACATCCTCCTGAACTTCACCACCGTCTTCGGAAGAAACTACGAGATTGACAGCGAGAACAATCTGAATGGCTCGTGGACAATGGTAACGAACAACGTCGCGGGCAGCGGCGGTGTCATGCAGGCGGTGGATGCCGGCGGAGCCAGCCAACCCCAACGCTTCTATCGCGCGGCACAACTCCCGTGAAAATCAAATTGAAGGCAACATTATGAATAAAGGCAGTTGGATGAACCATGCAGTTTTGACCGGTGCCGTGTTGCCACTGCTGCTGCTCTTGGCCCTGCCCGCCGTGGTGCAAGCTCAATGGAATTACTCGACCACTAGCGGCAAGGTCACCATCGACAAATATGTCGGCTCCGACAGTGCGGTGACCATCCCCAGCACACTCGATGGTTATCCGGTCATCAGCATTGGACACGACGCATTTTATGCTAACTACGGCGTGACCAACGTGACTATTCCCACCGGCGTCACCACCATCGGATACATGGCGTTCGATAATTGCATCAATTTGACCAGCATTACAATTGGCAGCAGCGTCACCAGCATTGGAGACGGCGCATTCAATGGTTGCGCCAGCTTGGCCAGCGTTACCATCCCCCGCTACGTCACCGGCATCGGAGCCGGTTCGTTCGCATACTGTGTCAGCCTGACGAACATTATGGTGAACGCGCTGAATTCCACTTATACTAGTATTGCTGGAGTCTTGTTTGATAAGAATATCAAAACCCTCATTGCATACCCTGGCGGCATGGTTGGTGGTTATGCTGTTCCGACCGGAGTCACCAGCATTTTTGGGTCGTCATTGTTGTGGTTTGGAGATGGCGGCGGGGCGTTCCGAGGCTGCGCCAATTTGACCAGCGTCACATTTCCCAGCAGCTTGACCAACATCGGGGAATATGCATTCAGTGACTGCACTGGTCTGACCAATGTTATGATCGGAACCAAAGTTACCGATATCGGGAGCTGGGCATTCGGTGACTGCACCAGTTTAACCGACGTCACAATTCCCAACAGCCTGACCAGCATCCGGGATAATTCGTTTTATAACTGCAGTTCTCTGACTAACATCACGATTGGCACTAACATCACCAGTATCGGCAGTTATGCATTTTACCAATGCGTTAGCCTGCCCAGCGTTACGATCCCTGCCAGCGTCACAAACATCGGTGGCTTTGCGTTCGATCGATGCACAAGTTTGACGGCCATCACGGTCGATGCGTCCAATTCCTTCTATTGTAGTGTGGCAGGGGTGTTTTTCAACAAGAGCACAAATACGCTCATCCAATGTCCGGCTGGCAAAACCGGAAGTTACACGATCCCCGATAGCGTAACAAACATTGAGACCGAGGCATTCTATCAGTGCTCCAGCTTAACTGGAGTCACGATTGGCAATAGAGTGGCCACTATCGGAGACCGTGCCTTTTATGGCTGTGAAAGCCTCACCGACGTCGCGATCCCCGACAGCGTCACGAGCATCGGCGATTATGCATTTTATCAATGCACCAGTCTGACCAGCGCCATGATCGGTAACGGCGTCACCAGCATCGGAAGATATATGTTTTATTCCTGCGGCAGCCTGATCAACGTCATTATTCCCAACAGCGTCACCAGTATCGGCGATAATGCGTTCTATTGGTGCGGTAGCTTGACTGACGTCACGATCCCCGACAGCGTCACCGGCATCGGCAGTTATGCATTTTATCAATGCGCCAGCCTGACCAACGTCACGATCGGCAACAGCGTCGCCTACATTGGGGGCGGGGCGTTCTGGTCCTGCACCAGTCTGACCAGCGTCACGATTGGAAACAGCGTTACCAGCATTGGATGGGATGCATTCGATCACTGCACCAGCCTGACCAGTATCACGATCCCCAACAGCTTGATCAGTATCGAAATCTCTGCGTTCGATTACTGTATAAGCCTAAAAAGTGTCACGATCCCTAACAACGTCACCAGCATTGGCGACTTGGCGTTCGCAGACTGCTCCAGCCTGACCAACATCACGATTGGCAATAGTGTCACCAGCCTTGGAGACTCAGCATTCTATTACTGCACTAGTCTGACTGGCGTCTATTTCCGGGGTAACGCCCCCAGCCTTGATATTTTTTCGGATACATTCTACGGAGACGCCAAAGTGACCGTCTATTATTATTCTGGAACAACTGGCTGGGGGCCGACGTTTGCCGGTCGCCCGACCGTGATGTTGGATGGAACAGAACCCACGCCTGCCATCACCACACCGACGGATGGCCAGCATTGGAGCAACGCTGTATTCGTTGTGGCCGGCACAACAAGTGACAATGTGCAGGTTTCAAACGTGTGGTTCCAAGTCAATTCCAATGGCTGGCAACTGGTCACGACCTTGGACAATTGGACTAACTGGACAGCGATGGCAAGTCTCATTCCCGGCACAAATGTTATTCAGGTATATGCCGAAGACACGGCTGGAAACGTCTCAACTAACGCTACAGTCAACTTGGTTTATGTGGTCACTGACGTCTTGCATGTGGCGGTGACCGGCAATGGCACCCTCTCGCCAAATTACAGCAATGCGGTGCTGGAAATTGGCAGGAATTACAGCATGACGGCGACGGCGGGAACGGGCTTTGTGTTCACTAACTGGATCATTTCCACCAACTGGCTTGGCGGACGAATCACCAACAACGCCACGGTGCAGTTCATGATGGCCTCAAACCTGACGTTGCAAGCGACGTTTGCCGACATAGTGAAACCTGCCTTGAGCATCACCAATTTGACGGCGGGCCAGCGTTGGAGCAATGCCGTCTTCACTGTCAAGGGCATTGCCAGCGATAACGTGGAAGTTTTCAATATCTGGCTGCAATTGAACAGCGGCGAATGGATGAATGCCACAACGGCCAATGGCTGGACAAATTGGTCTGCCGCATTAAATCTGAGTCCGGGAACCAACACCTTTGCCGCTTATGCAGTGGACACCACCGGCAATGTTTCCATCACCAACAGCCAGAATTTCCAGTTCGTGGTGACCAATGTCCTCAGCGTGAAGGCTGCCGGTTTGGGAACCATTTCCCCTAATTACAGCAATTCATGGCTGGAAATCGGGCGCAACTACAGCATCACGTCAAGCCCGGCTTCCGGTTTTGTGGCCACCAACTGGGTGATTTCAACGAACTGGTTGGGCGGCGTCACCACCAACAACGCCGTGGTCCGCTTTATGATGGCGTCGAATCTTACTTTGCAAGTGAACTTCGCGGATGTAACCAGGCCCACGAACACGATCACCTCGCCCGCCGCCGGCCAGCACATGACGAATGCGCTGGCGACCATCGTCGGCACCGCCAAAGACAATTGGAAAGTGCTCGGTGTCTGGTATCAGTTAAACAACGGAGCATGGAACGCACCAGCAACCACGAATGGCTGGACCAACTGGACCACCACGCTGCAACTGACTATCGGAACCAACACGGTAAAAGCGTATGCCATGGATTTGGGCGGCAACTTTTCCACGACGAACAGCTTAAGCGTGGTGTCGAGCAACACGTTCAAGCTGCAACTCGCTTTTACCGACACTGTGCCGCTGAAAACAAACGGGTTGGTCTTTAGCCTGCAATTGTCAACCGGGTTGAACGGACACATTCAAGTTTCAACCAACCTCACAACCTGGACCACGCTGACGAATTTTATTGGCACCAACACCACACTGAACTTCCGCGATCCGGCGGCGACAAATTTTAGCCAAAGATATTACCGGGCAGTCGTGCCATAGAATCAATTGGAAAAATGATAAGAAACAAAATTTCAGCGATCCGCAGTGGACGAATTATCCCGGCCGCTTCTACCGCCTCCGCTCGCCGTGATTTCTCATGTGCAGGAAAATTATGAAAACCAAACGAAACCTGATTCAAATCTGGCTGCTGTGGGCGGTCCTCCTGCCCGCCGTGGCGCAGGCGCAGTTCACGTTCACGACCAGGAACGGCGCGATCACCATTACCGGATGCAATGTTAACGAGGGGGCAGTGATCATCCCCGGCACGATCAATGGCCTACCGGTTACCAGCATCGGGGACTATGCGTTCTATTACCACTGGGGTCTGACCAACGTCACGATCCCTAACAGTGTCATCAACATCGGGGACTTTGTGTTCTGTGGATGCTCCAGCCTGACCAGTGTCACGATCCCCAACAGTGTCACCAGTATCGGAGATTTGGCGTTCGCTGAATGCGAAAGCTTGAGCGTCATGACGGTAGATGCGCTCAATGCCGCGTATTGCAGTGTGGATGGGGTCTTGTTCAACAAGAGCACGAACGCTCTCATCCAATGTCCGGGAGGCAAAGCCGGAAGCTACATTGTCCCCAACAGCGTCACCAACATCGGGGAAAGTGCGTTTGATGTCTGTATGGACCTCACCAATGTTATGATCGGCAACAGCGTCAGCAGCATCAGGGTCGATGCGTTCTATTCTTGCATCGGCCTGACCAGCGTCACAATCCCCACTAGCGTCACTAACATCGAAGAAAACGCGTTTATTTACTGCTCGGGCCTGACGGAATTCACAGTGGATGCGCTCAATGCCGCGTATAGCAGTGTGGATGGGGTCTTGTTCAACAAGAGCACGAACACTCTCATACAATGTCCGGGAGGCAAAGCCGGAAACTACATAGTCCCCAATAGTGTCACCAACATCGAGGATTATGCGTTCTATTTCTGCGGCAGCCTGACCAGCGTCACGATTCCCAACAGCGTCACCAACATCGGTTTCGGTGCGTTCTATGACTGCACCAGTCTGACCAACGTCACGATTGGCAACAGCGTCACAAACATCGGGATCTTTGCGTTCTATGACTGCTACGATCTAACTGGAGTCTATTTGAAGGTAACGCGCCGAGCGTTGGCGAGAGGGCGTTCAAGGGTGCCGACAACGCAATCGCCTATTACTTGCCGGGGACCACGGGCTGGGATAGCTTTGCCCAGTTGACCGATCTTCCGACGGCACTGTGGACCCCGCAGATGCAGAGCGATGCCAGCTTTGGCGTGCGGACGAACCGATTTGGATTTAACATCAATTGGGCAAGCGACACGGTCATCGTGGTGGAAGCTTGCACGAATCTGGCCAATCCCGTCTGGTTTCCGGTGGGAACCAACACCCTCACCGGCGGCTCGTCCTATTTCAGTGATTCGCAGTGGACGAATTATCCCGGTCGTTTCTACCGCCTCCGCTCGCCGTGAGGTGATAGAGGGAATGTCATTCAGCACTGGCTGAAGAATTTATCCGTTCTCCAGCTTGTCTCATCCTGCCGCCGTGTTATGCTCCTGTCATGAGCGACACTACCTTTCTCATGCGCGAGGATCCCTGGCGCATTTTCCGCATCATGTCCGAGTTCGTGGACTCGTTTCAAACGATGTCGCAGGTCGGCCCGGCGGTGACCATCTTCGGTTCCGCGCGGACGAAGCCGGCGAACAAGTATTATCGCGCCACCGTGGAAATCGCCAAAGGCCTGGCCAGACACAATCTCGCCGTCATCACCGGCGGCGGCCCCGGCATCATGGAAGCCGCGAACAAAGGCGCCTCGCACGCCGGCGGCAAATCCGTCGGCCTCAACATCGAGCTGCCGCATGAGCAGGCCGGCAACCGTTTTTCCAACGTGCCAATCCATTTTCACTATTTTTTCGCGCGCAAGGTTTGCTTTGTGAAATACAGCCTCGGCTTTGTTTATATGCCCGGCGGCTTCGGCACGCTCGACGAATTGTTTGAAGTGCTCACCCTCGTTCAGACCCAGCGCATCCCGCAATTCCCGCTCATCCTGTTCGGCAGCGAACATTGGAAAGGCCTGCTCGCCTGGATGAAAGCGCGCCTCGAAAAAGACAAGTTCATCAGCCCCGGCGACCTCGACCTCGTCAAAATCACCGACAACGTGGACGAAGTCATCGAAATCATCCGCGACTACGAACGCCGCGCCGGCCAGCCCGCCATCACGCCCAAGGCGTTTGCGTAAAAACCACCAATGGACACGAATAAACACGAATTCAATTCGTGATAATTCGTGCAATTCGCGTCAAAACTTTTCTTCATCCGTGTCCATCTGTGGTTAAATTTTCCGTGTTACGATGCACCCGTTAATCCAGGAAATTTCCACCGCGCACACGCCCGAATCGCTCGTTGAGCAACTTCACGGTGAGCGAGGCCTGCCGCGCCAAAGCGAAGCGGAGGCGGGCGTTGTCCTTCTGCGCACGTCGCAGTTTGACTCGCCATCGGCGAGGTATTCCTTCGTTACGGCCAAGCCATTTCTCACCTTCCGCTCCTTCGGTTCGCGCTGTGAAATCACTTCCGCCGGCTCTCAACTCTCAACTCTCAGCTCTCAACTTCAATTCGGCAACCCGTGGCATCTGCTCGACGCGTTGATGGCGCGCTTTGAATTGCTGGACGAAATTGACCTGCCGTTTCCGCTCGGCGGCGCGTTCGGCTACTGGGGCTACGACCTGAAAAATTTCACCGAACCCAAGCTCCCGCGCCGCGCCGTCAACGATCTGGAACTGCCCGACTGCCACGCCGGTTTTTACGACAGCCTCGTCGTCTTCGACCATCGTTTTGGAAAAGTTTGCATCGTTTCGACGGGATTAAATTCAGACGGTTCGCGCACGGAATCGCGGGCAAATGAGCAGTTGGAATTTTGGAAAAACCAGCTTTCAAAAACCCTCCCCCCGGCCCGCTCCCTTTCCGAAAGGGCGGGGGGGAATCGTCCGCCGGTTTCGGGCAAGTCGAAGCGCGGTGACGCAGCCAGGACGCTGGAGAATTCAAATGGACGGACAACGGCTCTCCCTCTCCTCGGGGGTGAGGGCGAGCGTCACACCCAAACGCAACAAATCATCTCGAATCTTTCCCGCGCCGAATTTCTCGCCGCCGTCGAGCGCGCGCAGCGATACATCAGGGCAGGTGACATTTATCAGGTCAACCTTTCGCAACGACTCACGGCGCAATGCGAATTTTCCGGCTGGGAATTTTTTGAAAAATTGAGCGCCGTTTCGCCCGCGCCGTTCTCCGCGTTTCTGGATTGTGGTGAATATCAAATCACGTCGTCGTCGCCGGAACAATTTTTGCGTATGAGCGGATCGCACATTGTCACGCGGCCGATCAAAGGCACGCGCCCGCGCGACGCCGACCCGACGCGCGACGCGCAACTCGCCTACGAATTACAGACCAGCGCCAAGGAACTTGCCGAACTCGTGATGATCACCGACCTGCTCCGCAACGATCTCGGCAAGGTCAGTGAATTTGGCTCCGTTCAAGTGCCAGAGTTGGCACGGCTGGAAAAATTCGCGCAGGTGCAGCATCTGGTTTCAACCGTTGAGGGACGTTTGAGAAAAGACATGACGCATTTTGCCGCGTTCGCGTCGTGTTTTCCCGGCGGCAGCATCACCGGCGCGCCGAAATTCCGTGCGATGGAAATCATTGACGAACTCGAACCGGTTTCGCGCGGGCCTTACTGCGGCGCAATCGGCTACCTCGGTTTCAATCGCGAAAGCCAGTTGAGCATCGCCATCCGCACGGCGATTTGCCGGAACGGCATCGCGCATTTCAACGTCGGTGCCGGCATCGTGGCCGATTCCAATCCTGCGGCGGAATACGAGGAGACGCTGGCCAAGGCGGCGGGTTTTCTGGCGGCACTGAATTTGGAATTGGGGAGCGCAGCCGTCCCGGCTGCCGTTCGGCGCGCCCTTGCGCCGAACTCTTGACGCGGCGGACACACAAATCGGTTCGTATGTCCGCGAAGGCCGACGACGAGGGCGTCGTCGGCTGCGCCCGGGGCGGGCGCGCTCCCCAGACCGATGGCCTACTTCACTTTCTCCACCACCAGCATCTCGATGGGTTCGCGGCCCGGCACCAGTTCGAGGCCGAGCTGGTTGAGAAGCGCTTGCTGCAAGTCAGCAGAATTTAGATGGTCTCGATCTTTTTCATCCCATGTGAGATAAAAGTCATAGTGTTTGGGGAGACCTGTTTGATCAATGACTGGAATCTTAAAACGCGATTCAAGAAATGGAACCAAGGTGCTGATCGGTTGGTCGAATCCAGCAAACAAACCGAATCCCGACATTATCGCAGCCGATTTTGGCTGCTGCATATTCCGCCTTAAACTGTTGGCTGGTTTGAATCCGTCTACATGGCTGTTGACAACTTTGAGAACGAGAACATCCGTTTCTCGCTGTTCTAATCTTCCGACAACATGAAGTTTTCTTTTTAATTCTTCCTGCAATGCTTTTCCTGAACCTGCGCCGTCCGGCAAATTGGCAATATAATCATATTTGCCTTCTGGCAAATCCGAGGAAATAACTGTCCGAAACCTATCTTTCATGTAAGCGGCCTGCACGATTTCTTTGATGGGTTGAGCGATTCCCAATACACGGTCGTTGCTTCCAACACCTCCGCCATCTTCTGAAAACTTTGTTGGAACAATCACAACTTGAGGCGGTGTTTTGTAAAGCACATCAAAACTAGCTTTGGGAACTTCCCAGGAATACGTTTTGTGCTTCTGAATTTCTTTGACAGTAATTGTTGTTGTCCCAGCCGCAAGCAATACGCCGACGCCGACCGCAACCACCATCTTCGTCTTTGTCCATGCCATAATTTTCAATGCTCCTTTGATGAGGGTTAAGGTTGAACCGCTGGCCGCGACACCCTTCGTCATCGCGACCGCAGTGATTGTTTTTGCCAGCGTCACGGGCGCGGCTTGAACGGAATTGGCGGACATCGCCCCGGCAATGATGGCCGTCGTCGAACTCATGCCGCGCTTGTTAAAATAGCGGTGCAGTTTTTCCAGCGCGCGGCTGACGCGTTTGCGTGCGGTGTCTTCGCCAGTTCCCAACTGGCTGCCGACTTCCGCGAGGCTTTTGTTTTCAAAG